>Ga0326721_10000712_pt1 | contig 10259 bp, 7 predicted proteins | sample SGPome_FD_203951 | JGI IMG/M metagenome (GOLD analysis project Ga0326721, IMG submission 203951) | Soil microbial communities from Southern Great Plains, Lamont, Oklahoma, United States - SGP_1_2016 | ecosystem: Engineered > Artificial ecosystem > Soil microcosm > Unclassified | place: USA...
GGCCGCTGACCGACGACAGCACCAGGGTCGAGGCGTTCGACGCGACGTAGCCCTCGAGGATCCGCTCGACCTCGGGCACCGGGTCGTGGCTCGGCACGTGCAGCAGCAACGGGGTGAACCCGCCGACGGCCTGCAGGCCGTGCTGCGCGAGCACGATGGCCATGGCGTCGGGCTCGGCCGGCAGGAACCCGTCGGGGCCGAGCTCAGTGGCGAGCAGCCCGACCTCGCGCATCTCGGCGAGGACCTTGTCCGGGCCGAGCTGATAACCCCAGCCGGGCACCTCGCAGACGCCCCAGGAGATCGGGGCGCCGGCAATCCGGTACTGCGTGGTCTCGGTGGTTTCGGTGCTCATGGAATCCGTACCTCCTCGATGCGCACCGGACGGTGCTCCTTCTGGGACTTGGCACATGCCTCGGCGATCCAGTCGGCCTCCAGCCCGTCGGCGACGGTGCACGGCGACGGCTGCTTTCCGGCGACGACCTCGAGGAACGTCTCGAACTCCGCCCGGAATGCGGGCAGGAACCGGTCCATGAAGAACCGGTGCGGCTGCCCGGACGGGAACTCGACGCCGGGCTGCAGCGCGCGGATGGGCCAGCTCTCGTCGACCCCGGCGGCGACGCTGTCCTTGGAGCCGTGCACCTCGAGCCGTACGTCGTAGCCGCGGCCGTTGTAGCGGGTGTTGGAGACGACGCCGAGGGTGCCGTTCGCGAAGGTCACGATCGCGGCGGAGGTGTCGGGATCGTCGTACTTCTTGAAGAACTCGGCGCCCTGATTGGTGCCGGTGGCGTAGACCTCGACGGCCTCCTGGCCCGTGACGAACCGGATGATGTCGAAGTCGTGCACCCCGCAGTCGCGGTACATCCCGCCGGACACCGACACGTACGCCTCGGTCGGCGGCTCCGGGTCCAGCGTGGTGGACCGGATGCTGTTGATCCAGCCCAGCCCGCCGCTGTCGACCGCCGCCTTGGCCGCGGCGATCGCGGCGTCGTAGCGACGCTGGAAGCCGATCTGCACCGGCACCGTCGAGCCCTCCAGGCGGCGGAGCAGATCGGCGCCCTCCGCGCCGTTGGATCCCACCGGCTTCTCGCACAGCGTGGGCAGGCCCGCCTCCACGCAGGCGAGGATGAGCTTCGTGTGGGCGTCCGTGCCGGCCGCGATGATCACGCCGTCGATGCCCGAGCCGAGCAGGGCGTCCAGTGAGTCGACGCCCTCCACACCCTGTGCGCCGAACCGCTCGACGATCGTCTTGGTCTTCTCCGGAACGAGGTCGGTCACCACCAGCGAGTCGATCGCGGGAATCCCGACCAGGGTGTTCGTGTGGAACGCCCCGATCCGGCCGAGGCCTATGAGTCCGAGCCGCATGCTCTCCAGAACCTTTCTCGTCGCTGAGGAATCAGAGGGGGAGGGGTCAGGCCGGGACGCCCGCGGCGCGCGCCCAGTCCGGGTTGGCCACCGCGGCTGGTTTCCGGCCGGCGAGGACGTCCACGACTCCTTGCGCGGCGTCGGCGAACGTCAGCTCCGTTCCCCGCCGGGTCAGCCCCATCATGTGCGGGGTCAACGTCACGCCGGAGTGATCGAAGATCGCATGGTGCGCCGGCGGTTCGGGCTCGAACACGTCCAGGCCGACCCCGGACAGCTGACCGGACTCCAGCGCCTCGAGCGCTGCGTCGAGGTCGAGCAGCCCGCCCCGGCCGCAGTTGATGAGCACCGCACCCGGCTTGGCGCGGCCGAGGAACTCGCCGTTCACCATGTGGTGGTTCTCCGAGGTCAGCGGCACATGCAGGGTCAGCACGTCGCTCGTGGCGACCAGCTCGTCGAGGTCTGTGCAGGCGACCTCCGCCGGCGGCGGGGCGAACGGGTCGTAGGCGAGGACCCGCATGCCGAAGGCGGCGGCGAGCTCACCGACGCGGCGGCCGATCCGGCCGTAGCCGATGATCCCGATCGTTGCGCCGTCCATGTCGCCAGGCGGGCCACCCGCGGTGCGCTGGGCCCACCGGCCCTCCCGGATCAGGGTGGTGTACTGCCCCAGCCGTTTCACCAGGGCCATCGCGTGCGCGATCACACCCTCCGCGACCGCTCCGGTGCCGCTACCCGGGGTCACGACCACGGCGATGCCGCGGGCGGTGGCCGTCTCAAGGTCGACCAGGTCGGTGCCGACTCCGGTGCGGGCGAGCACGCGCATCCGCGGTGTGCGGTCGAGGAACGCCTTGTCCACCACCGCGTCGGCGCGCACGACCGCGCCCTGGGCGACGGCCAGATCGGCGTCGGTGGGCTCGGCGACGAACTCGATGTCGCCGCCGAGCACACCGGTCACCAGGTCGGGCTCGACCTTGCCGAGACCCACGACCAGCGGGCGGGTTCCGGAGGTCACTGCCCCGCTCCGGCACCGGCCGGCTCGCCGCCGTAGGTGGCGCCCTGGACCGAGGGCACCTTCACCCACGACCCGGTCTCGGCCGACTGGACCGCCGCGGACACGACCTCGGCCGCGGACTGCGCGTCGTCGATCGTGCAGGCACCCGGGACACCCTGGGTGACCGACTGCAGGAACTTCTTGGCCTCGATGACCTTGAGGTCGTCGTAGCCCATGCTGTTGCCGGGCCCGGGCTGGAACTTGCCGTAGTCGCCCATGCTGGGGTTGCCCAGGATGGTGGTGTACCCGGCGTTCGCCCCGACACGGCCCACGGCGAGCTTGAGCTCGTTCATCCGCTCGAAGTTCCAGGTGGCCGAGCCCTCGGTGCCGTACACCTCGATGGACAGGCCGCACTGCGGCCCGACGACTACGCGGGAGCACTCGAGGGTGCCGACGGCGCCCGCACCGCGGGAGTTCGGAGCGAAGCGGGCGAGTACGGCGCCGTAGTCCTCGTTCTCCACGGTGCCCATCTCGCCGTCCTCGATCACGGCGAAGTGGGTGCCCGAACCCATCGGCAGGATGGGCCGCTCGGCGTGGATGATCGACGAGAGGGCGGTGACCTCGTCGATCGGGCCGACGACGTACTGCACGAGGTCCGCGACGTGGGACAGCAGGTCGCCCATGGCGCCGCTGCCCGAGTACTCCTTCTGGAACCGCCACGACAGCGCACCCTTAGGCTCGGAGGCGTAGCCGTTGAGGAACACCGAGCGGATGTTGGTGATCCGGCCGAGCGTGCCGTCGGCGATCAGCTCGCGCATCCGCTCGATTGCGGGAGCGTGGCGGTAGTTGTAGCCGATGGAGGTGGCGACGCCGGCCTCGCGGGCGGCCGTGGCGACCTCGGCGGTCTCCCGGGCGTCGCGGCCGACGGGCTTCTCGATCCAGAACGGCTTGCCGGCCTTGGCGGCGGCGATGCCGATCTCGCGGTGCAGCATGTTTGGCGCGCAGATCGAGACGACGTCGACGTCCGGGTCGTTGAGGACCTCGCGGTAGTCGGTGGTGCCGCGCTCGTAGCCGAGCACGTCCTTGGCGTACTCGACGCGGTCCGGGGCGGTGTCGGCGGCGATCACCAGCCGGCACTTGACGCCGAGCTCGGGGTAGACCGACGGCATGGACTGGTAGGCGCGGGTGTGCAGCTTGCCCATCCAGCCGACGCTGATCAGGCCGACGCCGATCTCACGGGTCTCACTCATGACGGAATCTCTTTCGGGAGAAGACGGAAGAAGAGGACAGCGGTGGAACCGGGCCGGGCCGCCGAAGCGGCGGCCCGGACACCCTGGTCAGCCCAGCCAGAGCTGCTTGGACAGCCCGGCCTCGTACTCGGTGCGCAGTCGCTGGACGGTCTCGTCCTCCGACACCTCGGAGGGGGCGACGTCCCACCACGCACCGGCGCCCGGCAGGTCGATATGCGGGATGACCGGGACGACGATGACGACCGGGCCCTGGTGGCCACGGGTCTCGTCGAGCGCGGCGCGCACCTCGGCAGCGGTGTTCGCCCGGATGCTGCGGGCGCCGAGGCCCTGGGCCACCTGCACGAGGTCGACCTCGAGGTAGTCGCCGTCCAGCCGCGGCTGCGGCGTGGACTTGTCGGTCGACAGGTCGAGCGGGCCGGTGCGGTAGCGGAATTCATTGCCGAACTCGGTGCCGTGGCGGCCCATCTGCAGGCGGTGGATCACCTGGTAGCCGCGGTTCTCCGGGATCATCACCGTGACGGCGATGCTCTCCTGGGCGGCGGTGACGAGCTCGGTGGGCGACATGAGGAAGGTGCCGTCGCCGATGAACACCACGACCCGCGAGTCGGGGTTCGGGTCGGCGAGCCGGACGCCCATACCGGCCGGGATCTCGTAGCCCATGCAGGAGAACCCGAACTCCAGATGGGCGTACCGGCCCTCGGTCGCGTCCCACACCTTCTGCACGTCCCCGGGCGGCCCGCCGGCGGCGGCGACGATCGTGTCGCCGTCCCTGGCGTGCTCCTGCATCAGGCCGATGACCTGGCCCTGGGTGAGCAGCGCGCCGGTGTCCGGGACGATGTCGCCGAAGTCGGCTGGGATCGTCGCGCGGTCGAACGGGGTGTCCGGGTCTAGTGCCGCGGCACGCACCGGCTCCCAGCTCTCCACCGCCGCGCGGACCTGGTCCTGCCAGTCCTGCGGGGTGGTGAACCCGGCGGCCGCCACCTCGTCGGCGAGCGCGGCGAGGGCGCGCTTGGCGTCGCCGACGATGCCGGTGGCGCCCAGACGCTGGGCGTCGTAGCCGTTGACGTTGATCGATGCGAACTGCACGTCCGGGTTCTCGAACAGCGACTGCGACGCGGTCGGGAAGTCGGTCAGCCGCGAGCCGACGGTGAGCACGAAGTCGGCCTCGCGGACCAGGTCGTTGTTGACCGGGGTGCCCTCCAGACCGATCCCACCGATCTGCCACCAGGCCCGCTGCTGCACCGCACCCTTGCCGGCCATGGTCTCCAGCACCGGGATGCCGGCGGAACCGGCGAGCGTCTCGAGCTCGGCGGTGGCGTCGGAGTAGACGACGCCGCCACCGGCGATGATGATCGGCTTGCGGGCCTGCGCCAGGAGCCGGGCGACGGCCTGGACCTCGTCCGGGTCGGCGACAGGGCGGCGGATCACCCAGTCGCGCTCGGCGAAGAACTCGGCCGGGAAGTCGAACGCGTGGCTCTGGACGTCCTGGGGCAGCGACAGCACCACGGCGCCGGTGTCCACCGGGTCGGTCAGCACCCGCATCGCGTGCGGCAGCGCGGTGAGCAGCTGCTCAGGCCGGTTGATGCGGTCGAAGAACCGCGAGATCGGCCGGAACGCGTCGTTGACCGTGGCGTCGGCCTCGACCGGGTGCTGCAGCTGCTGCAGCACCGGCCCCTGCCGGCGGGTGGCGTAGGTGTCGCCGGGCAGCAGCAGCACGGGCAGCCGGTTCACCGTCGCCAGCCCGGCCGCGGTGATCAGGTTCAGCGCGCCCGGACCGATCGACGCGGTGACCGCGAGAGTGGTGCGCCGGCGGTTCGCCTTCGCGTAGCCGATCGCCAGGTGGGCCAGCGACTGCTCGTTGCGGCCCTGCACGAACGGCATGATGTCGCTGAGCTGGTCCAGCGCCTGGCCCATCCCGGCCACGTTCCCGTGACCGAATATGCCGAGAGTGGCGGGGATCAGCCGGCGGCGCTCGCCGTCGGCGACTGAGTACTGCTTGGACAGGTAGGTGACCACGGCCTGGGCGACGGTCAAGCGGACCGTCTTGCCCGAACGGCTGTTGCTCATGACTGCTCTCTCTGCTCGTGTCTGGTCAAGGGGCGGGTCGTCACCAGGGCCGGCCGTGCAAGACGACCGTCTTCTCGTCGGTCATCTCGGCTACTGCGGTGCGCGGGCCTTCCTTGCCGATGCCGCTGCCCTTGAGGCCGCCGTACGGCATGAGGTCGGCGCGCCAGAGCGGGGTCCAGTTGATATGGATGTTGCCGGCGTCGATCTCGCGGATGCCCTGGATCGCCCCTGCGAGGTCGGAGGTGAAGATCCCGGCGGCGAGACCGAACGCGGTGCCGTTGGCCTGGGCTATGGCGGACTGCCAGTCGTCGGCCTTACTGACCGCGACGGCCGGGCCGAACAGCTCGTCCTGGCTGAACGGCGACGACGGGTCGACGTCGGCGACCACGGCCGGAGCGATGACGGCGCCGTCGCGCTCACCACCGGTGAGGACGCGCGCACCCGCATTGGCGGCCGCGGCGATCGACTCCTCGATCCGCTCCGCCTCCGCCGTCGTGATGACCGCGCCCATCGTGGTGTCGGGCGACGACGGGTCGCCGTAGCGGATGGCCTTCACCTTGGGAATCAGCGCGTCGAGGAAGTCGCCGTTGATCGCCGGGTGGGTGATGACCCGCTGCACCGAGATGCAGACCTGGCCGGCGTTGGCGAATCCGCCGATGGCGACCGCACTCGCCGCGAGCTCCAGGTCGGCATCCGGCATGATCACGACCGGGCACGACGCGCCGAGCTCCAGCGACAGCTTCTTGACTCCGGCCCGCGCGGCGATGCGCTCACCAATACCGGTCGAGCCGGTGAACGACACCTTCCGCACCCGTGGGTCGGCGACGAGCGCGTCGCCGAGCGCGCCACCCGGGCCGGTCAGCACCGACAGCACACCCTCGGGCAGGCCGGCATCGACGAAGCACGCCGCCAGAGCGAGCGCGGTCAACGGGGTGGTGCGGGCCGGCTTGAGGATCACCGCGTTCCCGGCCGCCAGCGCCGGCGCAATCTTGTGCAGCACCAGCAGCGACGGGAAGTTGAACGGAGTGATTGCGACGACCACGCCGACCGGCTGGCGGACGGTGAAGCCGATCTTGTCGAAGCCAGTGCCCTTGTTCGCGTCCAACGGCAGCGTGTCGCCGTAGAGCTGGGTGCCCTCGAACGCCGAGAGCCGGATCAGGTCACCCGAACGACCGGCCTCCAGGGTCGCCTCAGTGATCGTCTTGCCGTTCTCCGCGCTCAGAACCGCCGCGATCTGCGGGGTCCGCTCGTCAGCCAGCGCCGCCGCCTGCAGCAGGATCCGCATCCGCTCATGTGCCGGGGTGCGCCGCCAGGTCACCGCACCGCGCTCAGCCGCTTGCAGAGCCGCCTCCGCGTCCTGCGCCCCCGCCGTGGAAACCTCCCCCACGACCGACCCGTCGAACGGCGAGCGGACCTCCTCGGTCTCGCCGGAACGGGCGGCCGTCCACTGCCCGCCGATCAGCAACTGTGTGGTCGTCAACGCTGTCTCCTCGTTGGTCTCGTCGGGCCGGCGACCGGCTCCCACTCGCACAAATCAGGGTCGTTCCGCACCCAGCGCAGGCATGCCGCAACATTCCACGACCATTCTTGGAAAAATCCAATGCACAGATTGGACCGTCCAAAAAATCACTCGGCGAATGTCGTTGGTCACCGAGGACCGGTCATAAGATTCGCCTACGAAGGGCCGCTCACACAAGTAGCGGTAGTTATTTCCACTGGATGAACTACCTCTGCCTAGGCACGTCAGAGGTGGTATCAGTGGCTGCGCAGAAGACGTCTCAGCCCGTAGAAGAGCTTGGACACGTCCGAAGCAGAATTGGACTATTCCAAGTATTCATCGGATGAGGATCTCGCGCGTCAGTGTCTTGGATTACGACCTTAATTGCTGCGTCATCATGTCCACCGAGTCCGACACGACAGCGCCGAAGCCACCCGCCGGCGCGCCCGAACTTAAGCGCGTCACCAGCCGTGGCGGTAGCAGATGCTCCTCTACGGGCCTGCCGGCATCCTCGATCCGGCGGAGCACGCAGTGCGCTGCCTGGGTCCCGATGCCGAAGCTGTCCGGGTTGACCGAGGTCAGCGACACCTGCCGGATCGCGGACACGAACGTATCGTCGTAGCCCGTGATCGCGACGTCGCCGGGCACCCGGAGACCTGCGTCTGCTACCGCCGACATCGCGCCGACCGCGGCAAGGTCGTTGATCGCGGCGATCGCGGTCACCGGCCGTCCGTCCCGGAGCAGCCGTGCTGCTCCGCGGTAGCCCGCGTCCTCGGTGAAGTCGGACCCGGCGACCACGATCTGCGACTCGAAGCCGTGGTGTGCCATCGCCGCGCAGTAGCCGGCGACGCGCTCCTCGGCGACGGCACCACCCATGCCGCCCAGGTGGGCGATGGCCGAGTGTCCGACGGCCGCCAGGTAGTCGACGACCAGGCGCATGCCCAGGTGGTCATCGTTGCGGACCACGTCGGCCCGCAGGCCCTCCGCGCCGGCGGCGGCGACCACTACTGGCATGTCCCCGAGAACCTCCGCCAGGCCCCGCCGGTCCGGGACAGACCCGACGACCAGCATCGCCTCGACGCGCAGATCCTTGAGCGCCCCGATCGCTCGCCCGTCAATCCTGGACCCCGAGGCGGGCCGCGCAGGTTTGACCGCACTGATGAGCAGCGTGCTGAGGCCCTCGTCCTCGAGCACCTCGCGCGCCTGCTCGACCACATCGACGAGTAACGGGTTTCGGAGATCGGCGACCAGAACGCCGATGGTTTTGGACCGAGTGTTGGACAAAGACCGCGCTGCCAGGTTCATCCGGTACCCGAGCTCCTCGGCGGCCTGGTGGACCCGACGGCGCTTGTCCTCACGCACCATCGGCTCACCGCGCATCACCAGCGAGACCAGCGACTTCGACACCCCGGCCCGCTCGGCAACATCACGGATCGTCGGCCGACGGCCGTTCGCCTCGCCGTATGCCGGCATCTAGGACCTCCCGGGCGCCGTTGCTGCTTTTGGACCGGTCCAATATGACACGTCCCACACGACCGCGTCAAGATGCTGTTTCAACGTCAACACCGTAGAGGGTCGACGACGCACGCCAAAAGATCGGCCCGGGAGATCGCTTCGGTTTGCTTAGCCCGCCTGAACAGCAGCGTTGCGAATAGGAAGATCGACACCCGAAGGACATCTCGAAGGTCCCACGGCCCGACACGTGCAATGCCCGCCCACGGCGGCTGGGGAACGCTCTCCGCCGGAGAGCGTTCAACTACCGGACCGGTCCAAAGCTCCGCGCCCAGCTGCCCTCTCCACTGCACGAGCACCAGTTGGACGTGTCCAAGTGATCGCCCGTACGCTGCTGTCTCGCAGTGCCGCGACGAGCAACGAGGGCCGAACCGTGAGGGTGACGACGAGGGTTGGGACGCGGCGTGGCTGACTCGTTCGGCGACCGTCCCCCGACGATCCGTACCGTCGCCGCCCGGGCAGGTGTCTCGAAGTCGCTGGTGTCGCTGGTCCTGCAGAACTCGCCTCACGTGAGCGAGGAGAAGCGGCAGGCCGTGCTCAAGGCGGTCGCCGAGCTCGGTTATCGACCCGACCCAGTAGCCCGAAGCCTCGCCGAGCGGCGCACCCGAACGATCGGCGTGGTCATCGACGACCTGTCCAACCCCTGGTACGTCGAACTCCTCGACGGGCTGCGCCCGGTGCTACACGAGCACGGCCTCCGCCCACTGCTCGCCGACGGGCGCACTGAGCCCGACGCCGTCCAAGCGCTGTCCGACCTGCGCGTCGACGGCCTGGTGCTGGTCGGCACGCCCACGACGTCCGCCGTCGATCAGGTCAACGGTTTGACCAGCCCGATCCCGACCGTCGTCGCAGGCACCCGCGAACCGCTGCTACCCACCGTCGACGTCGTCGCCAACGACGACTACCGCGGCGGCCAACTCGCGACAACGCACCTACTGGAACTCGGCCACCGGCGAATCACCCACATCATCGGCGAGGGCGAGGTGGGTCGCCTGCGCCGCGCGGGCTACGAGGCCGTGATGACCGACGCCGGCCTGAACCCCGTGTCCGTGCCCGGGGACTGGACCGAGGCCACCGGACAACGAGTCGGATACGCCGTGTTGCGCTACTCGGACCGCCCGACCGCCATCGTCGCGGCGAACGACCTCTCCGCCGTGGGCGTGCTGGCGGCCGCGGACGAGCTCGGCATCCGCGTCCCGGACGACCTGTCGGTCGTGGGCTACGACAACACGGTGTTCGCCAAGCTGCACCGCTTGTCTCTGACCACGATCGACAGCCACATTGCCGAGGTGGGCCAGCTCGCGGGCCGCACGATCACCGCTCGGCTCGCCGGCGACAGGGGCACCGCCGGCACCCGCCTCCTGTCCCCCGCGCTGGTGATCCGGTCGTCGACCGGACGCCCGCCCGCTCCGTAACACGCGCCGGGCCACCATTGCCTGCACCTGACGGGTCTCCACCGGCAGCGTGCCGGTCGAGTTGGCGTGCTGGGCGACGTCGTTGAGGTTGCCGCCGATGTTGCGCAGGATGCGCCGCACATCCATCAGCCCGTGGTAGGTGACCATCACCGCCTGCACCCCGGAAC
>Ga0326721_10000713_pt1 | contig 10255 bp, 9 predicted proteins | sample SGPome_FD_203951 | JGI IMG/M metagenome (GOLD analysis project Ga0326721, IMG submission 203951) | Soil microbial communities from Southern Great Plains, Lamont, Oklahoma, United States - SGP_1_2016 | ecosystem: Engineered > Artificial ecosystem > Soil microcosm > Unclassified | place: USA...
AGGCATCAACTCGTGCTCGTCGAGCCAGTTCAACTCGATGGCCGTGGCCCGACTCCACCGCGGATCCAGGTCCGCACCGAGCAACGCAACGACGTCACTGACGCTCGCCGACAGATTCACCGCCGGCTGACCACCCAATTCCGCAACCCGGGCCCGGACCTCGGCGGCCCGTTCGTGCGGTCCACCCAGGATCAGCACTCGCCGGCCGCGAAGACGACCCGTCGTCACGGTGGCCAGGCCGGCCTTCGAGGCCGAGGGCGCAACGACCGGACGAAGCGCTGGCGAAGCGGTCATCGTCCTCGGGGTCCCCGGTGCAACGCGTGTCAGCAGGTTCCGGAAGTCATTCTCGGAGAGAGTTGGAGTCTGGTGTGCCAGAGCGGCTTCCACCTTGCGGGTGGCTGACTTCGGGTTGTTCGTGACGAGGAGGCTGGTGCGCCGGCTCACCGAGTTCATGACATCTAGCCCGGCCTCGGTCGCCCTCCGCATCAAGGTTTCCCGAGCCTCGGCCGTGGGCCCGGTGATCACCACTGTCATCCCCTGTACCAGGGGGCTACTTGGGATGAGACGGCCCGGGTGACGCCACGGGCACACCGGCCGGGGCGCTTTCGCCGGATATCCGGCCCTCGCGGTGCCGGTCTCGGAAGCCAGAACGATCGGCAGCAGAAGCCCGAGCCGGGCGGCCGCCACCAGAGAATGCCGCAGCACCTCGACCGCGACCCGAGTGTCGTCGTCTGCTGCATGGGCCCGTCCTTGGGTCACACCCCAGTACTGAGCCACCGATGCCAGCGACAGACTCGCCACGGGAACATCCAGCCGGCGAGTCAGCGCCAGTGTGCACAAGCGTCCCGCCACGGCCAACGGCTGCCCCGCCCGGGCCGCCTCGGCCGACAAGAACTGCCAGTCGAAAGACGCGTTATGGGCGACCAGAACCCGGCCCGCCAGCATGCGGCTAACCTGTTGAGCCACCATGTCGTACCGCGGAGATCCAGCAAGACGAGCCCGGGTCAACCCGTGAAGGTGCACCGGCCCCGGATCGCAGCCTGGGTCGAGCAGCGTCGTCCACGAATCCTCAAGACCGCCGCGGGAATTCAGCTGCATGACGGCCAACTGCAGGACCCGGTCCGCTGCTGCCGACAACCCGGATGTCTCGACATCGACCACGGCATAGCCGAACGGGTAGCGCTGGGCGATCTGCGACGGCAACGGACCCAGCCCGGTCAGAACCGTCATGTCGCGACCCCGAGAACAGAGGCCCCGGTTACGTGTTGAGCCATCGTCGGCATTTGGCGTTCGGGCGTCGATCCTTTTCCTAACAGGCCCAGCCGTCGCATCGTCCCTCGTGGTCCTTCACCGGTGAAGCCCGTTCTCCAGCCGCCCAGAGCGTAGCGACGCCCGCCATCTACCGCCGAAGGTTCGGCAGATACTCCCCCGAACACCCCAGGTGCCCCAGGGACCCCAGGAGCCGGCGGCAAACGCTCATCGACTCACTCACGGGAGTCCTGAGGTTTCACGCACGCCGGTGCCATCATGTGAGCGATGGAACTGATCAAGGGCGCCAACACCACGCTGTCCGGCACGCCCCTCGAGATAACCGTGACCTGGGCATCAGCGATCGAGAGCGAGGCACGAGTCGGACTGGACGTGTGCGCCTTGCGACTGGGCCCCGATGCACGGGTGCGCGAGGACACGGACTTCGTGTTCTTCAACATGCCCACAACACCGGACGGCACCCTGCGCCACGGCGGGCCCGCCGATGACGCTCCAGCAGGTGCCCAGGGCGAAACAATTCTGGTCGACCTGAACACTCAGCCCACCGATGTCAGCAGCATCGTGGTCACCGCCACCATTGACGTGGCCACACCGGAACTCACCTTTTCCGGGATACCAGTCATGGCGACCGTGCGCGAAAGCGGTTCCCGGACAGTGATAGCTACCTTCGTCCCGCCGCCACTGACCACAGAACGAGCCCTGACCGTCCTCGAGCTGTACCGGCGCAACGACGACTGGAAACTCCGGGCCATTGGACAGGGCTACGAAAGCGGCCTGGCCGGACTCGCGACGGACTTCGGAGTGGAGGTCGACCCGGCCCCTGATCCGGTGAACGACGTTGTCGCCGAAACCGCTCCACCGGTGCCAGCTACCCCGGTAGCGGAGGATCGGATGCCGATCGACATGCGCAAACGCCTCGATCTGCGTAAGCGAACCGTGTCGGTGGTGTTGACCAAGGCCGGGATTTCCGGGCGGCGGGCTCGGATCGCCGTGGTACTCGACGCCAGTGGTTCCATGTTCCGCCTGTATCTTCAAGGAACCATCGCCCGAGTGGTGGAGCGACTGGCCGCAGTCGCGGCCAACCTGGACGATGATGCGACGCTGGACGTCTGGTCGTACGCGACCAATCCATTGCCACTTCCGCCATTGCACGTCGATGCGCTAGCCGACTGGATTCCGCTGTACGTCCGCAACAAGAGCGTCTCCACCGGCGCGGGCGGAGCACGAGCGACCAAACAGCGTGAAACCGCAGCCCTGGCCGCCGGACAACCCGTCCCGGACTGGTCGAGTATCGGCGGGCAGAACGACGAGGCCAAGGTGATGCAACTCGTCCTGGACCACTACCGCCCGCTTCCCTGCCCACCACCCGTGTTCGTCGTGTTCATCACCGACGGCGGGCTCTACCGCAGCCGGGAGATCGAGAAGCTCCTGCGAACGTCCTCGTCCCTGCCCGTGTTCTGGCAGTTCGTCGGTGTCGGCAAAGCCTCCTACGGCGTGCTGGAAAAGCTGGACACCCTCTCCGGACGAACCGTCGACAACGCCGGCTTCTTCGCCGTTGACGACCTCGACGACATCCAGGACGAGCAGCTGTACTCCCGACTACTCAGCGAATTTCCCACCTGGCTGCGCAACGCCGCCGCCGCAGGCATCCCCGTCTGAAACATGACTCGGACCGAGTGGATCAGGCGGTGGTGGGCGGGCGCCTTTGACGGCGCCGACCTGGGCGAGTTCGAGGCCCCGGAGCTGCTCCGGTTCTCGTTGGTGCTTTATTCGCGGATCGTTATTGTCCTGGCAGCACGTAACTGCGGCATTCGACATCCAGGTCCTGCAGCGCCTGACTCTGATCGCCGATCACATCTACCCACGAGGTCCGCTCACGCCAATCAAGTGGCGGCAAGAGACTCCAATAAGAGATGTCGGAATTAGAGGACCAACGACCCGTTCCGGCTCCTCTGCGGTAAGCAATCATCCCTCTCGCGTTCAACTTGCCTAGCGTGTGGGCAATATAGGCCGACGCCGTATAGCGCTTATTTTTGATGGCCGTATGACCCCATAGCTCGACCATATGCGCGAAACCCTCTGGTCACCGATTAGCGTAGCTGCGCTCAACGAGACCGTACTCAAACCAACCGCTGCCCAGGGCAGCCAACGCATCTGGAAGCTCGGTGGCAAGGTTGAGCTCTTCGGCGATACCTGAGAAACCCTCGTGTTCAGGCGGAGCCGGCAGCGCCACCCACGTCCCAAGTCTGACCACCAGGGTGACCCGCTCTTTCGATCACAGAAATAGGAGACCGATCCGTCCTGCGATCGATCACCCGAATCCCACTCGTCCGCATGGATTGGACAGACTTGCCCTGCCATCCGTTCTCCCTCCGGTTTGACCTACCGATCAGTGGCAGATGAGGACGTCCACCGATGGTCTTGTTTCGGCAGGCACCTCAGGCACCTCAGGCACCGCCAGCCACGCCGCGAATCCTTTCTGACAGAACGGATTCGGCCTGTGCACGCGTCCAGCCCACATCGAACCAGACCTTCATGTGGCTAGCTTCTGGCCGGTCCAGTCTCACACCCACAAATGTGCACACCCCCACCACCACCTCACGTTGCCGCCCAGGCTCCAGCAAGCCGACGGCGCAAGGCAGCGATACTCCAGCCTGACGAAGCAGAACACGGACGAACTCTTCGTCCCTGTCCAGTTCAAGCACGCTCGTCGTCGAGACGGCTCGGTCAATGACTTTCATCCATTCGAGCCGGCAACCCGAGACCTGCCGACGAAAGTTGTCCTCGACCTCCGCACGCACGGCCGCGAACCATGGACGAGGGAACCAAGCCAACGCAGGGTCATCCGGATCGACCAGCGTGAAGTCGTCACGAATCGTCCCGTGGGACTTGTTCGGAATAAAGTCACCGCTCAGGCGTCCCTGCGGGTCGACCACATGCCACCCTCGGATTGCCTCCACCGGAATGAACGCGCCGCCGCCGGCCGGCAGACACGAAGCGTCGATCTCCTCAACCAAACCGCCGGGGTGAGCTGCTGCCTCAGCGATCAAGCCTGCCGTCGCCGACCGCGGACCGCGCCCCTTACCAAAACGCATGATCGATGGTACTCGGACAGCGCCGCACCGCCGTGCTGAACGGCAGATATGCAGAGAAGGAACCAAACGGTCAGCAAGGCTATTGTCCGTGGACAGCTATCGAGGCGCGTGAACGCCCAGAGCGGGCCGACGTGCGGGCTCGACGGGTCGAGCACGACTGTTCGAAGCTGAGCGCGGCAACACCCCCGCTCCACGACTGACCACCACTTGCCGAGTAGACACACCGGACGGCGGCAGGACGCTTTGGCTTATGTGCCTTGCGGAATGCTCACCGAGTCGATTCCCGACCCCGGGTCGGCCGTTGCCTGAGTTGAGGAAGACCGGGGAAGATGCCGTTCGTGACGACGACTTCAAGCGGCCGGTCCACGCCAGTGCCGGATTTGCTGGACTGGGTCCACTCCATGGGCGGCCCCTTGATCGTTGTGCCGGTTTCCGTGTTGCTGCACTGGGGCGGGACCTCACCGAACTGGGGCGAGGATCCGGATAACCCCGAAGACTACGATCGAGCGTGTGCGGTGGACGGCTGGGCCGGAGTGCTCTCCGTGGGGGGCGGCGCTGCCCAAGCGCTGGTTCTGGGAGACGAGCCAGCCCCCACCTGCTACTTGCCCAAACATCGGCTCTTCGTTCGCTGGCATGCAGCCGATTCCGAGGCCGAGGTACTCGCTACGGCTGCCGCTCTCCTCGTGAATCCACTCATTGAGTGGGAAGAATGCGGCGTTTGGGAAACGGACGGTCCGGCCGTGCTCATGGATTCTGTTGAGCCAGGTTCCGAGTTGAACGTCGAGTACCCGGCTGGTGGCGGCCTGCCGGAACAGGCGCCAGTACAGATCACCTCCGGCCGCTGGAGGATCCGCGCCACCCACTCACACACCGAGGCCGCCTGGGTCAATCTGGTCCAGCTCCATCCTGCATGACCCAACCCAACAGCGAAGTCTGCTCACTCCCAGAAGCCACTCACCGGCACAACCGAGCGCCGTTGGCGACATCGACAAGATCGTCTCCGCCAACCATGCGGTCAGCGGCAGATTAGTGCGAGGCGGCTCCCGAGCATGGTCGCTGGGTGTCAGTCACGCGTGCTACTCAGTGGTCTGCCAGAGGCTGACCAGCTCTGCGTCCGGTCGGCCCCAGTCGTGGTCGATCCAGAGGCATTGGGCGAAGGCATCCGCAGGGGCGAGAGGAACGCCGTACCTGGCGGTGACCTCACCCAACACTTCAAGCTCGTTGAGGGACCATTGGCTCTCAATCCTGCCGAACAGACCTCCGTATGTGATCTGGACAAGCGCGTTTACCGCTCGCCACACATCGGCCAATCCGAGGCCGCGCGCAGCGACCGAGTCCTGGAGATCGGCGGGCAGCGGTTCATCCTGCCCGAGGCGGGCTAGTGGGTGTGACTCGTACCACGCATTGAACGTTTCGGGGGTGACCGTGGCGTACTGCCACAGATGGTCTTCGAGCGTCGTGAGCTCGTCGCTGTCCAGGCCGACGGATTCGCGCCAGCGGCGAAAGGTCACCAGTGCACCGGCCTGCCGCCCGCAAACCGACAAATCCGAGTAGACCGAAGGCGCCGCCCACGACAGTTGATCCCTCTGCACCGGATAGAGCACGGCCGGGTCGTCGAGTCCCCATGGAGATAGGTCGACCACGTTGAGCGGGCGCTCCTGGGCGAGCCGATTCTCCTGGTGGTGGGGTAAGCAGGCGATCTGGATCTCGACGGGGTAGTTCGTGTGCGCGCCGAGCAACCCAACCGCGTCGAGCACTGCCGCCTTCTCCTCGAGGCGATGAACGCGGCCACCGGCGTCGGTGATCTCGATCTGAACCAGCCCAGGCTGTGGGTCATCGGCGATCCATCGCGTCGCCACCCCCTGCAGCAACAGCATGCCGGCATCCTGGCAGACACCCCGGCCAGCCGAGGCCAGACCTGCTACAGCTTCGCGCGACACGAAGTCGGACGCAGACAAGGCGCGGCGGTCGCGGCACGACGCCACCCCACATCGGCAAGACCGAACAACCGATGTTGACATGCAACGGTGTCAATGATCCGCTTTAGCCTCTGATCACGGCAGGACCGGACATTGAATTCGTGGAACATGCTCCCCGAGCGTCGCTCGGAAACCCGCGCTGGCCGAGACGAGGATTGGACATCCGGGGGCGGCACCGAAAGCCGTAAGGGCTCCGGTCCTCTGGTTTTCTGGGCCACATGAACACTTCGCCGCTCCAGAACGCCCGCTCTCTCGTCGACGAACGTTTCGCCCAGGCGATCGGCGCCCTGCTTGCCGGTTCCAGCGTGAGCGGACGAGCCACGCTGAACAGCGATCTCGACATCGCCGTCCTGGTGAACGAACCCGAACCCACCCGCAGAGAAACCATCCGCTACCACGGGCAATTGGTCGAACTATTCATCCACACCCGCACCGGATTAACTCATCTCTTCACCGCTGACCGAACCAGCCGACGAGCGTCCATGCAGTTCATGTACGCCGAGGGACAGATCCTGTTCGAGCGCCACGACGAAATCACCAACGCCAAAGCAACCGCTGCCCACGACCTGCAGCGCGGCCCCGAACCCCTCGACGAAATGAGCGTGGAAACGGAGAGATACCACTTGACGGACACCCTCGACGACCTCACCGACAGCCATGACGACATCGAACGTCTCACCATCGCCGCAGCCGGCCTCACTCGCGCCTGCATCCTGCTCTGCAACTACCACCGCGCCTGGACCGGCACCGGCAAATGGCTTCCCCGCCGCGCCCGCACAGCCGACCCGCACCACGCCACAGCCCTCTTCAACAGCTACCAGCAACTGGCCCGGACCAACGACCCGAACCCCCTGATCATCGCCGCCACCGACATCTTGAACCTCACCGGCGGAGCGATCCGAGAGGGCTATCAACGCACCTGGCCCGCCTGACCCCACCCAGGCGGCTCACCCTCCACCAACCGCTGAGGATGGAAGATCACGCACGCCATTCCGTGTCGCGTGACCGGCGAGAGCCGGCCGATGGCGGCACCATCCAGGCCGTACTCCAAGCACAAGGAGCACGGATGCGCGATTTCACCGCCGTGAACGGTGACGCCCATCCGCGCGGATCACGACGAAAGTCGACTCCGTCGTCCCTGCCCGCATCAACGCCTGAACCCCGACGCCGATCATCGTGATGATCGCCAGCCCGAGCCAGCAGGTCAGGGCGCCGAAGCCATTGCCGAAAGGATAAATCCCGCGTCGGCCGCAAATCCTCTACCGCCGGCTCGGTCTGCGGCTGTTGCGCCATCCCATGAAGCAGCACGCCCCGCAGCCGACGTGAGAATCAACCCCAGAACACAAAGGAGGCAGCAGAAAGCGAAGCCGCTCCAGATCATCCACAGGGAGAAACGCCTCAGGTAGAGTACACGAACTGCCCCGGTAAACATCCGCACATCGACAATTGCGTGCCTTCGGCGGCCCGCCCAGGGCTGGCGGCCACTCCCCCTTCGACACGGCGTGCCCCACACCGAGGCGGCGGCGATCCGGCCTCGCCCCACGATCGGGCAACGCGCCTGTCACGGCGCCCTCGCTGACTCGGCGGACGGCGGACGGCGGACGGTGGACGTGCTCTGTTCACATATCAGCATCGGTGACGTAGGTCTCTTCGAGTCACCGGTACACCTGGATCGCGTGACCAGGGACAGGCCATGACTCTCTTGACCGGACAGCGGGCTGCGCAGCATCGCCACGCGGCCGTGGTCAGGAACACGCGCACGACGTCGGTCCGGGTCCACATGTACGCCCCGAGCAACGCATCCAACAGATCGGCGTCCAGGCGCTGCAGGAGACGCCGGATCGTCGAGGCCGTAGGCGCGGGTCAACCCGACCAGTCGGCGTTGCTCCGGACTCACCCAAGGGCGCTGAGCACCGGGACTGGTGGAGGCGTCCCGCGACTCCTCCTGGAGTCGCGGGACGCCGGTCAAGGTGCTGTCACCAGTAGTGGATCTGCACGGCTCCGGAGATCGTTGGCCGATAGGAGATCCTGTCCATGTCGAACTCGGTGGTGCCGGGGAAGGTGTCGTAGAGGAGGTTCTGGGGTTCGGGATCGGTCCCGGTACGCCAGGTGACGATCCGCACGCTCGACGGGTCGTCCCGCCCGTAGATCAGCCAGCTGTACCCACTTTGGCCATTGATGGTGCCGGTTCCGCGGGCCGCAACCTTGTGGTCAGGAGTGATCACGAGCCACTGCACGCTTTCGGGCTTGATCCGGTAGGGGTGGTTCTGGATCCAGGTCTCGAAGACCCCGGTCGGCGGGAAGGTCCCGCCTCCGTTGTAGGCGGCGTCGAGGTGGACGTAGGTGTCCCCCGGGACGTTCGGGTCGGCGAACAGGGTTCCCCGGGCCGAGCCGTCGATGTTGGCCTTCCCGGCGATCGGGTCGAATACGACGATCATGACCCTGGCGCCGGCGGACGCGCTGTCGTCGTCGAAAACGGTGACCGCGATCGTGTACATCCCGGCGTCGGAGTAGCCGGCCACGCCCACACAGCGATGGGCGCTGTCGTTGGCCGTCACCGCGCTGGTGCGACCGTTGTCGTCCCAGATGTACAGGCAGTCATGGGTGTCGTGGGTGCCGGGATCGTCGATCGCCACCGTGACCGGGATCGCGGCGCCGACCTGGAACTTGTCCCAGCGGTGCGGACTGGTGATCGTCACCCGGGGAGGGACGTTGTAGACGTGCACCAGAGTGGACGCCGACAGCGTGCCGGCCGCACCGGTCACGGTCATCGTGGCGATGAACGTCCCATCGTCGTCGCAGGTGACCGTGGGATCCACGACACTGCGCGACGAGATCGTGCAGACCGCCCCGGAGTCCACGCCGTCTCCGGGCCTAATGGTCCAGTTCACGCCGGCCTCGGCCGACTGGTTGGTCGCGCCGTGCAGCTGGATCGGCGATCCCTCGTTCCCGAAGACTTCCGGTCCAGCGCTCGGCTGACGGGGTGGTGCCGACGGGGCCTGGCCGGCCTTGTCGAGGATCTCCACCCAGAACTGGTCCCGCGGGTGGAAGAGGATCCGGTCGTCGCGGTAGTAGTTCTTCAAAGCGGTTCCAGCAGAGCCGTTCTCGCCACCCGGGACGTACTTCACGGAGAAGTCCCAGGGCGGATCGTCCGCTGCGCGCCGGCTGCTGTACCCGGCCCCCTCCCAGGTGCTGGCGAAGGGGTACTCGTCGCACTGCGGCCTGGGCATGTCGGCCGGTGGCGGGTCGACTGATCGTAGGCGGAGGCATTCGAGATCCTTTGTCGCGACGTTTGTCTCATACGGCAGTTTCGACCACTCGCCGTCGGGGTCATCGTCTCTGGGGATGCGGCTCAGGAACCGGCCGTCGGCGGTGCCGACGTACTGACCCGGGATGTCCTTGCTGCCCTCCTTCAGCGGCCAGGTGCTGTCCGGGTGGTCCTGCGCCTGGCGGATGTGCTCGGCGACCGAGGCCTGGTTGGTCCGGGTCCCGTCCTCGTTCAGGATGGCGTACTGCAGGTGCGGGATCACGTCGCTGAAGATGCAGGCCTTGTCCCGGGAGCCGCCGCGCAGGAGATACCTGGCCGAGTCGCAGCGAACGCCGAAAGTCGCCGGTATACCGCCGAGTTCGACGCCGAGTGGGTCGGTGCGTCCCTTGAAGACCAGGTACGGGCTGAACCAGTGGTACGAGGCCTTGTCGTATCCGGCCTCGGCTTGGTTCTCGTCCGACCGCAGATCGAACCGGGTCCACGACCCGGCGATCTGGTCCGCGGTCCACTGGGCCAGGGTCTTGGTCTGCCGGGCGGACGTGTCGCAACCCGGGGTCGCCCCCGCACAGTTCAGGCCGAACCCGACGGTGTCGAGCGGGGTCACGCCGTCACCGACAACGATGACCCGGGTGGGCCGGACGAAG
>Ga0326721_10000714_pt1 | contig 10251 bp, 14 predicted proteins | sample SGPome_FD_203951 | JGI IMG/M metagenome (GOLD analysis project Ga0326721, IMG submission 203951) | Soil microbial communities from Southern Great Plains, Lamont, Oklahoma, United States - SGP_1_2016 | ecosystem: Engineered > Artificial ecosystem > Soil microcosm > Unclassified | place: USA...
TCCCGTGGGCGGCGCTGAGGCTCGCTGAGACTGAGCCCCCCGGGGGTCTGCGGACACACACCCCGAGGCGCTGGCTGCTTAGCGCTGATCCCTGCTGGTTCAAGGGCCCGGAGCGCGCCCCTCATGTCTATCGGACTTGGCGCTCTCCTGCCACTTTCAGGCCACTGGCAGGTAATCAGCACCGGTTTGCCCACGATGGCCGGTGGTGGCGCAGGTTGTTCCTGACATAGGCGGCCACCAGCTCGTCCAACGCTGCCTGGCACTCGGCGCAGCGCGGACACAGCGGGGCCGAGCCCCAGCCACGGGTCGGCTGGGGAAAGCCGATTCGCGGCGGCCGGTCAGGGTGGGCAGCCAGCGCTGCCGTCTCCAGGTCGTAAGCGTGCTCGCGGACGCCGACCCGGAGCGCGCCGCCGCCGCGCTGGTCGAGGTCGGCGCCCCGGTACTCGATCGCGACTATGAAGGCTCCCCGCACCGCCGCCGCCATCGCTGGTCGGCTATCGGCGCTGGTCGGCGAGAGGTGGACGAGCAGCCGCCGATCCGTGGCGCAGGCCGGGCATGATCAACGCCCTTGGTATCCCGAAGGGGCCGGCCCGGCCGGACCGGCCCCACCCGGATCAGCGCCCTAGCGCTTCTTGCCGCGGGTCTCGGTCTGCGGGTCCTCGATCCGCTCCTTGCGGACCTGCTCGGAGACGGTCTCCTCAGAGGTGACGGTCTCGGTGGCCAGCCGGACCCGCTCCACCGGAACGGTCTCCTTCTCCACCACCGGCCGCTCGGCGTGCAGCGTTACCTCGTGCTCCTCCTCGGTGAGGTCACCACCGGACATCGCCTGCCCCACGTTCTCGTCGGTGATCGGCTCGCGCTCCAGGCGCACCTCCTCGTGGCTCACCGGGACCGTCTGGGTGACGTCCTCGGTGACGATGTACTTGCGCAGCCGGGCCCGGCCTGCTTCGACGTTCTGGGTGCCGATCCGAACTCGCTCCTCGGAGCGGGTCATCGCGTCGTCGGTGGTCGGGCCGGAGGTGTCGCGTCCGGTCCTGCCCTCATCCCTGTAGTCCTGCCGGCCGGTCATGTCCTCATCCCTGTAGTCCTGCCGGCCGGTCATGTCCTCATCCCTGTAGTCCTGCCGGCCGGTCATGTCCTGGTCGCCCAGGTAGCCGCTGTAGTACTGGTACAGCGCCTGCACCTCCGACTCCTCCAGGTGACCGTCGTTGTCGACGTTCGGCGCGTCCTTGACCATGGCCTTGGAGACGGCGAGCATCAGGTTGTCGCCTTCGGTACGCGCGCCGTACAGCGGCGCAAACGACTCCTTGGTTCCGAACAGGCCGGTGCTGACGGTGACCCACTGCGGATCGCCGGTGCGGTCGTCGAGGTAGATCTGGCCGATGCGGCCGATCTTGTCGCCGTTGGTGTCTACGGCGTTCTTGCCGATCATCGACTGCAACTGCTCTGGTGCCATCATGAGAAATGCTCCTTCGCCGGTCTCGCCCGAATGGGCCGAATGCGCGGACCGCAGGCTGCGTCCGCGATGATTTGCCTTACTTCCACTGATAAAACGCTAGTGTGCTCGATGCGGTGGTGGCTCACCGTGAAACCGGATACCGCCGTGGCGACGGTGGTCCGAAGTTTGCGCGACCGGGGTATTTCCAGCCGCGGTTCAGGCCGTTCGCTGCGCCTGCCGGCTGGTGATCGTGAGATCCAGCTGCACGGGCAGTTCCGGATTGTCCAATGCCTGCCGGGCATGTCTGACCGCCTGGGTTTCCATCCGCCGGCGCAGTCCAGACAGATCGGCGTTCTCCTCCAGGGCGGCAGTCACCACCAGGGTCGGAGCGAACGGGTCGCCGATCACCCGCGCGCGGGCCGAGTGGACGCCGGGATAGCTGTTGATCTCGGCGGCGACCGCGTCGGTCAGGGCAGCCGCGGACAGGGTGGTGCGACCGGCGGCGCGGTCTCCGGTCAACGGCAGGTCGCCGGCGCGGTCGGTGGAGAACAACAGCGCCAGCAACCACCGTAGCGCCAACAGCGCGATGATCGCCGCGGCGAGCGCAATCACCGGCCAGAGCCAGTCACCGTGCCGGCCGAAGTAGTCGCTCAGCTGCTCCGAGAGCAGCGCCTGGTGCTTGATTCGCTGGCCGAAAGCGCCGAATCCCGCGAGCGCGCCCGCGACGCCGGCCGCGGTGAGCGCGAGCGCGAGCAGGATGAGCAAGATCCGGTTGGTGCGATCGGCATGCATCAGCGGCTCCTGGTGGTAACCGCGACCGACAGCGCCGGCGGGGACTCAAGCTCAAGTGCGTCCAGGCGCTGCTGGGCGGCCGCGGTGGCAGGATCGCGCAAGCTCTCGGCAGTGAACGGCTGCAGGCCCGCCGTGGTGGCGGCGACCTTCACCCTGCGGCGGCCCACCGACACCGTCGCGGAGCTGATGCCGTCGACAGCGCTGACAGCTGACCGGATCGTGCCGGCCACCCCGCGACGGGTGTAGGCGGCGTCGGTGGTGTCAGAGCGAGCAGCGAGCCGGCTGGGCTTGCTGCGCCTGAGCTCGGCGGCCAGCAGCGCCAGGCCGGCAATCGCCAGCAGGATGCAGGCGACCCGGACGCTTCCCTGCTGCCAGGGGGTTCGCCCGAGCCAGTCGTAGAGGCGCGGCCAGTCCACGATCACCGGGTCGCGGCCAAGCCGCTGCGCGACCACCTCGACGACGACCAGGACGCCGGCGACGATAAGGGCAAGGCTGAGCAGCGCAGCCAGCAGCCGGTTGACAAGTCTCATCGGTGTCGGGCTCCTACTCTCGGGCTAACGCACCCGGCGGGCGGGCCGGTCGGCAGCAGTCACCAGATCGGACACGTCGATGGCCACTTCCGGTACGTGCAGGCCGGTCAGCTCGCCCAGCCTGGTCCGGACGTGATCGCGCACGGCTGCCGTCACGGCCGGTACCGAGGCCGGCCAGCGAACACTGATCTCCAGTCGGATCAGGGCGATCGAGCCGTCGACCTCCGCGGTGGCCTTGGGCAGGCCGGTGAGGCTGGTCGCGCGGACCCCCAGCCCGCCGGCGCCGGACAGCGACCGGCCGAGCAGCCGGGGCGCGGCCGCGCCGGCGTCGGGAATCTCCACCGCGGCCTGGGCAGCCAGCTTGGCCACCACCGAGTCCCTGATGCTGATGACGCCGAGCTCATTGCGCCCGGCAGCCGAGCCCCTGGCCGGGCCCGTGCCGGCCCCGGCCGGAGCGTCGGGAAGGGCGGTCGCGGTCATCGGCTGGAGCGCCGGCCCGAGACGTACTGGCTCAGGTCCACGTCGCCGTCGAGGACCTTGGCCACTACGAACCCGATCGCCGCGAACACGGCGACGATCAGCATCTGGCCGAGGTCGCCGAATGCCAAGGCAAATCCCAGTGCCAGTCCGACGAGAGTGCCGAGCGTGCTGCGGGTCATGTTCTCTCTCATTCTCTAGGCTGCTGTCCGGCCGAGCCGGGATGCTGGCTGCTGGCGCCGGCTCAGCGAACGCGTGGCCGGCGCCGCCGCCGGATGCGGCGCAGTGCCGAGGTCACGGCGCTGACCGGCCATCGCTGGTGGGCGACGAACACGATCGGAGCGGAACCGTCTGTCGGTTCAGACGGCGGCGGGTCGAAGCGGCGCAGGCCGGCTAGGAAGTCGGCCGGGTTTCCACCGCGGTCGGGATGGTGGCTGCGGATGAATTCCCGCCGCTGCGCCCGGCGGGTGCGTTCGGCGTCGTCCATCCCTCCACAGTGCCATCCGCGCGCACCGTGGGCGTCCCGGTGCTGACCGGATCGGCTGAGAGCTGCTGCGCCCTGGCTTGGCCTGGTTCAGCGACATCGGTCAGGACGACGTCGATGATCCTTCCCCCGTTCAGCGTCGCCAGGACGCCACGAATCTGATCGGCGATCACTCCGACCGGCTGACCCCAGACGCCTCGGACGTGTACTTCTATCCGGTCATCGGCGATCCGGATGCCCGGAACCCGGCGCCCGGGGAGGTAGGTCGCGACACCGCCGAGCCGCCCGCCGTCGAGATCGTCCACGGCCGGGCAGCCGCGCACGGCGGAAGCCACCGCATCGACGTCGACCCCGTCGACCAGAGCAGGCTCAGCGGGGCTGGTCATGACACCCGGGCTGGCGCGTCCTGCTGCTGGTCATCGGCCGGCAGGTACACGTCATCGATGTTGACGTTGACCTCGACCACTTCCAGGCCGGTCATCCGCTCCACCGACTGCTTGACGTTGCGCTGGATGCTCTTGCCCAGGTCGGCGATCGAGACGCCGTATTCGACGACGATGTCCAGATCGATCGCCGCCTGGGTCTCACCCACCTCGACACCGACGCCCTGGGCGACGTTCGGGCCGGTGCTACCCGGGATCCGCTCGCGCAGGGCCCCGAAGGCACGCCCGGTGCTGGTGCCCATCCGGTGCACCCCGCTGATCTCACGGCACGCCATTCCGGCAATCTTCTGCACGACATTCTGGGCGACGCTGATCCGCCCCTGGTCGGTGTGCAGCCGGGTCGTGCTGACGGCCGCGTCGGTGCTGGCAGGCGCCGCGACGCTCGCGCTGGTACTTGTGGGTTTGGTCATCTTCAGAGGACTCCCGTGCTGTGCTGCCCACCCGGGCGCTGACCGCGCGCAACCCGGCGGGGGTGAGGAGTGCAGGGGCTGTGCAGGGTCCTCATCCCATAAGACACCGATCAGCGGAAAAGATCGCGCCATTTCTCAAAATATTTTCCCGGCAGGTCCGCCGCTGCGGGACGAGACACCCGCCGGCGGGGGGCTGATGTGATCGGGGCAGGGCCGTTACGGTCGTCGGAGAGAGGACCGATGGGCAAGGTCGTGGCAGGCGGGAGTCGGGGGATGGGCCAGGACGGCGAGGTCGAGGGCTTCGACGACGCCTACCTCGTGCGGCGGGCCCAGGACGGTTACCTCGACGCCTATGCCGAGCTGGTGAACCGGCACAGCCTGCTGGCCTACCGGGTCGCGCTGCGCATCCTGGGCCACCATCAGGACGCCGAGGACGTCGCGCAGGACGCCCTGGTCACGGCCTGGCAGCAACTGCCCCAGTTTCGCGGCGAGTCCAGCTTCTCAACCTGGCTGTACCGGATCGTGACCCGTCGAGCTCTCAACTGGATCAGCCGGGACCGGCGGCACGGCTCGGCCGACGTGCTCCCCGAGCTCGCCGACAGCAGCGCCCAAGCTGACATCGCCTTCGAACGCACTGAGACCGTCGGCGCCGTCGCGGCGGCCATTCAGGCGTTACCACCGGCCCAACGAGTCGTTGTGGTACTGCACCACCTGGAGGGCCTGCCCTACGCAGACGTCGCCGCTATCACCGCATCGAGCGTCGCCGCGGTGCGAAGCCAGCTCTACCGGGCGCGCCGCGCGCTGGGTTCGGCGCTGGCGGAATGGAGGTGAACCGGGCATGACCGGACCATCGGGCGCCCGCCGCCTGCTCGATCCCGCCAGCCAGCCACTGCCATGTGGCGCCGGGGTGGACGAGTTGCTGGAACAGGTGGCCGACGGCGACGCCGACCGCCTGACCGAGCACCAGCGGACCTGCCCGCACTGCCGAGCCGCGATCGCGGAGCTCCGCGTGCTCTGGGCGCCGGTCCAGGAGTATGCCCGGCAGCCGGTCCGCCTGCCGCGGCTGCTGCGGGCCTCGGTCCTCAGACAGCTCGACCGGCTGGTGCACGACGTCTGGTACACCCTGCAGCTGACCGACACCGGCGCTGTCCGGGTCGCGGCCCGGGTGGTGGCCGCGGTGGCCCGCGATGCTGCCAGCCGGGTGCCCGGCGTCCGGGTGGCGCTGGGACGCAGCACCGAAGCCGGGAGCGCCGGACTGGTTTCCCGTGCCACCACCGGCCATCTCCACCCGCATGCGGCGGTGGGCGTGCTCGGGCGCACCGCGGTCGTGGACCTTGCCCTGGCCGTCAGCTATGGCGAGCCGGTTCACCAGGTGGCGCGGGAGGTGCAGCGCCGGGTGATTGCGGAACTGCGGGAGAACCTCGGGCTGCAGAGCGTCACCGTCAACGTCGCCGTCGACGACGTCGCGGCGGAGCCGGCCGACCAGCAGCAGCACTGAGCGCGGGCCGGAGCGATGCTCACGAGTCGCGGCATCGGCAAATACTTGTGCAGCGGCCTGCCAGCTATGCCCTTCGGCCGAAGTCCATTACATTGTCGCCAAGCCGTGCAGTCGAGAAACGTGCTGGCACTGCGTGTGAACCCGAAATTGGTGCAAACAGCCTTGAGTGATCTTGCCGACATGGACAGCGCGCGCTGGTTCGCCGCCTTGGCCCGCGATCTGGCCGAGCAGGCCGACCGGGACTCCACTGCCTCCCGGGTGCTCGAACTCATCACCGGCGCGACCGGGTGCTCCTTCGCCGCGATCGCGCACCTCTCGCCGCAGGGCGTGCTGATCCACGACCATGCCACCGACCGTGCCCTGCTGGACAAGGTCGCCGCGATCTCCACCAGCACCGGCGAAGGTGTCGCCTGGCAGGCGCTTCGCCAGCGTGCGACGGTCTGCGTGGACGACCTGCATTCAGAAGCCCGATGGCCGCAGTACACCGCCAGGCTGCGCGCCGAGACTCCGATCCGGTCGGCCCTGGGGTACTGCTTGATCCTGGACAACCTGGTGCTCGGCTCGCTGCTGCTGTTCTCCACCGAGCCGGGGTTCTTCACCGACGCCATCTGCCGTTTCGCCGACGTCTATGCCGATCACGCCGCGATCGCGCTGGCCCGGGTGAGCGATCACGAGCGGGCGGAGAACCTCGAGACGGCGTTGCAGAGCAACCGCGAGATCGGCATGGCGATCGGCATTCTGATGGTTCGCTACGGTCTGACCGACCAAGCGGCCTTCGACCTGCTTCGGGTCACCTCGCAGCACGAGCACCGCAAGCTGCGCGACATCGCCGCTGAGACCGTCTACAGCGGGGAGCTGCCACAGCGGGCCGAACGGGCCGTCCTGCGGCTGGCCTGACCGGCCCCTGGGGCGCTCCTCGAGCCGCCGGCTCCCACGTATCGAGCACGATCTGATCGCGGGCGTCGCGATACGGTGCGGGAGTGGCACTGGGGAGCGCTCGGCGAGGAGCGTGCCAGGCGATACTCATCCGGTGAGCGAGAGCCGTCCAGCTGACCTCGCCGGTCCCGGCCCCGGGCAGCGGCCTGCCGTGCGGCCGATCGAGGCGGCTCTGGCGGCGGGCCTGCCCGTGCGGCTGGTGTGGATCAACGAGGTCGGTGGGCACACCTTCGAGGTCGGCGCGGGCGCCGGTCGCTGCTTCCTGAAGTGGACCCCGGCCGACAGCGGGATCGACCTCGACCGCGAGGTGGCGCGGTTGCGCTGGGCCGTCCGATTCACGCCCGTGCCGGCAGTGCTGGCCTGCGGAGCGGACGCTTCCGGATCCTGGATCGCCACCGCCCCGCTGCCCGGCGAGAACGCCGTCACCGACCGCTGGCTTGCCGAGCCGGGCCGTGCCGTGACCGCGATCGGGGCCGGGCTGCGGGCGCTGCACGAGGCGCTGCCGGTCACCGGCTGCCCGTTCTCCTGGTCGGTCGAGGACCGGATCGCCGACGCCCGGCGCCGGGCCGCGGAGCTGGACCCGGCCCGCTGGCATCCCGAGCATCGCGGCCTGAGCGTCGAGCAGGCGCTGGCCGCGCTCGACCGGGCGCCCCCGGTGGATCGGCTGGTGGTCTGCCACGGCGACTCCTGCGCGCCGAACACCCTGCTCAGCTCCGAGGGCAGCTGGTCCGGCCACGTGGACCTCGGCAGCCTGGGAGTCGCCGACCGGTGGGCGGATCTGGCGGTCGCGACCTGGAGCACCGAGTGGAACTACGGTCCGGGCTGGTCAGACCAGCTGCTGGCGGCCTATGGCATCGACCCCGATCCGGCCCGGATGGCGTACTACCGGCTGCTGTGGGACCTTGGCCCGTAGCCGCCCGCGGACCGCCAGGTTCCTGGGGTGACTGCTCCAGGTGGGCAATGACTGCATTGCATATTCGAATAATTGTTCGATACTTGTCGAATGCCGCCCCGGGTCCTCGTGCAGTTGGTTCGCGAGCTGGCCGACCTGCATGCCTGGGGCCGCAGCGAGGGCAGCTGGTGGGGGCTGGTGTCCTGGCGCACCTACGGCAGCTTCGCCGACGGTGTCAACGGCTACCTGCACACCTCGGCCTGGATTCCGGCCAGGTTGCTCGACCCGTCCAGCGATCCGGCCGCGGTGGCCGAGTACCAGATGGTGCAGCGTTTCGACCTGCCCGAGGACCGGTCCGCCTGGCCGCGGCCGGCTGCCACCGCCGGCCGCCGCTGGCGGCACTGCGGGCCGCTGGAGGCGGCGCCGCCAGCAGCCCCGGAGCTGACGCCGCTGGTCGGCGGCACCGGCCTGCCACCGATGCGCCGCGCGCCTAGCCAAGACCGGAATTGACCGCCAGGATCGCGACATCGACCGCCGCGGCGGCCATGGTCGCCAGGAAGGCGCCACGGCCCGGCGGCCGCCGGGACGCGCAGCGCAGCGCCACCAGCGCGAGCGCCAGCACGGCGGCCGTCCCGACCGCGGTCAGGGCCGGATTGCGGGCGCCGGTCTGGGAGTCGATGATCCCGGCGGCGGTCAGCAGCGCCCCGACCGCGGCGAGCGCCGACCCCCTGGCGCCGAGCCGCTGAGGCAGGCCCAGCACCCCGGCGGCCAGATCCTGCGACAGGTCCGGCAACACGTTGCCGAAGTGCGCGGCCACGCCGACCAGGCCGGCAGCCAGCATGGTCCAGGCCGGCGGCAGCTCCGGCCCGGGAAGCGCTGAGGTGGCCAGCGCCGGCAGCGCTGCGAAGGCGACGAAGTAGGCCGCAGCCGACCAGGGGGTGGCCTTCAAGCCCAGGTTGTAGGCCCAGCCGCCGGTGACCGTCACGGCATGCAGAGCGGCCGCCCGCCAGCCGAGCGCCAGGGACAGCAGCACCGTCAGCACCAGGGCGACGCCGAGCGCGACCCTGACCTGGCGATCCCGCTCGGGCGCCAGCGCGAGCGGCTTGTCCGTCCGTCCCGCTGCTCGATCGCGCGGGGCATCGATCAGGTCGTTGGACCAGCCGATGGTCAGCTGGCCGGCCAGCACCGCCGCTGCCCCGAGCAGGCATACCGGCAGCGGCTTGCCGGCCACCGCGAACAGCGCGGCTGACAGGCCGGTGACGGCCACGCACGGGATCGGATGGCAACTGCGGAGGAGAACCGAGAGGCGGGCCGGCACCGGCTGAGCATAGGCGGCGGCACCCGGCCGGGCCGACCTAAGCTGGGTTGATGACCACCATCGCCGGGGTCCGGGGCGTGCTGCCCGAACACCGCTACGACCAGCAGGACATCACCGACGCGATCGCCGACTGGTGCCTGTCCTCGGACCGGGAGCGGGCTCTGCTGCGCCGGTTCCACCAGAACGCGCAGGTCCGGACCCGGCACACCGCGGTCCCGCTGGAGCGCTACCCGCAGCTGGTGGACTTCGGCATGTCCAATGACGTGTTCATCGAGCAGGGCACCGCGCTGGGAGCACGCGCGATCATCGAGGCGCTGGCCGCGGCGGGCCTGGCCGCCGCCGACGTCGACCTGATCCTGTTCACCACCGTGACCGGGGTGGTCGTCCCGTCGCTGGACGCGCTGATCGCGCCGCTGGTGGGGCTGCGCCCCGACGTCAAGCGCGTGCCGGTATTCGGCCTGGGCTGCGTGGCCGGCGCGGCCGGCATCGCCCGGCTGCATGACTACCTGCAATTCCATCCTGACGAGGTAGCCGTGCTGCTCTCGGTGGAGCTGTGTTCGCTGACCATGCAGCCGCAGGACCGCTCGGCAGCCAACATGGTGGCCACCGGCCTGTTCGGCGACGGGGCGGCGGCGGTGGTGCTGGTCGGCGCCCGGCGCGCCGAGCGGCTGGGCATCGACCGGCTCATGCCGACCGTGCTGGACTCGCGCTCGCACCTGTACCCGCACACCGAGCGGACCATGGGCTGGGACGTCGGGGCGGACGGGCTGAAGATCGTGCTGGACGCCGAGGTTCCGGTGCTGGTGGAGAAATACCTCGCCGGTGACGTGTCGCTGCTGCTGGACGCCCACCAGCTGCACAGCAGCGAGATAGCCGGCTGGGTCTGCCACCCCGGTGGCCCCAAGGTGATCGAGGCGATCCAGCGCACCTTGGGTCTGGACCAGGGCGAGCTCGAGCTGACCTGGCGCTCGCTGGCCGCGATCGGCAACCTGTCCTCGTCCTCGGTGCTGCACGTGCTGGCCGACACCGTCGC
>Ga0326721_10000715_pt1 | contig 10244 bp, 8 predicted proteins | sample SGPome_FD_203951 | JGI IMG/M metagenome (GOLD analysis project Ga0326721, IMG submission 203951) | Soil microbial communities from Southern Great Plains, Lamont, Oklahoma, United States - SGP_1_2016 | ecosystem: Engineered > Artificial ecosystem > Soil microcosm > Unclassified | place: USA...
CAGTCGGGAGGCGAACACGATGAAGGGGCCGCGAGGCCCCTTTTTCATGCCTCGGACGCCACCTCACCTCTCTCTCCTCTTCACTTGTCCCGGAGGGAGAGGTCGGACCTTCAGGTCCGGGTGAGGTGTGACAGGTCTATCCGGATTTGGCGCTTTCCTTCCCTCCCCCTTGTGGGGAGGGCCAGTGGCACGGGCACTTTTCCGCACGATGCGCTAGGCACCCGATCGCGACATCGCCATGACGTCGGCAACGACCCGCGCAGCGCGTTCGCTGGGTGCCTCGTCGCCGATGCGCATCAGCGCATCGAGCCTGGCGAAGGCCTCGACCTGCCGCTGCCGCTCCGGCGTGTCGGAGAACAACGGCAGGACCGCCTCGGCGAGATTCTCGGGCGTGCAGTCCCACTGGATCAGTTCGGGGATCACGTTCTCGCCCAGCACGAGGTTGGTCAGCACGATGGACGGGGCCTTGATGAGGTACTTCAGGACCTCCTCGATCTTCGAGACGCGGTAGGCGACGATCATCGGCACGCCCGACAATCCGAGTTCCAGGGTCACCGTGCCGGAGGCGGCGAGCGCCGCATCCGCCTCGCGGAAGGCCGCCCATTTGGCGGCCTCGCCCTCGACGATCCTCGGCTTGACGCTCCAGGCCGCGGCGCGCGCCTTGATCTCGCGGGCCAGATGCGGCACCGCCGGGATCGTCACCGTGAAAGGACGCGGCGAGCGCTGCTCCAGGAGCGCCAGCGCCGCGCCGAACGGCTCCATGAGGCGGCCGACCTCGGAGCGGCGGCTTCCGGGGAGTACGAGGAGCTTCAAGGGCCCGTCGCCCTTCTGCCTTCTCTCGCCGTGCTTCGGCCTGATCTCGTCGAGGCGCTCGATGAGGGGATGGCCGACGTAAGTCGTCGGCGGGCCGCCGAGTCGGCGGTGCGTCTCCGGCTCGAACGGCAGCAGGGCCAGGAGATGGTCGACATAGGCCCGCATCTTCGGCGCCCGCCCCGGCCGCCAGGCCCAGACGGAGGGGCTCACGTAGTTGACGATCGGGATGTGCGGCGCCCGTGCCCGTACCGCCTCGGCGACCCGGTGGGTGAAGTCCGGGCTGTCGATGATGACGAGCAGGTCGGGCGCAGCCGCCACCGCCGCGTCGGCCGTGAGCCGGATGCGCCGCAGAATCGCCGGCAGTCGTGCGATGACCGCGGAGATGCCCATGACGGCGATGTCCTCGAGAGGAAAAAGGCTCGTCAGACCCTCCCGCTCCATGGCATGCCCCCCGACGCCGCCGAAGCGCAGGCGATCGGCCCCCAAGCGGGCCTTCAGCGCCCGCATCAGCTTGGCGCCGAGCTGATCGCCCGATTCCTCGCCTGAGACGATCCAGATCGTGAGCGTTCCGCCGTCAGCCATTGGGCGGTCCTATCCACGGCAGGTCGACGGCGACGACAAAGACACCGAGGCGATCCGCGATCGCCAGGGTTTCGTCCTGGTCCAGGACCAGCGTCGAGCCCGCGCCGACTGCGATACCGGCCAGTCCCGCCTGAGCGGCTTCGCGAACCGTCTTCGGACCGATGGTCGGCATGTCGACGCGCAGGTCCTGGCCGCGCTTGGCTGCCTTGATCAGCACGCCGCCTTCCTTGCGTCGACGCAGGCCGAGCCAGCTCTGGCGCAGCCGCCGCACCCGCCGCAGCATCCCGTCCGTGCCCTCGGGCCCCTCGACGGCAAGGACGTGCTCGCGGGCGACGATGGCCGCCTGGCCGATATCGAAGGCCGAGAGGGCACCGAGGAGATCGAGCCCGACGACGATTGCGCGGCGGTCGTCCTCCTGCGGCGCGAACCTGCCCTGGAGGCTCGCCGGGGCGACGAGCCCGGGCGCGAGCTCGTGCGCGCCGACGACCCGATGCCCCCGCTCCTCCAGCAGCTTCACGGCGCCCCGCAGCACCTGGTCGTCGCCCCGGGCCACGACCTCCTTCACCTCCTGCATGTTTCGCAGCAGCGAATAGGCCCCCAGCAGCGCCCCGAAGCCCGGTCGCCGAACCGCGCCGACGAGCGACACGGCGCAGGGCCGCCATCCGTCGAGAACGCTCATGATCGTCTTGAGATCGAGGAGATCCACGGTTGCATGGGCCTGTCGCCGCAGCTCGGGCGCCGCGAAGCCCCGGATGGCCAGGACGCGGTAGTCCTGCCCCGTCCGCTCCAGATGCTTCACGAGTTGGATCGGGAGCCGCCCGGACCCGGCGAGGATCGCGATCGGGCCGTCCGCGGTCATCAGGGCGTCCCGACGGGATCCCGAGGCGTGCAGATCGATCGCTCCTTGCCGTCGCGGATGAAGTCGAGGATCTCGTGGACGAAGGGATGGCTGGAGAACTCCTCCGCCACGTCTTCGACCCGCTCGGACAGGGTGCCCTCGTCGGCGAAGAGCAGCCGGTAGGCGCGGCGGATGTCGTGGATCTGCTCGCGCGTGAAGCCCCGGCGGCGCAGGCCGATGATGTTGAGGCCGGCGAGATGGGCCCGGTTGCCCATGGCCACGCCGTAGGGGATCAGGTCGTTCTCGAGTCCCGACATGCCACCGACGAAGGCGTGCGATCCGACCCGGGCGAACTGGATCACGGCGGAGCCGCCGCCGAAGATCACGAAGTCGCCCACGGTCACGTGACCGGCGATCATCACGTTGTTCGACAGGATGCAGTCGTTGCCGAGCTTCGCGTCGTGGCCGACATGAGAGTTGGCCAGGAAGGCGCAGCGGTCGCCGACGACCGTCCTGAGTCCGCCGCCCTCGGTGCCCGGGTTCATGGTCACGCCTTCACGGATCGTGCAATCGGCGCCGATCGACAGGGTCGAGGGCTCGCCGTGGTACTTCAGGTCCTGCGGGATATGGCCGATGGACGCAAAGGGAAAGATCCGCGTGCGCGGGCCGACGCTCGTGCGTCCGGCCATGGCCACATGGCTGACGAGCTGACAGCCCTCCCCCAGCTCGACCTCGGGACCTACGGTGCAGAACGGGCCGATCCGGACGGCGGCGCCGATCTTCGCGCCGTCCTCGACGACGGCCGTCGGGTGAATCACCGTCTCCATCAGTCGGTCACCAGCATGGCGCTGACCTCGGCCTCGCACACGAGATTGCCGTCGACCTTCGCCTCGCCCTTGTACCACCACATGTTGCGGCGGTTGTTGAGCTTGCGCATGTGGAACTCGACCCGGTCGCCGGGCTCGACGGGCTTGCGGAACTTCACCTTGTCGATGGTCATGAAGTAAACCTGCTTGGGCCTGGTCTGTTGCGCCATCTTCGCGGCGACGCAGATCGCCCCGGCGGTCTGCGCCATGCCCTCGATGAGGAAGACCCCCGGAAAGATCGGACGGGTCGGAAAGTGGCCGGTGAACTGCGGCTCGTTGAAGGTCACGTTCTTGATGCCGATGCAGGAATTGTCGCCGTCGATCTCGATGATCCGGTCGACGAGGAGGAACGGATAGCGATGGGGCAGCAGATCCAGAATCTGCATGATATCAGCGGTTTGAAGCGTAGTCGGCGCTTCGGACATGACGTTCACTCCGGATGCTGCTTCGGCGCCCCTATCAGGAAGACGCCTCATCGTCTCTGGCGGAATCGCCGGAATCGCCCTGCGATGCAAGTTTTTTCAGGGCGTGGATCTCACGGAACCACTCGCGCATGGGCCGCGCCGGGATGCCGCCCCAGCGGGCGCCGGCCGGAACGTCGCCGTTCACGCCGCTGGTGGCGGCGATCTGCGCACCCGTGCCGATCCGCACATGGCCCTTGACGGCGACCTGCCCGCCCAGCGCGACAAAGTCCTCGATCGTGGTCGAACCGGCGATCCCGACCTGGGCGACGATCACGCAATGGCGGCCGATCACGACGTTATGGGCGATCTGCACCAGGTTGTCGATCTTGGTGCCCTCGCCGATCACCGTATCCCGGCTGGCGCCCCGGTCCACCGTGGAATTCGCCCCGATCTCCACGTCGTCCTGGATGATTACCCGGCCGACCTGGGGCACCTTGAGGTGTCCCTGCGGCCCCATGGCGAAGCCGAAGCCGTCCTGGCCGATGCGAACGCCGGGATGAAGGATGACCCGGTTGCCGATGAAGGCATGGGACACGCTCACGTGCGGGGCGATGGTGCAGTCCCGCCCGATCCTCACCTTCTGGCCGATGACCGTATGGGCGCCGACGAGGGTGCCGGACCCGATCTCGGCGTAGGGACCGATCACCGCGCCCGGATCGACCCGGACCCCGTGCTCGAGCCGGGCCGAGGGATGCACGAAGGAGCCGGGGGAGACCCCCGTCGCCGCGAAGGCCGACTCGGGCCTCATGGCGGAAGGGAACAGCCGGGCGAGAACCTGGGCGAAGACCCGGTAGGCCTGCGGCGACACGAGGGCGACGGTGTGCGCCGGCACCTTGGCGGCAAAACGCGGCGTGACGAGGCAGGCGGCGGCCCGGGTCGATGCCAGCGCGGCGCCGTAGGCCGCATTGTCCATATAGGCGAGATCCTGCGGGCCGGCGCTCTCGAGCGGCGCGACGCCACGAAGCAAAAGCTCCCCGTCGACGCCGTCGGGGAGCGCTGTGTTCGCCATCTCCGCAACCTGACGCAAGGTAAGCGCCTGGCTCCGCGGAAAGAAATTCGTGTCGGTCATGAAACGAGAGCGAGGGCGCCGTTGCGGCGCCCTCTCCGGTTAGAAGCGTGTGCCGCCCGAGAAGCGGAAGGCCTGGGTCCGGTCGCCGCCGATCTTGATCCCGTCCGGGCCGACGACGCCTTCCTCCTTCGAGAGCGCGAAGGCGTAGTCGAAGCGGATCGGACCGAGCGGCGAGCTCCACAGGAGCGACGCGCCGACCGACGAACGGATCTTCTTGCTGTCCAGGACGGTGATGCAGTTCTGCGGGACATTCGGGTTCTGCACGCAGGGAGCGATCGGATCGAGAATGCTGCCGCCCCCGGTGGTGTCGAACCGGGTCGGTCCTTCGTACCCGAACAGCGTACCGGCATCGGCGAACACCGCGCCTTTCAGGCCCAGGTCCCGCGGCAGGCCGAAGATCGGGAACTGCACCTCGAGCGTACCGCCGAAATAGGTGGTGCCGCCGATGGCGTTGGCGCGGGAGTCGAGGCTCGAAATGTCGCGCGGGCCGATGCCGTTGGTGGCGAAGCCGCGAACCAGCGACGGACCCATGAAGAAGTGGTCGACGATGCGCAGATCGCCGCCGGATCCGATGCCCTCGTTGTTGTCGCCCAGACCCAGGATGTGGCCGCCCTGGACGCGCGCGATACCGATGATGTCCTCGTACAGCTCGTAATAGTAGCGGGCGTCGCCGGTGGTGCGGAAGTAGCGCGAATCGCCGCCGAGGCCGGCGAAGTCCGTCTTCAGCTCGCCGTAGAAGCCGTTGCGCGGGTCCTTGGAGCTGTCGAGGGTGTTGTAGTTGAAGGTCAGGCCCGCGAGCGAGGTCAGGGTCTTGCCCTCGGACTCCTTGATCGCCAGCGACGCCTCGCCGTTGCCTTCGCAGAAGAAGCGCGACGGAACTTCGCCCGGTGCGCCGGTCGCAATGCCGCCCCCCACGAGCTGGGTATAGCCGGGCAGCGGGACCGAGCAGTCGTTGTAGGGCTGCTTGAAATCGTTCGGGATCTCGAGATCCTGCTGGAACAGCGAGTAGCGCAGGGTCAGCGTGAACTCTTCCGTGAACGGCAGGCCGAGGCGAAGCTGACCGCCGGTGACCCGGTTTTCATAGCGGGAGTACTTGGTCTGGTCGCTGAACTTCGAGAACAGGTCGATGCCCGCCGACATGCGGTAGCCGAGGAAGTACGGCTCGGTGAAGGAGAAGTCGACGCCGTTGGTGCGCTGGCCGAGCTGGCCTGCAAGGCGGACGAACTGGCCGCGGCCGAGGAAGTTCGACTCGCTGACCGCGACCTCGCCGATGAACCCGTCGGCCGTCGAGTAGCCGCCAGACACCGAGAAGGCGCCGGTGGATTGATCCTCCACGTCCACGTTCACGACGACGCGGTCGGGAGCGGAGCCCGGCTCGTTGGAGATCCGGACCCGCTTGAAGTAGCCGAGATTGTTGAGGCGGCGCTCGGCGCGGTCGAGCAGCACCTTGTTGTAGGCGTCGCCTTCACCGAGGTCGAACTCGCGGCGGATCACGTAGTCTCGGGTGCGGCTGTTGCCGCGCACGTTGATCCGCTCGATGTAGACCCGCGGCCCTTCCTCGATCACGTAGCCGAGGCTGATCGTCTGGGTCGCCGGATCGCGCGTGCCGACCGGGCGAACCTGGGCGAAGGAATAGCCGCGGCGGGCGACGTTCGTGGTGATGCCCTGCAGCGAGCGCTCTACCGCATCCGCGTTGTAGACGGAGCCGACCGAGGTCGCGACGGAGCCGCCGACCGACTCGGACGTGATCTCGGGAATGCGCGAATCCACGTTGACGCTGCCGACGCGGTATTGCGGACCCTCGTCGACCGCGACGGTCACGATGTAGCCGCCCCCGTTCGGGTCGAACGTCACGTCGCTGGAGACGATGCGGAAATCGGCATAGCCGTTCTTGAGGTAATAGCGCCGGATCAGCTCCAGATCGTTCGCGATGCGGTCCGGATCGTAGACGTCGGAGCTCTTGAGGAAGCTCAGGAAGTTCGTTTCGGTCGTCGTCATGATGCCGCGCAGGCGGCCGGAGGAGATCTGGTTGTTGCCGACGAAGCGGATTTCCCGGACGCCGGTCTTGTCGCCCTCGTTGATCGTGTAGACCACGTCGATGGTGCCGTTCGGCAGATCGACGATGCGGGGCGTCACCGCGGCGAGACCGCGGCCCGAGCGGCGGTAGACCTCGAGGATCCGCTGCACGTCGGCGTCCACGGCGGCCTGGTTGTAGGGCATCCGGGCGCGGAGCTGGAGATCGCCCTCGATCAGGGCCTTCTCCACCCGCCTGTTGCCCTCGATCACGACCCGGTTGATGACCGGTCCCTGAGCGGCCGAGGCGCGCCGAGGTCCCTGGGTCGCCCCCTGGGCGAACGTCGTATCGGCGGCGGTGATCCCAGCCATCAGCGCGCTCATGGCAATGACTGCGGTGGCAGCCGGTTTCCTCCGGCGTGGCGTGGTCGTCGACATCATCAACTGGCCCGTCTCTTTATATCTGTCCATCGCGGGTTCCCCCGCCGGCTGGAAGTACGCATCCCAACCCTATCGGTGCGGTACCGCTTGTACAAACTTTCACCGTCATTGCAAACGGCGCTTTCCCCAACAGAGTAGCATTTTTGACGGGCGTGGCGTTCGTGTCACGTCCCCTTGGCCATGAAACTGGTGCCAAGGTGAACGAGATCGTTCCAAGTGGCAAAAAGCATAAGCATTCCAACGATTGCGAAGCCGATCCTAAAGCCGATTTCCTGCGCTTTTTCGCTCAAGGGACGGCCGCGAACGGCCTCGATCGCGTAGAAAAGCAGGTGCCCGCCGTCGAGAAGCGGAATGGGAAAAAGGTTAATGAGGCCTATCGAGACCGACATGAAGCCGATCAGGCTGACGAGACTGTAGACGCCACCCAAGTCGAAGGCAGTCCCCGAGGCCCGGGCGATCCCGATCGGGCCGGAGAGCTGATCGGCCGATTCCCACCCCAGGATCAGGCGCCGGAGGAAGTTGAGGGTCCGATCCACCAGGTTCCAGGTCTCGACGGCTCCGGCCTTCACGGCACCCCAGAGCGAATAGGAGACCCGCTTGATCGCCGCAGGGTCCTTCGAGGCCTCGACCCCGAGCAGGCCGATGCGCTGCTTGCCGAAGGGCGTGGTCCGCTCTTCAAACGTGGGGATGGCACCCAGAGTCACCGTCTGCCCGCCGCGGTCGACCGTGAAGGTCAGTCGTTCACCGGCGCTCGAACTCACCAGGAGCTGCATGTCCGCGAAGGTCTCGATTCGCTTGCCGTCGATGGCAAGGATCAGATCCCGGGGCTGGAAGCCGGCCTGCTCGGCGGCGCTGCCGGCCCGGACCGCCTCGATCCGGGGCTCCAGGACCTGACGGCCGCTGAAATAGTTGAAGCCTGCGAAGATGGCGATCGCCAGAATGAAGTTCGCGATCGGCCCGGCCGCCACGATGGCGGCGCGCTTGGCGACGTTCTGGTGGGGGAAGCTCACGGAGCGCTCGGCGGCCGACATCTGGTCGAGCTTGGAGGGATCCGGCACGCTCGCGGCGTTTAGGTCGCCCACGAACTTCACGTAGCCGCCGAGCGGGACCGCCGATAGCTTCCACCGGGTGCCGTGGCGGTCGGTCCAGCCGAGAAGCTCAGGGCCGAACCCGACCGAGAAGGCCGTGACCCCGACCCCGCAGCGCCTGCCGACCCAGAAATGGCCCAGCTCGTGAAAGAAGACCACGACCGTGAGCACCACGAGAAAGGAGAACAGAGTCAGGAACACGGAGCCGGTCGCACCGCTGATCGTCGTAAGCCAATCCATCATCTTCCCTTTCGCACGCCCGGGAGCGGCGTTCAGTGAGTATAGGCCGGAAGGGCCCGGCGTGCAGCCTCGCGCGCTTCCTGGTCGAGCGCAAGAGCGTCGAGGACCGTTGCAGGGCCGGAGACATTCCTTCGTGCAAAAGTCGAGCAGACGTTCTCAACGCATTCGGAAATCTCGTAGAATCCGATGCTGCCGGCCATGAACGCCCCGACGGCGATCTCGTTGGCCGCATTGAGGACGGCAGGCATGGCTCCGCCGGCCCGCAACGCGGCCTTGGCGAGGGAAAGGCACGGGAAGCGGGTTTCGTCCGGGCGCTCGAACGTCAAGCGCCCGATCGCCGCAAGATCGAGACGGGGCAGCGCCATCGGCAGGCGCTCATGGTGCCGCAGGGCATTGGCGATGGGAACCTTCATGTCCGGCAGGGCGAGGCCTGCCGTCACTGCTCCGTCGCTCCACTGCACGAGCCCGTGCACGATCGCCTCCGGGTGGACCAGCACGGCGAGGCGTTCCGCCTCGAGGTCGAACAGGTGGTGCGCCTCGATCAGCTCGAGCCCCTTGTTCATCAGGGTGGCGGAATCGATGTTGATCTTGTTGCCCATGGACCAGACCGGGTGGGCCGCCGCTTCCTGAGGGCTGGCTTTTGCGATGCGCTCCCGCGGCCAGGTGCGGAAGGGGCCGCCGGTGGCGGTGATGATCGCCGTCTCGACGTCGCCGTTGCGCCCGGCCGCAAGAGCCTGGTCGAGGGCGTTGTGCTCGGAGTCGACCGGCATGATCTCGACGCCGAGGCGGCGGGCATCGGCCATGAAGGCGGCGCCGGCACAGACGAGGCTCTCCTTGTTGGCGAGCGCAAGCCGCCGCCCGGGCTTCAGTGCCGCATGGGTCGGACGCAGGCCCGCGGTCCCGCTGATGGCGGCGAGGACCACGTCGGCGTCCCGTTCGGCAGCCTCGATCACCGCCCCCGTGCCGGCGCCGGCGGCGATCCCGGACCCGGACAGGGCGTCCTTCAGGGCCGCGCCTCCCCGCTCGTCGGCGAGCGCCGCGAAGCGGGCGCCGAGCCGGCGCGCGGTCGCGGCCAGCGCTCCGGCATCCCGTCCGCCGACCACTGCCTCGACCCGGAACTCGTCCCGGTGGGACAGGACGACCTCCACCGTCGAGCGGCCGATGGAGCCCGTCGCGCCGAGGATGGTGAGGGACCGGGTCATGGGCCTCACGCCGCCAGCCGGATGAGCAAGAGAACGATCCCCATGAGGAGAGCGACGGACCAGAACCCGTCGAGGCGATCCATCACGCCGCCGTGCCCAGGGATGAGATGGCTCGAATCCTTCACGTCGCAATGGCGCTTGAGGGCGGATTCGCCGAGGTCGCCGAGCTGGCTCGCCACCGAAGCGACGACCGACAGCATGATGGTGTTGCGCAGGCTGAACGGGTGCACGAGGCCCAGGCGCTGCGCCCCCCAGGCGACGAGAAAGCCGGCGAGCGTTCCGGCCGCAAGACCGCCGCAGAAGCCGGACCAGGTCTTCTTGGGGCTGACGGCGGGCCAGAGCTTCGGGCCGCCCAGCGCCCGGCCGGTGAAATAGGCCGCGATGTCGGTGGCCCAGACGACGGCAAACATCCAGAGCAGGCCGAGGAGGCCGAGATTGGGGTGCTCGCGCACGATCGGCGGCACGACGACGATCACCACCGCATAGGCGAATCCGGCGGCCGCCCAGAGCCGCCCCGTTCCGCCGCGGGCCAGAAGGGTCCCGGCGGCCAGGAAGGCGAGGCCGATCAGGGCGGACGGGCCCAGCCCGGCCTGCGCAAGGAAAAGGCCGGTCAGGACGGCGAGGCCGA
>Ga0326721_10000716_pt1 | contig 10234 bp, 10 predicted proteins | sample SGPome_FD_203951 | JGI IMG/M metagenome (GOLD analysis project Ga0326721, IMG submission 203951) | Soil microbial communities from Southern Great Plains, Lamont, Oklahoma, United States - SGP_1_2016 | ecosystem: Engineered > Artificial ecosystem > Soil microcosm > Unclassified | place: USA...
CCGCCAACCCGGTGTGGGCGCTGCGCATCTTCGGCGAGCATACCTGGGGCGGGGTGTTCATCCTGGGCGCGGTGGTGCTCGCGGTGACCGGCGGCGAGGCGATCTACACCGACATGGGCCACTTCGGCGCCCGCCCGATCCGCTATGCCTGGTACTACTTCGTGCTCCCGGCGCTGATGCTGAACTACCTGGGCCAGGGCGCGCTGGTGCTGGAGGACCCGGCGGCGATCCGCAACCCGTTCTACGTCGGCGTGCCGGAGTGGGCGCGCTGGCCGATGATCGCGCTGGCCACCGCGGCCACGGTGATCGCCTCGCAGGCGGTGATCACCGGCGGTTTCTCGGTGGCGCGGCAGGCCATGCAGCTGGGCTACATCCCGCGCATGCGCATCCTGCATACCTCCAGCGACACCATCGGGCAGATCTACATCCCGGCCATCAACTGGGTGATGGCGATCGTGGTGGTGGCCCTCGTGCTCACCTTCCGGACCTCGTCGGCCCTGGCCACGGCCTACGGCATCTCGGTGTCGCTGACCATGCTGATCGACACCCTGCTGCTGGCGGTGGTGGCGCGCGCGCTGTGGCCGCGCGGGCGCAAGTGGGTATTGCCTGCCTGCGCGGTGTTCCTGGTGTTCGACGTCGCGTTCGTCATCGCCAACGGCGCCAAGATCCTGCAGGGCGGCTGGTTCCCGGTGGTGCTCGGGATCCTGCTGTTCACCTTGCTGCGGACCTGGCGCCGCGGCCGCCAGCTGCTGCGCGAGGCCATCCAGCAGGAAGGCATCCGCCTGGACAGCTTCATTCCGGGCCTGATGCTGGCGCCCCCGACGCGCGTCCCGGGCACCGCGGTGTTCCTGACCAGCGATCCCGGCGTGGTGCCGCACTCGCTGCTGCACAACCTCAAGCACAACAAGGTCCTGCACGCCCGCAACGTGTTCCTGACCGCTGAGACGCTCACCGTGCCGTATGCCGCACCGGACCGGCGCCTGCGCATCGAGTCGATCGGGGAGGAGTTCTACCGCGTCATCGTGCGCTACGGGTTCATGGAAACCCCCGACATCCCGCTGGCACTGATGCGCAGCTGCGACAAGGGCGGCATCTACTTCGACCCGATGGACACCACCTATTTCGTCAGCCGCGAGACCATCGTGGCGTCGAAGCACATCGGCATGCCGGTGTGGCGCGACAAGCTGTTCGCGGTCATGCACCGCAATGCCGCGCCGGCCACGGTGTTCTTCCGCATCCCGGGCAACCGGCTGGTCGAACTCGGCGCGCAGGTGGAGATCTGACCGCGGTCGAAAAGCCGGGATCCGCCCCCATGTCGGGCAGATCCCCAAGCGGACGACCGCGATGATCCCGTATTCCCTGCTCGACCTGGCCCCGGTGACCGAAGGCAGCGCTCCGAAACAGGCCTTCGCCAACATGCTGGACCTGGCACAGCATGCCGAGGCGCACGGCTATCACCGCTACTGGCTGGCGGAGCATCACAACATGCCCGGCATCGCCAGCGCCGCCACCGCGGTGCTGATCGGGCACGTGGCCGGCGGCACGTCGACGATCCGGGTCGGCGCCGGCGGCGTGATGCTGCCCAACCACGCGCCCCTGCAGGTCGCCGAACAGTTCGGCACCCTGGCGTCGCTGTATCCGGATCGCATCGACCTCGGCCTGGGCCGCGCCCCGGGCACCGACCAGGCCACGGTGCGCGCCCTGCGTCGCTACTTCGAGGGCGCGGACGCCTTCCCGCAGGACGTTGCCGAGCTGCTGCACTATTTCGCGCCGGTGAAGCCGGGGCAGGCGGTGCAGGCGGTGCCGGGCGGCGGAATCGAGGTCCCGGTGTGGCTGCTGGGCTCAAGCCTGTTCAGTGCCCAGCTGGCCGCGGCAATGGGCCTGCCGTTCGCGTTCGCCTCGCACTTCGCCCCGGCGTCGATGGAGCAGGCGCTGGCGTTGTACCACCGCGACTTCAAGCCGTCCGCGCGCCTGCGCCAGCCGTACGCGATGCTCGCCCTCAACGTCGTGGTGGCGGACGACGCCGCCACCGCCCGCCGGCTGTTCACGACCCAGCAGCAGAGTTTCGTGCGGCTGCGCCGTGGGCAGCCCGGGCTGATCCCGCCGCCCATCGACGACATCGAGACCTGGTGGTCACCGGCCGAGAAGGCGATGGTCGAGCAGTCGCTGGCATGCGCGGTGATCGGCGACCCGGCGACCGTGCGCGCGGGCATCGCAGCCTTCGTGGAACGCCACCGCCCCGACGAGCTGCTGCTGACCGCGAACATCTTCGACCACGGGGCGCGCAGGCGTTCGTTCGAGCTCGCAGCAGCGGCATGCCGCGAGGTCGTTGCCGGCTGATCGAGGCGGGCGGAGTGCGTGCAACAGGCGGCGAGCCTTTCGGGGGCGGGAGAAGAGCGGTCAGGAGGCGGGGCGGGCCAGCCATGCCAAGTCGCTCCCCGAGACTCGCTTGGTTGGCATGGCCGCCCTGGCCCGCCCCTCGAAAGAGGTCTCGGCTCCCAGCCGAACCAGCCAGCAAGAAGCGGGAGCCCTCCCGCAAGCCGCCGGCGCACACAGGCCGCCATGCGACCATAGGCGCATGAGCGAAGAGCGCATCATTGCTGCTGGCGCCACCCGGGAAGACGACGCCCTGGAGGCCAGCATCCGCCCGAGACGGCTGGCCGACTACCTCGGCCAGCAGCCGGTGCGCGACCAGCTGTCGATCTACATCGAAGCCGCCCGCAAGCGCGGCGAGGCGATGGACCATGTGCTGATCTTCGGGCCCCCCGGGCTGGGCAAGACCACGCTGAGCCACGTGATCGCCAACGAACTCGGCGTCAACCTGCGCATGACCTCCGGCCCGGTGATCGAGAAGGCCGGCGACCTGGCCGCGCTGCTCACCAACCTGCAGCCGCACGACGTGCTCTTCATCGACGAGATCCATCGCCTGTCCCCGGTGGTCGAGGAAGTGCTGTACCCGGCGATGGAGGACTTCCAACTCGACATCATGATCGGCGATGGCCCGGCCGCGCGCTCGATCAAGATCGACCTCCCTCCGTTCACGCTGATCGGCGCCACCACCCGCGCCGGGCTGCTCACTGCCCCGCTGCGCGACCGCTTCGGCATCGTGCAGCGGCTGGAGTTCTACAGCGCCGAGGAACTGACGCGCATCGTGCGCCGCTCCGCCGCGATCCTGGGCATCGATTGCGCGCCGGAAGGCGCCACGGAGATCGCCCGGCGTTCGCGCGGCACCCCGCGGATCGCCAACCGCCTGCTGCGGCGCGTGCGCGACTTCGCACAGGTGCGCGCCGCCGGCCACATCGATCCCGACGTGGCGCGCGACGCGATGGCGATGCTGCATGTGGATCCCGAGGGATTCGACGACCTCGACCGGCGCCTGCTCAACCTGATCATCGAGAATTTCGACGGTGGACCGGTGGGCGTCGACTCGCTGGCCGCGGCGCTGTCCGAGGAACGCGGCACGCTCGAGGATGTCATCGAGCCGTACCTGATCCAGCAGGGGTTCCTGGTGCGCACGGCGCGCGGGCGCATGGCCTCGGCCAAGGCCTACCGGCACCTCGGCCTGAAGCCGGCAGCGGTGGCGCCGGCGCTGTTCGCCGAGGATCCGCTCGGTGGCTGAGTCGGGCAGCGGTGGCACCGCCAACGTTGCGCGCGGGTTCAGCTGGCCGACACGGGTGTATTGGGAAGATACCGATGCCGGTGGCGTGGTCTTCCACGGGCAGTACGTGAGTTTCCTGGAGCGCGCGCGGACCGAATGGATGCGGTCGCTGGGATTCGGACAGGCCGCCATGCGCGAATCGCACGACCTGGTCTTCGCGATCCGCGACATGCAGGTCGAGTTCCTGCGTCCGGCCCGGCTGGACGATGCGCTGCAGGTCGACGTCGAACTGCGCGCCTGCCGCGGCGCCAGCCTGGTGTTCGCGCAGGCGGTGCGGCGTGGCGAGGAGCGGATCCTGGTGGCGCAGGTCCGTGCGGCGGCGTTGTCGGCGGCCAGCTTCCGGCCGCGGCCGATCCCGCGCGCGGTGCTGGACGTGCTTGCGCCGCTGCAGACGGCGTCGCCCTGATGCCGCGGGTGCGGCGTTCGCAGGTCGCTCGCCCCCCTTTCTTTGAGTCTTGAACCCGGAGTGGATGCATGAGTGATCTGACAGCGTTGTTGCAGGTGTCCGCCGAGGCGTTGCCGGACGAGGCCGCGGCCACGAGCACGGGGCTCGCCGATACGTCGGCGGCGGCGGCAGAGCCGGCCGCATCCGGCAGCCTGGACATGCTGCAGCTGGTCCTGCATGCGTCGATCCCGGTGCAGCTGGTGATGCTGCTGCTGCTCTCGGCTTCGGTGATTTCCTGGGTCATCATCTTCCGGAAGAAGAAGGCGCTCGACCGCGCGGCCGCCGAGGCCGACAGGTTCGAGGAGCGGTTCTGGTCCGGCGCCGAGATGTCCAAGCTCTATGCCGGCGCCACCGAACGCAACCGCGACATCGACGGCCTCGAGGCGATCTTCGAGGCCGGCTTCCGCGAATTCTCACGCCAGCGGCAGCGCCGCGGCGCCGACAGCCGCTCGCAGCTCGAGGGCGCGCAACGCGGCATGCGCGTCGCGACCTCGCGTGAGCTCGACGGCCTCGAACACAACCTCGAATACCTGGCCAACGTCGGCTCCATCTCGCCCTACGTCGGCCTGCTTGGCACCGTGTGGGGAATCATGATCGCCTTCCAGGGCCTGGCCAACGTCAAGGAAGCCACCATCGCCAGCGTCGCCCCCGGCATCTCGGAAGCCCTGATCGCGACCGCGATGGGGCTGTTCGCGGCCATTCCGGCGGTCTGGGCCTACAACCGCTTCGCGACACGGGTGGAACGCATCGCCAGCCGCTACGAGTCGTTCTCCGACGAGTTCTCCTCGATCCTCGAGCGCCAGTCGCACAGCGACGACGCCTGACCCCATGTCGCCGCGCCGCGCGTTCGAGCGTGGCGCGCACCCCCTGAATTGCCGAGTCCCGCCATGTCCGTGATCGCCCCGCGCCGACGCCGTCGACGCAAGCTCAAGAACGAGATCAACGTCGTGCCGTACATCGACGTCATGCTGGTGCTGCTGATCATCTTCATGGTCACCGCGCCGCTGATGAACCTCGGCGTGGACGTCCAGCTGCCGCAGTCGAACGCCAAGTCGATCGAGGAGCGGCAGGACCCGATCATCGTCAGCGTGGACATGGACGGCAACTACTTCCTGGCGATCGAATCGGGCAACAACGAGGCGGTCGACGCGACAACGCTCGCCGCCAGGATCCGCGCGATCGTATCCAACAACCCGCAGGTCGCGGTGTTCGTGGCCGGGGACGCCTCGAGCAGCTACCAGCACGTGATGGACGCGATGGTGCTGCTGCAGTCGGCCGGCGTGGAGAAGGTGGGGTTGATGAGCGCACCGAAGCAGGACGGCGGCAACTGATGCGGGAACGCCCTGCCGATGCCCGCCGCGCGATCGGACTGTCGCTGCTGCTGCATGCGGCATTGATCGGCCTGATGTTCGCGGGTTTCCTCTGGGAACGATCGTCGACGCCGGCGTCCGCGGCGGGCTCACCGATCAGCGCCGAACTGATCGATGCCGATGCCCTGTCGGCAGCGATGCAGCGGACGCTGGAGGACCGTCCCGAGCCGGTGCAGACCCCGGCCCCGGCGCCGGATCCGCTGCCGGAACCGCAGCCGGAACCGGTGCCGGAAGACGCCGCGCCGTTGCCGCAGCCGCTCCCCGAGCAGGTCCCCGAGGACGCCCCGACCCCGCCCCGGCAGGTGGCGCAGGAGCAGGTGCCGGAGCCTGCGCCGGTCGACCAGGACGCGGTACGGCGCGACGCGATCTCGGCGGAGACCCGCGAGCGCGAACAGGAGGAAAAGCGACGCCAGGAGCAGATCGACCTGACCGAGCGCGAGCGCGCGGACGAGGCCGAGCGCAGGCAGCGCCTCGCACGTCAGCAGCAGGAGGACCGTGAGCGGCAGCTCGCGGAGATCCGTCGCCAGCGCGCCGCCGCCGCGCGCGAGGCGGAGCTGCTGGAGGAGAAGCAGAAGCAGCTGGCCAACCGCCGCGCGCAGCAGGCTTCGGAGGCGGCGCGCAACGCGGCCGCCGCGACAGCCCCGGCGACCGCGGAACCCCCGGGCAACGATGGCGTGGACGCGGGCCTGTCGGCACGCTACGCCGCGGCCCTGCAGGACGCGATCCTGCGCAACTGGACCCGGCCGGACAACGTGCCGCTGGGGCAGGTCTGCCAGATCAGCATCCGCCAGCTGCCGGGTGGGGAGGTGATCGAGGTCACAGTGTCGCCCTCATGCCCATACGACGAGCAGGGCCGGCGTTCGGTGGACGCGGCGGTCCGCAAGGCGCAACCGCTGCCGTACGCAGGGTTCGAAGCGGTGTTCCAGCGTAACCTCAGGCTCAATTTCAAGGCCGCCGACCGCTAGGGAAGCCCAGGGCCGCGGACGTGGCTGACCGTGTTCATCCTTCTGGTCCCGTTCACCGCCTTCTGTTCACACTTGCCGCCTTTCCACGGAGTCGCCGATGAACCGAACTGCCCCCTGGCTTGCCGCGCCCCGCCTGCTGCTGGCGCTGTGCCTGTCGCTGCTCATGCCGCTGGTCGCCCAGGCGCAGCAGCAAGGGCTGGAGATCGACATCGTCGGCGGCAACGCCTCCGCGCTGCCGATCGCCGTGGTGCCCATGCCGTACCAGGGTTCGGCCAGCGCGCCGGAGACCGACGTGGCCCGCGTCATCCGCGAGGACCTGGCGCGGTCCGGGCAGTTCCGCGGCCTCCCCGAGCAGGACATGGCGGAGCGCCCCACCCGCGGCAGCGAGGTCAACTACCCGACCTGGCGCGCGCTGAGGCAGGACTTCCTGGTCGTGGGCCGGGTGGTGGACGCCGGTGGCGGCGCGTTCCGGGTCGAGTACGAGCTGTTCGACGTCGCCAAGCAGGAGCGCATGCTGGGCTTCGCCATGACCGGCGGCGCCAGCGCCATGCGCGATGTCGCGCACCAGATCTCCGACGCCATCTACGAGAAGGTGCTCGGCGTACGGGGTGCGTTCTGGACGCGCGTGGCCTACGTGACCGCCACCGGCACCGGCCAGAACAGCCGCTACGCGCTGATGGTCGCCGATGCCGACGGCTACAGCCCGCAGACCGTGGTGCGCTCGAACCTGCCGCTGCTCAGCCCGAGCTGGAGCCCGGACGGGCGCCGCCTGGCCTACGTGTCGTTCGAGCACAACAACAACTCGGCCATCTATATCCAGGACCTCAACACCGGCGCGCGCGAGCGGGTGGCGAGTTTCCGTGGCATCAACAGCGCGCCGTCGTTCTCGCCGGATGGCCGGCGCCTGGCGCTGACGCTGTCGCGCAGCGGCAACCCCGAGATCTACGTGATGGACATCGCCAGCAAGGCGCTGACCCAGATCACCAACCAGTTCGGCATCGACACCGAGCCGACCTGGAGCGCGGATGGCAGCACCATCTACTTCACCTCCGACCGCGGCGGCCGCCCGCAGATCTACCAGGCGTCGGCCAGCGGTGGCGGCGCCACCCGGGTCACCTTCCAGGGCAATTACAACGCCAGCGCCAGCGTGTCCTACGACGACAAGAAGGTCGCCGTGGCGCAGGGGTCGGGAAACGTTTACCGTATCGCGCTGCTGGATCGCAGCCTCGGCACGCCGCGCTGGTCCACGCTGTCCCCGGGGTCGCTCGATGAGTCGCCGAGTTTCGCCCCGAATGCCAGCATGGTGCTGTACGCGGCGCGCGAGGGCAGCCGTGGCGTCCTGTATGCGGTGTCCGCCGACGGGCGCGTCCGGCAGCGGCTGGTCCTGGCCAACGGCGACGTCCGCGAGCCGTCCTGGGGGCCGTACCGCGAGCAGCGCTGACACCACCTGCACGCGCAGGCCCGCAACCTGAACAGAATCACCACCCTCCAAGGATCGACGAGATGAAGACCACCACCCGCGTTCTGCTGACGGCCCTGATGTGCACAGCGGCCGTTGCCTGCTCCAAGAAGGTCAAGGAAGCGCCCCCGGCGACCGATACCGGTCCGTCCACCGGCACCATGACCGACGGTGCCCCGCCGGTTGCCGGCGCCTACGGCCCGAACGACCTCGACACCGATGCTTGCCTGCGTCAGCGCGTGGTGTACTTCGACCTCGACCAGGATGCACTGCGCCCGGAGTTCCAGGCGGCAATGGCCTGCCATGCCAAGTACCTGCGTGACCGTCCGTCCTCGCGCCTGACCCTCGAAGGCAACGCCGACGAGCGCGGCAGCCGCGAGTACAACCTCGGCCTGGGCGAGCGTCGCGGCAACGCGGTGTCCTCGGCCCTGCAGGCCAACGGCGGCTCCGGCGGCCAGGTCTCGGTGACCAGCTACGGCGAAGAGCGTCCGGCATGCACCTCGTCGGGTGAGGATTGCTGGGCCCAGAACCGTCGCGTCGAGATCGTGTACACCGCCAAGTGAGGGCAGCACGCCTCACCGCGTCGATCGTACTGGCGGCGGCCCTCGGGGCCGCCGCTCCTGCGTTCGCGCAACGTGCCAGCCTGGCCGAACGCGTGGCTGCCATCGAGCAGCAGGCGGCCAACAACCAGGGCAACGTCGACCTGCTCAACCAGGTCAACCAGTTGCGTTCGGAAGTGACGGCGCTGCGGTCGCAACTCGAAGAGCTGCAGCAGCAGGCCACGCAGGCCAAGGACTCCAACCGGGCGCAGTACCTCGACCTGGACGGGCGACTCAATCGCCTGGAGAGCGGCGTGGGCACGCAGCAGCCGGCGACGGCCGCCCCTGCCGCATCCGCGCCTGCGGCGGCTACCCCCTCCGGTGCGCGGGCGTCCACGTCGGTGGAACCGTCACCCGAAGTGTTCGGCGATCCCGGCCTGCTGGCCGGTGCTGCCGACGAGCGCACGGCCTACGAAACCGCCTTCGCCGCACTGAAATCCGGGCGCTATGCGGAATCCGCAGAGGCTTTCCAGGCGTTCCTCGGCGTGTATCCGAGCGGGACCTACGCGCCCAACGCGTTGTACTGGCTCGGCGAGAGCTATTACGTGACCCAGAACTACGCGCTTGCACTGGAGCAGTTCCAGTCGCTGTTCGACCGTTACCCCACCCACGACAAGGCGCCCGGCGCATTGCTCAAGGTGGGCCTGGCCCAGTACGGGCTGAAGGACCTGGCCGCCGCGCAGGCCACGCTCGCGCGGGTGTCGTCGCGGTTCCCGGGGACCGATGCCGCCCGCACCGCCGACGATCGCCGCCGTGCGATCGAACTCAGCGCCATCCGCTGACGCCGGTCCCGCGTCCGGCCGCCGTGCCGGCGATGCAACGTAAAATCCACCGATGACCGTCGCTGCCCCCGCGCCCGACGACCGCGTCGCGGTCGACCGCCTGCGTATCACCGAGATCTTCCTGTCGCTGCAGGGCGAGGCCCGCGATGCCGGCTGGCCGACCGTGTTCGTGCGGCTGACCGGCTGTCCACTGCGGTGCGTCTATTGCGACACCGCCTATGCATTCCACGGCGGTACGTGGTGGGATGCCGACGCGATCCTCGCCGAGGTCGCCGGTCACGGCGTGCGCCACGTCTGCGTCACCGGCGGTGAGCCGCTGGCCCAGAAGCGCTGCATCGGGCTGCTGCGCCGGCTCTGCGACGCCGGTTACATCGTCTCGCTGGAGACCTCCGGCGCGCTAGACATCGCGGCCGTGGATCCGCGCGTGTCGCGGGTGCTCGACATCAAGACCCCCGATTCCGGCGAGGAGCACCGCAACCTGTGGAGCAACCTGTCGCTGCTGACCGCGCACGACCAGGTCAAGTTCGTATTGTGCAGCCGGCGCGACTACGACTGGGCGTGCGGGGTGCTGGCCGAACACCGGCTGCAGGCGCGCTGCGACGTGCTGTTCTCGCCCAGCAAGTCGCAGCTGGCGCCGCGCGAGCTGGCCGACTGGATCGTGGACGACCGGCTGCCGGTGCGCTTCCAGATGCAACTGCACAAGCTGCTGTGGAACGACGAGCCGGGGCGATGAGCCGATGACTGCAGGCGCATCCAGGAAGCCCGCCGTCGTCCTCGTCTCCGGTGGCATGGACTCCGCGGTGGTGCTGGCCATCGCGCGGGAGCAGGGCTTCGCGGCGCACGCGCTGAGCGTGGCCTACGGCCAGCGCCACACCTCGGAGCTGGAGGCGGCGGCGCGCGTGTCGGCAGCGCTCGGCGCGACCCGGCACAAGACGGTGGCCGTCGACCTGCGCAGC
>Ga0326721_10000718_pt1 | contig 10213 bp, 7 predicted proteins | sample SGPome_FD_203951 | JGI IMG/M metagenome (GOLD analysis project Ga0326721, IMG submission 203951) | Soil microbial communities from Southern Great Plains, Lamont, Oklahoma, United States - SGP_1_2016 | ecosystem: Engineered > Artificial ecosystem > Soil microcosm > Unclassified | place: USA...
GGCTTGCCGGCGATGCTTTTTCTGAAGCGACCTATCAGTGACTGAGCTGACGCCATCGCCGGCAAGCCGCCTCCCACGGGGTATGCATTCAGTCAGTCACTTTCGTTTTGTCCCCCGTTTTGCGCGTCTTCCCGACTTGTGTATAGCGATGAGCGCAGGAGCGTGGGAGTGATCGATGCGGACGCGAAAACCTGCGTCTTTCGCCTTTATTCACTGACCCCAATAATATTTTGAACCCCTGAAGCCCCCGCATGATCTAGTCCATGCAAGGCCCACGGGAGATCGCCATGTATCGCTTTTTCGAGCAACTGAGTTCACGTATCACCGCGCCTTTCGTCGGTGAGACCAAACGCAACAGTAAAGTCTGGCAGTGCCAGTGCGGACAGTCGGTGTTTTTCCCCAATACCCAATGCCTGGCGTGCTCGGCAGCGCTGGGCTATCTGCCTGAGCAGGGGCGTATTGCGGCGCTGGAGCCTGGGGCCGAGCCTACTACGTGGCGTCTGAGCGATGAGCCGGATGCAGGCGTTTATCGGCGCTGTGCCAACCTCGACACGCCCGCGGCCTGCAACTGGCTGTTTCCGGCCCACAACATGGGTGAGTTCTGCGTTGCCTGCAGCCTGAACCGTACCATTCCAGACCTTTCAGTACCGGAAAACGGCGAGCGCTGGCGCAAGGTCGAGACTGCCAAGCGGCGTCTGGTCGCACAGCTGATTTCGCTGGGGCTGCAGGTCATTCCCAAGACAGTCGATGAAGAAGCAGGGCTGGCTTTCGATTTTGTCGGCGTCGATCTGGAAGGCAATCTGCCAACCACCGGTCACGCCAACGGCCTGATCACGCTGAACATTGAAGAAGCCGACGACGCACACCGCGAAGCCATGCGCGTGCAGATGCATGAACCCTATCGCACCTTGCTCGGCCATTTTCGCCACGAAGTCGGCCACTACTACTGGGATCGATTGATAGCCAACACCTATTGGCAGGAAAGCTACCGCAACCTGTTTGGTGACGAGCGAGCCAGCTATGCCGACGCGCTGGATCACCACTACAAGAACGGCGCGCCTGACAACTGGCAGGAAAGCTTCGTCAGCGCGTACGCCACCATGCACCCGTGGGAAGACTGGGCCGAAACCTGGGCGCATTACCTGCACATGATGGACGCGGTCGACACGGCGCTGGGCTTCGGCATGAGCGCCCGCGATATGGAGCTCGATTATCAGCCGTTCCCGCTGGAAACGCTGTTCGACCCACAACACCCTGGCGGCCCGGCATTCCTGTCGTTCGTCAACGCTTGGATCGAACTGGCCAGTATGCTTAACGAACTGTCACGCAGCATGGGCCAGCCTGATTTCTACCCGTTCGTGCTGCCGCCTGCAGTCATCGCCAAACTGCACTTCATCCATCTGGTGATTCAGGATGCCGGTGGCAAGGCGGACGAGGTGTTGCAGGCTCAATAAACGCGGACCGTAGGAGCGCGCTTGCCCGCGATGGCATTGGCGCGGTGTATCAGGTGATCCGCGTCATCGTTCATCGCTGACAAGCCGATTCTTATCAAACAACCTGTAACTTACTGAAGAAACGCGATTTTTGTAGGAGCGGACTTGTCCGCGAAAAGGCCGGTACATCCGACGCATATGCAGTGGCTGAAATACTGCATTCGCGGACAAGTCCGCTCCCACCTAGTTTGCTGCGCGACAGCGCTACGTCGAAGACGTGGTGGGGCCTCCCACGAAGGCATGCTTTGGCGTTCGTCAAAGCTTCAACACCAGCCGTCGCTCAAAGCCTATCCGTCCGCGATAGGCTTCGCCGGTATCAATCCAGCCCTGCCCGACATACAAACCGATAGCCGCTGCATTGTCGGCATCCACCGACAGCATCAGTTGCTGGATGTCCGTCCACTTCAGGCTCAACGCCGCTGGCAACGCCTTCAGACACACCTTGCCCAGTCCTTTGCCCTGTTCTCGACGATCAATCTGCAACGCGTGCAACGTGGCGGTCGCGTCCTCCAATGCCCAATGCGGCAGGCAATCCCCACGCTTGAGCATGAAAAAGCCCTTGGGCACTTCATCAACCAAAAACACGAAGCCTGCGATGTCAGCGCTGGGATTGACCAGCAGGGTATTGAGCGCAGTGTGGATATCGCCCGAGAACTGGATCTGTTCTGGCGCGATCTGGAGCGTTTCGAGCTGTCGGCATTGAGTCGGCGTAAGTGCTTCGTAGCTGACCAATCGAGTCTGCATGGGCAACCTGTTCGGCTGATGATCGGAAGGGCAGGGTACAGGATCATTCTGCCTCTCTTCCAGCGCCCGGAGTTCGTCCCGGCCCCGTCACACAAGTACTTGAGCCTGATCGAAATTTTTATCCAAACCAGTGGTTGTAAACTCGCTCCAGACCGGTACAATGGCGCGGCTCGCCAACTGGTGAGCGTCGTTATGGTGACCCCATCGGTCCCCCCGCAACGATTACCCGTGAACCTGGTCAGATCCGGAAGGAAGCAGCCACAGCGGGAACATTGTGTGCCGGGGTGTGGCTGGTGGGGGCACCACCTTAACGAACCTCTGTCGGTCCTCGACGCAGCAACATACCCAGCCTCTGTCCAAGCATTCGATCTGAATCTTCCGTTCAGTCATATCGTCACATCAGCCATCGATATCCGTTCCCTGGATAATCGACGCCAACGCTCAGTGCATCTGTCTACCTACAGCCCACCCTCAAGAAATATCCGGCGGCGTTCCTTGCGGCCTATGTTCTCGTGTTTGCAGACGTCGTAAAGCGCTTCGAAGCGGCTTATTTCGACGTTATCACGCTGGGTCATTCGATAAACCAGGCTGTCGTAGTCCGCTTCGGTAATGAACTTGTACAAGCCGCGTCGATAGAGAAAGCCCGTTTGAAAGGCCAGCGTTTCGGCAGAGTAGGGTGTCGGCCCGACAAAGCAGTTTTCCATGTCGATGACTTTCATCGGTTCGGCGTTGTTCTCGTCGAGCATGATGTTCAGCGCGGAGAAGTCCATGTGGTAGATGCCCTTGGCATTGCTGCGTTGCAGCAGCTCAAGTGCATGTTCCACGAACCACTGAACGCGTTGCGGATGTTGCTCAAGCCAGTCCTGGCCGTCGCAATAGCCGTCCAGCAGTTCGGTCAGCAGCAGGGTTTCCTGTACCAGGCCCAGACCGCGGCGGATGTAGCCGAAGCCGATGATAGAAGGCGAGGGTATCCCGCGCTGACTGGCGGCCAGGGTGTTGTGCAGTTCTTCCACGGCCCAGTCATAACGGCCGTCGGCGGTCTGTCGCCCAAGCGTCACGCGCAAGCGGGATTTCAGGCTTTCGAGCAATTGGGATTTGGCAAACAGCCGGGTGTCGCCCGCCAGTAACGGTCCGCTGATGCGCTTGCGGGATTTGCTCTTGGGCTGGTCGAACCAGCGGCTGACGGAGTCGAGCAGTTCGGCGGAAGGTGGCTGGTTGAAGTGAAAGGTTGCGTTTTCCACCTGATGCGTATGCAAAAAGCTGGAAAGTGCTGTCGATACCGAAAGCATGATCGAGTCCATTCCGGGTGTGCGTGAAAGGCTGAGTGGTTCAGCTCATGAATATATAAAGCAGTAACTAGCGTCTTGCGATTAGTTGAAGCATTGTCTTTTTGTTCGACAATTCGGGTAGTTAATGATGATGTTCACTCTTTCAGTGCATGGGTGCGCTGAGTGCCCGCTTATGTGCCGTGAGCGCTCTAGGCTGCTCCTTACAGGACGCCTGAGCGAGGCGTATCGGCAGGTTTCAGCAGATCCTTAGTTCAAGTTTGCCTATTTGTCTGCAAATTTTCCGCCAATGTAGATGGTTGGATGAATGTACAGAAAATTGCACTGAACGCCTTGGCATCAATGCCACCTAATCCTCTACGCGTCGCTTGAAACCGTGTTACGGCAAGGGGCATATCAGGTCGCTGCGGGTGTCAAAGGCTTTTCGGTCGGGCGTCTCGCAGCTATGCAGCCGGAGGACCGAATGGAACATGACATCATCCTTTTTTTCACCGAATCGGAATTTTTAGGCATTTCACTGGCGAACTGGATTCTGGCCATCGTCGCTTCGACGCTGAGCTTCGTCCTGGTTCGCGGTGCGATTGGTTTTGTATTGCGCAAGATCCGCACGCGTTCATCTGCGCCCAACGCGCAGTTGAGTTATATCGCCGTCGAGGTGTTATCCGGCACCAGCAATACGCTGATATTGCTGGCGTCACTGCTGATCGGCGTCGGCATGCTCGATTTGCCGGAGCGTTGGCTCGGGCGCGTCAGCAGCCTGTGGTTCGTGGTCGCGGCGCTGCAGGTCGGGCTGTGGGCGAATCGGGCGATTGCGCTGGCGCTGTATCGCTACTTCGCGCGTCACAGCACCACCAGCACCTTTCAAGGCAGTGCGCTGGCGACCTTGAGCCTCTGGGGCGCGAAGGTGCTGTTGTGGGCCACGGTGCTGATGGCGATGCTGTCCAACGTCGGGGTCAACATCACGGCGTTTGTGGCCAGCCTCGGCGTGGGCGGTATCGCCGTGGCGCTGGCGGTGCAGAACATTCTCGGCGATGTCTTCGCCTCGCTGGCCATCGCGGTGGATAAACCGTTCGAGATTGGCGACTTCATTGTCGTGGGTTCGCTTTCAGGTACCGTCGAGCACGTAGGCCTGAAGACCACGCGTATTCGCAGCCTGGGCGGCGAGCAGATCGTCATGGCCAATGCCGACATGATCGGCAGCACCATTCAGAACTACAAGCGGTTGCAGGAGCGGCGCATCGTCTTCGATTTCAGGCTGACCTACGACTGTTCCGTTGATCAGGTGCGTGAAGTACCGAAGAAGGTCGAAGAGATCATTCGGCGCCTGAAGAACGCGCGTTTCGACCGTTCACACTTCCGCAGTTTTGGCGAGACGTCGCTGGAATTCGAGACGGTCTACATCGTGCTCGACCCCAGCTACAACGTCTATATGGACGTGCAGCAGACGATCAATCTGGAAATCATGGAAGCGTTTGCCGACATGGATGTGCGTTTTGCCTTCCCGTCACGCACGGTGTACGTGGCGTCCCTGCCCGAGTCCAGAGGGTCGAAGCGGACCGCTCTGGAACTGGACAAGGCTCAGGCCTGACAGCCGATTCAGGCTTTGTGATGGTTGCTGAATTGCAAGGCGTTGGTAAGATCGCCCATGGGCTGCTGGCCCCGGGCGACCATTGCGTCGTCGCGACGCTTGAGGCCGTCGAGCTTTTCCAGGCCGTGAACGCGAGTGATCAGGCGCAGGATCGACGCGGTGTCGTAGACGGTGTGGTCGACCGTGCCTTTGCGGGCAAACGGTGAGATGACCAGCGCCGGAACACGTGTGCCGGGGCCGAAACGGTCGCCCTTGGGCGGTGCAACGTGGTCCCACCAGCCGCCGTTCTCATCCATGGTGATCACAATCACCATATTTTCCCATTGCGGACTGTTACGCAGCACCTTGACCACACGGTCTATGTGTCGATCGCCCGACGCCACGTCGGCATAGCCTGCGTGCATGTTCAGGTTGCCCTGAGGCTTATAGAAGGTAACGGCGGGCAGCTTGCCTGCTTCGGCATCGGCCAGAAAACGATTGGTGCTCGCTTCGTCACCCAGGCCGCCATCACGCAACCGGCGTTTACGCTCGGCAGGGTTCTGCGGGCCTTGCTTTACGAAGTAGTTGAACGGCTGGTGATGGTATTGAAAGTTGGGGATCTTCGGGATACCGGTGGAATCCTTGAATTCATCCAGCGTGACCTGCCAGGCGCCTGCGTACCACGCCCAGTCGATGTCCTTCTTCGACAGCTTGTCGCCGATGTGCTCATGATTCTGCGGCACCAGCACGTTGGCCAGATCCGGTTTTGAATAGTCGGGGTTCTGCGGGTCGCGTAGCCAGGTCGGCCAGTAGGGCGGGGCCAGGGTGTTGACCGCATAGTTATCCGGGGTGATCGCGCTGGGGCCAAACTGCGGCGGTCCTTCCATGGCGCTGGCGGGGGACTTGTCCAGCGGCTTGAGGCGCGGGTCTTCCGGGTTGTCGCTTTGCAGCGTGGCGATCTGTGATTTGGCAGGCGAGTTGGCGGCATCGGGATAGACCGGCGCCGTTGCTGAAATCAGGTACTGGTGATTGAGGAACGAGCCGCCGAAAGCGCCCTGAAAAAAGTTGTCGCACAGCACGAATTCTTTCGCCACGTCCCACAGTCGCAGTGAGTATTGCGTCTGCGCATATTGGCCCATGGTCAGCCCGCCGGAATCGGCCCAGGCCACGAAGCGGTCGTTCTTGCCTTCGTTGATCTGCATCTGGTTCTGATAGAACACATGCCACAGGTCACGGGTGACCAGGCTCAGCGGCAACTCTTCATTGTTCGGACCCTTGAGCGGGAAGGGCGCGTTGGGCAGGTTTTCCTGAAACTGCACACCAGCCGGGTAGGTCACGCCATCGACGCTCTGCGGACCGACCTGCAGCACGCCGCCCCAGGCGGGCGGCAGTTTGCTCAGCAGACTGCCATCGCGGTCACGTTGTTCATAATCAGCGGCCTTGAGGGAAGACAGCGGCTTTTCCACGCCTGGAAAGTTGCCGAACAGGTTGTTGAAACTGCGGTTTTCCGCGTAGATCACCACGACTGTCTTGACGTTGTCGCGCAGGGCCTTGTCCAGTGCTGCGCCGGTCAGGTGCTTCTCGGCTGCGGCAGGTGGCTTTTCACCGGCGGTGACGTAACTGCTGAGCGTAACGCCTGCGCCCAATGCTGCCATGCCGCCCAGAAAGCGACGACGGCTGGGGTGGAGGGTGGACTCGTCGTCGGGTCTGTCGGTCATCGCGAATACCTGTCTGAATTATGTGTTACCAAAGATTTCAGGCGAGCGTAGCGATGGAATATGACGCTATTGCTACAGCGCGAACAGCCTCTATTGATGAAAACATGTTCACGAACGTGCAAATTCGGCCGTCAGGTCACAATAAGCAGGACACCGGATGCAATTTTGTCCCTGCTCGGCTAGCATTGGCGGTCTTCCGCTTACCAGTCGCGACGGTTTTCAATGAGTTATCAGGTTCTTGCACGTAAATGGCGTCCGCGCTCGTTCCGCGAAATGGTCGGCCAGACACATGTGTTGAAGGCCCTGATCAACGCGCTCGACAGCCAGCGCCTGCACCACGCCTATCTGTTCACCGGCACACGCGGTGTTGGCAAGACCACCATCGCGCGCATTATTGCCAAGTGCCTGAACTGCGAAACCGGTATTACCTCAACGCCCTGCGGCGTCTGTTCGGTGTGCAAGGAAATCGATGAGGGTCGTTTCGTTGACCTGATCGAGATCGACGCCGCCAGCCGTACCAAGGTCGAAGACACGCGTGAATTGCTCGACAACGTGCAGTACGCACCGAGTCGCGGACGCTTCAAGGTCTACCTGATCGACGAAGTACACATGCTGTCCAGCCACTCGTTCAACGCCTTGCTCAAGACGCTTGAAGAGCCGCCGCCCTACGTCAAGTTCATCCTGGCGACGACCGATCCGCAAAAGCTGCCCGCGACCATTCTGTCGCGCTGCCTGCAGTTTTCCCTGAAGAACATGACGCCGGAACGTGTGGTCGAGCATTTGACCCACGTGCTGGGTGTCGAGAACGTGCCGTTCGAAGACGACGCGCTGTGGTTGCTGGGCCGCGCCGCCGATGGTTCGATGCGCGACGCCATGAGCCTGACCGATCAGGCGATTGCCTTCGGTGAAGGCAAGGTCATGGCTAGCGATGTGCGCGCCATGCTTGGCACGCTGGACCATGGTCAGGTGTTCGACGTGCTGACTGCATTGCTGGAAGGCGATGCACGTGGCGTGCTTGAAGCCGTGCGCCATCTGGCCGAGCAGGGGCCTGACTGGAACGGCGTGCTCTCGGAAATTCTTAACGTGCTGCACCGCGTGGCGATTGCCCAGGCGCTGCCCGAGGGTGTCGACAACGGTCATGGCGACCGTGATCGCGTCCTCGCTCTGGCGCAGGCGCTGCCGGCCGAAGACGTGCAATTCTATTACCAGATGGGCCTGATCGGCCGACGTGACCTGCCTCTGGCACCCGACCCGCGTGGCGGTTTCGAGATGGTGTTGCTGCGCATGCTGGCGTTCCGGCCCGCCGATAGCGAGAACGCGCCGAGGCAGCCGCTAAAGCCGGTGGGGATCAGCCAGGCCACGGCTGATTCCCAAAGGGCAGTGGCCGATGCGACACCTGTTGCATCGGTGCCTTCCCAACCGCCTGTGATGGCAGCGCCCGATCCCGCCTTTGAAGCGACGGTGCCCGCGCCTGAACCGGCTCCGGTCAAAGCTGCGCCGGTGGAGCCTGAGCCTGAACAGGCTCAACCCGCGCCGCCAGCGCCTGCTGAAGAAATCGATCTGCCCTGGAACGAGCCGAAAACGCCCGTTGCCGATGTGATACCTGAGCCTGTCGCCGAGCCCGCCGAAGCACCGGTTGCCGAACCCGTTCTGGAAACCCTCGGCGAACAACCTGATCTGACGCCCATGCCGACGCCTGCGCCCGCAAGTCCCGTACCGGACGCGCCGCAGGTCGAGGAGCAGCAGGCGCAGGAACAGCCTGCCGAAGAGCCTCAGTCGGTTGCCGAGCAGGCTGTCACGCCAGCCATGCTCGAAGCCATTCCGGACGCGGCGTATCTGTCAGCCCCCATGGGCCGCGACGACGAGCCGCCACCGGACGATGACTATGTCGAGCCGGATGTGGACATCGACCCTGCGTCCTACGCTTACCTGGACGAGCTGGCGCATGAGAGCGTCGGTGACGCCGAACCGGTCGAACCCGAGCCGACGCCTGCCGCCATGCCCGCCACGGGCCTTGCGCTGGAATGGCTGGAGATGTTTCCCGGCTTGCCAATCTCCGGCATGACCGGCAGCATCGCCGCCAACTGTACGCTGATGGGCAAGGAGGGCGATCACTGGTTGCTGCACCTGGACCCGGCTCACAGCGCACTGTTCAACTCGACCCAGCAACGTCGTCTGAACGACGCGTTGAACCAGTTCACGGGCCGCACGATCAATCTGTCTATCGAGCTGATCAAGCCCGAGCAGGAAACCCCTGCCCAGGCCGCATCGCGTTTGCGTGCCGAGCGCCAGCGCCAGGCCGAGGCCTCGATTCATGCCGATCCGTTCATTCAGCAGATGCTGCAGCAGTTTGGCGCGATGATTCGAGAAGATACGATCAAGCCTGTGGATGCTCCGGCAGCGCAGACTCAATAACTGAAGGCACGGCGCTTCGCGCGCTGCGCAAACGAACCATCCATATTCGAGGAGATATCCCATGATGAAAGGTGGCATGGCTGGCCTGATGAAGCAGGCCCAGCAAATGCAGGAAAAAATGGCCAAGATGCAGGAAGAACTGGCCAACGCGGAAGTCACCGGTCAATCGGGCGCAGGTCTGGTGAGTGTCGTGATGACCGGTCGTCATGACGTCAAGCGCATCAATCTGGATGACAGCCTGATGCAGGAAGACAAGGAAGTGCTGGAAGACCTGATCGCCGCCGCCGTCAACGACGCCGTGCGCAAGATCGAACAGGCCAGCCAGGAAAAGACCGCCTCCATGACCGCCGGCATGCAACTGCCGCCAGGCATGAAGCTGCCGTTCTGACGGTTGCTGTTGCGGGTATCAATGCCAGGCCATGTGCCTGGCATTTTTTTTGACCGCAGGACTGTGCCGGACACTGAAACTTCTGTGCGACCAGACAAATGGGACGCGGAGCGTTCCGGGCTGCATGCCCACGCAGAGCACTCATCGTTATACACAAGTCCGCCTCAACACTGATCGTGATGATCGTTCCTACGCTCTGCGTGGGAATGCCTCCCGTGACGCTCCGCGTCACAAATGGCACAGATTGCGGATTCAGTGAGCCGAGCGCATGACATGGATAACGCTGGAGCTTGTCCACGCATCTGCGCCACATTCAAGAGCGGACGCTGAGCGTCCTGGGAGGCATTACTACGCAGAGCGCTCATCGTTATACACAAGTCTGCCTCGACACTGATCGTGCCCATGCTCCGCGTGGGTATGCCTCCCGTGACGCTCCGCGTCACAAATGGCACAGACTGAGGATTCAGTGAGCCGAGCGCATGACGTGGGTAACGCTGGAGCTTGGGCGCGCATCTGCGCCACATTCGAGAGCGGACGCGGAGCGTCCTGAGCGGCATTCCCACGCGGAGCGTAGGAACGATCAGCGTGATCTCAAGCACGCC
>Ga0326721_10000719_pt1 | contig 10208 bp, 9 predicted proteins | sample SGPome_FD_203951 | JGI IMG/M metagenome (GOLD analysis project Ga0326721, IMG submission 203951) | Soil microbial communities from Southern Great Plains, Lamont, Oklahoma, United States - SGP_1_2016 | ecosystem: Engineered > Artificial ecosystem > Soil microcosm > Unclassified | place: USA...
GCTGGTCGCGTGCAGCTTTATCTTCACCATCCTGACCCAGGTTCGGGCCGGATCAGCGTTTCTGCAGCGCTACCCGCACGGCGCCTAGGACTGCCGGACCGGCCTCACTCTGCGCGGTATCCGCACTCACCGCCCCAGGACTCGGCCGAACTCTTGAATCGTCGGTCTGCAACCGTTTGCGATGAAGGTTCCGCCGAGTCCTGCGGCGGTCCACAAATCCCCAGCCGGTAGCAATCAGGCGTACGCTCCGGCCGTGGACGAACCGGGACACATCGCAGGCATCGTGGGACCCCTCCTCACCATGTTCGGGGCCGGGCTGATCGTGCTGTCGCTGATCTTGACGAGCGTGAAGGGTGGCTTCACCACGGGCTTCTCGCTCACGCCGTGGGGTCCGCTCAGTCGGCGACTACGGGAGTGCGCTCGCGGGCAAGCCTCGATTCCATCGGAGGAACTGCCGATCCTGCAGGCGGTGGCCCGGGTCTGGGTCGGGCAGCGCTCGCAACTCCTGTTCTGCCTCGGTGCCTCGATCGCCCAGTTTGGTAGCAGCCTTGGGTACTCCGGTGTTTGGAGGGATGTGTTCACCGTTGCTTTCACCGCGCTGATGGCCGCTACGGCGGTGCTGACCGAACGTCGGGCTCGGCTGGGCGCGGCCTTCCTGGCGAGTCACCCGCTTCCCGGACCCCCGAATCCGCCCGAGTACCTGAGCGGACCGCAACCCGGCTCGGTATAACCCCCGATCCCGGGCTGAGTAAGCGCTTCCCACAGGGTTACACCGAGCCGGGTTGCGAACCTGCCGGCGTCCGGGCGTCCGGGCGATTGTGGCCTGCGTCTCTCTGCGAGGTATCAGGCGAGGCAAGGTCAGCGCCTAGTCTCGGATCCATGCGCAGCCCCAAGGATTTCTTCCGGCCACTCGCGGTCGGAGCGCCCGAGCCCCTGCGGGAGATCCCGGCCAGGCCCTCGCGGATGATCCACTTCTTTCCGCCGTCGAACGCCAAGCTGGTAGCCAAGGTGCCGGACATCGCTCCGACCGTGGACGTCCTGCTGGCCAACCTGGAGGATGGCGTCCCAGCCGCCGACAAGGAGGCCGCCCGGGCCGGGCTGGTGGAGGTGGCGAAAGCCTGGTCCACCCCGGATACCCAGCTGTGGACCAGGGTGAACTCGCTGGACTCGCCGTGGGGCCTGGACGACCTGACCACGGCCGTCCTCGAGGCCGGGCATGCCCTGGACGTCGTGATGATCCCGAAGGTTGAGGGTCCGGCGGACATCCACTACGTGGATCGGCTGCTCGCTCAACTGGAGGCGAAGGCCGGCTTGGATCGGCCGATTCTGGTGCACGCGATCCTGGAGACGGCCAGCGGGGTCGCCAACGTCGAGGCGATCTGTGCCGCCAGCCCGCGAATGCAAGGACTCTCGCTCGGCCCCGCCGACCTGGCCGCGAACCGGCGGATGAAGACCACCCGGGTCGGCGGCGGCCACCCGGGCTACCTGGTCCGGCAGGATCCGTCGGCGGATCAGCCAGACGCGCCGCGGGCCACGTTCCAGCAGGATCTCTGGCATTACACGATCGCCCGGATGGTCGACGCCTGCGTTACCCACGGAATCTTCCCGTACTACGGCCCGTTCGGTGACATCCGCGACGTGGTGGCCTGCGAGGACCAGTTCCGCAACGCCTTCCTGCTCGGCTGCGTCGGCGCCTGGAGCCTGCACCCGGCGCAGATACCCATTGCGAAGAAGGTTTTCAGCCCTGACCCGGCCGACGTCGAGCACGCCCAGGCAGTGATTGCGGCGATGGGTGACGGCACCGGAGCGATCATGCTGGACGGGAAGATGGAGGACGACGCCTCGGTCAAGCAGTGTCGAGTCATTCTGGAGACCGCTCGCGCTCTCGCCGCCCGGGATCCAGAACTGGCTGCCGTCTATGGTTTTGAGGTCGCCCAGTGAGCGGCGGGCCGCGGCCGCGCCGGTCGGTGCTGTACATGCCGGGAGCCAATGAGCGAGCGCTGGAAAAGGCGAAGGGCATTCCGGCCGACGCGCTCATCCTCGACCTTGAGGATGCCGTCGCTCCGGACGCCAAACCAGCTGCTCGCGAACGGGTTTGCGGTGCCGTTGGATCGGGTGACTACGGCAACCGGGAACTCACGATCCGAGTGAACGGTCTGGACACCAGCTGGTTCGCGGCGGACGTGCGGGCCGCCGCGCAGGCCGGGCCCGCGGGCGTCGTCGTCCCGAAGATCTCGTCCGCCGCCGATGTGCACGCAGTGGAAAAGGCTCTGGAAGCCGGCGGCGCTCCGGATCACACCGCGATCTGGGCAATGATCGAGACCCCGGTGGCGATGTTCAACGCCCGGGAGATCGCCGCTGCCTCAACTCGGCTCACGGTGCTCGTGATGGGTACCAACGATCTCGCCAAAGAGCTTCATGCCGAACATGTTCCAGGTCGGGCACCGTTGCTGACCGGGCTCGGCCTGGCTCTACTCGCGGCCCGGGCCGAGGCCAAGGTGATTCTGGACGGCGTGTACAACGACGTGAAGGACATCGCCGGCTTCGAAGCCGAATGCCGCCAGGGTCGCGAATTCGGCTTCGATGGAAAGACTTTGATTCACCCTGGCCAAGTCGAGCCGTGCAACCGGGTTTTCGCCCCGACGTCGGCCCAGATCGAGGAGAGCCGAGCCATCCTGGCTGCCTGGGATCAGGCTCAGGCCCAGGGCCTCGGAGTGGCCACGGTGAACGGTCGGATGATCGAGAACCTGCATGTCGAGAATGCCCGGCGGATCCTCGCGGTAGCCGAAGCGATCGGCGGCCTCTGACCAGACCCTAGTCGACCGGCAGCGCGGGGGCGCGGCGGGAACGAACCACGATCACCAGCCCGAGCAGCATCAGCAGGGTGCCGGGCAGCACCGACAGCGGAGGAACCCGACCCAACCACGCCCAGGCCACCAGGGTGGCCCCGGGAACCTCCAGCAGGATCGCCAATGCCACCGGGGTCACCCCGATCCTCGGCAGCGCGGCGTTCAACAGGGTGTGCCCGAGCAACTGCGCGCCGATGGTGACGATCGCCAGTTGAATCCAGGTTCGCTCGGAGAAACCGACCAACTGGGTGCCGGTGACCAGGCAGACCGGCAACAGCAGCGCCGCGCAAACGCCGTAGGCAAGCAGCGTGTAGACCGCTGTGGACGCCGTCCGCAGTACTCGGTCGCCGACCACCACATAACCCGCAGCGGTGATCGCCCCGACCACCGAGAGCAGGTCGCCGAGCAGGGCGTCGCTCGAGCGAGCGGCGTCCACCCCGGTGATCGCCGCCACCCCGACCATCGCCAGCAGTACCCCGATCAGCACCGCCCGCGGTACCGCTACCCGGCGGAGCAGATCGAATGCCACGGTCCAGACCGGGGTGGTGCAGACCAACGCCGTCGAGGCGGTGACGCTGGTCAGGCGAAGCCCGGAGAACCAGGTGACAAAATGGACGGCGAGCAACATCCCGGCCAGTGCCGCCAACCACCCGGCCCGCGCCGACAGCAGCGCCGGACCGTCGCGCTCTCGGGCGCCGACCCAAGCTCCGGACACCGCCGCCCCGACCAGATTGCGCCAGAACGCCACCGCCAGGACGGGCGCCACCGTCGCCGCTGTGATCGGGGCGGACGACGAGATCCCGATCACCGCCACCGCGACCATCAACCAGGCCCGGGTCACGCTACCGACTGCCATCTGGGCGACTCTGCCATCGTCTGCCGGTGCCAATACAACAACCTGATCACGGGGGAGCAACAAGCGACACACTGAACTGGTATCGGCGCTGCAATATGGCAGTCTCGACGGTTGTGACCCCCGAAACCGCGCCGACCAAGCGTCGCCCGCTCTCCCCTGTGGAAGCGGCGCTGGTCGCCGAGGCCTGTACGCGCAGCGATCTGGTCTGGTTGCGCTCCGGAACGGAAGGTCGACACCACGCCGCCTGGCACGTCTGGCACGACGACGCGGTCTGCATCGTCTACGGCACCGGGGAGCAGATGCTGCCGCTGCTGAGCGGCGAGATCGAGGTGGTCGCCCGGAGCAAGGACTCCGGCGCCCAGGTGATCGCCTTCCTGGCCCAGGTGGACACCTTGACCAGCCGCACCCCGGAATGGGACGCCGCGGCGCAGGCTTTGTCCGCCGTCCGGTTGAACGCCGTCGATCTGCCACAGCAGCGCGAGCGCTGGGCCGGCGGAGCGTTGATCTCGCTACTCCGGCCGGTCGCGGTGACGGTGGCGGCCCGCGGTGAAGACGACACCCCGGCCGGCAGCGCTCCCCCGCCCGGCGGTCCGGGCACCACCCTCAACCGGCGCCCGTTCCACCTCGGCGGCCGGCAGCGCCGAGCCCTGCGCCTGCGCCGCCGCAAGACCGACACCTGAACATTCGTCCAACATGCATGATCGGCGGAGCAGATCCGGGGGCGGGCCTGCGCTGAGGCCCTAGCCTGGGGCCTGTGAGCGCAGCTGCGGCTCGGGTGTTCGTCGCGCGGATGGCCGGACTGGCCGTCTTCGACCCTCTCGGCGATCAAGTCGGGCGGGTCCGCGACGTCATAGCCATGGTCCGGCCCGGAAAGCAAGCACCTCGGGTGGTCGGCCTGATGGTTGAGGTCCGTGGTCGGCGGAAGGTCTTCGTGCCGATGACCCGGGTCACCCACATCGACTCCGGCCAGGTGATCACCACCGGCCTGGTGAACATGCGCCGTTTCGAGCAGCGGCCGACCGAGACCCTGGTCCTCGGGGAACTCCTCGATCGCACCGTCACGCTGCGAACCGACGGCACGCCGGTGATCATCGAGGACATCGCGATGGAACCGAGCCGGACCCGGGAGTGGCGGCTCAGCCGGGCGTACGTCCGGCGAATTCGGCACACCAAGATCGGTCACTTGCGACGCCGCGGTGAGGCCTTCGTGGTCGGGATCGATCAGCTCGACGACCTCGGCATCGTCGAGCTGCGTCAGGGTGCCGCCAACCTGCTTGCGGCGTTCGAGGAGCTCAAGGCCGCCGACCTGGCCGAGGTGATCCACGAACTGGCCCCGAAGCGCCGGATCGAGGTGGCCTCGGCGCTGGACGACGATCGGCTGGCCGACGTCCTGGAGGAACTGCCGGAGGACGCCCAGGTGGAGATCCTCAGCGAACTGGCGACGGAGCGGGCCGCGGATGTGCTGGAGGCGATGCAGCCGGACGACGCGGCCGATCTGCTGTCCGAATTGCCCAGCGAGCAGCGTGAACTGCTGTTGGCCCAGATGGACCCGGGCGAGGCGGCCGATGTCCGCCGGCTGCTGACCTACGCCGATGACACGGCCGGGGGCTTGATGACGCCCGAACCCGTGGTGTTGCCGCCGGACGCGGCGATCGCCGAAGCCCTGGCCCGGGTGCGCCGAGCCGAGCTGTCACCCGCGCTCGCGGCGGCCGTCTTCATCTGCCGGCCACCCCTGGAGACGCCGAGCGGCAAGTACTTGGGGATGGCGCACATCCAGCGGATGTTGCGCGAGCCGCCGCACGAGCCGGTGGGCACGGTGATGGATCGGGATGTCGAGCCGTTGCCGACCAGCGCCACCCTGGAGCAGGTGGCCCGGCATCTGGCCGCCTACAACCTGGTCTCGGTGCCGATCACGGATGAGCTGGGCCGGCTGGTGGGCGCGGTCACCGTGGACGACGTCCTGGATCATCTGCTCCCGGACGACTGGCGAGACAATGACGACGGGCTCGGCGACGTCACCGGGGAGATCCCTCGTGTCCGCTGACCAGCGGCCGGGCAGCCAGGACAACGGTGCCCGGTCGCCGGCGAACCGCAGCCCGAACCGGCCGAAGCGGATCCAGAAGCCCAGAACCTCGAAGTCGACCAAACCGGACCCGGCCGGCAGCTCGCTCTTCTCCCGCAAGGATTCCGATCCGAAGGTCCGGGTCCGCAAGGATTCCGCTCGGCGGGAAGTGACCCGGCGCCGACCGCCCGCCCGCCGGGTCGGGCTGGACACGCCGATGGATTCGCGGTGGCTGAGCCGCGGACCGATGGTGGACAGCGAGACGTTCGGACGTTGGTCTGAGGCGTTCGCCCGGTTCATGGGAACGGCCTGGTTCCTGGTCGGGATGACGGTGTTCGTCGGTGCCTGGCTGGCCTGGAACGCGTTCGCGCCCGCCGACCTGCAATTCGATCCGCGGCGGCTGAACTTCACGCTGATGACGCTGATCCTCAGCTTGCAAGCCTCGTACGCGGCGCCGCTGATCCTGCTCGCCCAGAATCGACAGGCCGACCGCGACCGGGTGACCGCCGAGCAGGATCGGGACCGGGCCGAGCGGGCTCTGGCCGACACCGAGTACCTGGCCCGGGAGGTGGCCGCGCTGCGGATCGCTCTGGGTGAGGTGGCGACCCGGGACTTCGTTCGCTCGGAGCTCCGGGCGCTGCTCGACGAGCTGCAACCGAAGGGACCAGAGGGCAACTCGACCCGCAGGCCCGCCCGCAAGCCGGTTGACTCATTCGGGTCAACCCGGGACGCGGAGCTGCCGACAGACAGTGGGTGACGACCCCTCCGAGCACCCGACCGCCGGGGCCGGGTGTTCCACGGCCGGCGGCCGGCGGCCCGTCTCGGATGGCGGACCGCAAGCGGCTGGGCGACATCCTGGTGGAATCCGGGCTGCTCACCGCCGCTCAGCTGGAGCAGGCCCTGGTCGAGCAGCGCCGGACGGACGGGCCGCGTCGCCGGCTCGGCCAGGTGGTGTCCGACCTCCACTTCGCCACCGAGCGGCAGGTCGCCGAGGCGCTGGCCAACCTGCTCGGGCTGCGCATGATCGATCTGTCGAAGACGATGCCGGCCCCGGACGTCGTCCGGTTGCTGCCGCGCGCGGTCGCCGAGCGCACCCGGGTCCTGGTGCTGGACAAGACGGCGAAAGGGCTGGTGGTCGCGGCCGCCGACCCGACGAACGTGCTGGCGCTGGACGACGTCAAGCTCTACACCCGCAGCCCCGAGATCGAGGTGCTGGTCGCCACCGACAGCCAGATCCGCGACCATCTGGCTCGGGCCTGGTCGCTGGGCGAGGACTCCAGCGCCGCGGCGATGGTCGAGGAGTCAGTCGAAGAGGACACCCAGGACGCCTCGTTCGGTGCCAGCGACGACGAGGCCCCGATCGTCAAACTGGTGAACCGGATCTTCGGTGACGCGGTCAAGCTGCGTGCCTCCGACATCCATGTCGAGGTGCAGCGGGACACGATCCGGATCCGGTTCCGGATCGACGGCCTGTTGCGGGACGTGATGACGGCGCCGCGCCGGATCTCCACTGCGGTGATCAGCCGGATCAAGATCATCTCTGGGCTGGACATCTCCGAACGGCGGATCCCGCAGGACGGGCGAACCCGGATCGTCGTGGACGGCATGGCGATCGACTGCCGGATCAGCACCCTGCCCAGCCTGCACGGGGAGAAAGTGGTGATCCGCCTGCTGACCCGAGGTGACGACATCCCGTCATTGGCCTCGCTCGGCTTCGAGCCCCGCCAACTGGAGGGTTTCCAGTCCTCGCTGGCCGTACCGCAGGGTCTGGTGCTGATCACCGGACCGACCGGATCGGGCAAGACCAACACGCTGTACTCGGCGATCGCCGAGATCAGCGACCCGAACAAGAACATCGTCACCTTGGAAGACCCGGTCGAGGTCCAGCTCCCCGGGATCACCCAGGTCGGCGTCAATGTGAAGACCGGGATGACCTTCTCCGCCGGGTTGCGCTCGATCCTGCGGCAGGACCCGGACATCATCCTGGTCGGCGAGGTCCGGGACAGCGAAACCGCCGAACTCGCGCTGAAAGCCTCGATCACCGGCCACCTGGTGCTCACCACGCTGCACACCAACTCGGCGGTCGCCGCGCTGACCCGGCTGGTCGACATGGGCGCCGAGCCGTTCCTCGTCGCCTCCTCGTTGACCTGCGCGATCGCCCAGCGCCTGGTGCGCGTCCCGTGTGCCAACTGCGCCGCCCCCTACCTGCCGAGCAGCGACACCCTGACCCTGCTCGGGCTACGTCCGGAGGACCTGGCGAACGACACTCCGCTACACGGCACCGGGTGCCCGGAGTGCGGCGGCACTGGATACAAGGGTCGGACGGCGGTCTATGAGGTGCTGGTCGTCGACACCGTGATCCGTCAGGTGCTGATGAACGACGCCACCGAGGCCGCGCTCTCAACCGCGGCGCTGGCCAGCGGAATGCAGACACTGCGGGGATCCGCACTGGCCAAGGCCCGAATGGGGAAGACCACCTTCGAGGAGGCACTGCGGGTCACGCATTCCGACCACACCGGCTCGCACAGCTGCCCGGCCTGCGAGCGGCAGGTCGAGACCGACATGGTGGCCTGCCCCTGGTGCGGCGCGAACCTGGATCGCGGGCATTGCTCGAACTGTTCGCGAACCCTGGAACCGGAATGGAAGATCTGCCCCTACTGCCGGACGCCGGCCCTGGGCGCGGGTAATTCCCTGCTCTCGGGCCCGGCCGCGCCCAGAGGATTGCACGCCTAAGCGGAATGCAGTTCCGCGGAACACTCGGCGGCGATCTGGGTCAAATCGTCCAACTCGGTGTCGGTCCACTGCCGGGGACGGTGATCTATCGCACAGACCGAGCCGACGGTCAGGCCGGCATCGGTCTGCAACGGGACGCCGGCGTAGGCGATCACTCCGAGGTCCATGATCGCCAGGTTGTCGGCCACCAGCAGGTTGTCGTTCGCGTTCGCCACCACCAGCGGCAGACCTGAGGTGACCACGTGCTGGCAGAACGAGTGCGACAGCGGGGTGGCGCGCTCGCTCGCCCAGGGCTCCGGCAGACCGAAAAGACCGGGAAAGACTTGCCCCGCGACGTCCACCAGACTCACCAAGGCGACCGGGACGTGGAGTTGCCGCGCGACGCTTTGGGCAAGCCAATCGAAGACCGGCACTGCCACCGCCGGAAGCGGGGTACGTGGCGGAAGGTCCACCACACCTCCAGAGCCGAACGAGCACCGCGCCTGGCGGGCGCGGTGTGGTTCGTCCCCATGATGGAACTGAAGCCGACCGGGCGCGCGTTGAAAATCCGCTGCGGGATACCTCGCGCGGGCGCAGCAGTCAGCAGCGCATACCATCGAGTCATGTCCGCGCCACTGCTCGACGCCATCCAGGCCGCCCTGGCTACCGTGAACGATCCGGAGATCCGGCGACCGATCACCGAGCTGGACATGGTGAAGTCGGTGGACGTCGACGGCGCGGTGGTGTCGATCACGATCTGGCTCACGGTGGCCGCCTGCCCGATGAAGGATCGGCTCACCACCGACGTCACCGCCGCCGTCACTGCGGTGCCAGGGGTCGAGCGGGTGGTCGTCGTCCTTGATGTGATGTCGGACGACCAGCGGGCAGCGCTCAAGGAGAAGCTGCGCGGGCCGCAAGCCAATCGTGAGGTGCCGTTCTCCAAGCCCGGCTCGCTGACCCGGATCTACGCGGTCGCTTCCGGCAAGGGCGGGGTCGGCAAATCCAGCGTGACGGTGAACCTGGCCGCCGCGATGGCGGCCGACGGGCTGTCGGTCGGCGTCCTGGACGCCGATGTGTACGGTTTCTCGGTCCCCCGGATGCTGGGCGTCACTCAGCCGCCGACCCGGGTCGACGACATGATCCTGCCGCCGGTCGCGCACGACGTGAAGGTGATCTCGATCGGGATGTTCGTGCCCGGCAACCAGCCCGTGGTGTGGCGTGGCCCGATGCTGCACCGGGCGCTGGAGCAGTTCCTCACCGACGTCTTCTGGGGCGATCTCGACGTCCTGCTGCTGGACCTGCCGCCGGGTACCGGCGACATCGCGATCAGCACCGCACAGTTGCTGCCGAACGCCGAGATCCTGGTCGTCACCACCCCGCAGCAGGCTGCGGCGGAGGTGGCCGAGCGGGCCGGGTCGATCGCCTTGCAGACCAAGCAACACGTGGTTGGCGTGGTGGAGAACATGTCCTGGCTGGAGCAGGCCGACGGCAGCCGGCTGGAACTGTTCGGGGCCGGTGGTGGCGCCTCGGTAGCCGAGTCGCTCGGCCGCTCGATCGGCTCGCCGGTGTCACTGCTCGGCCAGATTCCGCTGGACGTCGCGCTCCGCGAAGGCGGGGACGCCGGCCTGCCGCTGGTGCTCTCGAACCCGGACAGCCCGGCCGCACAGGCCCTGACCTCGATTGCCCGGCAGCTCAGCCGCCGCGCCCGGGGCCTGGCCGGCCGCTCGCT
>Ga0326721_10000720_pt1 | contig 10201 bp, 6 predicted proteins | sample SGPome_FD_203951 | JGI IMG/M metagenome (GOLD analysis project Ga0326721, IMG submission 203951) | Soil microbial communities from Southern Great Plains, Lamont, Oklahoma, United States - SGP_1_2016 | ecosystem: Engineered > Artificial ecosystem > Soil microcosm > Unclassified | place: USA...
TCCCCGGTGCGCGCCACAGTGGGGACGGATCCGTGCGGCGCCGCGGCACCGGGGTAGTCTGTGGCGCAAGGCACCGACGGCGCGACCGGCCGACGGTCGTGCGCGGGAACGCCGCCGACCGTCCAGGCAGGAGCCGTCGACCATGACCCAGCACCACCGCACCGCCGCCCCCACCGAGGACCGGACCGACGCCCAGGTCGCCGACGCGCACGTCATCGACGCGCCGCTGCGCGCGGACGTCCGGCGGATCAGCACCCTGCTGGGCGAGACCCTGGTGCGCCAGCGCGGCCCGGAGCTGCTCGAGCTGGTGGAGCAGGTCCGCCTGCTCACCAAGGAGGCGAAGGCCTCCCCGGGAGACGACGCCGCCCGCCGCGTGCGCGAGCTGCTCGGGTCGCTGCCGCTGGAGCAGGCCACCGACCTGGTGCGGGCCTTCGCCCACTACTTCCACCTCGCCAACGCGGCCGAGCAGGTGCACCGGGTGCGCCTGCTCGAGCAGCGCCCCGAGGAGGACGGGTGGCTCGCCGCCGCCGTCGCCGACGTCGTCCGGGAGGCCGGGCCCGGGACGCTGCGGGCGGCCGTCGACCGCCTCGACGTGCGCCCGGTGTTCACCGCCCACCCCACCGAGGCCTCCCGCCGGTCGGTGCTGACCAAGATCCGCCACCTCTCCGACCTCCTGGCGCAGAGCCCGCCCGAGGGCTCCGCGGCCCGCCGCCGCCAGGACCGGCGCCTCGCGGAGCTCATCGAGCTCCTGTGGCAGACGGACGAGCTGCGCCAGAACCGCCCCACCCCGCTGGACGAGGCCCGCAACGCCCTCTACTACCTGCGGGAGGTGCTCACCGAGACCATGCCCGTGCTGCTCGCCGACCTCGAGGACCTGCTCGGACAGCACGACGTGGCGCTGCCGGCGGGGATCCCGCCGCTGCGCTTCGGCTCCTGGATCGGCGGGGACCGCGACGGCAACCCCAACGTCACCCCGGAGATCACCCGCCGGGTGCTGCAGCTGCAGGGGCAGGCCGCCGTCGACGTCGCCCTGGGCTTCCTCGACGTGCTGGTGTCCCGGCTGTCCTCCTCCACCGCGATCGTCGACGTGGAGCCCGAGCTGCTGGCGTCCCTGGCGGAGGACGTGGCGCACCTGCCCGGCCTGGACCCGCGGGTGCTGGAGCTCAACACGCAGGAGCCGTACCGGCTGAAGCTCACGTGCATCAAGGCCAAGCTGCTCAACACCCGCCGCCGGTTCGCCGAGGAGACCGCCCACGAGCCGGGCCGGGACTACCGCACCACGGCCGAGCTGCTCGAGGACCTCGGCGTGGTGGCACGCTCCCTGCGCCGGCACGCGGGGGAGCTCGCCGCCGGAGGGTCCCTCGCGGCCGCCACCCGCACCATCGCCGGGTTCGGCCTGGCCCTGGCCACCCTGGACGTGCGCGAGCACGCCGACGCCCACCACGAGGCCGTGGGCCAGCTCCTCGACCGGCTCGGGGAGCTGGACCGGCCGTACGCGGAGCTCGACCGGGCCGGGCGCTCGCGGGTGCTCTCGGGGGAGCTGGCCGGGCGCCGCCCGCTCGCCCCTCCCGGGCTCGCCACCGGGGCCGTGCAGCTGGACGGCGACGCCGACCGCACGTTCGCCGTCTTCCGGGAGATCGCCCGCGCACAGGCGATCTACGGCGAGGAGGTCGTGGAGACCTACATCGTGTCCATGACCCGCGGGGCGGACGACATCCTGGCCCCCGTGGTGCTGGCCCGCGAGGCCGGGCTCGTGGACCTCACCGGCGAGCGCGCCCGCGCCACCATCGGCTTCGCGCCCCTGCTCGAGACGGTGCACGAGCTGCGCCGCTCCGCCGAGGTGATCGACGAGCTGCTCTCCGACCCCGCCTACCGGCAGGTGGTGCGGGCGCGCGGGGACCTCCAGGAGGTCATGCTCGGCTACTCCGACTCCAACAAGGAGTCGGGGGTGATGACCAGCCGGTGGGAGATCCACCGCACGGAGCGCCGGCTGCGCGACGTCGCCGCCCGCCACGGGGTCCGGCTGCGCCTGTTCCACGGCCGCGGCGGCTCCGTGGGCCGCGGCGGCGGGCCCACCCACGACGCGATCCTCGCCCAGCCCAGCGGCGTCCTGGCCGGGGAGATCCGGTTCACGGAGCAGGGCGAGGTGATCAGCGACAAGTACTCCCTGCCCGCGCTGGCCCGCGAGAACCTCGAGCTGTCCCTGGCCGCGGTGCTGCGCGCGACCGCCCTGCACCAGGACCCGCGCTCCACGGAGGAGGAGCTGGACCGGTGGGGCGAGGTGATGGACGCCGTCAGCGACGCCGCCTTCGCCGCCTACCGCGGCCTCGTGGAGGACCCCGACCTGCCCGAGTACTTCGTGGCCGCGACCCCCGTGGAGCAGCTCGGGGCCCTGAACATCGGCTCCCGCCCGGCCAAGCGCCCGTCGTCGGACACGGGGATCGAGGGGCTGCGGGCCATCCCGTGGGTCTTCGGGTGGACCCAGTCCCGGCAGATCGTCCCGGGCTGGTTCGGCGTGGGCTCGGGGCTGCGGGCCGCGCGCGAGGCGGGGATGGAGGAGGACCTGCGCGCCATGCTGGAGCGCTGGCACTTCTTCCGCTCCGTGGTCTCCAACGTGGAGATGACCGTGGCGAAGACGGACCTCGAGATCGCCGCGCACTACGTCCGGGCGCTCGTGCCCGAGCGGCTGCGCCACGTCTTCGACGCCGTCCGCGAGGAGTTCGAGCTCACCTGCGCCGAGCTGGCCCGGCTCACCGGGGAGGAGGAGCCGCTGGGCGGCAACCCCACGCTCAAGCAGACGCTCGTGGTCCGCGACCAGTACCTCGACCCGATCTCCTACCTGCAGGTGGAGCTGCTGCGCCGCATCCGGCAGGCCGGGGAGGAGCCGGACGAGGGGCTGCAGCGGGCGCTGCTGATCACGATCAACGGGGTGTCCGCCGGGCTGCGCAACACCGGGTGAACAGGGCGGGGAGTCAGCGCGTGCCGGTCAGGGCCTGGCGGTAGGCGGCCAGGGCGGCGGGGGAGGAGTCGACCCTCCAGTCGCGCTCCTTGTCCTCCTGGAACCAGACGACGGCGCGCACGTCCCCCTGCCGGTCGAGGAAGTCGAAGAGCTGGGCGATCCACCCGGCCTTCGACTCCCCGTCCCGGGTCCCCTCGGCCGAGGCGGTCTCCGTCACGAGGACCGGCAGGCCGCTCCGGAGGGCGCGGAGCTCCTCGAGGCCGGGACCGAAGAGGTCCTGCGGGCCGGTCCAGGCCAGGGGCGGCGTGGCGGAGCCCCAGTTGTAGCCGTCGATCCCGAGGAGGTCGACCACGTCAGGGCCCGGGAAGAAGTCCGCCAGCCCGGTCCCGCCGGGACCCTCCCCCGTGGGCGCCGGGACGTTGGGGGCCCAGCACCAGCGGACGTTGTCGGCGCCGGCCGCGGCGAAGCGGTCGTGGACGTGCCGCCACGCCCGGACGTACTGCTCGGCCGTGTTGGCCTGCACCCCGGCGCCCCAGGGGTACCAGTCGCCGTTCATCTCGTGCGCGAAGCGCAGCACGACGTCCCGGCCCCACCCGGCCAGGGCCTCCGCCCAGGTGCGGATCCGGTATTCGTGGTCGCCCGCGAGCAGCCGGTCGAGGGCGAAGGGCGGCTGCCGGGCCCCTCCGGCGGACCCGGCGCCGCCGGAGGGGGCGTACCAGGGCTCCCAGGTGAGCACGGGGGTGGCGCCCTGGGCCAGCACGGCGTCGAGGACCCCCAGCGGCGGGGTCTCGTGGGTCCAGTCGCGGAACAGGAGCATCCACCGCGGGGCGGAACCGGTCAGCGCGGCGTAGGCCGGGCCCTCCTGCGGACCGCCGGGGAGGAACACCCCGTGCTCCAGCGGCCGGATGCGGTGGTGCGGGGGGATGGACTCGATGGTGTTGCGCATGGTGCTCCGCTCGGTGCAGGCCGCCAGCGTCAGTGCTCCGGCCCCGGCCAGCACGGCGCGGCGGGAGGGGCGGGCGGCGCTCCGGTCGCCGCTGCGCCCCGTGCCCGGGGCCGCGCGGCTGCGGTGGTCCGGGGTCGTGCGCGAGCCGGTCCGGCGGGCCACGGGGACGTCCTCGCGCCCGTCAGCTCGGCACCGGGTCGGTCGTCTTCTCCTCCGGGGCGTAGCCGTCGTAGCGCACGGCCTGGATCAGCACGCTGAAGACGACCAGGTCGTACACCACCCAGGCCACGTTCACCAGGGTGCCGACGGGCTCGTTGAGCCCCACGGCCAGGCGCACGAGGCCCACCACGAGAGCGCCGGTCAGCAGTCCCATGGCGATCAGCTGGGGGCGGATCAGGTGCCAGTCGCGGCTGGTGCCCTCCTTCACCTTCGGGGTGACGGCGAAGCCCAGGGGCCGGCCGAACCACACGTTGCGCGCGGCCGTGGTGCAGGCCTTGATCCAGGTCGGGAACAGCGCGAGGCTGTACTGCTGCCCGCGCCAGGTCTTCGCCCCGCGCCCGGCGACCGCGAACAGGACCTGGTTGATGACCATGAAGGGGATGAACCGGATGAAGAACTCGGTGCTCAGGCTGGCGACCGGCAGGACCCCCAGCACGAGGTAGATGATGGGCGCGGCGATGTAGACCACGGCCGCGAAGCCGGCCAGGTAGCTCCACATCGTGGCGAAGTACATCAGGCGCTGGGTCCACTTCATGCCGCGCTTGGTCAGCGGGTTCTCCCGCAGCAGCACCTGGATCGTGCCCTGGGCCCAGCGCAGGCGCTGGGTGAGCATGGTCTTGAGGTCCTCCGGGGCCAGGCCGATGGCCAGGATCTCGTGGTGGTACACGCTCTTCCAGCCCATGGCGTGCATGCGCATGGAGGTGGCCATGTCCTCGGTCACCGAGATCGTCGCCAGCGGCATGATCGGCTGGGCCTCGTTGCCGCGCTCCACGGAGATCGCGTCGAGGACGGCCTGGACCGACTCCAGGGCCCCCAGCGGGGACCACTCCCGGCCGGAGAGGCGGGCCACGGCCTCGTCCACCTCGTCGGGGGCGAGCGGGCCGTGGCCGGCGTCGAGGCCCATGGCCGCGATCTCCGCCAGGTCCGCCTGCAGGGCGGAGAAGTCCGCGGCGACCAGTTCCTGGACGGCGGAGTCCACGGTGCGCCGGACCTCGTAGGTGATCTCGCTCAGCGACCGGCCGCGCTTGAGGTCGACCTCCGCCTGGTGGGTCACCCGCTCGACCTCGTCCAGCAGCCGGGCCACCACGGGATCGGCCGCCTGGCCGGACTTGCGCGCCTTGCGCACGGCCGAGCGCGAGCCCTTCAGCGCCCGGCGGATGTTGCGCTCGACCTCGTCCACGTAGCCGACCAGGCCCAGCTGCATCAGCGCCTCCCGGCGCAGGATCGCGTTGGAGCCGCAGAAGAAGGCCGCGTTCCAGCCGTCCTTGCCCTGCTGGAGCGGGCCGTAGAACAGCGGGGCCTGGCTGCCCAGCGGGTCGCTCTCGGGCACGTTGACGAACCACTGCGGGGTCTGGACCAGGGCGACCTTGCGGTTGTTGAAGTAGCCCAGGGTCCGGTCGAGGATCTCGGGCTTGGGGACCTGGTCGGCGTCGAGGATCAGCAGGAACTCGCCCTGGGTCATCATCAGGGCGTTGTTGAGGTTGCCGGCCTTGGCGTGGCGGGGCCGGTCCGCCCAGTCGGCGCTGCGGGTGAGGTAGCCGATGCCCTCCCGCCGGGCCTGCTCGCGCAGCTCCGCCCGGGCGCCGTCGTCGAGGATCCACGTATTGTGCGGGTACCGGATCGCCTGCGCGGCGCGGGCGGTCTCGAGCACCATCTCCAGCGGCTCGTTGTAGGTGGTGATGAACACGTCCACCGTCATCCCCGGCGGCGCCGGCGGCGGAGTGCGCTCCTTCAACCGCCACATGGTCAGGCCGAACAGCGTCACGTCGATCAGGCTGTAGGTCTCGGCCAGCACCAGCGGCACGGCGATCCACCACGCGGACCAGTTCAGCGACTCCAGCCACCGCCACGCCACGTAGTTGACGCCCAGCACAACGGTCAGAACCACCAACAGGCGAATCCAGAAGCGGTGCAAAGCCAGTCCTCCCTCGTCGGGGACCCGGGGCGACGACCGCGCCGCGGGACCGAGACACCAGACTAGGGGACGCCGCGGCGCGGTGCAGTCACCGACGGCGCCACCGTGCTCGCTCGTCCGCCAGCGGCCCGCCCTGCGGGATCCTGTCCTGCCCGGCCGCGCCGTGGCGTCGTGCCCGGGCCCCGGGGCGGCACAATGGGTCCTGCCCCCGTCACCCCCCCCAGCGCGGAGGAACACCGTGAACTCCATCGCCCACCGATCCGTGCGTGCTGCGCTGCTCGCCGTCGTCCTGCTGGCGCTGGCCGCGCTGGTCCTCCCGGCCACCTCGGCGCGGGCGGCGGACGACGCGCCCGCCGGCTCGAGCCCGTCCGGGGGGCCGTACCTCGGGGCGCTGCTGGACTGGGCCACGGACTCGGCCGCCGCTCACGCGGAACGGTCGGGCGCCCCGGCCGCCGTCTACGGCCGCCCGGTCCAGCTGCCGATGAGCGACCAGGAGCAGGGCTACCTCCGGGACTTCTTCGTGCAGGTCGCCGGCCAGGGGGCGCACGCGCTGCTCACCGTCCGGCCCGAGGTGTCCCTGGAGAAGGTGGACGACGCCCGGGCCGCGGTCCTGGCCGCGCAGGTGGCGGACGTCGCCGAGGGGTACGAGGGCACCGTGTTCGTCCGGTTCGCCCCGCAGATGAACGCCTCCTGGGTGCCCTGGGGGCAGCAGCCCGAGGCGTACCGCGACGCCTTCCGCGCCGTGGCGAAGGCGATGGACGCCGAGCTGGGCGACCCCGTGATGGTGTGGTCGCCCACCGTGGGCGGTGACTACCCCTTCCGTGCCGCCTCGACCGTCCCGCCGTCGGGCGGGGACCTGGGCGCGCTGGACACCGACGGCAACGGGGTGTGGAACCAGGACGACGACGCCTACCGCCCCTACTACCCCGGTGACGACGTCGTGGACTGGGTGGGGCTGTCCGCCTACCACGACGACACCGGCGACGGGCCGGTCCGCAACACCGTCGCAGCCCCCGGGGCCTTCGAGGCGCAGCTGGGCCCGGCCCGCGCCACCGGCCCGCCCGCCGGAGAGGACTTCTACGCCGCCTACGCGGCCGGCCGCGACAAACCTCTGATGGTCGAGACGTCCGCCTTCTACAGCCCCGGTGCGGAGGGTGCACCGGAGCGGGAGATCAAGAGCGGCTGGTGGGACCAGGTCCTCGCGGCGGCATCCGGCGGGGACTACGACCGGATCGCGGCCGTGGTGTGGAACGAGACCGTCGAGCAGCGCGGCGAGGGGGCCGCGACCGTGGACTGGCGGATCACCGCCGACCCCGAGCTGGCCGCCGCCGGCGACCGGCTGGAGGGCACCCCGGTGGTGACCGGCCCGGTCACCGAGCGGACCGTGCTGCACGGCGGCGGCTCCGCCGCGGCAGGGACCGTGCTGGAGGGCCCGGCCGCCTGGGCGAGCGCGGTGGCGGTCCTGACCGCAGTCGTGCTCCTGAGCCTGCTGTTCTCCCGGCGTCCCGTCACGGGGTGGGCCTACACGGACCCGTCGCCGCGCGACGCCCGGATCGACATGCTGCGCGGGGTGGCCATCGTCTTCGTCGTCGTCAACCACGTCGGCCTCGCCTCGCTGTTCCAGCTGCTCACCCAGGAGACCGTCGGGGTGGTCTCGGGGGCGGAGCTGTTCGTGCTGCTGTCCGGGGCCGTCCTGGGCCTGGTGTACGGGCCCCGGGCGCGGGACGAGCTGGGGGAGGTCCTGGACCGCACGACCTCACGGGCCCGGAAGCTCTACGTCACCGCCCTGGTCGTGGTGCTGCTCGTCTTCGCGCTGAGCCGGCTGCCGTTCCTCGACGCCACGGCCGTCACGACCTTCACCGACCAGGGCACCGGTGCCGCCGGCGCCGGTGCGGCCGGCGCCGTCTACGACCTCTACGCCGGGATGGAGGGCCTGGTCGCGTACCCCGTCTCGGCGCACGCGATCCCGGCGGTGTTCCTCCTGCAGATCGGACCGTGGCAGTTCAACATCATGGGCCTGTACGTGATCCTGCTGCTGCTCAGCCCCCTGGTGCTGACCGCCCTGGCCCGTGGCCGGGCGTGGGCGGTCCTCGGGGTCAGCCTGGCGCTCTACGCCGGGGGATCCCTCCTGCGGATCCGTCTCCTGCCGTCCCAGTTCGAGGACTCCTTCCCGCTGCTGGTGTGGCAGGTGCTGTTCGTGCTGGGCATGGTCGGCGGCTACTACCGCCGGCAGATCGTCGCGTGGTTCGCCGCCCCGTCGCGGCGGGTGCTGCTGGTGGCCTGCCTGGTGCTGGCAGCCGCCCTCGCCCTGTTCTCCTGGTCCAGCCCCTACCTCACCAACGCCTACGACGTGCGCCTGACGCTGCTCCCGGAGTCGTCCTTCCGCGCGGTCTACGACCGCTTCTTCGGGCGCACCTACCTGGGCGTCGGCCGGCTGCTGAACGTGCTGCTGGTCGTCGTCGCCGCGTACACCCTGCTCAGCGTCTGCTGGCGGCCCCTCCACCGCGCCCTGGGCTGGTTCCTCATCCCCCTGGGCCAGGCCACCCTCTACGTCTTCGTCGTCCACGTGTTCGTCATCCTGGCCGTCACCAACGTCCCCGCGCTGCAGCGGGGCAACCTGTGGCTCAACACCGCCGCCTACGTCGTGGTCCTGGGCCTGCTGTGGGTCATGGTGAAGAAGAGGTTCCTGTTCGGGATCATCCCCCGCTGAGGCGCGGCCCGGCCCGCGCCGGTCGGCCGATCGGGCGCGGCGATCGGTACGCTGGTCGGTGTCGCCCGCAACACGTGCGATCGGCCCGTGCCCCGCGTGGTGACCGTCGCCGCGGACCGCGCGGGCGGCGCCGTCCAGGAGAGGAATGTCGATGCAGTTCACCGTCGAGCACAGGCCGGGCTACGCCCTGATCACCGGCACGGGCCGGTTGAACATGGTGGGGGCCCCCCGGCTGCGGGAGGTCGTGGCCGAGGTGGTGGACGGCGGGTCCAACCGCGTGGTGGTCGACCTGGGCGGGGTGGAGTTCATGGACTCCTCCGGGCTGGGGGCCCTGGTCGGCTGCCTGAAGGTCGCCCGGGCGGCAGGAGGGGACCTGCGCATCGCCGGCGTGGGCCCGCAGGTGAGGATGGTGCTGGAGCTCACCGGCATGCACCGGGTGCTCACCCCGTACGACACGCCGGACCAGGCGTTCGCCGGTGCCTGAGAGCGTGGTGCGGCGGGTCCGCCGAGGGCCCGCCACCGCCGCGACCGTCGAGGCCGTGCACGACGACCTCGACGGGATGTGGGCGGAGGCGGACTTCGTGCCCGAGGCCGACCGGATGGCGTTCACCCTGGCGGTCGTGGAAGCGGCCGCGAACGTCGTCGCGCACGCGGTGCCCGCCGCGGAGGCGCCCCTGGAGCTCGAGGTGGAGCTCACCGCCGGAGCCTTCCGGCTGGAGGCCAGGGTCTACGAGCTCAACGCCGCCCCGGCCGAGGTGGACCTCACCTCCGGCGCGGACGCCGGGGTGCACGGGGAGTCCGGCCGGGGCCTGTCCCTGATCCAGGCGCTGGTGAGCACCGTGGTCTTCGAGCGCCACGGGAACGACAACGTGTGGGTGCTGCGCCGGGACTCCTCCGGCCACCGGTCCTGACGGTCCGGGGGCTCGGGCGGTCGTGCAGCTCGTGACCGCTCCGGCGGGGACCGCCGGCCGGGTGCGGGCCTCCCGGGCCGGGACGGGCGCGGCCCGGACCTGCCGTTCCAGCTCGCGGAGCGCGGCGCTGTTCATGGTGACCGTGATCGGGGTGCTCACCTCTCGTACCGCATGGGTCCGGATGCAGGTGGCTCCAGGAGCGCGACCCGACCGGCGGCGCCCCGCCGGGGTCACGGACGGAAGGGCTCGACGAAAGCCCTGGTCGGAAGCGGGTGGTCCCGCCCCCGGGGCTGCTGCGTGGCGTCAAGGAGGTAGCACGGGGACGCTGTCCTCGCGCGGGTCCCCTCCGCGCGGCCGCGGCTCAGCCCTGCTGGACGTGCAGGGTCTCGGCGGCGGCGGCGGTGACCTGCCGGTCGGGGTGCAGCGCGGCCCGGGCCGCCGCGCGCTCGGCGGCGCGGGCGGGGTCGAGGTCGAACAGGTGCAGGGTGCGCACGCCTGAGGAGAGCAGGGCGGAGGCCACCGCGGAGCCGGCTCCCCCGGT
>Ga0326721_10000721_pt1 | contig 10191 bp, 7 predicted proteins | sample SGPome_FD_203951 | JGI IMG/M metagenome (GOLD analysis project Ga0326721, IMG submission 203951) | Soil microbial communities from Southern Great Plains, Lamont, Oklahoma, United States - SGP_1_2016 | ecosystem: Engineered > Artificial ecosystem > Soil microcosm > Unclassified | place: USA...
GCGTGCTCGGTGACGGCGAAGGCGAACATGCCGTGGAAGTGCTCCACGCACCCGGTGCCCCACCGGTGGTACGCCTTCAGCGCGACCTCGGTGTCCGAGGTGGAGAAGAACCGGTAGCCGGCGCCGAGCAGCTCCTCGCGCAGCTCCCGGTAGTTGTAGATCATGCCGTTGAACACCATGGACAGCCCCAGCGGGGCGTCGACCATGGGCTGGTTGCCCGAGGGGCTCAGGTCGACGATCCTGAGCCGGCAGTGGCCCATCGCCACGGGGCCCTGGGCCCAGGCCCCCGACCCGTCGGGGCCGCGGAAGGACTGGGCGCACGTCATGCGGTGGACGGTGCCGGGGTCGGCGGCCGCGCCGTCGAAGCGGACCTCACCGGCGAGGCCGCACATCAGCGCTCACCCCCGTCCCGGGGCCGCGGGCTGGTCGGGCAGGGCGGTCCGAGGCGCAGGAACATCCTCCAATGCTACGCGTCCCCGGTGCCGGGCTCCCCGGCCAGGTTCTCCACCAGGGCCCGGGCCCGCCGGCGGTTGTCCTCCGTGACCAGGTGCGGGACCCCCGCGAGGTGCAGGGCGGCGTCGGCGATCCGCTCCGCCGCGTCCTCCGGCAGGTGCGGGTGCGCCCGCTGGCGCTGCAGGATGACGTTCTCCGCGAGGCCCATGACGATGGCCGCCTCGAACGGCGTGGCCGGGCGGCCGGCGGTCCGCTCGAGCAGGTCCCCGTAGATGCCCTCCAGGGCGTCGCGGTTCTCGTGGAACTCCTCGAAGCCCTCGGCGCGCAGCTCGGGGGAGAAGTAGAGGGCGCCCAGGTTCTGCGGGTCCTCGAGCAGCAGGCGCGTGTCGGCGAAGCACAGGGCCCACAGCTTCACGTGCGCGGGGGCGTCCGCGGCCACGAGGCGCTCCGCGAACCGCCGGGACGGCACCACGGTGCCGAGCACGAGGCGCAGGAGGACGTCCTCCTTCGAGCTGAAGTAGTGGTAGACGCTCGCCTGCTGCAGACCGGCGAGCTCCGCGACCGCCCGCGTGCTCGTGCCGCCGAAGCCCCTCCGGGCGAAGAGCTCCCCGGCGGCGTGCAGGATGTCCTGCTCGGCCCCCCGGCCCGTGGGGGAGGCGGGGTTCTTGCGCGGGCGGCCTCGGGACTTCGTCATCCCACCGAACCTATCAACCCGCGCGAGCAGGGCCCGGGAGGCGGTTACACGACCGAAACAGGGGCCACACCCCGCGGAAATCCCGGCCTGCTTTGATTTCTGTCAAGCGACAGAAAAGCGCGACCGCAGAAGCGAAGGAGCCGGTCATGACCGACACCCAGACCACGTCCTCGACGGGCACGACCGCCGGGGCCCGGGCCCACGCCCGCGCCCAGGAGGGGACCGTCGTCGAGTGCGGCCCCACCGTGCCGTCCACCAACCACACCGGCGCCCCGGCCCGCGTGGCCCCGCAGGACCTCGTGTGGGCCGAGCGCGTCGCGGGCGGCAACTACACGCACAAGGTCCTGGACCGCGGGGTGGCGGTGCGGCTCACCGACGTGCAGGGGGACGCCTGCGCCTCGGTGCTGCTCTACAACGCGGCCGAGCCCTTCGAGCGGCTCAACGTGGCCGACACCATGAAGATCCAGTGGCAGGTCTACTCCGGGGCGGGCCAGGTCCTGCTCTCCGACCAGGGGCGGGCGATGGCCACGGTCGTCGAGGACAGCTCGGGCCGCCACGACGCCGTGTACGGGGCCAGCTCCCGGGCGCGCAACGAGGAGCGCTACGGCGACGGCCAGGCGCACGGGCCCAGCCCCGCCGGCCGCGAGCTGCTGGTCCTGGCCGGCGCCAAGCACGGCCTCACCCGCCGCGACGTCCCGCCCTGCGTCTCGTTCTTCCAGGGCGTCGAGATCGCCCCCTCCGGCCACCCCGTGTTCACCGGCTCGGCCGGGGCCGGCGCCTCCCTGACCCTGGTCACCGAGATGCCGTGCGTGCTGCTGATCGCCAACGCCGCCCACCCGCTGGACCCGCGCGAGGAGTACGTCAGCACCCCGCTCGACGTCGTCGCCTGGCGCGCCCGGCCCACCACCCCCGAGGCGCCCGCCTGGAGCTCGGCCCCCGAGCGCCGCCGCGCCTACCAGAACACCGCCGAGTACCTCCGCGCCCGCGGCCTGGCCTGAGCCGGGCCCCCGACACCGCAGCGACGAGCGACGACAGAAGGAACCGCACCATGACCGCTCCCACCACCGCTCCCACCACCGCTCCCACCACCGGCTTCGGCCCCGAGCTCTCCCGCGAGACCGTGGCCCCGCGCGCCCCCTGGTCCGCCGTCCTGACGGCCGGGCAGGTCCTGACCATCGTGGACGTGGACGGCAACCAGGCCGTCGACTTCCTCGCCTACGACGCCGAGGACACGTCCCGGGCCTACAGCGTGCAGGCCACCCTGCAGGGGCAGGGCAGCGTCTACCTCACCGAGGGCTCGGTGCTGCGCACCAACGAGCACGACCCGCTGCTGACCGTCGTCGGCACAGACGTGGAGCGCCACGACACCCTCGGCGGGGCGTGCTCCAAGGAGTCGAACACCCTGCGCTACGGCCACCACACGTGGTCCCAGCACGGGTGCGCCGACAACTTCCTGGCCGAGCTCTCCAAGTACGGGATGGGCAAGCGGGACCAGGTCTCCAACGTCAACTGGTTCATGAACGTGCCGGTGGACCCGGACGGCGCCCTCGGGATCGTGGACGGCATCTCCGCGCCGGGCCTGTCGGTGAGCCTGCGCGCGGAGCGCGACGTGCTCGTGGTCGTCTCCAACTGCCCGCAGGTCAACAACCCCTGCAACGGCTTCGACCCCTCCCGCGCCGAGATGATCGTCTCCGCCGGCACCACCGGAACCCAGGAGGCCTGAGCGTGCGCGCCTTCGACACCGTCCTCGTCGCCAACCGCGGCGAGATCGCCGTGCGGATCATCCGCTCCGTCCAGGCGCTCGGCCTGCGGGCCGTGGCCGTCTACTCGGACGCCGACCGCGGCGCCCTGCACGTGAGCGCCGCCGACGAGGCCGTCCACCTCGGTCCCGCCCCCGCCGCGGACAGCTACCTGGACATCGACCGGATCCTCGCCGCCGCGCAGCGCACCGGAGCCGGGGCGATCCACCCCGGCTACGGCTTCCTCTCCGAGAACACCGGGTTCGCCGCGGCCTGCGAGGCCGCCGGGATCGCGTTCGTCGGCCCCACCCGGGAGCAGCTGGACGTCTTCGGCGCCAAGCACACCGCCCGCGACGCCGCCGTGGCCGCCGACGTGCCCCTGCTGGCCGGCACCGGGCTGCTCGACTCCCTCGAGGACGCCCTCGCCCAGGCCGAGGCCATCGGCTGGCCCGTCATGCTCAAGGCCACCGCCGGCGGCGGCGGGATCGGCATGCAGGAGTGCCGCGACGCCGCCGACCTGCGCGCGGCGTGGGAGAGCGTCCGCCGCGTGGCCGGGGCCAACTTCTCCTCCGCCGGGGTCTTCCTCGAGCGGCTCGTGGACCGGGCCCGGCACGTCGAGGTCCAGGTCTTCGGCGACGGCCTCGGCGAGGTCCTCGTGGTCGGCGACCGCGACTGCACCCTCCAGCGCCGCCACCAGAAGGTGGTCGAGGAGGCCCCCGCCCCGGGCCTGCCCGGCGCCGTGCGCGCCGCGATCCACGACGCCGCCCGGCGGCTGTGCGCCTCCGTGGCCTACCGCTCCGCCGGGACGGTGGAGTTCATCTACGACCCGGTCCGGGAGGAGGCGGCGTTCCTCGAGGTCAACACGCGCCTGCAGGTCGAGCACCCCGTGACCGAGGCCGTCTACGGCGTGGACCTCGTCGAGTGGATGATCCGGCTGGCCGGCGGCGACCGCTCCATGATGGACACGGAGCTCGTCGCCCGCGGCGCCGCCGTGGAGGCCCGCGTGTACGCCGAGAACACCGACCTCGACAACCTGCCCAGCGCCGGCACCGTCACCGGCCTCGTGGTCCCCGAGGAGATCCGGGTGGACTCCTGGGTCGAGGTCGGCACCGAGGTCAGCGCGTTCTACGACCCGCTGCTGAGCAAGTTCGTCGCCCACGGGGAGGACCGCGAGCAGGCGTGGGCCGCCCTCGCCCGGGCCCTGGAGGACGCCCGCGTCCACGGCGTGGCCACCAACCTGGGCCTGCTGCGCGCCATCACCGGCCTGCCCGCGGTCGCCGCCGTCGAGCACTCCACCGCCACCCTCGAGGGGGTGCGCAGCGCGCAGCCCCGCGTGGAGGTGCTGCGCTCCGGGCTGATGACCACCGTCCAGGACCGGCCGGGCCGGATCGGCTACTGGCCGGTGGGCATCCCGCCGTCGGGGCCCATGGACGAGCTGTCCTTCCGGCTCGGCAACGAGGCCCTCGGCAACCCCGAGCGCGCCGCCGGCCTCGAGATCACCGTGGCCGGACCGACCCTGCGCTTCCACACGCCCACCCGCGCGGTGGTCACCGGCGCCCCCGTCGAGGTCCTCGTCGACAAGCGCCCCGCCGAGCAGTGGACGGTGCTGGAGCTGCCCGCCGGCGCCGTCCTGACGATCGGCCGGGCCGAGCAGGGCATGCGCTCCTACCTGCTGGTGGAGGGCGGCCTCGACGTCCCGCTGGTGCTGGGCTCCGCGGCCACCTTCGTGCAGGGCGAGATCGGCGGGGCTGCCGGGCGCGCCCTCGCCCCCGGCGACGTCCTGGGCATCAACACCCCCGCCGTGCCCCACGAGGTCGCCGACGTCCCGCTCGCCCGGCGCCCGCAGGTCGGGGCGTACTGGGAGATCGGCGTCCTGGAGGGCCCGCACGCCGCCCCGGAGTTCTTCACCGTGGCCGGCATGGAGGAGTTCTACGCCGTCGACTGGGAGGTCCACTTCAACTCCGACCGCACCGGCGTCCGGCTGGTCGGGCCGAAGCCGCAGTGGGCGCGCCGCGACGGCGGGGAGGCGGGCCTGCACCCCTCCAACATCCACGACACCCCGTACGCCGTGGGCGCGGTCGACTACACCGGCGACATGCCCATCCTGCTGGGCCCCGACGGCCCCAGCCTGGGCGGGTTCACCTGCCCCGCCACGGTGGCCGACGGCCAGAAGTGGAAGCTCGGGCAGCTGCGCGCCGGGGACCGCGTGCGGTTCGTGCCCATCACCCAGGCCCAGGCCGCCGAGCTGCGCGCCCGCCCGCGGGCGCAGGTCGTGGCCGGGCGGGACGCCGTCGTCGACGGCGGGATCGTCGCCGCGGTGCCCGGGAGCGCCGAGCGCCCGTCCCTGACCGTGCGGCGCAGCGGCGACTCCAACGTGCTCGTCGAGTACGGCGAGATGACCCTGGACATCGCCTCCCGGATGCGGGTCGAGGCCCTGCGCCGCGCCCTGCAGGAGCAGGTCGACGACGGCGCCCTGGCCGGCGTGCTGGAGATGACCCCCGGCATCCGCTCGCTGCAGGTCCACCTCGACCCGGACCGGCTCGGCCTGGACGAGGCGCTGGCGCGGGTGCTCGCCGTGGACGCGCAGCTGCCCGCCACCCACGACCTGCGCCTGCCCAGCCGCACCGTGCACCTGCCCCTGTCGTGGGACGACCCCGCGACCCGCGAGGCCATCCGCCGCTACGAGAAGGGCGTGCGCGACGACGCCCCGTGGTGCCCCTGGAACATCGAGTTCATCCGCCGGATCAACGGCCTGGACTCCGTCGAGGACGTCCGCTCCGTGCTCTTCGACGCCGAGTACCTGGTCCTGGGCCTCGGCGACGTCTACCTCGGCGCGCCCGTCGCCACCCCGGTGGACCCCCGGCACCGGCTGGTCACCACGAAGTACAACCCGGCCCGGACCTGGACGCCGCAGAACGCCGTGGGCATCGGCGGGGCCTACCTGTGCATCTACGGGATGGAGGGCCCGGGCGGCTACCAGTTCGTGGGCCGCACCACGCAGGTCTGGTCCACGCACCGCCAGCGCGGGCCCTACGAGGAGGGCACGCCGTGGCTGCTGCGCTTCTTCGACCGGATCAAGTGGTACCCCGTCTCCTCCGAGGAGCTCGCGACCATGCGCGCCGACATGGCCGCGGGCCGGCTGCCCCTGCGGATCGAGGAGGGCGAGTTCTCCATGGCCGAGTACGAGCGCTTCCTCGCCGACAACCGCGAGAGCATCGACGCGTTCAAGGACCGCCAGCAGACGGCCTTCGACGCCGAGCGCCAGGCCTGGGACGAGGCCGGCGAGTTCGAGCGCGCCGCCGCCCTCGAGGGGCTGGCCGCGCCCGACGACGTCGCCGTGGAGATCCCCGACGGGTGCGAGGGCGTCGAGGCCCAGTTCGCCGCCAACGTCTTCCGCGTGGACGTGCAGGTGGGGGACCGGGTCCGCGAGGGCCAGACCCTCATGGCGGTCGAGGCCATGAAGATGGAGGCCCCCGTGCAGGCCCCGGCGGACGGCGTGGTCCAGCGCATCGTCGTCGAGCCCGGCGCGCAGGTGAGCCCGGGGGCGGTGCTGGCCGTGGTCCGCACGGACGCGGCCGAGCCGGCCCCGGCCGCAACGGGCCGAGAAGGCATCCAGGAGCGAGGAGAGCACTGATGACGACGACAGCAGCGACGAGCGCACCGGCGGGCGCACCGGCGACCGCGGCGGCGCGCGAGGCCGCCGAGCTGGTGGCCGAGCGCTACCGGCTGGTCGAGGAGGCGGACCGGCCCGAGGTCTGGATCGGGCTGCGCCCCCGGCAGGACGTGGCCGGGGACGTCGCCCGCGCCCTCGCCGCCCGCGCCGCCGGCGAGCACCTGCCCCTGGCCGGGACCCTGTTCGCGGTGAAGAACAACATCGACGTGGCCGGCCTGCCCACGACCGCCGCGTGCCCCGCGTTCGGCTACGAGCCGGCGCAGGACGCCGCCGTGGTGCGCCGGCTCAAGCAGGCGGGCGCGGTGGTCATGGGCAGCACCAACCTGGACCAGTTCGCCACCGGGCTCGTGGGCACCCGCAGCCCCTACGGCGCCGTCCGGCACGCCGAGGACCCCGCCCGGATCTCCGGCGGGTCCAGCAGCGGCTCCGGGGTGGCCGTGGCCCTCGGGTTCGTGGACTTCGCCCTCGGCACCGACACCGCCGGCTCCGGCCGGGTGCCCGCGGCCCTGCACGGGCTGTACGGGGTCAAGCCCACCAAGGGCGTCGTGCCCTCCACCGGGGTCGTGCCCGCCTGCCGCACCCAGGACGTGGTGACCACCATGTCCCGGGACCTCGGCCTGGCCCGCCTCGCCGCCTCCGTCATGGCGGGGATCGACGACGGCGACGCCCGCTCCCGGGCCAGCGCCCCGCTGCGGCCGGCCGGTCTCGACCGCGTCGTCGGCTACGCCCCCGCCGAGCAGCTCGGGGAGCTCGCCCCCGGCTGGGCCGAGGCGTACGCGGGGGCCGTGCGCCAGTTCGAGCAGCGGGGCTTCCGGGCGGTGCCCGTCGACGTCGAGCCGTTCCTCGCCGCCGCGTCCCTGCTCTACGACGGCGCGTTCGTCGCCGAGCGGTACACGGCCGTGGGCGCGTTCGTCGACGCCCACCGGGACGCGGTGGACCCCACCGTCGGGCGGATCATCGCCGCGGCCGGGCAGATCCCCGCCCACCGGGTGTTCGCCGACCAGGAGTTCCTGGACGGCTGCACCCGCCGGGCCCGCTCGGTGTTCGCCACCGTCGACGCGCTCGTGCTGCCCACCACCACGTTCCACCCCACCCTGGCCGAGGTCGAGGCCGACCCCGTGGGCGTCAACAGCCGCATGGGACGGTTCACGAACTTCGTGAACCTGCTGGACCTCAGCGCGCTCGCGGTGCCCGCCGGGCGGGTGGACGGCCTGCCGTTCGGCGTCCAGCTGGTCGGCGGCACGTTCGAGGACGACCGGCTGGTCGACGTGGCGCGGGAGGGCGGCTTCGGTGACTGCTGAACCCCCCGCCCGCGCCGGGGCCGCGGAGGTGCTGCTCGTGGTCGCGGGCGCGCACCTGCGCGGCCAGCCGCTCAACGCCCAGCTGCTCGCGCTGTCCGCCCGGTTCGTGCAGGCCACCACCACGGCCGCCGAGTACCGCATGTTCGCCCTGGACACCGTGCCGCCCAAGCCGGGCGTGGTCCGCGCCCCGGACGGCGGGGCAGCCCTGGCCGTGGAGGTCTGGGCGCTGGCCCCCGCCGCCTTCGGGGCGTTCGTGGCCGGGCTGCCCGCCCCCATGGCCATCGGCAAGGTCGCCCTCGCCGACGGCCGCGGGCTGCCCGGGTTCCTCGTGGAGCCCTACGCCGTCGAGGGGGCCGAGGACATCACCGCCCACGGCGGCTGGGCGGCGTACCGGCAGTCCGCGGCCTGAGCGGGCCGCGCGCCGCCCTCCTCACCGGCGGCGCCTCACCGCCGGGGCGTCACCGGCGGCGCCTCACCGCCGGGGCGTCACCGGCGGGGCCCGGCCGGCGGGGGGCCCACGGACCCGCGCCGCACCAGGCGGGCCGGGAAGCTCTGGGTGCGCGGCGGGCCCCCGTGCCCCTCGAGCCGCTCCAGCAGGACGGCGGCGGCGGCGGTGCCGATGTCGAACGTCGGCTGGGCGACCACGGTGATGGGCGGGTCGACCAGGGTGGTCCACGGCAGGTCGTCGAACATGACGAAGGACAGGTCCTCCGGGACGCGCAGGCCGAGCTCCCGCACGGCGGTCAGCACGCTCACCCCGACCAGGCTGTCGGAGGCGATGACGGCGGTGACCGGCTCCGGGGCCTCCAGCAGCTCGCGGGTGACGCGCCGGACGTCCGCCTCGGTCCGCGCGCCGAGGCGGACGTACTCGGGCCGGCGCGGCAGCCCCGCCTCGTCCAGCGCTGCGGCCATGCCCGCCAGGCGGTCGGTCACCGGGGAGGCCTGCAGGGGCGCGCCGAAGCGGTAGCCCCCGGCCGGCTCGTCCGCCGTGGAGACGTAGGCGATCCGTTCGTGGCCGGCCTCGACGAGGTGGCGCGTGCACTCCCGGGCCGCGGGCACCATGTCGGCCTCCACGGCGTCGACCCCGAGGCCGTCGAGCCGGCGGTCCAGCAGCACCAGGGGCCGCCCGGACGCCGTCACCTCGGCGAGGTGGCCGGTGCTCCAGGACGAGCAGGGAGCCACGACGAGCCCGTCGACGCGCTTGTCCAGCAGCACGCGCACCGCGTCGACCTCCGCCTCCACCTCCTCGTCGGTGTTGATCAGGATGACGTCGTAGCCCCCGGCCTTGGCGGTGTCGGAGATCCCCCGGGTGGCCACGCCGAAGTAGGGGTTCTCGATGTCACCGACCACCACCCCGATGGTGTGCGAGCGCCCGGTGTTCATGCTGCGGGCCAGTTCGTTGGGCCGGTAGCCCAGCGCGTCCGCCGCGGCCAGCACGCGGGAGCGGGCGGCGTCGCTGACGGCCCCGTAGCCGCCCAGGGCGCGGGCGGCGGTGGCCTTGGCGACGCGCGCCTCCCGGGCGACGTCGGCCACGGTGACCTCTCGCGGCCGGGCGGGATCGGGGCTCATGTAAACCTTTCGTGACACCTCTTGACGTGGCGCGGATCACTCCGTAAGTTCTCTCAACATACCAGTTCTGAGACCGGTCTCAACCCGCCGGTTGAGACCGGTCTCAAAGCAGGTGAACTCGACCTGGCGAGTCCGGGGGCCTCCGGTCCCGACGACGACTCCCGAGCATTGGAGCAACAACATGATGGGACGCACCACCTCCCGCCTCCTGGCCGTCGTGGCCGCCCTGTGCGCCGTCCTGCTGGCCCTCACGGGGTGCGCCGGCAGCGACGCCGCCGAGTCCGCGCAGGACAACCCGTACAACCTCATCGACCCGGGCACCATCCGCGTGGCCAGCCTCGGGGACTCCAAGCCGTACACCTTCACCGACGAGAGCGGGGAGTTCACCGGCTTCGACGTCGAGCTCTTCCGCGACGTCGCCGGGCGGGCCGGGATCGAGGAGGTCGTGTTCACCGGCCAGGACTTCTCCGGGCTGCTCTCGGCGGTGGCCAACGGCCAGTTCGACGTCGGCGTGGCGGCCATCGGCATCACCGAGGAGCGCAAGCAGACCGTGGACTTCACCGACGGCTACCTCGCCGGCTACCTCTCGGCCGTGACCCCGAAGGACTCCGGCATCGGATCCGTGGAGGACCTGTCCGGGCGCCGGCTGGGCGTGGTGCAGGGCACCCTGCAGGAGGCCTACGCGGTGAAGAACTTCACCGGCACCGAGCTGGTGCGCTTCCCGGACAACAACGCCGCGATCTCCGCCGTCAACAGCGGCGC
>Ga0326721_10000722_pt1 | contig 10187 bp, 7 predicted proteins | sample SGPome_FD_203951 | JGI IMG/M metagenome (GOLD analysis project Ga0326721, IMG submission 203951) | Soil microbial communities from Southern Great Plains, Lamont, Oklahoma, United States - SGP_1_2016 | ecosystem: Engineered > Artificial ecosystem > Soil microcosm > Unclassified | place: USA...
CGGGTCAAGGCGCTGGTGGCCACGTCGGCGCTCGGCATGGGCTTCGACAAGCCCGACCTCGGCTTCGTGATCCACTTCGGCGCGCCGGCCTCGGTGATCGCCTACTACCAGCAGGTCGGTCGGGCCGGCCGGCGGCTGGACCGGGCGCCGGTGATCCTGCTGCCGGGCACGGAGGATCAGGCGATCTGGGACTACTTCACCTCGGTCGGCTTTCCGGGCCCCAGCCAGGTCCGCCAGGCCTTGGAGGTGCTCGGCAGCAGCCCCGGGCCGATGAGCACCGCGGCGCTGGAGACCCGGATCGAGCTGTCCCGCGCCCGGCTGGAGACGATGCTGAAGGTGCTCGATGTCGACGGCGCGGTCCAGCGGGTCAAGGGCGGCTGGGTCGGCACCGGGCGGCCCTGGCACTACGACGCCGAGCGCTACGCCAGGCTCGCCGAGGTGCGCCGGGCCGAGCAGCAGGCGATGCGGACGTATCTGAGCCTGGAATCCTGCCGGATGCGCTACCTGCGCACCCAGCTCGACGACCCGGCTGCCGAGGACTGCGGCCGGTGTGACAACTGCGGCGGCTTGACACTGACCGCCGCCGCCCCGGCAGCCGCGGTGGCCGACGCCGAGGCCAGCCTGCGCCGTCCCGGCGTGGTGCTCCAGCCGCGCCGGCAGTGGCCGGCCGCGATGCCGTCGCTCGGGGTGTCGGTCCGGGGCAAGATCGCCGAGGCTGAGTCAGCCGAGCCGGGACGGGCTGTCGCCCGGTTCACCGACCTCGGCTACGGCAGCCGGATCCGGGCAGCGCTGGCCGAGAGCGCCCCGGACGGCCCGGCGCCACCGGAGCTGATCGCGGCGAGCATCCCGGTGCTGGCAGCCTGGGAATGGCGGTCCCGCCCGTCGGCGGTGGTGCGGATCGATTCGCTGCGCCGGCCGGTGCTGGTGGCCGACCTCGCCGGTCAGCTGAGCCGGATCGGCCGGCTGGCTGACCTGGGCGCCGTCGAGCACGTCGGCAGGTCCGCCACCGGGCGCTCCAACAGCGCGCAGCGGCTGAAAGCCAGCTGGGACGGCTACCGGCTGCCGGAACGGCTGCGCGAGCAGCTGTCCGGGGAGCACCGGGGCGCGCCGGTGCTGCTGGTGGATGACTTCTGCGACACCGGCTGGACGATCACCGTGGTCGCGCGGCTGCTGCGAGCCGCCGGCGCCGGACCGGTGTACCCGTTCGTGCTGGGCCTCACAGGCTGATGATGCCGGTGCGTGATACCTGATGAAACCGTGACATAGGACACCGGTCTCTCGAAGCGGGATCGGCGTATAACTGATTGCACTGAGCGAGAAGAGGTGCCGGAATGACCCCGGTGTTGATGGCTTCCGCAGCGGTCCTGGTGCTGGCGCTGTTCGTCGCGCTGTACTGGTGGACTCGCAAGTCCGAGCGCGACATGTCCTACGACGAGCCGGGGATGCCGGACAAGAATGGCGACGGGTTGCGCGTCGGTATCGCGCTCAGCAGCAGCCAGGCCATGCGCGGAGGCGTGTAGGCGTTTCTGCCCCGAGCGGGCTGGTCACCTGCTGCCGCCGGGCCTCAGTCCGGCAGCAGGCAGCTGGCCGGCAGCTCGAACCAGCGCAGGTGCTCGAAGTCCGCGGAGACGAACCCGGCTGCCGGGTGCGCCGCCACCGGCGACTCCGGGGCGGCGGCTTCGGCTTCGGCGAATCGTGCGGCCGCCTCGTCCAGGTAGCGGCGCAGCTCGCTCTCCGGAGCCCGCTCCTGCCGGTGCGGGTAGGTCATCTCACCGTGCTCGTCATAGCTGACCTGCCCCAGCCGCAGCGGCGGTTCGGCGGGGCCTCGGCGATGGCGCCACCGGCCGGTGACCGGGTCGAACCGGTAATCGCCGAGCAGCCGCCAGCCATGCCGCGCCACCATCCGGACCGCCTCGACGATGTAGTCGAAGACCGGTTCGGAGATGAAGTAGTTGAAGTTCACCCGCACCCAGCCGGGCTTGATGCCCTCGCAGCCACCGGCGATCTCGCGTTCGAACTCGTGCGAGCGCTCGATGTCGATGCCCAGCAGCCGGTGTCCGTACGGGCCGGCGCACGAGCAGCCGCCACGGGACTGGATGCCGAACAGGTCGTTGAGCAGCGCCACCACGAAATTGTGGTGCAAGTAGCGCCCGGCGCCTGGGTCTGGCGTGCGCACCACGAACGACACGATCGACAGCCGGGAGGAGTCGAGGTTGCCCAGGATCTCGATGGTCGGCTCCTGCGTCCAGGCATGGACCGCGCGGCGCAGGTAGTGCTCCTCGTGTGACCGGATCACCTCCAGCCCCACCGTCTGCTGCAGCTGGAAGACCAGCCCCGCCCGGATCGATTCGACGATGGCCGGGGTGCCGCCCTCCTCCCGTTGGGTGGGATCGCTGAGGTAGCGGTGCTCGTCGGGATTGACGTAGGCCACCGTGCCGCCGCCCGGGACGACTGGCACCCGGTTGGTGAGCAGCTGGCGGCGGGCCACCAGCACGCCCGGAGTGCTCGGCCCGCCGATGAACTTGTGGGGGCTCAGGAAGACCGCGTCGAAGTAGGCCAGCGGATCGCTGTCCGCGCCGGCACACATCTGGATTCCGACGTACGGCGCCGCGGCGGCGAAGTCCCAGAAGGACAGCGCGCCGTGCCGGTGCAGCTGCGCGGCGATCCGGGCGGTGTCGGTGACGATGCCGGTCACGTTGCTGGCCGCGGAGAAGGAGCCGATCTTCAGCCGCCGGTCGGCATGGCGCGCCAGTTCGCGCTCCAGCGCCGCGGAGTCGAGATGACCGTCGGCGTCCTGCTCGATCAGCACCACGTCGGCGATCGACTCTCGCCACGGCAGCTCGTTGGAATGGTGCTCGAACGGGCCGATGAACACCACCGGACGTTCCGCGGCCGGGATCGCCCGGCTCAGCTGATAGCGATCCTCGAGGCTGGCCGGGATCCGCAACCCCAGGATGCCGATCAGCTTGTCGATCGCCCCAGTGCAGCCGGAGCCGGCGAAGATCACCACCGTGTCTTCGTCTCCGCCCACGGCGTTGCGGATGATGTCGCGGGCATCCTCGCGCAACCGGGTGGTCTGCAGGCCGGTGCCGCTGGACTCGGTGTGGGTGTTGGCGTAACGGGGCAGCACCTCGTTCCGGATGAAGTCCTCGAGAAACCCCAGGGCCCGTCCCGACGCGGTGTAGTCGGCGTAGGTCACCCGGCGCGGGCCGTACGGACCGGGCATCACCTGGTCATCGCCGATGACCGAGTCGCGGATCCGGCGCAGCAGCGGGGTTTCCGGCGGATTGCCGTCGTGCGCGGCGGACGCCTCGGTCCTGACGATGCTCATAAGCACCACAGTAATGACGCGCACATACCCACCCCGACAGCCGACCGGCAGCCTGCTAGGGGCACTCTGGTCATATGGGTGCCATGGACGACGAAGTGACAGCCGCGCAGCTGCTGGTGGACGGCTACGACCGGATCAGGCAGGTGGTCGCCCACACGGTGACCGGCTTGTCGCCGGAGCAGCTGGCCTTCGCGCCGGCCCCCGGCGCGAACACGATCGGCTGGCTGATCTGGCACCTGACCCGGGTTCAGGATGACCACATCGCCGACGTGGCCGACACCGATCAGGTGTGGACCAGCGGTGGCTGGTTCGAGCGGTTCGGGCTGCCTCTGGACGTGGCCGACACCGGTTACGGCCATCGACCCGAGCAGGTCAGCGCCGTCCGGATCCCCTCAGCGGAGTTGCTGCTCGGCTACCACCAGGCGGTGTTCGAGCGCTCCCGGCAGTACCTGGAGCAGCTGACCGAGTCCGAGCTGGCCCGGGTGGTCGACGAGTCGTGGGACCCGCCGGTGACCCTCGGGGTGCGGCTGGTGAGCGTGCTCTCCGACGACCTGCAACATGCCGGGCAGGCCGGCTACCTCACAGGGCTGGCGAGCCGGACGTCCTGAGGTCGCTGTCCTGCTGGCTCGACGGCAGCCAGACCGTGACCGTGGTCCCGACGCCCAGCTCGGAATCGATGTCCACCGCGCCACCGTGCCGGTGCACGATCTCCTGGACGATCGCCAGTCCCAGCCCGGTACCTGGCAATGCCGCCTCGGCAGCGTTGGAGGCCCGGAAGAACCGGGTGAACAGGTTCGGCGACTCGCCCGGCGGGATGCCCATGCCGGTGTCGCGGACCTCGATCAGCACGCCGTCGTCGTCGTCGGCCGGAGACAGCGTGATCAGCACGCTGCCGCCGGCCGGGGTGAACTTCAGCGCGTTGGAGATCAGGTTGGTGAAGACCTGCTCGAGCTGCTGGGTGTCGGCCTGGACGCTGAGATCGTCGTCGGAGCTGGTGAGCTCGAGCTTGACGTCACTTGCCGAGGCCAGCGGCGCCATCGCGGTCAGCACCGACTGCAGCAGCGACCGCAGCTGGACGAGGCCCAGCTCCAGCCGCAGCCGGCCGGCGTCGATCCGGGACTGGGTGAGCAGGTCCTCGATCAGGTTGCGCAACCGGGTGGCGTTGCGGTCGATGATGGACAGCATCGCGATGGCCGGCTCGGGCAGCGGGCCGCCCTCGCCGTCCTGCAGCATCTCCAGGTAGCCATTGATCGAGGTCAGCGGCGTCCGCAACTCGTGGGAGACGGTGGCGATGAAGTCGGCCTTCGCCTGGTCGAGCTCGCGCAGCAGCTGCACAGCCTGGGCCTGCCGCTCGATCACGTGCGCCTGCACCAGGCTGTGAGCGAGGTCCGCTGCCAGGTGCTGGACGATGCCGGTCTCGGTCAGCGTCCAGTGCCGGGAGTGCCCGGCCATCGAGATCCACAGCAGGCCGAAGGCGCTGGCGCTGTCACCGACCGGCACCAGCAGCGAGGCGCTGGCGCCGATGGACTGGGCCAGGGCGAACGCCGAGCGCCCGGCGATGGTCGGCTCGTAGGTGCGGTGGTCATCGATGGTGATGATGTGCGCGGCCTCCCACAGCCGGCTGGCCAGCGCCTTGGTGGTATCCAGATGCTCGGGCGCGGGCGGGGGTAACGGCCGCAGCGGCTCGCGCTGCCACTGCGCGGTGAGCTGCGGCACCCGGTCATCGCCGTAGACCTGCAGCCAGATCCGGTCCGCTTCCATCGCATCGCCGAGGCCGCGGACCAGCAGGTCAGCCATCTGGGCGCCATTGGTGGTGCGGCGGATGGTGGAGGCGATCAGCCTGGTGCGCTGGCGGAACACCTCGGCGTCCCGGTCGACGATCGCCTCCGCGCGGGCCCGGCGACCCACCGCGTTGACCGCCCGGGCCAGCGCCCGGACCTCCGACGGCCCGTCCTGCTCGTTGGCGCGGGCCCCGAGATCGCCGCGGTCCAGCCGGCCGACTACCGAGCGCAGCGCCCGCAACGGCCGGGTGAGGCCGGTGGCGATCCGATAGGACAGGATCGCGGCGATCAGCACGGCCAGCGCGGTCGCGATGATCAGGATCGGAATGGCGAGGGTGCCCAGTCGCTGGGAGGCCTCCCGGAGCCGGCGACGGTTGGCGTCAAGGCTGCTCCCGACTGCCGAGTCAGCCTTGCGGAAGCGGTCGAAGAGCTGCTTGGCGCCTTGCTGTTGGTACACCTCGGACGCGTTCGACGGCGGGTGGGGCTCGCGCACGATCGGGTCGGCGTAGTCATCCAGCCACTGCTTGGCCAGCGCTCGCTCCTCGCCGAGCCGCTGATCGAGGTGGTGCTCGCCGATCTCGTGCAGATCCTCGAGAGTGGCGTCCAGGCTGGGCAGGATTTTGCCGCGGCTGGCCTGGTAGGGCTGCAGGAAGCTGCGGTTGCCGGTGATCAGGTAGCCGCGAACGGCGGTCTCGGCGTCCAGCATCAGGGTCAGCGCCTGGCCGTGCTGCTCACCGGCCGGCCCGTACCCCTTGACCAGAGCCGACACCTGGTTGGTGGCCACCTGGAGGGCAAGGACTCCGGCCGTCCCGATGCCGAGCAGCAGGAGCAGCAGCAGCACCACCAGCCTGCGCAGTCGGGTGCCGACCGCATCACGCGTGTCGACAGGGACGGCGCTGTTGGTCACGCGGGCGTCCGCCTGAGCACCGCGTTGACCCGCGACACCAGGTCTCGGGGGCTGAAGGGTTTGACGATGTAGTCGGCGGCGCCCACGGCGAAGCCGGAATTGATGTCGAACTCCTGGCTCTTGGCGGTCAGCAGGATGACCGGGATGGTCCGGGTGCCGGGATCCTTCTGCAGCCGGGTGAGGATCTCCAGGCCGGAGATGCCTGGCATCATCACGTCCAGCAGGGCCACATCGGGCCGGTGCGTGTGGGTCGCGGCCAGCGCCTCCGGGCCGTTGCCGAAGGAGAGCACCTGATAGCCCGCGGCGGTCAGCTTGGCTGTCACGAGCTCGCGGATGTCGCGGTCGTCTTCGGCGATGAGCGCGACCGGCGGCCGTTTCTCGGACGTCGGCTCGTTCGTCATGGCGGTGAGCCCTTCTGCACTGTGCTGGAACCCCTGGTGGTTCGGCCCCCCGTCAAGACCTCTTGAATCATCCCTCGGATAGCGGCGGACGCAAGCCGCAACGCAGCTGGACATGCAGAGCAAATCTGTCCGGTCCCTCGGATAGGTCGATTCCGGTCGCCCGGGCAGCCCGGCGCAGCCGGTACCGGACGGTGGTGGGATGCAGGTGCATCCGGGCCGCGACCCGGCCGACGTCGGAGCCCGCGTCCAGGTAGTCCAACAGCGTCCGGGCGCCGTCGGGATCGGTCTCGGCCAGCCAGCTGATCCGGGGATCGAGCAGATCTTCCTGACTGGCCAGGCAATTCTCGATCGCGCTGATCAGCAGCCGCGGCCGGACGGCGGTGAAGCTCGACACCGGGTCGGCTCCGGCGACGGCCAGCGCCCGATCGGCGCCCCGGCGCGACCGGGCCGCGGACGGCGCCGAAACCACCACCGGGCCGATCGCTGCCCGGGCCGCCGGGTCCAGATGCCGGCGAACGGCGGCCATCGCCCGGCGCAACATCGCCGTGGCCGATGTCACTGGCTCCGAGGACGCCAGGTCTGCTGCTCCTGGGCTCGGTGCCACCGGGTTCAGGGACGGCAGCAGCAGGTAAACCCGGCCGTCGAGCTGCTCCACCAGCGCCGTGCGCCGGTAGGCGGCGGCGTGCACGGTGAGGATCGCGGCCAGCTCGTCCAGCTGCGAGCCGGCGCTGGCGGCATCGCGCGGGCCCGGGCCGAGTTCGACGACGGCCACCGCGCACGGCTGCCGGGCCGCGCGTCCCAGCCGGGCCTGCAGCGCCGGCCCGAGGTCCCGGCCGGCGTCCCCGCCGTCCGAGCCGGGGCCCAGCAGGCTGGCCAGGACGTCCTGGGAGCCGGCCGGCCGGCGGCCCCGCGACACCAGCTGGGCGGCCGTGATGCGGGCCGCCCCGAGCAGCGCCTGCTCCGCGTGCGGCTCGAAGTCGCCGCTGCCCTGCTGCAGCCAGATGGTGGCGAGCTGCCGGTCGCCGGCGAACACCCCGACCGCGAGCCGGCGGCGCACCCCCGACTCCGGGTGCTCGGCGATCTCCACCACCTCCTCCGACGAGGCGAGCCGGTCATAGACACCCCACTCGCGCAGCAGCGCCAGGTACTGCGCCGGGCCGCTGCGGCCCAGGATCGACAGCCGGCGCAGCTCGTCGACCTCGTCGGTGGATCGGGAGTAGGCCAGCACCCGGGACGAGGTGTCCTCGATGGTGACCAGGCCGCCGGTCAGGGTGGCGATCGTCTGGGCGAGCTCGGCCAGCTCGTCATCGGCTCGGATGGCCGGCGGGGCCAGCCGGCTCAGCAGCTGCCGGTGCAGCTCGTTCCAGCCGTAGCGGGCGTCCAGCCAGTCCAGCCGTACCTGCTCGGCGGCCGCCAGCCGCTCCAGCTCGGCCTGCGCGGCCTGCTCATCGGCTGGCGGCCGGCGCAGCAGCACCCCGGCGGCTCCGGCGGCCCGGGCGCTGGCGAGCAGCTCGGCCGCCCCGGCCAGGCCGATGCCGAGGCCCAGCACCAGGTCGCCAGCCGCCAGTGGGGCGCCAGGGTCCTGCGGGTCGGCGACCGCCACCGCCGTGGCCGCCGGGAAGCGATCCAGCAGGGCGGCCGCTGCCGCACCGGCGGCTGTGCTCGATCTCGCGGAATCCATACCGCTGATGTTATCGACTTCGAGCAGCCGTTACGCCGCTCCGCGGCCTACCGTGGAGGGATGGATGCCGTCACCCAGATTCCCGTTCCCCGCAACGAGCCGGTGCTGCAGTACCGGCCTGGCTCCGCCGAGCGCGCCGCCCTGACCAGCAAGCTGGCTGAGCTCGCGGCGGCGGACCCCATCGAGATCGGCTGCGTGATCGGCGGCCAGCGCCGGATGGGCAGCGGCCGCCGGGGCCAGGTCGTCCAGCCGCACCGGCATGCTCACGTGCTCGGCGAGTACGGCGATGCCGGCCAGCAGGATGCGCTGGACGCGATCGCTGCCGCCAGGGCCGCCGCGCCCGCCTGGCAGGCGCTGTCCTACGACGACCGGGCGGCAGTCTTCCTGCGGGCCGCCGACCTGCTGGCCGGCCCGTGGCGGGCCACCCTGAACGCGGCCACCATGCTCGGGCAGTCCAAGACCGCCGTCCAGGCCGAGGTGGACGCGGCCTGCGAGCTGATCGACTTCTGGCGCTTCAACGTCGCCTTCGGCGCCCAGCTGCAGCAGGAGCAGCCGATCTCCTCGCCCGGGGTGTGGAACCGGCTGGACCACCGGCCGCTGGAAGGCTTCGTCTACGCCATCACGCCGTTCAATTTCACCGCGATCGCGGGCAACCTGCCCACCGCGCCGGCCCTGATGGGCAACGTGGTGCTCTGGAAGCCGTCGGAGACCCAGCTGTTCGCCGCGCACTTCACGATGCAGCTGCTCGAGGCGGCCGGGCTGCCTCCGGGCGTGATCAACCTGCTCACCGGCGACGGGCTGGCCGTCTCGGAGGTGGTGCTGCCGCACCCGGAGCTGGCTGCCATCCACTTCACCGGCTCGACGGCGACCTTCCAGCACCTGTGGAAGGAGGTCGCGGCCAACATCGCCGGCTACCGGACCTACCCGCGGCTGGTCGGCGAGACCGGCGGCAAGGACTTCGTGCTGGCCCACCCGAGCGCGGACCTGGACACCCTGCGCACCGCGTTGATCCGCGGGGCGTTCGAGTACCAGGGGCAGAAGTGCTCGGCAGCCTCCCGCGCCTACCTGCCGGCCTCGCTGTGGGCGCGGCTGCGCGAGGACCTGGTGAACGAGACCGACGCGTTGCGGATGGGCGATGTCGCCGACTTCGGCAACTTCCTCGGCGCGGTGATCGACCGGCGTTCCTTCGACCGGCTGGCCGGCGTGCTCGATCGGGCCAAGAACGACCCGGCGCTGGAGATCATCGCCGGCGGCACGGCTGACGACAGCGAGGGCTACTTCATCCGTCCCACGGTGCTGCTGTCCTCGGACCCGACCCACGAGGTGTTCTCGACCGAGTACTTCGGGCCGATCCTGGCGATCTACGTCTACGACGACAGCGCCGATCGCGAGGCTGCCTTCGACGACATCATGGAGACGGTGGATACCGCCGCCCCGTACGCCCTGACCGGCTCGATCCTGGCCACCGACCGGCGGGCGATCGCCAAGGCCCAGGACCGGTTGCGGTTCGCCGCCGGCAACTTCTACATCAACGACAAGCCCACCGGCGCGGTCGTCGGGCAGCAGCCCTTCGGCGGAGCGCGGGCCTCGGGTACCAACGACAAGGCGGGCTCGGTGCTGAACCTGCAGCGCTGGGTGTCGCCGCGGGCCATCAAGGAGAGCTTCGTCGCGCCCACCTCGGTGGACTACCCCGCCCAGGCGCCGGAACCGGCAGGGGACTAGCCGATGGCCCTGCTGCGTGAGCCGTTGCTGGCCGCTGCCCGCTCGCCGCGGCTGCGGTCGGTCGCTGAGAAGTCCCGGCTGACCCGCCCGGTGGTCAACCGGTTCGTCGCCGGCAGCACCGAAGCCGATGCCCTGCGGGTGACGGCGGAGCTTGCCGCGGCGGGGCTGCTGGCCACCCTGGACTTCCTCGGCGAGGACACCACCTCGGCAGAACAGGCAGAGCAGACCGTGCAGGCGTACGAGTCGGTGCTCAAGGCGCTGGCCGCCGCCGGCAGCGCCGACCGCGCCGAGGTGTCGGTCAAGCTGTCGGCGATCGGGCAGGCGCTGCCGGACGGCAACCGGATCGCCCTCGACGGAGCTCGCC
>Ga0326721_10000724_pt1 | contig 10164 bp, 6 predicted proteins | sample SGPome_FD_203951 | JGI IMG/M metagenome (GOLD analysis project Ga0326721, IMG submission 203951) | Soil microbial communities from Southern Great Plains, Lamont, Oklahoma, United States - SGP_1_2016 | ecosystem: Engineered > Artificial ecosystem > Soil microcosm > Unclassified | place: USA...
GGCGCATGAGCCTGTGGTTCTGGGTCCTGGCCGCGTGCGCGCTCGCCTACGCTCTGAAGCTCGTGGGCTACCTCGTGCCCGACAGGGTCCTGGACGACCCCCGCGTCGGGCGGATGGCCGGTACGGTGACCGTCGGCCTGCTGGCCGCCCTCGTGGTGATGAACGCGTTCGGCTCCGGACAGGCCCTGGTCCTGGACGCCCGGCTGGGGGCCCTGCTCGTGGCCGGGGTCGCCCTGTGGCTGCGCGCCCCGTTCCTCCTCGTGGTGGCCCTCGGGGCGGTCACGGCGGCGGTGCTGCGGCTGCTCGGGGCGGCCTGACTTCTTCGACGGGCGCCCGCACGCCCGCCGGCGGTGCTCCGGTGGCGCCCGGGGCGGTGCTCAGGACAGGGGGAGGATGGGCGGGATGATCCCGTCCTCGATGGCGCGCTTGTAGAGCTCGAGCTTCGTGCGGGCCGGGCGCTCCACGAGCGCGTACTTGCGGCGGATGCGCTTGAGGTGCTCCTCGACCGTGGACTCGGCGATCTCCAGCTCGGCCGCCACCTCCTGCTCCTGCATGCCGTCGACGTAGAGCGCGAGCACCTGGCGCTCCCGGGCGGACAGCTTCGCGGGATCCTTGCTGGGCAGCTCCGCCAGGGCGGTCTGCAGCCTGTCGCTGACGAAGTGGCCCAGCTGCCGGGCCAGGCGCATGGTCCGGAAGACCATCCTGATCGGCTCCCACTTGCCGACGGCCCCGCTCGCACCGAACGCCAGGGCGGAGCGGACCCGCACCACGTCGCCGGGCGGGGTCAGCACCACCACCGTGTGCTCGTGGGCGGTGAGCTCCATGATGTTCTGCGCCAGCGTCCGCCCGTCCAGGGTGCTCATGCTCAGCAGCACGACGGCGACGTCCGCCGCGTTCTGCTCCAGGAACTCCGGGACGGTGCCCGCCACGGTCCCGATCCGCACGCCGTGCTCGGGGTGCTCGAGGGACTCCCGCTGCATCGCGATGCGGGTCATGGGCTGGGGGCTGATGACGGCGGCGTTCAACATGTGGTGGGGGCTCCTCGACTCTTCCCGCCCGCGATGAGGGCGGGGCCTCCCGGGCCGGCCGGGCGCCCGGCCGGCTCCGGCGGCCGGTGGACGGGGGTCCGCGGTCGATGCGCCCCCACCCTGAATATGCCTGAGGGGGCATACTCGGGCGGGAGGGGCCGACCCCGGAGCACTGGTCCTCCGGGCGGGTGCCGCCGGCGGGGATGGTGCGCTGTGTCCTCCCACGATCCAGGATCGGCACGCGCAAGGGCAAGGCGGATCCGTGCGGACCTGCAACTTCGTACACGGAACGCGCTCTGACCTGCGGCGTCAGCATGTCCGCGACGGCGTCGCGGGGAGCAATGTTGCCCGTGCGGGGCCGGGGCGGCCACCGCGCGGCGGAGAGGACAATGGAGGCGTCCGGATCGTCCGAGGAGAGGTCGTCCCCCATGCGCGCAGCAGTGCTGACTGAGCTCGACGGGGCGCCGCGCGACGTCGTCGCCGAGGCCGAGCTACGGGCCGTGCTCGAGCAGCTGGCGGCGCGGGGCGTCGAGGCGGTCGGGGAGCCCGCCGACGAGCCCGCCGGCGAGCCCTCCGGCGAGCCCGGCGAGAAACCCTTGGCGGAGGGCGTGCGGACGACCGCCGGGGAGCCGGCCCCGCCCGCGGGCAGCGGGGCGGCCGAGGCCGTGCTGATCGTGGGCGGTGGGGCGGACGAGCCCCTCGCCGGGGCGCCGCTCACCCGCTGGGCCGACGCCGCCGGCGCCGCCGCCCGGGCCGGCCGGCCGGTGGTCGTCACGGGCCTGGCCCTCGACGCCGGCTGCGCCGGTGCCCGGGCCGAGCGGGTGCGGGAGCTGCTCGGGGCGGCCTCCTTCGTGGGCCTGCGCGACCCTGCTTCGCTCGCCGTGGCCCGCCGATTGTGCCCCGATCACCCCGCCCTGCACGTCGGGAGCGACGCCACCGCCCTCCTCGCCGTGCCGGGGCCTGCGCCGGAACCCGCTCCGGATCCCGCACGCGCACCGGAGGGGGCGGGGCGGCCGCGCATCGTCGTGGCGCTCACGCCCGCAGCGGGCCCGTTCACCCCCGACGAGGCGGCCCCGGTGCTCACCGCGCTGCTCGACGCCCTCGTGCACCGCACGGGCGGAACGGTCGAGCTCCTGCCGGGGGCCGCGGGGCCCCCCGGGCCCGATCCGGCCTTCCACGACCGCGTCGCCGCCCAGCTGACCGCGCCGCGGCGCGGCCCGGGGGAGGAGCGCGCCGCCGGGACCGCGGACGAGGTGGTCGCCCGCACGGCGTCCGCCGACTACGTCGTGACCACCCGCCCCCGGGCGGCGGCCCTCGCCGCAGCGGGCGGAGCCGCCGTCCTGCCCGTCCCGACCAGTGCATATGCCGAGCAGCGCATGCAAGGGGCGCTGAGCGGGTGGGGGCTCGTGGAGCACGCCGTGCCCCTCGCCGCGCTGCTCACCCCCGGCGACGCCGCCTGGGACACGCGGGCCGCGGCCCAGCAGTGGGCGGAGGAGACGGTCGGACGCCGGGAGGCGGTCCGCTCCGCCCTCGCCGCGGCCGCCCCGGCCCGCCGCGCCGCGGCCGCGCAGTGGTGGGACGCCGTCGCCCGCGCCCTCCGCAGCGGCGCCCCCGGCGACGTCCCCGCGCCCGGAGCCGCTCCGCGCGGGGTGGGCGCTCCCGTGGCCCGCGCCCTCCGGCGGCGGTACACGGTGCCCGAGGCGGCCGGGGCCCGCCCCACCGTGGCGGTGGTCCTGCGCACCCACGACCGCCCCGTGCTCCTGCGCCGCGCCCTCGACGACGTGCTGGGCCAGACGTTCACGGACTGGAGGCTGGTGGTGGTCGGCGACGGCGGGGACGCCGGTGCGGTGGCGGCGCTCGTGGAGGAGCGCCGCGAGGCACTCGCCGGCCGGGTCACCGTGCTGCACCACCGCCGCCCCCTGGGAGCCTGGGCGGCCGCCAACCGGGGGCTGCGGGCGGCCGACTCGGAACTGGTCGTCCTCCACGACGACGACGACCAGTGGCACCCCACGTTCCTGCAGCGCGCCGTGTCCCACCTCGAGAACCCGCTGGTCTCCGACGACGGGGTGCTGGTGCGCACGGAGGTCGTGCACGAGCAGGTCGAGCAGGACCGGATCCGGGAGCTCGACCGGGAGCTGCTGTGGCCCGGACGGCGCGACGTCACCCTCGCGGACCTCCTGCGCGGTGACGCCACCGCTCCCAGCTCGTTCCTCTACCGCCGGGCGGTGCACGGCGTGCTCGGGGACTACGACGAGTCCCTGACCGGGGCGGGGGAGTGGGAGTTCCTCCTCCGGTTCCTCGAGACCTTCACCGCGGGCCTGCTCGACGGGCGCCCGCTCGCCCTCCGGGGCGCGCTCCCCGACGAGCCCCCCGCGCGGGCGGAGGCACGGCGCCGGGAGGACCTGCTGGTGCGGGAGCGCCACCTCAGGCAGTGGACCTCCGAGAACGGCATCGGTCTGCCGCTGTACCTGAGCCGGGAGGCGCAGGACCAGGCCGGCCGGCTCCACCGGCGGCTGGACGACTCCGAGCTGCTCGTCCGGGAGCTGCTCGCGCTCGCCCGCGAGCAGGCCGAGCGCATCGACCGGCTGGAGCGCACGGTCGCCGAGAAGGGGTTCGTGGCGTTCCTGCGGCGGACGTGGCGGGCCCTGGTGGGCCCCTGACCCGTTCCGGTGGAAGCCCGGGGCGCCTCCTCCCGCCGCCACGGCGACGATCTGCCGCGTGTCCACCTGCAGATCCAGGATCTGCAGCGCCTGAGCCAACCGCTGGGCCCACTGGTCCAGCTCCGGACTTCCACCGTCGTGCACCGCCATCACGTCTCCTCCGGGCCGGGGGAGCCCCCGTCACGGGGCCGGACGGCACGGCAGGGGCACCCCGGCCCCAGGATCAGCACGGGAACCGGGGGTGCACAACGACGCACCCCCGTCAGCGGGAGGACTCCTCCCGCAGCGCCTCCAGGAACCCGTGGACGTCCCGCGGGGACGTGTCCCACGAGCACATCAGGCGCACCTCCCCGGTGGTCTCCTCCCACACGTAGAAGGGGTAGCGCTGCTGCATCCGGGCGGTGACGTCCGCCGGCAGCACGGCGAAGACCGCGTTGGCCTGCGGCGCCTGCGTGACCTGGACCCCCGGCACGTCGGCGAGGCCGTCGGAGAGCCGCTGCGCCATGCTGTTGGCCCGCCGGGCGGCCGTCACCCACAGGTCCCCGGAGTACATGGCGAGCAGCTGCACGGAGACGAAGCGCATCTTGGACGCCAGCTGCGTCGAGAGCTTGCGCACGAACCGGGGCTGCCGCACGGCGTCGGGGTTCACCACGACGACGGCCTCCGCCCCCATCAGCCCGTTCTTGGTCCCGCCCCAGGAGAGGACGTCCACCCCGACGTCGACCGTCAGCTCGCGCAACGAGACGTCGAGGGCCGCCGCCGCGTTGGCGAGGCGCGCGCCGTCGAGGTGGACGGTCAGCCCCAGCCCGTGCGCGTGCTCGCACACCGCGCGCAGTTCCTCCGGCGTGTAGAGGGTGCCGAGCTCGGTGGACTGGCTCAGCGTGACGACGCGCGGCTGGGCGTGGTGCTCGAAGCCGAAGCCGTGGGCCTCGCGGTCGATCAGCTCGGGCGTGAGCTTGCCGTCGGGCGTGGGCACGGGGAGCATCTTCACGCCGCCGACCTTCTCGGGGGCGCCGCACTCGTCGACGTGGGCGTGGGCGGTGGCCGTGCAGATCGCCGCGTCCCACCGGTCCGTCATGGCGGAGAGGGCGACGACGTTCGCTCCCGTCCCGTTGAACACGGGGTAGCAGACCGCCTGCTCCCCGAAGTGGCGGCGGGCCACGTCCTGGAGGGCCTCGGTGTAGGGGTCCGCGCCGTAGGCGCCCACATGCCCTTCGTTGGCGGTCCCCAGCGCCTGGAGCACCTCGGGGTGGACCCCCGCGTAGTTGTCACTGGCGAAGCCCTTGCGGGCGGGGTCGTGCAGACGGGTCAGGGGGGTCTCGGTCACGGCATTCCTTCCGGAGGGTGGCGGCGCAACGGGCGGGCCTCGCACTCTACTAGGACTCCCGCACCGGGATCCCCGGACCGTCCGGGTGGTCCGCGGCCGGCCCGCCGTCGGCCGTTCCGGGGACGGGGCGCCGCCGCGCCCGTAACACCTGCTTCGCACGGGGCGATCCCGTGCTCGCCCCCGCCGACTCGACTATTTTGGGCACTCCCGGCAGGGCCGCCGTGGGGCCGAGAGGCAGGGACGAGGCAGCGGCGATGAGTGCACAACCGCAGGAAGGCATCCCGGGCTACGACTACGGATCCGCGAGGATCCCGCGGTCGCCCGTGACGACGGAGGAGCTCGGACTGCTCCGTCGGACCGTCCTCCTCACCGACGAGGACGAGAAGTACCTGAGGATGGCGGGTGAGGCCCTCGAGGGGCAGACCGACGACGTCCTCGACGTGTGGTACGGATTCGTGGGGGACCACCCCCACCTCCTCCACTACTTCGCCGACGCCCGCACGGGCGAACCGGACGCCGAGTACCTCGCGCGGGTGCGGGCACGGTTCGCCCAGTGGATCCTGGACACCTGCCGGCGTCCCTACGACCAGGCGTGGCTGGACTACCAGGAGGAGATCGCGCTGCGGCACACCAGCAGGAAGAACGAGACCGACGGTGCCCGCAACGCCCCGCCCGTCGTCCCGCTGCGCTACCTCATCGCGTTCATCTACCCGATCACGGCCACCATCAGGCCCTTCCTCGAGAAGAGCGGGCGGTCCGCCGCCGACGTGGCCCGGATGCACGACGCCTGGTTCAAGGCCGTGACCCTGCAGATCGGTCTGTGGTCCCGTCCCTACGCGCGGGACGGACACTTCTGATCCGCTGATCCGCTGCGGCGACGGGGGCGGCGCACCGGCCGCCCCGGCGGCAGGCGGCGCGGGAACGCCACGAGGACCGCTCCACGGTGGCACCTCCTCGTTCGGCCCGGGACGGGTCCGGCCCGCCGGGGGTGCTCCCAGGGCCGGGCGCGGCCCGGTCCACCGCATCCGTCCGGGAGCGGGGACGGTGGGAGCGGGCCGGAGCCCTTGGTAGCGTCGGGGCATGCGCGTCGTGCTGGCCGCCGCAGCGGTGGTCGTGGGGACGGACGGCCGGTTCCTCCTGGTCCGGAGGGGCAAGGAGCCCCAGCGCGGACGGTGGACCGTGCCGGGGGGCTCGGTGCTGCCCCGCGAGACGGTCGAGCAGGCCGCCGTCCGCGAGACCTTCGAGGAGACCGGCGCCCGGGTGCGCGCGGAGCGCGAGCTCGGCGTCGTGCGGGTTCCCGGCGGCCGGGACGTCGTGTACGAGGTGCACGACGTCGCCGCGACATACCTCGGCGGCACGCTGCGGGCGGGCGACGACGCCGACGCCGTCCGCTGGGTCGCCCCGGACGAGCTCCGGGCGCTGGAGACCACCGACGGGCTCCTGGCGCACCTCGTGCGCTTCGGGGTCCTGCCCGCCCCGGAGGAACCCCGGCGGTGAGGGCGTGCGCTGCTCGGCGCGCGACGAGGCCGGGGCGCACGTGCTTGGATGAGCGCATGGCACGGACGCGCGGGTTCTACGTCGACACCGTCGAGCGCACCACCACGGCCGGGCAGGACGCCGTGTGGGCCGTGGTCGAGGGCCTGGGCGGGGAGCGCGGCTGGTACAGCACCGACCCGGTGTGGTTCGCCCGCGCCGCGGCCAACCGGCTGCACCTGCCGCCCTCGCGGCTGCGCCACCGGGAGGACCCGCGGCGACTGGCCGTCGGGCAGCGCCTGGACTGGTGGACGGTCGAGGCCCTCGAGCCCCCGCGGCGGCTGCGGCTGCGCTCGCTGGTGCGCATGCCGGGGGAGGCCTGGCTGGACATCAGCCTCCATCCCGGCCCCGGAGCAACGCTGCTCTACCGCCAGACGACGGTGTTCCGGCCCGCCGGGGCGGCAGGCCACGCCTACTGGTGGGGGATGCTCGTCCCGCACCGGGTGGTCCTCGGCCGGCTCGCCGGGGACGTCCTGCGGCACGCCGGCTCCTGAGCCTCTTCCGCCCGGACCGGTGCGGTCGTAGCGTGGTCTCACCGGCCACTGTGGCGCCCGGTGGAAGCGGCCGGCGGCCGGGGGTGGGCCTCGGCACCGCCGCCGGGCGGAGCCTGCAGGAGTGTGCCGCCATGTCCGCCGACGCCCCGTCCGTCCCCGACTCCCGTGCCCTGGCGGACGACGCCGTGGCCCTCGTCCGCGACTGGCTCACCCGGGCCGGCGACGGGCGCCGGCACCGCGACCCGGCCGCGGCCCGCCTGGCCACCGTCCTCCAGGACCCCCACGGGCTCGACTTCACCGTCGGCTTCGTGGACCGGGTGGTGCGCACCGAGGACGTCGAGGCCGCCGCCAAGGCCCTGCACGCGCTCGCCGAGATCGTGCCCCGCACCATGCCCCGGGCCGACCGCGCCGAGCTCCTCGCCGGCGCGGCCCTGGCGCCGACCGCCCCGCGCATCGTCGTGCCGGCCGCCCGCACCCGCTTTCGCCGGCTGGTGGGGCACATGATCGTGGACGCCCGGCCCACGCCCTTCGGCGAGGCCGTCAGGAGGCTGCGGGCCCAGGGGCACCGGCTCAACATCAACCTGCTGGGCGAGGAGGTCCTCGGCCGGGCGGAGGCGGACAAGCACCTCGCCGACGCCGCCGCGCTGCTGGACCGGGACGACGTCGACCACGTCTCCCTGAAGATCTCCTCCGTGGTCCCCCAGCTCTCCCACTGGGGCTTCGAGGGCACCGTGGAACAGATCGTCGACCGGCTGGTCCCCATCTACCGCTCCGCGGCCGGGGCCCCGGCCGGCACGAAGTTCATCAACCTCGACATGGAGGCCTACTCCGACCTGCACCTGACCACCGAGGTCTTCACCCGCCTGCTCGAGCGCCCGGAGCTGCGCGGGCTCGAGGCGGGGATCGCGGTCCAGGCCTACCTGCCGGACGCGCTCGCCGTCGTCCAGCGGCTCTCGGCGTGGGCAGGGCGGCGGGTGGCGACCGGCGGGGCCGGGATCAAGGTCCGGCTGGTGAAGGGCGCGAACCTGCCCATGGAGCGGGTGGACGCCGAGCTGCACGGCTGGCCCCTGGCCACCTGGTCCACCAAGCGGGAGACCGACACCCACTACAAGCGCGTGCTGGACTGGCTGTTCGTGCCCGAGCGGATGGCGGGGCTGCGGCTGGGCGTGGCCGGGCACAACCTCTTCGACCTCGCCTTCGCCCACCTGCTCGCCGACCGCCGCGGGGTGACGGGGCGGATCGTGTTCGAGATGCTGCAGGGCATGGCGGTCGAGCAGGCCCGGGCGGTCAGCACCGACGTGGGCGAGCTGCTCCTCTACGTGCCGGCCGTGCGCCCGGTCGAGTTCGACGTGGCGGTCTCCTACCTCGTCCGGCGGCTGGAGGAGAACGCCTCCCCCGAGAACTTCATGTCCGGGATCTTCGGGCTGCGCCCCGACAACGAGGTCTTCCGGCGCGAGGAGCAGCGCTTCCGGGCCGCCCTCGACGCCCTGGCCGCCGACGACGACGTCCCGGCCCCCTTCCGCGTCCAGGACCGGGCGGCGGCCGGCGCCGGCTCCCTCCGCCTGCCGCTCGACGAGCCGTTCCGCAACGAGCCCGACACCGACGTGTCCGTGCCGGCCAACCGGGCGTGGGCCGAGCGGGTCGCCGCCCGGATCGCGGACCGCGAGTGGTTCGACGCCCTGCCCGTCCCGGACCCGCTGGGACCCGGGGACGTCGAGCGCGTGGTGGCGACCGGGCGGGCCGCCGCGGAGGCCTGGCGCGCCCGCGGCGCCCGCGAGCGCGCCGAGATCCTCGACCGCGCCGCCGGCGTCCTGGCCGAGCGCCGCGCGCACCTGCTCGCCGTCGCCGGGGCGGAGGCGGGCAAGACCCTGGACCAGGGCGACCCGGAGGTCTCCGAGGCCGTCGACTTCTGCCGCTGGTACGCCCGCCGGGCCCTCGAGCTCGAGGGCGTCGACGGCGCCCGCTTCGTCCCCGACCGGCTCGTGCTCGTCACCCCGCCCTGGAACTTCCCGCTGGCGATCCCCACCGGGTCCACGGTCGCGGCCCTCGCCACCGGCGCCGCCGTCGTGCACAAGCCCGCCCCCGAGACCCGCCGCTGCTCGACCGCCGTGGTGCAGGCGCTGTGGGACGCCGGCGTCCCGCGCGACGTGCTGCAGCTGGTCGACTCGGCCGAGGGGGAGACCGGCCGGGCGCTCGTGGCCCACCCCGGGGTGGACCGGATCGTGCTCACCGGCGCCTTCGGGACGGCCCGGCTGTTCGGCTCCTGGCGGGGCGGGCGGGCGATGACCGCGGAGACCTCCGGCAAGAACGCCGTGGTCGTCACCCCGAGCGCCGACCGGGACCGGGCGGTGTGGGACCTGGTGACCAGCGCGTTCGGCCACGCCGGGCAGAAGTGCTCGGCCGCGTCCCTCGGCATCCTCGTGGGCAGCGTGGCGGGGTCCCGGCGGTTCCGCCGGCAGCTGCTCGACGCCGCGTCCTCGATGGTCGTGGACTGGCCCCAGAACCTCCAGGCACGGGTCGGCCCGGTGATCTCCGAGCCCGGGGACAGGCTGCGCCGGGCGCTCACCCGGCTCGACCCCGGGGAGGAGTGGCTGCTGGAGCCCCGCCCCCTCGACGGCACCGGACGGCTGTGGCGCCCCGGGATCAGGACCGGGGTGGCGCCGGGCTCCTTCTTCCACCGCACCGAGTGCTTCGGGCCCGTGCTCGGGCTGATGAGCGCCGCGGACCTGGGCGAGGCCATCGAGCTGCAGAACGCCGTGGAGTACGGGCTCACGGCCGGGCTGCACTCCCTCGACCCGGAGGAGATCAGCACGTGGGCGGACCTCGTGCAGGCCGGCAACCTCTACGTCAACCGCGGGACCACCGGCGCGATCGTCCGGCGCCAGCCGTTCGGCGGGTGGAAGAAGTCCGCGGTGGGCCTCGGCGCCAAGGCGGGGGGCCCCAACTACCTCGTCCAGCTCGGCACGTGGGAGAAGGCCCCGTTCGCCGCGCCCGGCGCGGGCGCGGCGCTGGAGCCGCGGCTCGCCCACCACCTCGAGGAGCTGGTGCCGCTGCTGCCGGAGGCGGACGCCGCCTGGCTGAGGGCGTGCGCGGAGCAGGACCAGGCCTGGTGGGAGCAGGAG
>Ga0326721_10000725_pt1 | contig 10164 bp, 7 predicted proteins | sample SGPome_FD_203951 | JGI IMG/M metagenome (GOLD analysis project Ga0326721, IMG submission 203951) | Soil microbial communities from Southern Great Plains, Lamont, Oklahoma, United States - SGP_1_2016 | ecosystem: Engineered > Artificial ecosystem > Soil microcosm > Unclassified | place: USA...
GGTGGTCTCCGCCCCCGTCCCGGTCGAGACGGTCAACGGCCTCGGCGCCGGGGACTCCTTCGGCGGCGCCTTCTGCCACGGCGTCAACCAGGGCTGGGCCCTCGAGCAGGTGCTGGACTACGCCAACGCCGCCGGGGCGATCGTCGCCTCGAGGATCTCGTGCTCCGACGCGATGCCCACCCCCGACGAGGTCTTCCAGCTGCTGCGCGAGCGCGGCCGCGCCGTTCCCGAAGGAGCCACCCGATGAGCACCTCACAGATCGAGCTCGACACCAGCGCGGACCCGCGCCGCTACGAGCACCTCTCCCGGATCCGGCTCGAGGACCCGCAGGCGGTCCAGCGCGCGGCCGACTCCCGCCGCCGCCACCCCGGTCCCGTCCACGGCCGGCAGAACTTCGTGGTCGCCGCGGACCACGCGGCTCGCGGGGCCCTGAAGGTGCGCGACCAGCGGGACGCCATGGCGGACCGGCGCAGCCTGCTCGACCGCCTGCAGATCGCCCTCGCGAACCCGCGGGTCGACGGCGTGCTGGCCTCCCCGGACGTGCTCGACGACCTGCTGCTGCTCGGGGCGCTGGAGGGCAAGCTGGTCTTCGGCTCGATGAACCGCGGCGGGCTGCCCGGGCTCGTCAACGAGATCGACGACCGCTTCACCGGCCACACCGCCGAGGCCCTGAACCGGATCGGCGCCGACGGCGGCAAGATGCTCACCCGGATCTGCTTCGAGGACCCGCACACCACGTCCGTGCTGGAGAACACGGCACACGCCGTGGACTCCCTCGCGGCCCTGGGCCTCATCGCCATGGTGGAGCCGTTCATCTCCCGGATCACCGACAGGGGCATCGTCAACGACCTCTCGGCCGAGGCCGTGATCCAGTCCGTGGCCATCGCCCAGGGCCTGGGCGGGTCCTCCGCCTACACCTGGATGAAGCTGCCCGTGGTGGAGGACATGGAGCGCGTCATGGCCTCCACGACCCTGCCCACCGTGCTGCTGGGCGGGGACCCGAGCGGGTCCCCCGACGAGGTCTTCGCCACCTGGGAGGCCGCCCTGGCGCTGCCCGGCGTGCAGGGCCTGACCGTGGGCCGCACCCTGCTCTACCCCGAGGACGGCGACGTCGCCGGCGCCGTGGCCACGGCCGCCTCCCTGCTCAAGGGCCACCCGGTCCAGGAAGGAGCCGCCCGATGAGCGCGCGCACCCTGTCCGTCTCCCAGGCGCTCGTGGAGTTCCTGGCCAACCAGTGGACCGTCGACCGCGTGGGCGGCACGGAGTACCGGGAGCGGACGATCCCCGGCATGTTCGGCATCTTCGGCCACGGCAACGTGGCCGGGGTGGGCCAGGCGCTGAAGCAGTACCAGGCCCAGGACCCCGCGCTGATGCCCTACTACCAGGGCCGCAACGAGCAGGCCCAGGTTCACCAGGCCGTCGGCTACGCCCGGCACACCCGGCGCCGGGCCACCTTCGCGGTGTCCACCTCGATCGGCCCCGGCGCGACCAACATGGTCACCGGCGCGGCGCTGGCCACCACCAACCGCCTGCCGGCGCTGCTGTTCCCCTCCGACCAGTTCGCCTCCCGCGCTCCGGACCCCGTGCTGCAGCAGCTCGAGCGCCCCGACGCCGGGGACCTGACGGTCAACGACGTCTTCCGGCCGGTCTCGCGCTTCTTCGACCGCGTGTGGCGCCCGGAGCAGCTGTTCTCCGCGCTGCTCAACGGCATGCGGGTGCTCACCGACCCGGCCGAGACCGGCGCGGTCACGATCGCCCTGCCCCAGGACGTGCAGGCGGAGACCTTTCAGGTGCCCGAGGAGTTCCTCGCACCTCGCGAGTGGCGGATCCGCCGCCCCGCGCCGGAGGAGGAGGACGTCCGGGCCGCCGTCGCGGCGATCCGGGCGGCCGAGCGGCCCGTGGTCATCGCCGGCGGCGGCGTGCACTACGCGTTCGCCACCGAGGCGCTGGCCGAGTTTGCGGAGGCCACCGGCATCCCCGTGGCCTACACCCAGGCGGGCGTGGGCGTGATGGACTGGGACCACCCGCTGTGCCTGGGCGCGGTGGGCTCCACGGGCTCCACCGCCTCCAACGCGGTGGTGGCCGATGCCGATCTTGTGATCGGCATCGGCACCCGGTACGAGGACTTCACGACCGCCTCCCGCACCGCCTTCCAGCACCCCGGCGTACGCTTCCTCAACATCAACGTGGCGGCGTTCGACGCCTACAAGCTCGGGTCCTCCGTGCCGGTCGTCGCCGACGCCCGCAAGACGCTCGTGGAGCTCACGAAGGCGCTGGGCGGCTACCGCGTGGGCGCGGACCTGGCCGAGGTCGTCGCGGCCGAGAAGCAGCGCTGGGACGGCATCGTCGACGAGGCGTTCGCCACCCGCCACGAGCCGCTGCCGGCGCAGAACGAGATCATCGGCGCCGTCAACGAGGCCATGGACGACCGCGACGTCGTCATCTGCGCGGCGGGCTCCCTGCCCGGGGACCTGCACAAGATGTGGCGGGTCAAGGACCCCTACGGCTACCACGTCGAGTACGCCTTCTCCTGCATGGGCTACGAGATCGCCGGCGGCCTCGGGGTCAAGCGCGCAGCGGTCGACGAGGCAGCCCGCACCGGCCAGGACCCCCGCGACGTCGTCGTCATGGTCGGCGACGGCTCCTACCTGATGATGCACACCGAGCTCGTCACTGCCGTCGCCGAGGGGCTCAAGCTCGTGGTCGTGCTCATCCAGAACCACGGCTACGCCTCGATCGGCGCGCTGTCCGAGCAGCTGGGCTCCCAGCGCTTCGGCACGAAGTACCGCTACCTGGACGGGGAGCGGCACAGCTTCGACGACGGCTCGACGCTGCCGATCGACCTCGCCACCAACGCCGAGTCCCTCGGCGTGGCCGTGCTGCGGGTCGAGCCCGGGGCGGGCGTGATCGACCGGCTGAAGGCCGCCGTCGCCCAGGCGAAGGCGGTGCCCGAGGGCTCCGGTCCCGTGCTCGTGCACGTCGAGTCGGACCCGCTCATCGACGCGCCCAGCTCCGAGTCCTGGTGGGACGTGCCCGTGACGGCCACCGCGACCCTGGAGTCCACGAACGAGGCCTACGAGGTCTACCAGGAACACAAGGCCCGGCAGCGTCCGCTGCTCGGGAACTGAAGGAGGAACCCATGACGCAGCAGACCGAGCAGCAGACCCAGCACGTCGAGCACTTCATCGACGGAGCGCGCACCCCCGGTACCGGGGACCGCACCCAGGAGATCTACAACCCGGCCACGGGGGAGGTGTCCGGCATCCTGCACCTGGCCTCCGACGAGGATCTGCAGCGTGCGGTGGCCGCCGCACGCGCGGCCGCCGACAAGTGGGGGGAGATGTCCATCGCCAGGCGCACGGCGGTGCTGTTCAAGTTCCGCGAGCTCGTGGCCGCCCACACCGACGACCTCGCCGCCCTGATCACCGCCGAGCACGGCAAGGTCCTCTCCGACGCCAAGGGCGAGGTCGGCCGCGGCCTGGAGGTCGTGGAGTTCGCGTGCGGGATCGCCGAGCAGCTCAAGGGCGAGTTCTCCGACCAGTTCTCCACCGGCATCGACGTGTACTCCTTCCGCCAGCCGCTGGGCGTGGTCGCCGGGATCACCCCGTTCAACTTCCCCGTGATGGTGCCCCTGTGGATGGCCCCGGTCGCGATCGCCACCGGCAACGCGTTCATCCTCAAGCCCTCCGAGCGGGACCCCTCGCCGTCGCTGCTGATCGCCGAGCTGTGGCAGCGGGCCGGCCTGCCGGACGGTGTCTTCCAGGTGCTGCACGGCGGCAAGGAGGCCGTGGACGGGTTGCTGACCCACCCGGACGTGGACGGCATCTCCTTCGTGGGCTCCACCCCGATCGCGAAGTATGTGCACGAGACCGCGACCAAGCACGGCAAGCGGGTCCAGGCCCTCGGCGGGGCGAAGAACCACGCCATCGTCCTGCCCGACGCCGACATGGACTCCGCCGCCGACAACCTCACGGCCGCGGCCTTCGGCTCCGCCGGGGAGCGCTGCATGGCGGTCTCGGTGGCCGTGGCCGTGGGCGAGGCCGCGGACCTGCTGGTGGACAAGCTCGCCGAGCGGGCGAAGGACATCACCGTGGGCAACGGCATGGACGCGTCCTCCGACATGGGCCCGGTCATCACCCCGGCGTCGCGGGACCGCGTGGTGAGGATCGTCACGGCGGCCGAGGAGGCCGGCGCGGCGGTGGTCGTGGACGGTCGCGACCTGGTCGTGGCCGACCACGAGAACGGCTTCTTCGTGGGCCCCACCGTCCTCGACCGGGTGCGCCAGGACATGGAGGCCTACGAGGAGGAGATTTTCGGCCCCGTGCTGGTCGTGCTGCGCGTGGACAGCTTCGACGAGGGCATCGAGATCATCAACGCCAACCCCTACGGCAACGGCACCGCGATCTTCACCTCCTCCGGCGCCTACGCCCGCCAGTTCAAGCGCCGCGTCACCGTGGGGATGATCGGCATCAACGTCCCGATCCCGGTGCCCGTCGCGTGGCACTCCTTCGGCGGCTGGAAGGCCTCGCTGTTCGGGGACCACCACATCTACGGCCCCGACGGGGTGCGCTTCTACACCCGCGGCAAGGCCGTCACCGAGCGGTGGCCCGAGCCCCACCACGCCTCCGGGGCGTCCTTCGCGTTCCCGTCGTCGTCGGACCACTGAGCGCCATCCATCGCAGGTGACGCCCTGCCGGGCACGGTCCCGTGCCCGGCAGGGCCTCGAACATTCCAGGCCCCTCCGGGGCCGAGAGAGGACAGACCATGAACACTCCGCTTCGCGTCGCCGTCGTCGGAGCCGGCCGCATGGGCGCCGACCACATCGAGCGCATCCACCGCCGCATCAACGGCGCCGAGATCGCCGCCGTCGTCGACATCGACCGGCCCCGTGCCGAGGCCGCTGTCGCCCACATCCCCGGCGCCGTGGCCCACACCGACTTCCGAGAGGTGCTCGAGCGGGGGGACGTCGACGCCGCCCTGATCGCCACCCCCGGCTTCCTGCACGAGCAGGTGCTGCTGCCCGCCCTTGAGCACGGGCTGCCCACGCTGTGCGAGAAGCCCCTCACCCCGGACGCCGAGTCCTCGTGGCGCGTCGTCCAGGCCGAGGTCGCGGCCGGCCGGCAGCTGATCCAGGTCGGCTTCATGCGCCGCTTCGACGCCGGCTACCTCACCCTGCGCCGGATGATCGAGGAGAAGACCTACGGCGAGCTGCTGACCCTGCACCACCAGCACCGCAACCCCACCACCCCGGCCGGGTTCACCAACGAGATGATCATCAACGACTCGGTGGTGCACGAGTTCGACGCCGTGCGGTTCTTCACCGGCGAGGAGATCACCTCGGTGCAGGTGCGCATCGGGCGCTCCACCCGCAACGCGCCCGCCGGCCAGCGCGACCCCCAGCTGGTGCTCATGGAGACCGAGTCCGGGATCCTCGCCCAGGTCGAGGTGTACGTCAACGCGCAGTTCGGCTACCAGGTGGCCACCCAGGCCTCCTTCGAGACCGGCGTCGTCGGCATCGGCGGGGACCAGGAGCCCTACGTCCGCACCGCCGGCACGTGGGGCGGCAGCGTCACCCCCGGCTTCGAGGAGCGCTTCGTCGAGGCCTACGACCGCGAGATCCAGGCCTGGGTCGACGCCGCCGCCCGCGGGGAGATCGGCGGACCCTCGGCCTGGGACGGCTACGCCACGGCCGCGTGCTGCGAGGCCGGTGTCCGGGCGCAGGCGACCGGGGAGATCGTCCCCGTCCAGCTCCAGCCCAAGCCCGAGCTCTACGGCGCCGGCAGCGTCCCGGCCGGCGCCGCCCGCTGACGGGAGGCCGTGGACCCGGCGCCGGGTCCACGGCCTCCGCACGGGCGGCGGCCTCCGGTCAGCGCCCGGTGCGGGGCGGTGCGGTGGAGGACCGGAGCGTCAGCTCGGGGGCGAGGAGGGTCGTCCCCGCGGCCGCCCGGTCCCCGCCGATCCGCGCCATGAGCCGCTCGGCGGCCACCGCGCCGACCTGGGCGTTGCGGCCGTCCACCGTCGTCAGCTCGAGCAGGTGCGTCGAGGCGATGGGCGAGTCGTCGTAGCCCACGACGGAGAGGTCCTGCGGCACGCGCAGCCCGCGCTCCCGGGCGGCGGCGAGCGCGCCCATGGCCATGGTGTCGTTGGCGGCGAGGACGGCCGTGGTCTCCGGCGCCGTGTCGAGCAGCCGTGCCGCGGCGGCGTAGCCGTCCTCCTCCGTGGTCGCCCCGGCCCCGGCGACCACCCGCGGCGCGAGGCCGGCCCGTCCCATGGCCTCCGCGACGCCCTCCGCGCGCAACCGGGCCGCTCCTCCGCCGCCCGTCAGGTGGCCGATGCTCCGGTGGCCGAGCCCGAGCAGGTGCTCCGTCGCCAGGCGGGCGCCGAGCCGGTCGTCGTTGGCGACGACGTCGGCGCCCGGGACCACGCCCTGCCGGCTGCCGGCCACGACGACGGGCAGACCCTCCGGGACGCGCATGGCCCCGGTCGGCTCCGTGGCGATCACCAGCCCGTCCACCCGCATGGCCAGGAACCCGTCCAGGGGACTCGCCTCCACGTGGGCGTTGAGGGTGTGGTCGGCGACCGCGATCCGGAAGCCGTGCTCGGCCAGGCCCTCCTGCAGTCCGCGCAGCAGCTCCACGAACCACAGGTTCCGGTAGTCGTCGATGACGACGCCGATCGTGCGGGTGGTCGCGCCGGCCAGGGCCGAGGCGGCCTGGCTGGGCCGGTAGTCGAGGCGGGCCATGGCCTCGAGGACCGCGGTGCGCCGGGCCTCGGAGACGCTGGGGGATCCCCGCAGGACGAGCGAGACCAGGGACTTGGAGACGCCGGCGGCCTGGGCGACGTCGTAGATGGTCGGCGGGCGCTTCGGGACGGAACTCACTCCAGCATTGTCCTCCACCAATTGTGCTGACATGACGCTTGACGCCTCCGCGGGGTGACCCTAGTCTCGTTTGGAGCGCTCCAAAATGGGCCGGCATGCACTCGGTGCAGGCGGTCGGGCGCCCTCGCTTCCTGCTCACCCCGCCCCTGGAGGAACAATGACCGACAGCATCGGCATCGCCGTCATCGGCGCCGGCATGGCCGGGCAGGCCCATGCGGCCGCCTACCGCGTGGCCCCCACGCTCTACGACCCCGTCCTGCCGCCCCTGCGCTACGTCGCCGTCGGCGACGTCAACGAGGCCCTCGGTGGCCACGTCGCCCGCCGCTACGGCTACGAGAGGGCCGTCGGCTCCTGGGAGGCCGTCGCCGAGGACCCGGAGGTCGACGTGGTCAGCGTCGTGATCGCCAACCGCTTCCACCGCCAAGTGGTCGAGGCCCTCCTGGAGGCCGGCAAGCACGTGCTGTGCGAGAAGCCGCTGAGCGACACCCTCGACGACGCCCGGGCCATGGCCGCCGCCGCGGCCGACGCCGGGTCCGTCGCCCGCATCGGCTTCACCTACCGCCGCACCCCCGGCATCGCCGCCATCCGGAACCTGATCCAGGACGGCACCCTGGGGAAGGTCCTGCACTTCAGCGGCCGCTACTGGACCGACTACGGGTTCCACCCCAGGGCGCCCATGAGCTGGCGCTACAAGGGCGGGCCCGGCTCCGGGGCGCTGGCCGACGTCGGTAGCCACCTGTCCTACATCGCGGAGTTCCTCTGCGGCGAGATCCGATCCGTGTCCGGCGGCCGGCTGGCCACCACCATCACCGAACGCCCCCTGCCCCTGGGGGCCGTGGTCGGCCACGACCTCGTGGAGGTCGGCGACACCTGCGAGCCGGTGGAGAACGACGACTACGCCGCCTACTCCGCCGAGTTCGCCTCCGGCGCCGGCAGCCTCGAGGTCTCCCGGGTGGCCGCCGGGCACCCCAACACCCTGACGTTCGAGGTGTTCTGCGAGAAGGGCGCGGCCCGGTTCACCCAGCTGCGCCCGGCCGAGTTCGAGCTCTTCCTCGCCGAGGGGCCCGAGGCCACCAATGGCTACCGCACCGTCAACCTGGGCCCCGGCCACCCCTACGTCGGGGGAGGCCTGGCCATGGACGCCCCCGGTGTGGGCTTTGGCCAGAACGACGCCTTCGGCTACCAGGCCCGCGCCTTCCTCGAGGAGGTCGCCGGTCTCCACGAGACCGCCTCCCTGCCCCGCAACGCCTCCTTCGACGAGGGCGTGCACAACATGGAGATCCTCGAGGCCGCCGTGGAGTCGGCCACCAACCACGGAAAGAAGGTCGTCCTGTGAAGCTCGGCGTCTACAACGCGATCCTGCACGACCGCTCCCTCCCGGAGGCACTGAAGGTCATCGCCGACCTGGGCCTGACCGGCATCGAGATCAACACCGGAGGGTTCCTGCCGGCCGTCCACGTCCCGAACATGGACCAGATCCTCGTCAGCGACGCCGCCCGCGACGACTACCTGGGCCTCTTCGAGGGGACCGGCGTCTCGATCGCCGGGCTCAACTGCAACGGCAACCCGCTGCACCCCAAGCGCGAGATCGGGGAGAAGCACGCCGAGGACATCCGCCGCTCCATCCGGCTGGCCCACCGCCTGGGCCAGGACCGCGTGGTCACCATGTCCGGGCTGCCCGGAGGGGAGCCCGGCGCCACCGTGCCGAACTGGGTCGTCAACGCCTGGAGCTCCGGAGCCCTCGACATCCTGGACCACCAGTGGGGGCTCGTGGCCGCGTTCTGGAAGGAGACCGACCGGATGGCCGCCGACCACGGCGTGAAGGTGGCGCTGGAGCTGCACCCCCAGAACGTCGTGTTCAACACCGCCGACGTCCGCAGGCTCATCGACCTGACCGGCGCCACCCACGTGGGTGTGGAGCTCGACGCCTCGCACCTGTTCTGGCAGCAGATGGACCCGGTCGCCGTGGTCCGCGAGCTCGGCCCGCTCATCCTCCAGGCGGCCGCCAAGGACGTCCGCATCAACCGGGAGCACGCCGCGCTCTACGGCGTGCTGGACAACAGCTTCCGCCGCCTCGCGCCCGAGGAGGACCGCACCAACCTCGGCGGCGACGAGTGGGCCAACGAGTGGCCCAGGAACTCGGCCTGGGACTTCGTGGCCCTGGGCCGCGGCCACGACACCGCCTTCTGGGCCGAGTTCCTCACCGCGCTGCACGAGGTCGACCCCGACATGGCGGTCAACATCGAGCACGAGGACACCTCCCTGGGCCGGATCGAGGGGCTCGAGGTCGCCGCGACCGTGCTCAAGGACGCGGCGGCCGCCGTCGGCGCCCGGCGCTGAGACCAGTCCCTCGCGGGAGGGGCGGGCAGGCATCCTCCCCGCCCGGGAGGCGGGCCGCACCGTCCGGGGCCCGCTCCTCGTGGTGGTTCCCGCCGGCGAGCGCACGGCCACCGGGGCGGGCGCGGAACGACTCGCCCCGGCCCCGGTGCCTCCTCCCGGGTGTCATGTCGCAACCATGACGGGCAAAGGGGTGGCAATGGCGCCTGCTTTGTCCTAACATATTCACAACCCGCCAAATGAGATCTGCGTCACACGCCCGGTGGTCGTGTCGAACGGACGGGTCGCCCATGTGAACAGCGCAGTCGTGCGCACGGACAAAGGAGCCCTCGATGGCCTCATCCTCACCGCGGGAGGCAGCCGCCGCGCTGCCCCCGCTCACTGCCGGCCCGCATCGCAAGCGCCTGGGGCTGATCTCCGTCGTGGCCTGCTTCGGCGGGCTGCTCTTCGGCTACGACACCGGGGTGATCAACGGTGCGCTGCGCCCCATGTCGGAGGAGCTGGGCCTGACCCCGCTCACCGAGGGCGTGGTCACCAGCTCGCTGGTCTTCGCCGCGGCCGTCGGCGCGCTCTCCTGCGGGCGGCTCTCGGACGCCTGGGGGCGGCGGAAGACGATCATCCTGCTCGCCACCCTGTTCTTCCTCGGGACCCTGGTCGTGGTGTTCACCCCCAACTACGAGATTCTCGTGGTCGGGCGGATCCTGCTGGGCCTGGCCGTAGGCGGGGCCTCCACGGTGGTGCCCGTCTTCCTCGCGGAGCTGGCGCCCTATGAGATCCGTGGATCGATCGCCGGGCGCAACGAGGTGGCCATCGTGATCGGGCAGCTGGCGGCGTTCGTGATCAACGCGGTCATCGGCAACGTCTTCAGCGAGGCCACCGGCGTGTGGCGGGTCATGTTCGCCATCTGCGCGCTGCCGGCGGTGGCGCTGTTCTTCGGGATGCTGCGG
>Ga0326721_10000726_pt1 | contig 10154 bp, 14 predicted proteins | sample SGPome_FD_203951 | JGI IMG/M metagenome (GOLD analysis project Ga0326721, IMG submission 203951) | Soil microbial communities from Southern Great Plains, Lamont, Oklahoma, United States - SGP_1_2016 | ecosystem: Engineered > Artificial ecosystem > Soil microcosm > Unclassified | place: USA...
CTGTTCCACCGCCCGGCCGGGATCGGGGAGGAGCTGTGGTCCGGCGGCGGCTACACCCGCCGGTTCGTGCCGCTGTTCACCCAGAAGCCGCTCACCTCCTGGAAGTTCGGCGGCTGGCGCTGGACGCAGGGCCCCGAGGTGGACGACTACGCCGGCGACAAGACCGAGATCCCCACCAACGAGGTGTCCGTGGCCCCGGTCGAGGGCACCGCGCAGCGCGTCGCCGGCGGCTGGGACATCGACCGCAAGTTCCGGGACTTCGGGGACGCCGCGTTCTGGTCCGGGTTCTACGCCGCGCAGGCGGAGTCCTACGCGGAGAAGACCGACCGGATCGCCGCCGCCGCCCTCGTGGCCGCCGCCCGCGACGTCTCCATCGACGCCAACGTGCCGACCGAGTACGCCGGCGTGAACGTCGCCCAGGCCGACATCCTCAAGGCCACCGCGCTGGGGCAGGCCATCCTGGAGGACACCCCGAACGTGCGCCGCCCGGCGGACTTCGTGCTGATGAACTCCGCCGACTGGCTCGGCCTGATGGACATCACCAACCTCGACCTGCCCGCGTTCCTGTCGATGCTCGGCGTGCAGCCCGGCTCCTTCCTGCGCTCCCCGCTGGTGCCGGCCGGGAAGGTGATCCTCGGCGTCAAGCCGGCCATCTCCTTCTACGAGCTCGGCGGCGGCGCACCGATCCGGGTAGAGGCCCTCGACGTCGCCCGCGCCGGCATCGACTCCGCCGTCTACGGCTACTGCGGCACCCTGGTCAACCGCCCCGGCGGCGTCATCTCCGTGCCGCTCGTCACCGCCTGATGACCACCCCCGGCCAGGACGGCCCCACGTCGGTGGAGCGCGTCCGCACGATGCTCTCCCTCGGCGAGGACCAGGACGCCGCCCTGGCCGGGCCGGTCGCCGCCGTCAACTCCCTGGTCCGCGGCTGGCTCAAGCCGGACGCGGACGGGGAGTGGGATCCCCGCCACCGGTGGGGCGCCGACCTGCTCGCCGCCCGGCTGTACCGGCGCAAGGACTCCCCCGCCGGGGTGCTGCCCTTCGGCATGGAGGGCGCGGCCTATGTGCAGCGCAACGACCCCGACGTTGCCCTGTTCCTGGAGATGGGCGCCTACACCGCGCCCCGGGTCGGCTGATGTCCTACCCGTCGCGGATCGTCCCGACCCTGCAGGCACTGTGCGCGCAGCTGGAGGACGCCGGCATCCGGGCGTCGGTGGACCGTTCGAAAGTGAACGCTCCCGGCGCCTGGGTGTCCCCCCAGCTGACCACCACGCACACCCTGGACGCCTCCGGGCGGATGCGGGTGCACGTGTACCTGATCGGCCCGACCGGCGCCGACGACCTGACCGTTCTGAAGACCCTGGCCGGGCTGCTGGACCTGGCCCTGACCGTGCTCACCCCCGACGAGGACGTGGACACGTCCTACTCCGTCGCCCTCCCCCACACCCCCACCGCCACGTTCCCGGCCTTCCGCCTGGTCGTGGACGTCGACCTGTAGGAGACCCCCCGCCGTGCCAGTCAAGAGTCAGACCATGGGCCCCGGAACCCTCACCATCGGCGAGGTCGGCACCCCGCTGGACCTGACCGCGCAGGTCAAGGCCTGCAAGGTCACCCCGTCCGCGGAGTCCGAGGACGCCGTCCGCACCCTGTCGGGGGAGTCGCTGGCCGGGCAGCGCACCTACACGTGGGCGCTGTCGGCCACCCTCATTCAGGACCTGACCGAAGAGGGCATGTTCGACTACACGTGGGGCAACGCCGGCACCCAGGTGCCGTTTCAGTTCACCCCCTCCACGGCGGCCGGGCGGACCGTGTCGGGCACGGTGATCGTGGACCCGCTGGAGCTGGGCGGGGACGTGGACGCCAAGAACACGACCGAGTTCGAGTGGGTCATCGTCGGGGAGCCGGTCCTCGGCACCGACCTCTAGCCGTGGCGACCGGCCCGGCGCTGCAGGTCGACGGCGCCCGGCAGCTGCGCGCGTCGTTGCGGCGCGCCGGGCTGTCGGTGCAGGACCTGAAGGACGCGCACCGGGCCGTCGCCGAGACGGTGAAGGCCGAGGCCGCGCCGCGGGCCCCGCGCCGCACCGGCCGCCTGGCCGCCTCCGTCCGCGCCTCCGGCACCCAGTCGGCGGCGATCGTCCGGGCCGGCAAGAAGGCCGTGCCCTACGCCGGCCCGATCCACTGGGGCTGGCCCGCCCGCAACATCACCGCCCAGCCGTGGCTGGCCGAGACCGCGCAGCGCACCGAGCACAAGTGGACCGCGACCTACCTGGACGCGCTCGAACACATCATCGACACCATCGAAGGAGCACCGGGACTATGACCAGCACCGACCGCGTGAGCTACGGCAACCCGACCCGCCTGACCATGGCTGACGGGTCCGTCCTCGTCGTGCGGGTGACCAACCCCGACCGGCTGCGCTGGGACCTCACCGCCCCCCGCAAGGGCTGGGGCAAGGCCACCGACGTGCCGATGCTCGCCCAGACCTTCATCGCCTGGGCCGCCGCCAAGCGGGAAGAGGCCACCGACCTGTCCTGGGAGCAGTTCCAGGACGCCTGCCTGATGATCGCCGACGCCGACGACGAGGAGACCACCGTCATCCGCCCTACGACGAAGGCTCCTACGGACGAGCTCTTGTGAGCCTGGCGGTCGCCACGTCCATCCCGTTCGCCGTGTGGGTGGACGAGGACGAGCGGACCGTGCTGACCGCCCTCGAGCTCCTCGACGCCCAAGCCGAAGCAATGGAGGCCTCCCGCCGTGGCCGGTAACACAGCCACCCTGTCCATCCGTATCGTCAGTGACGCATCCCGCGCATCCGCGGGCTTCGCCGACGCGGAGGCCCGGGTCGGGAAGTTCCAGCGCGGCCTGGACCGGGCGTCCGTGGCGGCCACCGGCATCCTCGGCGGCATCGCCGCAGTCGGCAAGGCCGCGTTCGATTCGGCGTCGGCGCTGGAGCAGTCCTCCGGCGCGGTTGCGTCGGTGTTCGGCGAGCAGGAGGCCGCCGTTCGGAAGCTGGCCGACGGTGCCTCCCAGGCAGTCGGCCTGTCCAAGACCGCCTACAACGAGCTTGCCTCGGTGATGGGCGCGCAGCTGCAAAACATGGGGTTCGAGACCGACGCGTCGGTTGCGAAGACCAATGAGCTGATCAGTGTCGGCGCCGACCTGGCGGCCACGTTCGGCGGCACCACCTCTGACGCCGTGTCCGCCCTGTCCTCCCTGCTGCGCGGCGAGCGGGACCCCATCGAGCAGTACGGCATCGCCATCTCCCAGGCCGCCGTGGACGCCCAGATCGGCGCCATGGGGCTGGACGTCTCCACCGACGCCGCGAAACGCAATGCGCAGGCCCAGGCCACCCTGGCGCTGGTCGCCGACCAGTCCTCGGCCTCCCAGGGGGCATTCGCCCGCGAATCCGATACCGCCGCGGGCGCACAGCAGCGGGCAGCAGCAGAGTTCGAGAACGCCAAGGCCTCCCTCGGTGACGTGCTGCTGCCCATCGTCACCGACGCGATGACCAAGTTCTCCGAGTTCACCACCACCCTCACCGAGCACGAGACCGCGGTGACCGCCGTCGTCACCGCGATCGCCGCCCTGGCCGCCGGGGTGCTGCTCGCCAACATAGCGATCAAGGCCTACCGGACGCTGGTTGTCGTCTCCACCGCCCTGCAGTGGCTGTGGAACACGGCCATGTTCGCCAGCCCGCTTACCTGGATCGTGCTCGCCATCATGGCCGTCATCGCCATCGTGATCGTGATGTACAACAAGTTCGACTGGTTCAAGGGCATCGTCGACAGCATCGGCGATGCGCTGATGTGGGCGTTCGACAAGGCCAAGGCCGGCATCCAGTGGGTGATCGACAAGCTGTCGTTTGTCTCCGACGCCGCCAGCTGGGTGGGGGACCTGTTCTCCTCCCCGATGGCCGTGCACGTGACCGGGGACCCAAGTACCGCCGCCGCCGCCGGCCTGTTCGGCGCCGCCGCCAATGCGCCCGTGCCGGCGATCCGCGGCGCCGCCCTCAGCTCCCCGTCCGGTGGACCTAGTCCCTCCACCGGGCGGGGCCCCGCCGGGACCGTGGTCAACGTGACCGTCAACGGCGCCCTGGACCCGGTCGCCGTGGGCCGCCAGATCGACGGCATCCTGCGCCGGTACGGGGCCGCCACCGGCCGGCAGGTGTCCACCCGGATGGCCCGGTGACCGCCGACCCGCCCCAGGCCGGGGAGGAGGATCCGCCGCCCGGGCTGTTCGGCGCCCCCGAGGCGGGCGCGTTCCGGCCGACCCCGCTGGTCTACATCAACGGCGCCCCGGTGGCCGCCGCCATGCCCGCCGCCTGGCGGCGCGGGGAGAACCGGCAGGTCGTCATCGACGGGGTCACGGTCACCTGGGGCCGCGAGGAGATCCTCGACCAGCCCGACCCGCCCACCGGGTCACTGCAGCTGTTCGACGCCTCCGGCTCCTGGGCCACCTCGCGGGACCTGCGCGGGCTGACCGTCGACCTGTTCTGGGCCGGCCCCCACCCGGTCACCGGCGACCTGGTCACCCGCGCCTACTTCCGGGGCCGGATCGGCTCCCCGGTGCGGGTATCCAGCAAAACCGTGGTCACCCCCGCCGGGGAGACCGTCACCGGGTCGCTGGTCAACCTGCCGCTGGTGTCGGTCCTGGTGGACCCGGCCAACCGCACCCCCACCGCGGCGTGGCCGGCCGAACCCCTCGGCGCCCGCCGCACCCGGGTGGAGGCCGCGCTGGCCGACACGCTGCCCGGCGGGGTGGAGACCCGCGCCTACTGGCACACCCCCGAGGTGGCGCCGGTGGCCGCCAAGGACCAGATCAGCCTCTATGACCACCTGGTCGCCCTCTACGACTCCTCCGGCGCCGACCGGCTCACCTACCTGCCCGACGGGCAGCGCACCACCTTCGTGGCCCGCCGGGACTACTGGACCACCCGCGGGCACGGCCGCCTGTGGTGGAACCTGCCCGGCGACGGCACCGGCTCGGCCCGCGCCGGCAAGGGCGTGTACGCCCGCGCGATCGGCAACCCCACCGTCTACCAGTACCTGGACGCCGCCGCCCTGGAGTACCCGGACGACGCCGGCATCACCTCCCCCGACAAGATCACCCAGGTGCGGCTGACGCACCCAGACGGGGCCACCGGCTACAGCGACCGCACCGTCGAGCTCGCCGTGGACGGCACCAGCGAGGCCCGCGACGGCATCCGCACCGCCTCGGTGGACTCGATCGTGGCGTGGGCGTCCTGGGCCGACGTCGCGGCCAGCGACCTGGAGGAGCTCGCGCAGAAGGAGGCCGCCGAATGGCGGCTGGAGCCGTTCATCTGGCACACCCGCATGACCGGCGGCTTCGAGTCCTACGAGCAGGCCGTGGCCCTGCTGGAGGGCGGGGAGACCCAGCTGCTGTTCTTCCTGCAGCGCTCGTTCCTGCCCGGCTACGGGGTGCGCCCCATCTTCGGGGTGATGGGGCAGACCATCACCTACAGCGACCGCGGCTGGGAGCTCGAGTGCCAGGTGGCGCCGCTGACCACCACCCTGCCGCAGCACCCGATCACCTGGGACGAGTTCGACGACGGCTCGGCCGGCTACCAGGTGCGCTGGTACGACGGCGACCACCCCAACGGCATGCACGAATCACTGACCTACGAGGACCTGGGCTGGGTGTCCCTCGGCCTGGGCCCCAACACCATGGCCATCGGCCCCGACCAAGGATGGGACTTCCTGCCATGACCGCCAAGACCCCGGTGTATGAGATCGAGTACCTGGTGGAGGGGGAGCCGGTCCGCAACACCCGCCTGGCCCTGGAGAACAACGCCAAGTCGATCGAGGCCGCGCTGCTGGCCGGCGGCATCGCCCCGCCGCTGGCCCCCGACCTGGCCGCCGTCGCCGGCCGGGTGAGCATCCTGGAGGCCAAGGCCGCCGGGCAGTCCCACAACGTCACCGACGCCGCCTACGGGGCGGCCGGGAACGGGGTGACCAACGACCGCAACGCCATCCAGGCCGCCCTGGACGCCGCCTACGCCGACGGCGGCGGGGTGGTGCTGATCCCGCCGGGGGTTTACCGGGTGAACTCCGGGCTGATCGTCCGCGCCAACGTGGTCATCTCCGCCTACGGTGCGACCATTCTGCGGGGCACCCCGACGTTCGCTCTCCTGCGGAACTTCGACAAGGCCGTGGATTCGTTCCCGCTGTACTCGGGGAATTCCAACATCATGGTGCTGGGCGGCACCTGGGACGGCAACGCCTCCGCGGCCACCGCCACGTCGGGGAATGTGTTCTCGTTCGCGCACTGCGAGAACATCACCGTCCGGGACGTGACCATTCTTGACGTCGCCGACGCGCACGCCATCGAGTTCAACGGTGCCCGGCATTCGCGGGTGGTCAACTGCCGGGCGTTCGGTTACAAGAGCATCGGCGGCACCAACTCCGAGGCGTTCCAGTTCGACCTGTCCTCGACGTCGACCGGCCTGTGCGCCCCCTACGACAACACCCCGTGCCAGAACATCCTCATCGACGGCAACCACGTGGGGAAGAGCACGAAACTGAACGGCTGGCCGCGGATGGTCGGGTCGCACTACTCCGCGTCCGGGGTGTGGCAATCGGCGTTCCGGGTGGTCAACAACATCGCCTATGACTGCACCGACCACGCCATCCGCGCCTACCAGTGGGTGGACGTGGTGGTCGCCAACAACACCGTGGTGGGCGGCAACATCGGCATCCAGATCCGGTCGGGGGACCTGCCGGCGTCGAACAACGTCGACCGGTGCGTGGTGGTCGGCAACACGGTGCGCAACACCACCGGCGACGGCATCCAGTTCACCGGCATCTCCGGCGGCGGCATTGCCCGCGAGCTGGTCGTGGGCAACAACATGATCGCCGCCCCCGGCGGGAACGGCATCGGCATGACCTACGCCTACGGCGCAGTGATCTCCGGTAATCAGATCGTCTCCTCCGCCTCCACGGGCATTTCCGTGTCGTTCTCCGACAATGTGGCGGTCACCGGCAACCGGGTGCGGTCCAGCGCCTCGCACGGCATCGCCGCCGGTGACTCGAAAATGGTCAACGTGGTCGGCAACACGGTGCGGACAACGGTCGGCTACGGCATCGTCCTGTCCCCCAACGCCCTCGACGGGGCGGTCCGCTCCAACCACGTCGCCTCCGCCACGGCCGGCGCCTACCGGGCCTCGGTCGGCTCCAACTTCTGCGCGTTCGTCGGCAACACCGCCCGCCTGGACGGGGTGACCAACGCCGCCGGCATGGCCCTGGTCATCACCAGCGCCTGCACCGGCGTGCAGCACTACGGCAACGACTTCTACGGCTTCGGGGCCGCCGGCATCGGCGACACCGGGGTCTCGTCGGTGACCGCCGCGACGAACCGAGTCTGAGGAGTGAACCTGTTGACCCACGACCGCACCGATCCCGCCTGCCGGTGGCACCGGCCCCCGACGTCGGCGCTGGGCCGCTGGTTCGCCGCGCACCGCTCCGGCGCCTGTGGGCGCTGCCAGCTGCACCGCGCGCGGGAGCTGTTCCGACGGGCCGGGATGCGCGCGTGACCGCCTCCGCGAACGGCTGGCGGGTGATCGACCGCGAGCAGTGCATCGACGTGGAGATCCCCGGCGGGGAGTTCCCCATTCACCCCGAGTTCGCGTGGCTGGCCCAGGACTGCGCGATCCGCTGGCACGAGACCGTGGAGCCGCTGCTGTGGCCGGGCTGCTGGGGCTGGGCGCCGCTGCGCCCGATCCGGGGCGGCACCGTCACCTCCAACCACGCCTCGGGGACGGCCTGGGACCTGTCCGCGCCCCGGCACCCGCGCGGGGTGCCGATCGCCAAGACGTTCACCCGCGCCCAGCTGGGCGCCGTGGAGAAGCTGGAGGCCCGCTACTTCGGGGTGCTGCGCTGGGGCGGCCGGTGGACCGGCGAGGACGTCGACGGGATGCACTGGGAGGCCCAGCCCGGCGTCACCCTGGAGGCCGCCCGGGCGCTGACCGCCGAGCTCCGGGACGGCGCTGCACCGGCCCCCACCCCGCCCCCCACCGCCCCGCGCGCCCCCACCGGGTGGAGCGGGCCGGACGCGCACGGTAGCGGCCTGGGGTTCCGGGCCGACCTCGGCGACAACGGGCCCCGGATCAAGGCGCTGCAGGCGTTCCTGGCCCGCACCTTCCCCCTCTACGCCAAGCACCTGGTGCCCGACGGGTTCTACGGGCCGGCCACCGCCGCCGTGATCCAGGAGTTCGCACGCCGGTCGGGGATCCGCGCAGACGGCGCCAACGTCGGCCCACGGATCGCCCGCCGCCTCCAGGTCGCCGGGTTCCGGTCGTGAGCACCCACCGCTCGAGTGACCGGTGGGTAACCCCCGGCGTGATCGTGGCCGCCCTGCTGGTCGGCGCGCTCGTCGTCCTGGCCGCCCGCGGCATCAACCCCGACCCGATGCTGCGGGTGGTCTCCGACATCGCCACCGCCGTCGGCGCCATCGGCACGCTGCTGCTGCAGCTGGTCGGCCGCCGCACCGTGACGAAGATCGAGCGCAACACCGGCCTGCTGCCCGCGAGGGTGGAGGACGTCGCCGCGAAGGTGGAGGACGCCCTGTGGGTCGACGTGCACGGCACCCAGCAGCTGCCCCCGGTGCCGCCGCCGGTCCGGGACACCCAGCGGCACCCGTTCGCCCCCGCACATGAGGGCGGCCCCGGCGGGGACGGGGAGATTTGAGTGTCTACTCGGCCTAGAGAGATCCTCAACCCGCCCCCAGAACGCCGGGGCCGCGGAGTGCGGGGGGTGTGCGATGACCGCCCGTCCTCGCCGCAGACGGTACAACACGCCGACCCCCCGTGGGTTGCTGCGACACGTCACCTGTTCGGGTAGCGTCCGACTCGGCCTAGACAGAAGTAACTGCAAGGCACGGCACCACAGCACAACGGAGTCCCACTGCAGGGGGACGACGGGCATACGAAGCTGACCGTTTCCGACGGTCGGCCATTCGGCGTTCCCGTCGGCATCCCCGGTCACAGTCGGTGATCGGCGTCTTCCATGTACTTCTGTCGGCTCCGCCGACGGTAGGGGGCGCAGCCCCCTACAACCCCGTTCCATCACCTCCAGATGAGTTCTCTTCCGTCTCCAACACTCGACTGGACCACCTACTACGCGCGCGCGGGCGCGGATAAAGAGGACACCGGCTGTGGACAACCCGCCCGGATCTGTGGACATCCTGGGGACAACGCGGGAACGCGCCGAACGGACGGGACACACGGAACGTGTCGGACCCCTCACCTAGAATCGGCGACATGTCGACCGGCCTAGAGACACACCTGATGAAGGGCAGCGAGGTGCGCGACCTCCTGCACATCGGCCGCAGCACCCTGCACGACTGGCGGGAAGCCGGGCGGCTGCAGGGCATCCGGCACCACGCCCGCGGCCCCTGGTACTACCCGGCCAACCAGCCGGCCATCCAGCAGGCCCTGCGCACCGTGGGCAGCCTCCGGTGAACCCCCGCGTCCAGTGGGCCCAGCCGCTGCCCGAATGCCGCCTGTGCGAGATGCCCACCGCCCGCGCCGCCTGGGAGGCCCACGGCGGCCTGTGCACCAGCTGCGACGCCGGCATCCGACGCGCCGCCGAGCTCCTCGACGCCAAGCCGGTGGACCGGTGAGCGCCCCCGGCAGCCGCAACATCGTGTCCCGGGAAGACGTCGACACCGCCCAGGCCCTCATCGACGCCTGGAAGGGCTCCGAACCCGAGGCGACTCAACTGCCCCTGCTGCGCGGGCTGATCACCCAGGCCCTCGCCGACGCCAAGGCGCAGGGCTACGACCAGGGCGTGCAACGAGGCCGCCAGCTCATCGCCCACACCGTCCGCGACGCCCTCGAAAACGAGGGCCTGTGACCTGGGGCGGGCGACGGGCCCAGCTCTACACCCGCACCGTCCTGACCACCCACGGCCGCACCTGCCACCTGTGCGGCCTCACCGGCGCCACCACCGCCGACCACGTCATCCCCCGCTCCAAAGGCGGCGACCCCTGGTCGATCGACAACGGCCGCCCCGCGCACTACGGCTGCAACGCCGCCCGCGGCGACCGCTCCCTCGAGGACTGGTTCGCCGCCCACCCGCTTGCCCCCCCCCCCCCCCCCGCACCCCGCGCTGGGTGGGGTTGTGAAAAGTGGGCCCAAG
>Ga0326721_10000727_pt1 | contig 10154 bp, 4 predicted proteins | sample SGPome_FD_203951 | JGI IMG/M metagenome (GOLD analysis project Ga0326721, IMG submission 203951) | Soil microbial communities from Southern Great Plains, Lamont, Oklahoma, United States - SGP_1_2016 | ecosystem: Engineered > Artificial ecosystem > Soil microcosm > Unclassified | place: USA...
CACGCGGGTCTCCATGCGCACCCGCATCGCGGCGTCGGAGCCCTGCACGGCTTCCATGGCCTGCTGCACCAGCGGCTGCACGGAAAGCGCGCTGGGCTCCATCTCCAGGCGGCCGGAGTGCATGCGGTCCAGGTCCAGCATGTCGTTGATGAGCCGCACCAGCCGGTCGCTGTTCTGCGCGGCGATCTGCATCATGCGCTGGGCCTGCGGGGTGCCGTCCAGCTTGCCGCTGGCCAGCAGGCCCAGGCTGCCGCGGATGGAGGTGAGCGGCGTGCGCAGCTCGTGGGCGACGATGGAGACGAACTCGTCCTTCAGCCGCGCCAGCTCGCGGCGTGCGGCTGCGTTCAATCGCATCTCCACCTCGTTGGCGGCGGAGGCGCTCAGGTCCGTGAGCACGCGTACCTCGCGGTCCGACCATGCGCGCGGCTCGAAGCCGGCCACGCACAGGGTGCCCAGCGCGTGCCCCGAGCGCATGATGAGCGGAATGCCCAGGTAGCTCACCAGGTTCAGCTCGCGCAGCGCGGCGGTGTCGCAGGTGCGCGGGTCCGTGCGCGCGTCGGTGACGACCATGGGCTCGCGCGATGCCACCGCCCACTTGCAGTAGCAGTCCGCAAGGGGTGTGTTGCGGTCTTCCGGCCACCCCTCGGGGCCCAGGCTGCTCTTGGAGAACTGGCGCTGGCCGTCCACCAGGTTCACCTGGGCGAGCGGTGCGCCCAGGAACTCGGAGGCGAGGCGCGTAAGCCGGTCGAACGCCTCTTCGGGGGGCGTGTCGAGCAGCCCGGTGGCCGCGAGCAGGGCCAGCCGCTCGGGGTCGTTCAGGGCCTCGGCCAGGGACGCGGCCGGGGTGCCCGCGACCACGGGCGGTTCCGGGACCAGGAGCATGGAATCCTGCGGGATAGGAGTCGAGTGTTCGTCCAAGGTACCAATATCGGTTGGTTCGCCGGATTTCTGAAGCCCCCGCCAGCCTGGGCTCTGCAATCCGCGTCCCACGACGGTTCGCCTCGGCCGGTCGCACGCACCGCCGGCGTCCATCCACGGCGTGTCTCAAACGCTCTGGAATCCCGCGACCTCATCCTGCCCTCCGGCGCGGGCATGCTCTTCCCGAATCGCGATCAGGTGGATGATGTGCCACGGCAGGCATCCGCCTCCGTAACCGTGATCTTGCCTCCTCGCCGATCCCACGCGGCCATCCTGCGCCCTTCATCCGGCTCCCCGTCGCGGGCATCTTCTTACGGATCGCGATCAGGTGGATAATGTGCCACGGCAGGCATCCGCCTCCGCAGCCACGATTGATCCTCTCTCCGGCCCACCCAGCCATCCTGCGCCTTCATCCGGCTCCCCGGCGCGGGCACCTTCTTACGGATCGCGATCGGGTGATGACGTGCCACGCACATATCCGCCGCCGCCGCAGTGATCTTGCCTCTTCGCCGATCCCCACGCGGCCATCCCGCGACGTCATTCGGCCCTCCGGCGCGCGCATGCTCTTCCCGATCGCGATCAGGTGGATGATGTGCCAGTCCACGCATCCGCCTCCGCAGCCACGATTGTGCCTCTTCCAAAAAACGCGGATGGCCGTCCCCGCGCCGGCAGCAGCCCATCTACCAAGGGCCTGATGCACCCTGCCGCTCGCCGTCCGATCCGCGTCCGGCCATCGCGATGGCAATCATCCAGTTCGGCAGGCCTCTCCAACGGCCGTTCGTGCCGGAGGCATGCGACGCGACGTCCGTTCGCGGACCGGATGGATCGTGCAGGAGGCCAGAGATCCTTGGCAGAGAGGACGCTGCCGGCGAGGGGACGGGATCGAAATTTTCGCAGGAGAGGGATACTGGCCTCCCGGCACGGAAGCCCGCCGATGCACAGATCCACCTGATCGCGATCGGTAAAAGGCGGCCCTGGGTGGATGGTCGTGCAACCGGCGCCTGGCGAGGGGGGCCGGGCCTGCACCCACTCGGGAAATCGAGACGCTTGATCCGAATCGGAGACGACGCGGCAGGGCCAGCAGGGACGTCGCTGTCCGCTGCTGGCCCTGCGGCCCACCTGCGATCGATCGACTCTCTTCGTTTCTCCGCGTCCGCCGCGTCTCCGCGTGAGACCCTTCCCGTCTCAGCGGACGCGGAGGATGCGCCAGCGCACGCCGGGAACGCTCGCGACGGCCGCGAACGGCTGGTCGCCGCCGGCTTGCAGCACCAGGTAGTGCGGGCTTCCGTACTCACGCGTGGCGGACAGGGGCGTGCCGTCGCGGAGCGTGGCGGCCGGCTGCCAGCCGGAGGGGCCGCCGGCCGCGTCCCACACGCGCAGGTAGGTGGGGTCCTGGAACCGTGGAACGGACGTGCGGTCGTCCGCCCCGTGCGCCAGGGCCCAGTCCAGCAGCGCGTCCTCCGGACTCCACGCCGTGCCCAGCCGTGCGCGCATCCGCTCCGTGAGGCCCGTGCGGCGGCCGTTCCGATGATCGTACCCGTGCCACCCGTCCGACGCGCCGCGCACCACCTCGCGGATGGCCGCGTCCTCCCCCATCCCCGCCCGCACGAGCTGGGCGGCCTGCACGCGCAGGAATGCGCCCGCGTCGTCGTATCCCTCCGTCAGCCGCCCCCGGACGACCTGGGGCCGCTCCGCCGTCCGCCGCAGGGCCGGGGACCCGCTGCCCGCCGCCGCGCGGTCCAGGTTGGCCGTGAGCGCCACCCCCGCCGCCCGGCGCGTCAGCTCGAACTCCACCAGGTCCGCGCTCCCCTCCACGCCCCAGCGCGCCGCGCCCGCGGCAATCTCGCCCGGTTGGGGCCGGGTGCGGTGCATGTACATGCCCTGAAAGCCATGCGCCAGCTCGTGCGCCACCAGCTCTCCCAGCCGCACGTGCGAGGCCTGCTCCAGCACCTTGAGCTCCGTCCAGAAGCGCGGCACGTCGAACTCCTGCGCCGCGCGGGTCCACCCCAGGGCCGTGCCCCCGCCCGCCCCGCGCAGCACCACCAGGTACTGGCCCGATCCGGGGCTCGTCACCGGGTCCTGGTCGGAGTACGCCGCGCGCAGCAAGGGGAGCGCGTGGTCGCGGACGGACGGCCACACCGAGTCCAGCTGCGCCAGGAATCGGGGGAGCAGCGCCTCGTTGTCGCCCTCGAACCAGGCAAAGACGTAGCGCGCGTCGTACACGCGCAGCACCCGCGCCGTCCGCGGGGCCTGCGCCAGGCCGTCGTACAGGGGAAGGCGCTCGCCCACCGTCCACGGCGTCGCGCGGACCACGCCATGGGTGGGCGGCGGCTCCGCGTGCTGCACCGCGAAGTCCGGCGCCCGCGCGGCCAGGCTTGCCAGCGCCTGCGGGGCCGGTGCGAGCGCCACGTCCTCCGCCAGCGCCGCGGTCACCGTGTACGGCTCGAAGGCGTCGCCGTAGCCCTCGTTCTGCGTGCGGCTCTTTTCCGTGGCGCGCGTGTCCACGAACGACACGACGTACTCCGCGTCGCCGCTGGACTGGATGCGGCATCGCACCTCGCCGTCCGCGTCCGCCGCCAGGTCCGCGCTCTCGCCCACGGCCAGGCGGATGGGCGCGGCGCACGTCTGCGTGGCCCGCGCACCGCCGCCGGTCGCGTCCTCGCAGGCGGCCAGCGCCAGGGGAAGGAGGAGCGCCGCGTGACGGAGGGGAAGCGGACGGGCAATTCGATGGGATTGGGGGAGGGGCGACGGATGCCGCGCGCCCGGGTCCGTGATCTGTGGGATGGGATTTATCCGCATGGTCGCAATCGATTCGTGGTCCGGTGACGGGCGAGCGTGCGTGCGCGCCCCTCAAAAGGTCAACGATCGTTTCGCGGAATTTCTGTCTCCGGGGCCGGATCCGCCCGGAAACGTCCGGTCTTGCGGATGCTCCCCATCGAACGTATCGTGGCGCGTCGTCAGTGGATGGCTCCCCTGCACGCCGCGTTTCCGCCGCCTCCGGCCCCGCCCGTCCGCCCCGCCGCGCACGGGATCCCGATCGATCGAAATCGCCCGAAACCACGGGCTGGACGCACGGCGCCGCGCAGGCCCGCCGTGCATCCGCCTCATCGCCCTATCCCCCGCCGCCGGCCGGCCACCCGTCCGCCCGTCCCGGTGCGGTCCCCGACGCCATTACACAGGAAGACACAGGATGCAAACGCGCAGAAACCCGCGCCTTCGCCTCGCCGCGGTGCTGCTGTCGGCCGCCGGCGTGCTGGGGGCGTGCGACACGCCCACAGCGACGGAGCGTGCACTGGCCGCCGCGGCGGACGATCCGTCCCTGCTGATCAGCCCCGCTTGCGCCGGGACGGCGGGACAGACGCACACGGTGGAGATGATCTCTGCCCCGGAGACCTGGACGCGGGCCAACAGCCCCCACCGCGTTTCGCTCGACCTCATCGTCACGGCGACCGGGCGGATCACCATCGCGCCGGGCGCGGTCGTCTGCTTTGGCCCGGAAGCCAGCCTGTCGCTGCGGGGCGGCCGGGTGATTGCCCGCGGGCTGGACACGGCCCGCATCGTGTTCACCGCGCAGGACCTGGCACGCGGATGGCGCGGACTGCACTTCCAGGGGGCGCCGGCCGCGCCCAGCTACCTGACCAACGTGCGGATCGAGCACCTGCACTACTGGAGCACGGCGGTAAGCTCGCAGGAGGCCCACCCGGTCTACGTGGACAGCGCGGTCATCCGGCAGTCCGGGCGGGCGGCATGGCTCACCGCGCCCGGGTCCAGGCTCAGCCGCAGCCGCGTGGACACGACCACCGACTACGCGTACGCGGCGGTCGAGCTGGGCGACCGCACCCGCTTCGAGGAGACGGTCATCCGCGGCGCCGCGGGCGTCGGGCTGCAGGTGAGCGGCGGGGGAGTGCTGCTGCTGGGCGGGCGCATCGAGGGGAGTGAGAGCATCGGGCTGTGGTACACCAGCGATGCCCCGCTGGGTGCCTACGCCCGGCCCCTCCGCATCGTGGGCGGCCGCGACAGGCCCCTGCAGGTGCCGGTGTCGGTGCTCGCCCGCCTGTACGGCACGCCGGCCCTGCAGGACAGCCTGCTCGGGAACGCGCGAGATACGGTGCTGGTGAACGGCGGCATGCTGCGGCGGGCCTCGCTCACGGTGGGGCCGCGGGTGCCCGTGCAGATCGAGCAGGCGGTGTTCGTCGATTCGGCCGCGAGCATCGTGGCGCAGCCCGGCGCCAGCATCCGGTTCGGGCCCAACGGCGGGCTGCGGCTCACCAACGGGGGCCGGCTGTGGTCCCGGGGCACGGCGGCCAGCCCGGTGCTGCTTACCGCCACGATTCCCGCCCGGGGCTGGGACGGCCTGGAGTTCCTGGGGCTGGTTCCGAGCACCAGCTACCTGACGAACACCCGCATCGAGCACGTGCGGGTGGATGGCACGGCGGTGTACGCGGCCGACAATCACCGCGTGCTGGTAGACAGCTCGGTCATCCGGATGTCGGGGAGCGCCGTGGTGCTGTTGAGCCCCAATTCGCGGCTGATGCGTTCCCGCGTGGACACCACGCTCACCCGCGAGGTCGCCGCGGTGCGGCTCGGGTCCAACGCCCGCCTGGAGAGCACGCGCATCCACACCGCGGCCGGGCCCGGGCTGATCATCCGGGATTCCACGGTACAGGTGGTCTCGTGCGAGATCCGCGACGGCGAGAGCCACGGAATCCTGATCCTGGCCGGCACCCCGGTCCACAACTGCAACCTGGTGAACAACGCCGGCCTGGGGATCCTGACCTCGACCAGCAGCCCGACCGCCAACGTGACGGGCAACTGGTGGGGAAGCCCGGGCGGCCCCAACGTCACGGGCGGTGACGGGGCCCAGGGTCAGCTGACCGTGAGCCCCTGGCGCACCACGCCGTTCGTGCTGCCGTACCTGCCCTGAGCGCCGCCCCGGATCGCCGTGCACGCGCGGCGACCCGGGACCGGAGCGGAGGACGGCATACCGCCGTCTTCCGCTTCTGCGTGCGGCCCTCGCTCCCGGCGGGCGGCATCCCTGTGATCGCACACGGGGGATATCGCATGCTTTGCGACAATTCCATTGCGGGTCGCGCGAGCGGCGCTTATCCTGTGACCCTCGTGCGGGTGGAGTGGACCGCGCAAGAAGCCGGGCGCTCTTCCACGTGCTTTCCTCCGGGTCTGCGCCGGGCGCTCTGCGCGAGGCCCGGCACCGCGCCGGTTCACGTGGATTCGGGGATTTCCACCCCCGACCTGGTTTGTCCGGATAGGGGCTGCTGGGACGTTCTCCTGATGAGCCGCGGCCACGTCGCTTTCACTACACATCGCTGTCCCGCACGCATGGATTCGATTCGGTTGCGACAATAATTGAGAGGCACTTCGTTCTCTCCTGCCGGCGTGGCAATCCCGCCGGCTCCACTCCACTCGATGGCGAGTCTTTCTGGCCCATCCCGGCGTTCGCCAGGGTGTGCTCCTTCACGGCCACGTCCAGGGAGAAACTTGATGCGAAACGGGATGATCGTGCGATTTCGGCGCGTGGGCGCCTGGCTGGCGGGCGCGGCCGTGCTGGGCGCCTGCGACGCGCCCACGGACCCGGGCGGATCCGCCGTGGCGACCGCGCCGTCGATGCTCATTACCCCCGCCTGCGCGGGCACCGGCGGGCAGACGCACACCGGCGACACCATCCGGACCGCGCAGATCTGGACGCGGGCGAACAGCCCGCACCGGGTGATGGGCTGGACCTACGTGGACGCGGGCGGAAAGCTCACCATTGCCCCCGGCGCCGCGGTCTGCTTCGAGCCCTATGTCGGGCTCGTGGCGCAGAACGGCGGGCGGGTGATGGCCCGCGGCCGCGATACGGCGAAGATCGTGTTCACTGGGCGCGATCCGGCCCGCGGATGGCGGGGCATCCGCCTTTCCGGCGCTCCCGCCGCCGCCAGCTACCTGACCAACATCCGCATCGAGCACGTGAACGTGGATTACGTGGCGGTCACCACCTCGGGCCAGCACGCGGCCGTCGTGGACAGCGCCGTGATCCGGCAGAGCGGCCGGGGCGTCTCGTTCTCGGCGCCGGGCTCGCGCCTGATCCGCAGCGCCGTGGACAGCACCACCAACCGCTATGGCGTGGCGGTGCTGCTGGCGGCGGGGAGCTTTGAGGGCTCGGTGGTGCGCCACGCGGCGGGGGATGGGGTGCAGGTCACGGGACCCAACGTGCTGCTGCTGGGCGGCCGCATCGAGGGGAGCACCGACGTTGGCCTGACCGTAGAGACCGTGCCGCTGAACCGGTACAGCCGCGCGGTTCGCGTCGTGGGCGGGCAGTCGTATCCCGCCAGGCTCTCCCTTTCCGCGTTCGTGCGGCTGTACTCCACGCCCGCGCTGCAGGACAGCCTGCTGGGGAATGCGCGCGAAACGGCCATCGTGTACGGCGGCTGGCTGCATTCCACCCTCGCCGTGGGGCCGCGGCTGCCGCTGTGGATCGACGGCTACGTCGTAGCGGATTCGCTCGCGGCGGTCGTGCTGCAGCCCGGGGCGAGGATCTACTTCGCGCGCTACGCGGGGCTCGCGGTCCAGAACGGCGGGCGGCTGATCTCGCGGGGGAGCGCCACGAGCCCGGTGCTGCTCACGGCGGAGAACCCGGCCGTGGGATGGAGAGGCCTTCTCTTCACCTCCAACGTGCCCTTGACGAGCTACGTGACCAACACCCGCGTGGAGCACACCGGTCCCCGGCACGGCGGGTTGACGGCGTACGGCAACCACCGGGTGATCGTGGACAGCGCGGTGTTCCGGCACACGGGGTTCGCCGTGAACCTGCTATCCTACAACTCCCGGCTCATGCGTACCCTCGTGGACACGACCCTGAACCGGGATTTTCCCGCCGTGGGGCTGGCCGGCAACACGCGCATGGAGAGCACGCGCATCCGCGCCTCCGCCGGGCACGGAGTGGAGATCTCCGGCCCCGGCGTGGTGGTTGCCTCGTGCGACATTCGTGACGGGGAGCGGGACGGCATCGTGATGCACTACTCCGTCGCCGTCCGCAACTGCAACCTGGTCAACAACCTGGGCGTCGGGATCCGCAACTGGAGCTCCAGCGCCAGCGCGACAGGCAACTGGTGGGGAAGCACCGGCGGTCCAAACGGGGTGGATGGAGACGGAGCCGCGGGCCCGCTCGTCGTCTCGCCCTGGCGCACCACGCCGTACACGCTGCCGTACGTGCCCTGACCGCGTGCAGGCGGAGGACGGCACCCGCGCCGCCCTCCGCCCTTTCGCCACGCATCCGCGGCCGACGCTTGCGGCGCGGCCTTTCGATGACCATTGATCGGGAAGTCAATCCCATGCAAACGGATACTCGTCCTTTCCTCCGCCGCATCGCGGCGGGTGTGCTCCTGGCGGCCGCGGGCGCGCTGGGGGCCTGCGACGCGCCCACGGCGCCGGGTGGGCGCGCCGCCGCCGCCGGGCCGCGGATGCTCATCACGCCGGCCTGCGCGGGCACCGGCGGGCAGACGCACCCGGCGCGGTCCATCACCGCCAGCCAGACGTGGACGCGGGCCAACAGCCCGCACCGCGTGATGGGGACCGTCGCGGTGGATTCCGCGGCACGGCTGACCATCGCCCCCGGCGCGGTGGTCTGCTTCGAGCCCGGCGCCACGCTTCGCGCGCAGAACGGGGGCCGGGTCTACGCCCGCGGCCGCGACACGGCGAAGATCGTGTTCACGGGGCGCGATCCCGCGCAGGGCTGGGCTGGTATCGAGCTTACGGGCGCGCCGGCCGGTCCCAGCTATCTGACGAACGTCCGCATCGAGTACGTGAACGTGGACCGGGCGGCCCTCACTACCCGCGACCAGCACTCCCTGTACGCCGACAGCGTGACAATCCGGCAGAGCGGTTACGGCTTGGAGTTCCATGCGCCGGGCTCGCGCTTCATCCGCAGCGCCGTCGACAGCACCACCGCCCGGTGGGCCGCGGCCGTGTACCTGAACGCGGGAAGCTTTGAGCGCTCGGTCGTGCGGCGTTCGGCTGGCGTGGGGATGATCGTCGCCGGGCCCAACGTGCTGCTGCTGGGGGGGCGAATCCAGGAGAGCGCTGACGTGGGCCTGAGATTCCAGAACGGGACGCTCAGCCCGTACAGCCGAGCCGTTCGCATCGTGGGCGGACTGTCGTATCCGGCGGAACTCCCCATGCCGGCGTTCGCCAGGCTGTACCCCACGCCGGCCCTGCAGGACAGCCTGCTGGGCAACGCGCGCGATACGGCCACTCTGTATGGCCCGCCGCTCCGCTCCATGGTCACGGTGGGGCCGCGCCTTCCCCTGCGCATTGGAGGCACGGTCGTGGTGGACTCTGGGGGAACCTTCATCGCGCAGCCCGGCGCCCGGATCTTCTTTGGCCGCTTCGGGGGCATCAGCGTCCAGGACGGCGGCCGGCTGTGGTCGCGGGGAAGCGCGGCGAGCCCGGTGCTGCTCACGGCCATCGATCCCGCGGTGGGATGGGGAGGGCTGCATTTCGGGGGCTGGGTGGCAAGCACCAGCTACGTGACCAACACCCGGCTGGAGCTCACCGGCCCGTCGTTCGGCGCCATAATGGCGTTCGGGAATCACCGGGTGATCGTCGACAGCTCGGTGATCCGCCAGACCGCGTTTGCCGCGGTCCTGTACTCCCCCAACTCCCGCCTGATGCGCACCCGCGTGGACACCACGCTCAACAGCGACTGGCCCGCCGTTCAGCTGGCCGCCAACGCGCGCATCGAAAGCACGCGCATCCGTGCGTCCGCCGGCATCGGGCTGGAGGTCCAGTCCTACGATGCGGTGGTGGCCTCGTGCGAGATCCGCGACGGCGAAAAGGATGGGATCGTGATGACGAACTACTCGGTCCCCATCCACAACTGCAACCTGGTGAACAACCCGGGCGTGGGGATCCGGAACCAGGCATACTCGACCGCCAGCGTGACGGGCAACTGGTGGGGCAGCACGGGCGGGCCCGCCGGCCCGGGTGGAGACGGCGCCGGTGGCCCGCTGATCGTGAGCCCCTGGCGCACCACGCCGTTCGTGCTGCCGTACCTGCCCTGATTCGTCCGATCCCGGCCCGCGCGCACGCGGCGGCCCGGATAAATCACGCGGAGAACGCGGCGGATCGACGACGAGGACGCGGAGGATGGATTTCCTCCGCGTCCTTTTTTCGTCTCCGCGGATGCCGTAAACGGATGGAACCGGCTCCGGAACGGGAGGGCGGCGGGCCGGTGCGGACAT
>Ga0326721_10000728_pt1 | contig 10148 bp, 10 predicted proteins | sample SGPome_FD_203951 | JGI IMG/M metagenome (GOLD analysis project Ga0326721, IMG submission 203951) | Soil microbial communities from Southern Great Plains, Lamont, Oklahoma, United States - SGP_1_2016 | ecosystem: Engineered > Artificial ecosystem > Soil microcosm > Unclassified | place: USA...
GTCTCGCCGACGGCAGTCGGCGTTCGACTACTCGAGCATGCCGGGCCGCTGCTGCTGCGATTGGACGCCGCTCGAGCGGACATCATGCGGCTGACCGGAGCGCCGACCACCGGCATTGTGATCGGCCTCTCGCCGCTGGCCCTGACATCTCGGCTGACCGGAGCGCTGGCGGAAATTATCCATCAAGAGCCAGGTTTGGACGTCGCTGTGCAGGTTGTCGGGCGATCCTCGATCAGTCGGGACGTCGCGACCGCCGCGCTGGACCTGGGCCTGGTCGACGGTATGGCCGCGCCGAACGACCCGCTCCACCTACCCGACGTCGGCCCGCTCACGGTGCTGGCCGTCGCCGAGCAACCACTGGCCGTCCCGCTTCCGGTGCACCACCCGTTGGCCGGCCGCAGCGGCCTGCGCCTCGCCGACCTCGCCGACGCCCGATGGATCGATGCGCCCGACACCGCCATCCCGCTCGCGCAGTTACGCCGCGTGAGCGGAGTCGACGGCTACCGTGCGTCCCTTCGCTACCAGGGGACCGACCTGCGGGGCCTCCTCGCGCTCACCGCTGCCGGGCACGGGCTTGCGTTGCTGCCGCAGTCGGCGATCGAGGGCGTTCCCGGCGTCCGCGCGGTTCCCGTCTCCGCGACCCGCCTGGTGCACCGCACCGAGATCCTGCACAGCAAGGTCTTGGACGGCGCCGCTGCCCGGTTGGCGGCAGCTCTCACCGCGGCACCCGGACGGCGGTGAGCGCAGCTAAGGCGTCCGCTGAACGATCGCCTTCTGGCACTGGTCGAAGCGCTGCTGGAGGAGGACCAGATTCACCTCGATGGCGCGGAGGCATGGGCAAAGTACACCGGGGCCTGCGATTACGACCAGGACCTGCTCTTGATTCGAACGGTGGCGTCAGCGGCCGCGACGGTCAGCCAATCGTCAGGCAGAACGGGTGACCGGCCGGGTCGGTGAAGACCCGGAAGGTCTCGGTACCTCCGTTCGTCGTCGAGGCACCCAGCTCCAGTGCTCGTGCCTGGCCGGCGTCGAGGTCGTCGACCATGATGTCGAGATGTGCCTGCTGCGGATGTGCCGGATCCGGCCAGCGCGGCGGGTTGTACCCGCTGATCTGCTGAAACATCACGCTCTTGCCGTCGCCGGTGATGAGCGCGCCCTCCGGCCCCTGGTACGTGACGGCCATGCCGAGGAGCTCCGCATAGAAATGGGCCAGCGCAGCGGCATCGGGCGCGTCGATCGTCACGGCGTACAACCCCATCGCCGGGCCGACACCCTCTCTCTGGCAGAGGTCGAACGGATGGCCTGCCGGATCTGCCAGCGTGACCCAACTCGGGCCGTCGGCCAACCGGGTGGCACCCAGGCTGACAGCCCGTTCGGCGGCTGCCTGATACCCGTCGACCAGCAGGTCGAGGTGAAATTGCTGAGGGTGTTCCTGGCCAGGCCACTGCGGCGGGACATGGTCAGGAGCGAGTTGGAACGCGACCTCCTGGCCGTCTGCGGCCCGAATGATGATCCAACCGGATTCCTTCGTAGTGATCTGCCAACCGGTGAGTTCGGCGTAGAACGAAGCGAGCGTGTCGATGTCCGGTGCGTCTAGCGCAACCAGTTCCAGGCGTCCTCTCAGAGTCATGCCCACATTCTGCCCGCACCCTCCGACAAACTGCGGAGGTCCGAGGTGATCGGAAATTTCGCGGTTACTCCGGTCCTACAACCCGGTTGCGGCCACTCTCTTTGGCCGCGAGTAGCCGCCGATCCGCCAGCGCCAGTAGTTCGGTGCTGGTTGCGACCTCGGTGCCGAGAGCGACACCAAAGCTTGCCGTCACCGCCAGTCCGGGGGACAGGGCAGCCCAGTCGTGTGACTGCAGGCTCACGCGTGCCCGTTCGGCCGCCGCCAGCAGGCCGGTGGCCGACGTGCCCGACATCAGCAAGGCGAACTCCTCGCCGCCGAAGCGCAGCGCGGTATCACCGTCGCGACAGGAGGCGCGCAGTAGTTTGGCCAGCTCCCGCAGGACGGCGTCGCCCACCAGGTGCGAGTGGCCATCGTTGATTCGCTTGAAATGATCCACATCAACCATCACGATGGAACACGATCGAAGGTCGGTGGCCAGCAATTGGTCAAGTCGACGGCGGTTGGGCAAGCCGGTCAACGGGTCCTCGAAAGCCTGTCGCTGGAGGTCCTCCGAGCGGCGATTCAGTTGCTCGTTCGAACGCTGCAAGGCGGTGGCCTGGGCCTGCAACACCGTGGCTCGAGCCTCGGCCTGAACGGTTTCCAGGCGCACCGCGGCCACGCTGGCGGCACGCTGTGCATTTTCCGAACTACGCTTGGAAACCAAGACGAAGAGACGCTTTTGGTGATCCAGGGCGCCGCGAAGATCGCCGATCTCCTCGAGCAAGGCGGCCAGTGCGCGGCAGGCGTTGATCTCCTGGATCCGGTTCGACGCCTCGGCCAGGCACTGGGCCAGGAGTTCGACCGCCTCAGCGGAGCGACCGAGGGCGGCGAGCACCAGTCCGCGGGTCTCGCGATGGTGGCTCGTGATGGCCAACGTGTCGCGGGCGTGGTCCGCCGGCCAGCTGTCCAGCAGCGCCAGCGCCTCCTCGGGGCGGCCAACGTCCGCCAGTGACTCGGCGAGGTTGGCCAGGCAGGTGGCTTCGCCGAACCGGCTTCCCGCCTGACGTGCCATCAGCATGGCGGTCCTGGACAGCGTCACGGTGTGCTCGGCGTGCGCCCGGGCCAGCGTAAGGTTTCCGCTGTCTTCGGCGGCTCGCCCCATCCCACCGTAGACGTACGAAACGGTGTCTATTGCGGCGCTTTCGGCCGCCTTGTCGGAGCGCCGGCGGGCGGATTCGCAGTAGCGCTCACCGAATTCCAAGGCCTTGTCCCACTGCCGCAATTCGGCGTAGACGTTGGTCAACGCGCGCATCGCCACCATGGTCGCCTCGAGGTCGCCGCTCGCATCGGCCGCTCGCATCGCGGCCAGGCCGTGTTCCAGGGCGGCATCGGTCTCCCCGACCTCGAGGAGAATCCGCGCGGCCGCTTCGTGAGCCTTGGTTGTTGAGGTCAGGTCATCCAGCTGAGAGCACATTTCGATGGCCCGCAGAGCAGTCGCCATGCCCTCGGCCAGCTCGTTGCGAGCGTAAAGAATTCGCGCCTGCGCGGTCACCGCCCGGGCATGCATGAGACGATCGCCAATTGCTTCTGCCAGCGCCGCAGCCTGTTCCACCTGTGCCTTTGCGGCATCGAGGTTCGACTCCTGCATGGCGGCCTGGGCCGACACCAGCAAGGTGGCGGGTGATGCGCCTTGCGATCCGGATGGACGGACGGGCGGTGAGGCGGGCACGATCCGTACGCCTCCGATCCTGGGTCAACCAGTCATCGGCGCTTTGCCTGCCCTTCTGAACCAGAAGTCGCTAGTGCGGGTGGTCACGAACGCTCGCTGGTGTGCCCGGTAGCCACCGGATTCACGATCAAACTCGGCGAATCCGGTGGTTACCGGGCAGAACGTCAGCGGATGGCGACGAGGGAACCGGTTCCGCTGGGGTTGCCCTGGTCATCGGTCGGCGCCAGAGTGCCGGCGAAGAGGGTACCGGCGCCCCAGGTCAGGGACAGCGCAGAGGGCAGGTCGAGGTAGGGCCGAACCCGGCCGTGGTCGATCACCGAGATCCGCCCGGCGAAGAGTTCGGCGACGAAGATCCGGCCGTGCGGTGCCACGGCGACGTTGGTCGCCCCGAGGAAGCCGCCGGCGATCTTGTGAGCATTTCCGGAAGCGGCGCTGACCCGGTACACACTGCCGCGCGCACCGAGGCTCGGGTCCTCAGGACCGCCGGGCAGCAGGCTGACGATCAGGCCATGCTTACTCACCTCGACGTCGGTCGGCACCGGGTCGAAGTTGTAGACGGCGCCGACGACGCAGTCCGGCAGGCCCAGGCCCGCAGCGGCCTCGGCGGTGATCTCGGCGGGCTGACGGGGGAGGACGGCGAGCGTGCTGATCCGGCCCCGCCGATCCACCTTCAGCAGGTCGTTGCCGCCCGCGTCAGCGACCACCCAGCCGTGGTGGCCGAGCGGGGCCACCGCGTAGGGGTGCGAGTCCACGAGACCGGTGGTGCTGGCCCCGCCGAACTGCTCGAAGGCCTGCTTCTGGCACTCGGTGGGGTTGTCGATGCCGTAGTGGACCTTGGCGTCCGGGTTGTGCGCCTGCTCGTAGGCCAGCAGGTCGGCGGTCACCGTGCCGCCCCGCTTGAGCTTGATCGTCAGCTGCGTGCTGGTTGTGGCCTCCTCGCCGAAGACCGACGAGGTGTACGCGACGTCCCCCAGGTCGTTGACGGCGACCCCGGCGACCTCCCCGCCCGTCGGCCCGTCGGCAACCGTCGCCAGGCCAGAGCGGGTGAGCCGCGAAACCCGAGACGTGCCGCCGTCGGCGACATAGAGCGAACCCCGGGCGTAGTCGAGTTGATAGGGCGCGATCACCGACCGGTCGAGGGTCCGTACGGACGGCGAGGGATGCCCAGGAGCGGCGGCCGCGAGTGAAATCGGCGTCGCGACAGTCGTTGCGCCCGCGACGGTGGCTGTCAGAAGTACTGCGCATAGACGTGATCGAGTCATCTGAACCCCTTTGAACAGACCAAGATCGGACGTTTGATACAGATCGCAGAAAATCCTGACAGAACTCCGCCGTTCGGGCGGCGGGATTCCAAATCCGTGGGCCGATATTTGGCCTATGTGTGGGTTTAGAATCCGCTGGATGGAACCGGCTGACCTTGGCCCCAGATCGCTGCGGTCAGGGTGGCGAGGGTGTCGCTCATCCGCATGGTGTGGTCCGGCGCCGAGGAGAGCATGCTGGGCACCTAAAATTGAGTTGAATGTTCAACTCCTCCGAATAGAGAAAGTCCTGATGAACACACTTTTATGGATCATTGCCGGCGTGCTCGCAGCGATCTTCCTCGCGGCCGGCCTGATGAAACTCACCCAGCCGAAGGCGAAGCTGGCCGAAGCGGGAATGGTCTGGGTCGAAGGCGTTGACCCGAAAGCGGTCAAGGCGCTCGGCGCCCTGGAAGTACTCGGTGCCATCGGTCTGATCGTGCCCGCAGCCGTGGACATCGTTCCCGTCCTGGTGCCCCTGGCGGCGAGCGGCCTGGTCGTGGTCATGATCGGTGCCGTGATCACTCACGCCCGGCTGAAGGAGTCGCCGATGGTCGCACTCAACGTGGTGCTTCTGGCGTTGGCCGGATTCGTGGCCTGGGGTCGGTTCGGTCCGCACAGCTTCTGATCCCATGCTCTGGCCGCTTGATGCATCAAATCCATTTGATGTATTCTCTGGGGCGTGGCTTTGGCAAGTCAGGATCTTCCAGCGTTTGTGCGCTTGGCCGCCCACCCGCTGCGGTGGCGGCTGCTGACCGAGCTGGCTGAGAGCGACTACCGGGTTCGGGAACTGGTGGCGCTGATCGGTGAACCGCAGAATCTCCTCTCGTACCATCTGCGACTGCTGCGCAACGGTGGCCTGGTCAGCGCCACCCGCAGCAGTTTCGACGGCCGCGACAGCTACTACCACTTGGATCTGGATCGCTGTGCGGAGGCGCTCGACGAGTCCGGCGCGGCGTTGCACCCGGCCCTGCACCGGGATCTGAACCGAAAGACCTTGCTGCGCCCCGTCGATCTGCCGGGATCGCCGCGAGTCGGCGTGCTGTTCGTCTGCACCGGCAACAGTGCCCGTTCGCCCATCGCTGAAGCCCTGCTCAGTCACCACAGCGGTGGCCAGGTCGAGGTGGCCAGTGCCGGGAGCCGACCCAAGCCTTGCTTTCACCCGAATGCCGTTCGAGTGCTGCGCGACGAGTTCGGCATCGACATCTCCGGGCGGCGCCCTCGCAGCGTGGATGCGTTGTCCGGTCACCGGGTTGACTACCTGGTCAGCCTTTGCGACAAAGCCCGCGAGGCCTGTCCAGACTTTCCGGACCAGGCCAAGCGGGTGCACTGGAGCATCCCCGATCCTGCCCTGCCCGGCGGCGCTGACCAGGCTAGTTATCCGGCCTTCCGGCGCACCGCCACCGAAATCGACACCAGGATCAGGTACTTGCTGCCCACCCTCACCGAATCCCGCTCGTGAAGGAGAGTTTGCCGTGACCGCACCCGAGGAGTACGCCAGCGTTCGCTACCTCGTTGACGACGTCCAGGCAGCCGTCGACTTCTACACCACGCATCTGGGGTTTACGCTGAACACCAGCGCCGCGCCCGCTTTCGCCGACGTAGTGCGGGGCCCGTTGCGGTTATTGCTTTCCGGGCCGGCCAGCTCCGGCGCCCGGGCCACTCCCGCTGACGCCGCCGGCCCAGGACACAACCGGATCCACCTGATCGTCGACGACCTGGCGGTCGAGATCGACCGGCTGAGCGGCACCGGACTGGCTTTCCGTGGTGACGTGGTGGCTGGCCCCGGCGGGCGTCAAATTCTGCTTGCCGACCCCGCAGGCAACCTCATCGAGCTGTTCCAGCCCGCCCGTCCAGCAACGAGTTAACCTGCTGGATAACAGCTTTACCCACCGGCAGGGTCACCATCGCGGTTCTAACTCGGCAACTGGGGGCCCGATGGGAACCTCCGTCATCCTGATCGATCTGCGCGGCGCCGCCGGCGTGCGAAGGTCGATCACCATGGGTGCGGGCGGCGGGCGCCGGCCCGAGAAGAGCCGCTTCATCCAGCCGACGACAGCTGCTGGCGGCGCGTACAGCAGAGCACCCGCAGAGTTGCTGGTCAGCGCGAAATGCAGGAGCAACGAGAGCGCGACCGAGACCACGGTGAACAGCACCGGCAACACAGCGATCACCGGGTCCGGCAGGCCGTCACCGAGACCGATGCTCAGCACCCAGGTGAAGCAGATGATCAGCGGGGTGTGCGCCAGATAGATCGGCAGGGTGCGAGACCCCAGGTACGACAACAGGGTTACCGACATCAGGCGTCGAGCCAGAGCGAACCCCGCAGCCACGCCAACCACCCGAACCAGCAGGCCCACTCCGGGGAGATCGTCAAGGCCGGACGTGTAGGCGAACGCCGCCAGCACGAACCAACCACCGATCAAGAGCAGCGACGCCTCAAAGCCAAGGTGCTGGACGAAGCCCTCCAGAGCCGGCCGGTGGTAGCAACCGAGCAGAAAGAACACGTAGTACTTGGCCGAGCCGTCCCAACCCAGGTTGTGCTCTGGGATCAGCGCGGAGAACCAGACGGCCGCGATTCCCGCCGCGACAACGATCTGCGGGGTCCGCGGCAACCGGGCGGACGCCCGGGCCAAGACGAAGAACAGCGCTAGCGACCAGAGGAACCAGAGCTCGAAGCGGGGACGGAATGGGGTGAGCGCCAGCGAGCCGATCATCCGAACCAGGGTGAATTCGTCGCCGTTGAAACGAGCCGCGATCAGCGCGACCAGCGAGCCGACCGGCTGCCAGATCAGGTAGACCCAGACCAGGAAGCCGATCTTGCGAGGGACCAGCTCGCTCCACCCGGCGGTGACCCATTTCGCCGCAAGAATTCCGGCGCAGGCAAAGAACAATGGCATCCGCAAGGTGCTCAGCACCTCGTTGACGTCGACCCAGACCGGGATTCTGACCGACGTTTCCTGGATCCAATCGGTGGCGTGGATCAGCGTCACCAACACGATGGCGAGTCCGCGAGCAGCATCGATCCACAGGATCCTGCCTGACAATTCAACTACATTGCGCACATCTCGTACATGCCGTCCCCTCATCGAGGTTGAGGCTAGCCAAAATGTTCTCGCCGGAATGGACATTTACGTAAATTCGGCATTGAGCTGTCTCTCGCCCCAAGGGCCACTTGTGATTCTGGTGGCTGGCCTTGAACTTTGACCTCAGCGGGGGGCGAGCCGGTGCTGCAGGACCAAGGCTGCAGCACCGACGGCACCAGCATCGGCCACGTTGATCGACAGTTCCACGGACACGCCATGCCTGGCCTGAGCCACGAAGTCGGCCTCGATGTGACGCCGGACGACGGTGAGGTAGATCGATCCGGCGGTGGTGAACGACGGTCCCGCCAGCACCAGGGAATCCGCGTCCAGCAGGTTGACGACGGTCGTCACCGCCGCGGCGAGGTGCTCGGCCGACTCCTGGATCAACTCCCCGGACAGCTGGTCGCCGAGCACAGCCGCATTGGCCACCGCGGCGAAGTCGGCGAACGGATCGCCGTCCGGGCTGAGCTGCACGCTCGAGGTGCGGCCCCCGGCGATCTCTGCGCGGGCGTGCTCGGCCACGGCCCGAGGGCCGGCGAGTTCCTCGAGGGTCATCCGTTGGGTGCCGTGCCCCGGTAGCCGCAGGTATCCGAGCGGGCCGGTATTCGAGCTGGCGCCGCGATACACCGACCCCTCAATGACGATGCCGACGCCGATGCTGGCGCCCATGTACACGGTGCAGTGCGCCCGTGATCCTTCCAGGCCACCACCCCAGAACTCGCCGACGGCGGCGGCGGTGGCATCGCTGTCCAGATGCACCTGCAGATCGGTGGCATCCTGCAGCGCCTGCCGAACCGGAAAGTCTCGCCAGGGCTCCAGAGTGTGCGCCGCCAGGATCGTTCCGGCCTGCAGATCGAGGATGCCGGGGGCGGCGACGCCGAGGCCGACGACGAGCAGGCGATCGACACCAGTGGCTCGTAACAGGAGGTCGACCTGATCGGCGACCGCAATGACGACGTCCTGTGGGGTGCTGGAGCGGGCGCCACGCACTCGCGCTCGAGCGATCACCGACCCGGCCGCATCGACCACCACCACGACGATCCAGTCCGCATCGAGCTGCACCCCGACGCTGAAGCGGGCGCGAGGGTTCAGGGTGAGCATGACTCGGGGTTGCCCGCCGGTGTACTTGCGGGCGCCCGTCTCCTGGACCAGGTTCTCGGCAAGCAGCACGCGGACGACGTTGGAGATCGTTCCCTGGGTGAGCCCGGTCAGGTCGGCGATCTCCACCCGGCTGATCGGACCACGGAATCGGACCAGGTCCAGTACCAATCCGCGGCTGGATGCGAGCGTCGTCGCGGCTGGCCGACTCACGCAGACCTCGTTTCTGATCGGTGCTCATCGGTGCTCGACCGGCTACGACATAATCTTCGCATGGCGGTCTCAAGCGGATTGCGGACGGCGCGTGCACCTCAGTTCGGGGTGGTGCTGCACCGGCCGCCCACGGAGCGGAGCAACCAGCCGTTCTACGACAGTTTCCTCGCCGGGCTGGAGGAGACTCTCGATCTGCATGGCTCGGCTGTCTTCGTGCAGATCGCAAGTTCGCGCCAGGAGGAGAGCGAGACGTACCCGCGCTGGGCTCGCGAAGATCTGGTCGACGCCGTCGTGATTGTCGATCCGGTGCGCGATGATCCGCGCACCGCGCTGTGTGCATCGCTCGGGATTCCGGTCGTGGTGGTTGGCGAAGGCGTTCGCGGGGCACAGGCCTCGATTGTCGAGGTGGACAACGACTCGGCGATGCGGACTGCGGTGGACTTCCTGGTCGCCCTCGGGCACCGGGTCATCGGTCGGGTGTCCGGCCCGACCGACTTGCTGCATACCCGCTCGCGGACAATGGCTTTCGATACCGCAGCCGAGGAAGCCGGGGTGACGGGTTGGTCGGTCGAAGGTGACTACCGGGCGAAATCCGGTGCCGACTGCACTCGCGAACTGCTGGATCGCACGCCGACCCCGTCCGCGCTGATCTACGACAACGACGTGATGGCCGTGGCCGGTCTGGCCGTTGCCGCCGAGCGGAAGATCGACGTTCCGGCCCGGCTGTCCCTGCTGGCCTGGGACGACTCCGCGCGGTGTCGGTTGGCGGACCCGCCGTTGTCGGTCGTCAACCGGGATGTCCACGAACTGGGGCAGATCGTCGCAGAAGCCCTGCTCGGGATCCAGGCCACGGAGGTCGCCTCCGTGGTGCACACGCCGAAGGCGCGGGTCGTCCCACGCGGAACGACGGCCCCGGCCTTCGATCGCTGACCCAATCACCCGAGGGCTGAATGCGCGAGCGGCCGCGCCAGAAACCTCTGCGGTGATCATCAATGCCGGTGAGGTAAGCGGAGTAACTCGGTGAGGTTGCCTGAGGTCGCATCTGCTCCGCTTCGACCCGTGATCATGCACTTGGGAGGCGCGTCAGCGCCGGCGTGCCCTGGCCTGACGAGCAA
>Ga0326721_10000729_pt1 | contig 10143 bp, 11 predicted proteins | sample SGPome_FD_203951 | JGI IMG/M metagenome (GOLD analysis project Ga0326721, IMG submission 203951) | Soil microbial communities from Southern Great Plains, Lamont, Oklahoma, United States - SGP_1_2016 | ecosystem: Engineered > Artificial ecosystem > Soil microcosm > Unclassified | place: USA...
TCCCGCGGCAGCCAGACCGCGTCTCGGTCCTCCACCGAGTCCAGCGCCCATTCGGTGGTGCCATTGAAACCGATCACCTGACCGTGCTCGAGCTGGTACACCTCGACGGTCATGTCGCTGAGCACAAAAACCTCGTCGTCCATGCCGCGGTCGACCACCACGAAACGATCACCGGATGCCGGCCTCCAGCGGAGTCCGGCATCCCGGAGCAAGCGCGCGGTGTCGATCGAGATCACCTCTCCAGTATGGGCAGCCCGCATGGGGTCAGAGGTCTTGAGCCAACCTTGAGGCCTGACTCGGGTGAGTTTGATGTGAGTTTGGGAGGGTCAAAGGCAGCCGGGAGCCCTCCCGGTTCGCCAGCGCGATCAGGTCACCGGAGGGGAAGGGACGAGGGCGCGATGCGGGAACGAGTCGTTGCCGCAGTGCTGCTCGCCGTGACCCTGTGGTTCGCGCCGACGGTGGCCGAGGCCAGCTTCAACCAGCAGGCTGCCTCGGCCCAGTCAGCCAGCAGCGGAATGCTGCATCCGCCGACGAACCTGTCGGCCGCCCGGGCCAGCTGCTCGGTCACCCTCTCGTGGACGCCGACGGTCGATGCCAAGGCCACCGGGTACATCCTGTTCAATGGCAGCACGCAACTCCTGACGATCGCTGGCAAAACGGTCAGCAGCCAGAAGATCAGCATTACCAAAAATGTCCACTATTCACTGACGATGGTGACCACCTATCGGAACTGGACCAGCAATCCCACCCAGGTCCTGGCGGTCAGCTGCTGACCGGCTGAGGACTGCTCCGATCGCCGGGTTCTCGCGTTTCGCTATGCCTGCGGCGGCTTGGTCACATAACGTGCTCGATGTGCAGGTCGACAGAGCGTGGTCCGCCGTCATCATCGATGACGACGCCGACATCCGCGCCCTGATCGCCGAGCTGCTGCGACAATCGGGCTTCGAGGTGACCGAGGCAGCCAGTGGCGCCGCCGGCATCGCCGCCGTCCGGGAGGTCTCGCCCGACGTGGTCACCCTGGATCTGAACCTGCCCGACCTTGACGGCATCGAGGTGTGCCGGCGGATCCGGGAGATCACCGATGCCTACGTGGTGATGCTGACCGCCCGGCCGGACGAGATCGATCGGCTGATGGGGCTGGAGATTGGCGCTGACGACTACCTCACCAAACCGTTCAGTCCGCGCGAGCTGCGCGCCCGGATCGCGGCGATGCTGCGCAGGCCGCGCTCGGCAGCTCCGTCGGCAGCCTCGGCGACCGAATCGATGCGGCACGGTGGCCTCGAGGTCGACATCGAGGGACGCCTGGCCATGCTGGACGGGGTAGAGCTGGATCTGACCCGCACCGAGTTCGACCTGCTGGCCACCTTGCTGTCCGGCCCGCGGCGGGTCTGGCCCCGCGAGACCTTGCTGCGGACGGTATGGGGCACCGACTGGGTCAGCGACGGTCACCTGGTCGAGGTGCACATGGCCAACCTGCGTCGCAAGCTCGGTGACGATCCGCGCAGCGGCCGGTACATCCGGACAGTCCGCGGCGTCGGATACCGGCTCGGGGTGGGATGACCCCGGCCCACCCGGTCACGCGGGCCGATCGTGAGCGTGACCGGATCTCGGCGCTGCGGGAGTACGGCATTCCGGCTGGGCCGCCGGCGCCACCAGCCGGGAGAGTCGACGAGGCGACCCTGGCCGGCTTCACCGAGCTAGCCGCCCAGATCTGCGGCGCGCGCAGCGCCGTGCTCAACCTGATCGATGACCGGCGCCAGTTCCAGCTCGCGGCCTTCGGCTGCGAGCCGACGGTGACCGATCGCGCCGACGCGATGTGCGAACTGGCCCTGCGACTCGGTGATCAGGTCGTGGTGTCCGATGCCCGGCAGGACCCCCGGTTCTCCGCCAACCGCTGGGTGACCGGCGAGCTGGGCAGCATCCGGTTCTACGCGGCCAGCCCGTTACGGGCCCCCGGTGGGCACCTGGTGGGAACCCTCAGCGTGTTCGACAGCGAGCCGAGGACGCTGGAATCGGCGCAGCTGGCGGCGCTGCAGACGCTGGCCGATGGCGTCGTCGACGTGCTGGAGCTGCGCCGCCGATCGGACCGGCTGCGCCAGACGGTGGCCGAACTCGCCCGCTCGCACCGGCAGCTGGCCGAGTTCGCCGCCCAGCTCAGCCACAATCTCAAGACCCCGCTGACCGCGTCGCTGGGCTTCGGGGAGCTGCTGCAAGATCATCCCGCGGTCCGCGCGGACCCGACCGCCTTGGACTACGTCAACCGGTCGCTGTCGGCGAGCGAGCGGATGATGTCAGCCATCGAACAGCTGCTCAGCTACGCCAGCGTCGGAGGCGCTCCGCAGCGCGCGCCGGTGTTCCTGCCCGATCTGGTCGAGCGGATCCTCGCCGATCTGGGTCCGGCGGTGGCCGGGGCCGAGGTGCGCTGCGACGAGGCCACCGTGGCCGCTGATCCGGTGCAGCTACGGGTGCTGCTGTACAACCTGATCGACAACTCGCTGCGCTACCGCCGGCCCGGCGCTCGCTGCGAGGTGGCGGTGACCGTCGCCCCGACGAGCTGGGGGAGCGAGCTCAGAGTCGCCGACAACGGCCCCGGCATTCCTGCCGACCAGCGCTCGATGGTGCTGCGGCCGCTGGCGCGGCTGGAGTCCGAGACCGCCGAGACGGGGCTGGGCCTGGCCACCTGCGAGCGGATCGTGGCCGCCCACGGCGGCACCCTCTCCATCACCGGCACCGCTGGTGGCGGCGCCACCGTGTGCGTCCGGCTGCCCCGGATGGCGGGCGCCGGTTCCGGCGACAGCTGACCGGACGGGGTCAGGTCGCGGGCGTGGCTTCCTGGGCCGGCTGGGCCGGCTGGGCTTCCTGGGCCGGCTGGGCTGTCTCGGCTGGCTGGGTCGGCTTGGCCGGACGCCAGATGCCCAGCAGCAACCAGCACAGCACCAGCGCCGGCACCGCGCCGGTGAGCAGGGTGTGCACCCACGGGATGCGCAGCGCCCGGATCGCGGTGCCGGCCTTGGGAACCACGGCCCGAACCTGCCAGACCGTGCCGCCGCTCAGGGTGGCCGTCCACGGGTCGGCAGCGGTGTTGGCGTCGCCCTGGGTACGGATGTTGACGATGCCAGGGCCGGGGCGCTGCACCTGGATCACCCGGTGGCTGACGACCCGGTGGTCATCGACCGGAATGTGATAGGTCAGCACCTGCCCGACCCGCACGTCGGTCAGCGCCAGCGGGGTGTCGACGATGACGTCACCGGGGCGGATGCCCGGCGCCATGCTGGCGGTGAGCATCGTCGCGGTGCGGTAGTGCAGCAGCCGGGGGCCCACGGTGACCGACAGCAGGGCGAGCGCGGCGAGGCCAAGCAACAGCGTGCTCAGCAGCCGGGCAGCGCGCCGGAGCAGGGTCATGCCAGCGCTCCGAGCAGCGACCGGACCCGTTCGAGCAGCAGGGCCGGCCGGATCGGCTTGGTGAGGTACTCGTCCGCGCCGGCTTGCAGGCCGGCCTCGCGGTCCTGCTCGGAGGACAGCGCGCTGACCAGCAACACCGCCGTGCTGGCCGTCCTTGGTTGACCCTTCAGCGCCCGGCAAACGTCCAGTCCCGACAGGCCCGGCATTGAGACGTCGGAGATCACCAGGTCCGGCACCAGCTCGTCAACCTGGTCCAGCGCTTGCTCACCCGAGGTGGCAACCCGCGGCTGGTACCCGGCGCGGTGCAGCGTCGCCGAGAACAGGGCGCGGATGTCATCGTCGTCCTCCACGAGCAGCAGGCGCGCGGGACGCTCGGTGCGGGTCATCGCGGGCTTCCTTTCCGGGTACTGCGAGCTTTCCAGGTACTGCGGGCTGTGGGTGCACAGAGCTGGTCCCGGGCGGGCGACACCGGGACCAGCCCGCTCAGGGGCGGCTACTGGTTGGTGGCCGCGCGCTGGGTTCCGGTGAAGGTGAAGGAGACCACCGACGACTGGTTCTGGAAGGTGTTGTCAGCGCCGGCAGGAAAGCTCAGGGTCGCCACCAGGTTGTCGACATTGTTGGCCGCCAGCGCGCTGAGGTTGCTCAGCGCCACGTTGCTGCCGATCACCGCGCGGCTGGCGAGCACCGACTTGGTGGTGCCCGAGCAGCTGTACACGTAGGCGGGCGCGGCGCCGGTTTCGGTCCACGCAGTGGAGCAAGAGTCGATCTTGAGCTGCAGCCCGAGGGTCGGGTCGGCGTCCAGCTTGGAGCTGGTGGTGGCGGCCGTGGTCAGCACGATGCTGGACAGCGCCTGGTTCCCGGCGGCGTTGGTCAGGGTCACGGCACGCTGGACCGTGTCACCGGGCACCAGGCCGGAGGCGGCGACGCTGAACCGGTTGGCCGCGGTGTTCGCGGTGCCCAGCGCGATCGAGACGGTGCCCGAGCTGACGCTCACCGAGGCCGAGGTGGCAGAGGTGAACGAGCCGAACGTGCCCAGGCCCGAGGCTGCCGCGGCGGTGCCGAGCAGAGCGGCCGAGACAAGAACCTTGCTGCGGACCGTGCTGAGGTGGAACGACATCGGGGACTCCCTGGTTGGCCCGGTCGGGGTTGACCGGGGTGTGCGACTGTTGGGACCACTGTGGCGATGTTTGTTCTGCGTTAGGTTGCGTCGCCCCTCAACGTTCGACGCCAGAAGGCTCAAGCCCTCCTCAAGAGCTAGCCGCTCGCTGCCGCTAGGCCTCGGGCCGCAGCGACTTCGACTTCGACGGCCGCTGCGCGGCTGCTCGGGTGATCAGCTCAGCCTCCGACACCGCGAGCAGGTCGGCTGAGGACTGACCGTCTCGAGGCTTGGCCGCGACGGCCACCAGCGCGGGGATGCCCTGCTGGCTCAGCGCGGTGCGCATCCGCATCGCCAGCGCTTCGGCGTTGGCGCCGGGGCAGTCCGCCAGCAGGATCGCCAGGCCGGACCTTCCCACCGCGCCTATCGCATCGCAGCCCACCTGCATCCGGGCTACCAGGCTCACCGCGGCGGGATCGGCCGTGTCGATCCGCATGATGGCGGTGACCGGGCAGGCGGCGACCACTTCTCGAGCCACCGTCAGCCAGGCGGCTTCGGTCATCGGCCGAGTGGTGGTGTCATCGGACAGATGCAGGTCCGATTGCACCGCCCAGCGCTGGATGACGATGGCTGCCGGCAGCGACAGCCAGGCCAGCGGGATGTGCAGCTCGATCAGCTGCACCTGAGCTGTGGCGAGGGCGATGGTCAGCACCTCCAGCTTGTGGCTTTCCGCCTTCACCAGCAGGCCCAGCGCCTTGTGCTGGCCGGCTGACACCATGGCCAGCGCGACAGCGGCCGTTCCCACCAGCATGTAGCCGGCAGCTGCCAGGGCGAGGGCAACCGGCTCGGCCACGTCAACCGCCAGGCAGGCGTGGGCGGCGGCGGCGGCCAGAATGGCGCCGGCAGTGCTGTACAGGTACCGGTATGGCGTGGCCTGGCCGGCGATGTTCCGAGCCGGCCATTCGGCGATCGCGGCCACGGCGATCACCGCCGCGGCCAGGGAGAGAGGCAGCAGGACGGCCGCCGCGAACGCCCAGGTAGCCAGCAGGTTCGGGCAGAGGGTGGGCAGCTTCTCCTGCCGCAACGCGCGCCGGGCTCGCTCCCAGCTGACGGTATAGCGGGAGTACACGATGCTCAGGGATGCCAGCAGGACCGCGGTCCAGAAATCGTCCTGCTGGATGGTGTCGACCGAGACCAGGGCGGTCGCCGCCGCCGCCAGGTCAACAATGACGATCATGATGACCGCGCACGGCGACGTCCGCCATAGCGACCACGCAGATACCGATTGCACCATGAACGTCTCCCGCCGCGAACCCGACCGCTAAACGTGCGAACGCGGGTGAGGACCATGAAGAAGGGTCTATCCCTGACCGCCGTGGTGACAGACAGTACATAACGAACTTCTAGCTGTCACGCCCAAGTTACTTTTTCTTTGCCAGGCGGCTACCCAGACAAAAGCGTGCTGCGATTAGGGAAGCAATGCCATAAACCACTCCAGCCGTAGACAGCGCGGCCGATTGGTGCGGGCATCGCTGCCTTCCGGCAGCGACATCGACCGTAAGCCACTATGCCTACCCTGTGCAGCTGAAAGCGCCTAGGAAACTCCGCATTTTAGCCGGGCTAGATAGACGCTATGCGACCGTTGTCGCCGCGCGAAGAGCTGCCTGGGCGGCTAGCCTCGCAGTGCGCCTGGCTATGGACGGACTCGGTCGGTTCGCTTGCGAATGCTCCACGCCACAAGGGGGTGACAATGATGCGGAACTACGAATGGGTCTGATGCGCGCCGACGCATTGTTTTAGTGACGTGCTTTGAGCATGCAGTTAATGTTGCGGCAGGGGGACGGGCTTTTCTCGCGGAAACCCCGTCCCCCATTCCGGCCCTGAGCTCAGCGATCGAGGCGGTCCGCGCAGGCATCGGGATGCCTTGTCCTGGCGAGCCGGGCAGAGCTTGGCCAGTCCGCACAATCGCAAGGCCGGCTCAGCATCGACATGAAGAACGGGCTGTCCCGGCGGCGCCGCTGATACCTGCGGCAAAGAACGCGGCGTGTAATCACGCGACTGGTCCGGTTAAGCCATGCATGTTGACAGCGATTAAGCGCTAGCCGGTGACCTGTCCGAACTCCTGCCGCGAACCGGTTTGCTTTCTGAGAGCGTGGAGCCCGGGATGGCAGCTCCGCTGGTTCCCTTCCGCACGGGCGGGGCGCCTTCGCAGTCGTTCATCGGGAGCCCATCGTCATCCTGCCCGCGCGAGCGAGCCCCACTGGACCGAGCTCGCACTACCGCCCGGTGGCCGCGCGGAGGACGACCGGCCGCGCATCGGCGCAGATCGTTCAGGGCTCCAGCAGCACGAGCGGGATCTCCCGGTCGGTGCGCTTCTGGTAGCCGGCGTAATTCTTGTACCTGCCGGTGATGAGCGGCCACATCCGGTCGCGTTCTTCGGCGGTCGCGATCCTCGCCCGCATCTGCTGCTTGGGCTTGCCCGCGACCTGCACCTCGACTGCGGGATTGTCGCGCAGGTTGAGAAACCAGGCGGGATGGATGTCGTCACCGCCGCGGGAGGCGACGATCACGTAGGTGTCGCCCTCCTGCAACGGCGCGGTGAGCATGACCGAACGCGGCTTGCCGCTTCTGCGTCCGATGGTGGTCAGCTCCAAGGATGGCATCCCGCCGAAGCTCGCCCCCACCCGATTGCCGGTCAGCTTGAGCACACCCCGGTGGGCGGCGTTCATCGTCCGGAAGAAGAGGTCACTAGGCATGAGCAACTCTAGATCGCCGATCCTCGGCCGAGCCAGCACCGTCCGACCGTCGACGTCAGGGGATTCCGACCGATTGTAGATGCTGTTACAGATATAGGTTGATTTGTCCAGAATAGACCCGTAGTGTCCCGGCCACATCTCGTCCACAATCCCAGGCTGGAGGCCCCATCATGTCCGACCAAGCGCGAGTCCACAGGTGGCCGCGGCTGCTGGCCGTGGGACTGACCGCCGGCGCCCTGGCGGCGACCGTCGTCAGCGCTGGCGGCTCGGCCGCAGCGGCGGCGCCGGATCGGTTCGGATTCGTGTTGTGGAACGGCGCGGTGGTCGCCTCCGGCACGACTCCGGCCGGCACCACGGTCAGCGTGGTCGGAGCCGGGCAGTACCAGATCGACTTTGTGGGCGCCGCGGCGGCCGGCGGCGTCGCGCACGTGACGGCGATCAACTCGGCGCCGCACTGGTGCCAGGTGAACGGGCTCGGGCCCGTCGGCGCCGACGAGGTCGTCACGATCAGCTGCTACCGGGCTGGCGGCGCACCCGACGTCACCGGCTTCAGCGCGATCTTCAGCAGCAGCTCCGGACCGGCCTCGGCAGTCGGGTCGTTCGGTTACGTGGACGCCACGCCCAGCGGCGCGCTCGTCAGCCAGTACAACTCGGCGGTACTCGCCAACACCGTGATCCACACCGGCATCGGGCAGTGGACGGTCAAGTTCCCGGGCCTGAGCACGCCCGGCCCGATCGACGGCAGCCTGCAGGCCACCGCGGTGAGCCCCGCGACCGTGCCGGCCCGCTGCAAGGTGCTGAGCTGGTCCTCCAGCACGAGCGGCCAGGTTGCCCAGGTCACCTGCTACAACGCCGGCGGCACGCTGGCCGACACCCGATTCGCCTTGACCTACCAGTACCAGCGCTCGCTGTACGGCGGCTTCGCCCCGCCCAAGTACTTCGGGTACCTGTGGAACAAGCCGGTCGGCGGCCCGCCGTCCACCAACTTCAACAGCATCCTCGGCGCTGGGGCGAACACCCTCAGCGCGGGCACGCTGTCGCTGGTCACCTTCCCGTCGCTGGCCGTGCTGCCTGACGACATCCAGGTGACCGCGTCCGGGCCGGGCTCCGACTTCTGTGGCCTGAATCTCGCCTGGACCCATGCGGGCGCCGACACGATCGTCCGGGACGTCAACTGCTTCACCAACGCCGGCGCGCCGAGCGCCGCCGGCTTCGAAGTCAGCGACAACTCGGCGTTCTAGCGGCGGCGGGGCGTCGTCGAGTCGCGGTCGGGCACGGCGCCGCCCCGCGTCGGAACTGCTCCGTTGCGGGTCCGGCGGCTGAACATCACCACCAGCGCGAGCGCGGCCACCGCGGCCGCCCCCTCCGCCACCGCGCTCGCCACCTTCTCGGCCGGTTCCCAGTACGGGTCGTACATGTTGGGGATCGGGCCGAACGCTCCGACATCGAGGTAGCGGTAGACCACGACTGCTATCACCCCGGACGCGGCTACCAGGAACGCGAACGCCGCCGGATAGCGGCGTGGGCGCAGGAGCAGGACCACGGCGGCGATGATCGCCGCGATGGCTTCGACGCGGAACAGGTCGGCCTGGCTCAGCGTGCTCGTCTTGGTGTTCTTGAAGGCCGACGCCAAGTCGAAGTGGACGTAGGCGTCCACCGCAAGGCCTGCCACCACGATGACGATCAACGCCGTCCGGATCACCGTTGCCTGCCGAGCACTCATTCCAACCACCGTCCCCTGTCAGAAGGCTCGGTCGTCGCCCCGCTCGGTCGCAGGGCTCATCACCGAAGACCCACCTGTCCACACAAACGTAGGCATCGCCGGGTCGGTTCACCGCGAGCGTGACACGTCAGCCGGCTCGCCCCAGGGACGGCGCAGCAGGCGCCTGCCGGGCACCACTGCGGTGCCCGGCAGGAACTGGGTTCGCCGCTAGCAGTCGTAGGACTGGCACTCGATGCGGACGCTGCTGCTGCTCTCGGGCAGGCAACGGTACTGATCCATCACTGCCTCCTCAGCCTGCAGTTGCAGGGCTTCTTCCATGGTGATCCCTCCTTCCTCTGATGGTGGGTGGGGCGCCGTCACCCGGCGCGCTCGGGAACGGTGTCGTCCAGGACGTCCAGCGGGCTCGGTGTGGGATCGGTCAGCTGGCGCAGGGCGAGCAGGATTCCGGCCGAGCCGGACCACAGGTCGGCCGAGAGCCGCTGGCCGGGCTCACCCAGCCAGCTCACCCCGTCCTTGCGCGGGATCGCATAGCGGAACAGGCCGCGGGCGCTGGTGCGGGCCGCGTCGATGAGATCGGGCCGGCCCAGCCGCTGGCCCGCTCCGGCCAGGACCGAGGTCAGGCCGGCCAGCCCTGAGAACAGCCCGGGAAAGGCAGTGAACCGGACCGAGCACGAGCGCAGGCACCGCTGCAGAGCATCGGTTGCTTCGAGTTCGGCGTCGCCGCCGAACGTAGCGTCCGGACGGTGTGCGAGGTAGCGGGAGAGCACCGCGGCGTATCCGGCGCTGCCCGCGAACAGGTACGGGAAGGCCCGCGGATCGGTGTGCGACGGCGTGAACCGCAGGCCATCCGCGGGCAGCGGCTCGGCATAGGCCAGCTCGTGTCGCAGCAGCTGCATGCCCCGGTCAAACAGCCGCGAGTCACCGGTGCGGCGGTAGAGGTAGTACTGCGCCAGCGCCACGCCGGGTCGCCCGCCGACCAGTCCCGACGGGTTGCGCGAGCTCAGCCGGGTCGTGAGCTCCTGCTCACCTGCGGGCAGTTGCCGCAGCAGCTGGTCAGCCAGGTCCAGCCAACGCTCGTCACCGGTACGGCGGTGATGGATCAGCAGGCCCAACGCGGTGCCGGCGGCGCCACCGCCGAGGGAGGCCGAAGTGCTGTTGAGGGGGTG
>Ga0326721_10000730_pt1 | contig 10140 bp, 13 predicted proteins | sample SGPome_FD_203951 | JGI IMG/M metagenome (GOLD analysis project Ga0326721, IMG submission 203951) | Soil microbial communities from Southern Great Plains, Lamont, Oklahoma, United States - SGP_1_2016 | ecosystem: Engineered > Artificial ecosystem > Soil microcosm > Unclassified | place: USA...
CAGAGTTCGTCGGGCCTGGCACCGCCCCTCACCAGATCCGCTGGCAGATGAATGGTCAGGGTTGGGTACTTCTCTCTCCATCCGGGACGCCGATTCCTGCCGGTAACTACGATCACGACTTTTTCGATCTGCCGAAATTGTTATGGCCCCATCGTTACGCACCGCTTGCTTCGCTCTGCGAAGGTGCTGAACCGACGGCGACCCTCGGCAGAGCTGGTGCGCAACTGCTGGGCAACGGGCGGGCTCACCGAGTCACTGCTACGGTCGATCGCGGCTTAGGTGTCATACGCTCGTATCGTGCTGAGGATCTAGACGGAGAGACATTGCGCACCGTGGAGCTGACCTTCACGAGGAGGTAGACCGGCGACTTGGCTCCTCGGCCCGCTGCACAAGTACTGGACGAGGACAACCGCATCGCGGTGGCACATAACGAATATGGGCAGCATTGCTGTGGTGGGCGAGCGAGCCTTCGGTCTCTACTGACGTGGACCCAGTGGTCACTTGACGGTTCGGTCTCGATATGGCTTATTCCGCGGCCGGACGGCGTGCCGAAGCTGGTTGATGCGCGTACTCAGCCAGAGGCGGGGTGCGCCGAGGCGCGGTGGGGCCCTAGCGGCGCCGGTTCACCGCGGACGGATGGACGGCTCGTTCAGTAGCTTGATCACTCGCGTGCCGCCGTCGCCGCTGTGCGCGTAGGCGACCTTGATATTCGGATCTAGAGCATGCTGATCGACGTACGACTCCACCGCTGAGTCTCGACGGGCGTCCCGTGACAGATGTACCAGATAGCCAGCGATGACTTCACTGTTCTGTAGCTTCCGCCGATCCTGCTCCAGGTGCCCAGGCCGCAATTGAGACCCATCTCGATCACTATCCCCGCCGCGATGCTGCCGGGGCGGAGGTGATCCAGAGTCGCCGATTGCAACTGGCTCCAATGGTTGGCCACCCCCTGGAGGAGGAATCAGGATGCCCTTGTCAACGAAACCATCGACTAGGTGACACGACTTAGTTGACATCGCAACGATCGTCTAATTTGATCGCCGTTGTAGGTGCTTGCAACTGCAAGCACCTCGACGAAAGGACGAAGCGATGACCGACACCGAGCTCACCCGCAAGCAGTGCTGAAGGATCCTGGCCGAAGCTGGCTACACCGGCCCGGCCAGCTACCTGATGCCGAAGCTGCGCCAGATCGTGGCCGAGGTCCAGGCCGATCCGACTCGCGTTGCTCGCTGTCTGAGGGGGAACGGCTCGTTGACACCGTCTAAGTGATGGCAGCGCTTGGTTGTCCACCGCGAGCCTCCGAGTGAGAGTTATCCACAACAAACCCGACCTTAAGCGGCACGCTGGGCATTCAGTCGTTAAGCTCTCGGCCGTTGATCTTGACACCTACCGGGGGTGAGCAGTGCCGAGCGCGCAGTCGATCGTGGAGGGTGAGGTCCGCGAGCTGGTGCGCCGCAGGCAGCTGGATCCGGTGCTGGAGCCCGAGGCGACCCGGCGGCTGGTCGATGAGGTGCTGACTGACTACCTGGACCGGGCGGCGATGTCGGCGCTCCCGCCGCTGGGTGACGCCGACGCCGCGGCCCGCTCCGTGTTCGACCATGTGGCGGGTTTCGGCCCGCTGCAGCAGTACTTCGATGACCAATCGGTCGAGGAGATTTGGCTTAACGGACCCGACCGAGTATTCGTGGCACGGCACGGTCGTTCGGAGCTGACCACCGTCATCCTGACCAGCGACGAGGTCGCCGACCTGGTCGAGCGGATGCTGCGGCTGTCCGGACGACGGCTGGACCTCAGCGCTCCCTTCGTCGATGCCCAACTGCCCGACGGCTCCCGGCTCCACGTCGTGATCCCCTCCATCACCCGCCAACACATGGCGGTCAACATCCGCAAGTTCGTGATCGGGGTCGCGGGGCTGGACGAGCTGGTCCGGCTCGGCTCGCTGCCCGAACCGGCCGCCCGGTTCCTGGAAGCCTCGGTGGCCGCCGGGCTGAACGTGCTGGTTTCCGGCGGCACCCAGGCCGGCAAGACCACCATGCTCAACGCGCTGTGCGCGGCGATCCCGGCCACCGAGCGGGTGATCACCGCGGAAGAAGTCTTCGAGCTCCAGGTGCCGCTGCCCGACGTGGTGTCCATGCAGACCAGGCAACCGAACCTGGAAGGCACCGGCGAGATCACCCTGCGCCGGCTGGTCAAGGAGGCGCTGCGGATGCGGCCCAACCGGATCATCGTCGGCGAGGTCCGGCAGGAGGAGTGCCTGGATCTGCTGATCGCGCTGAACTCCGGGCTGCCCGGCATGTGCACGCTGCACGCCAATTCCGCCCGCGAGGCGCTGGTGAAAATGTGTACCTTGCCGCTGCTGGCCGGTGAGAACGTCAGCGCCGCGTTCGTCGTGCCCACGGTGGCCGCTTCGGTCGACCTCGTGGTGCACCTGGGCGCCGACCACCGGGGGCAACGCCGGGTCCGGGAGATCGTCGCGGTGACCGGCCGAGCCGAGGGCGACGTCATCGAGACCTCGGAGATCTTCGGTTACCGGCAGGGCCAGCTGCGCCGTGGCGACGGGTACCCGCCGCATCGCGAGCGCTACGAGCAAGCGGGTTACGACCTCGCGGAGCTGCTCGGTCAGGCAGCTGATTCCGCTGCTCGCTTCCACCGCGATCGGCCGGAGGCCTGACATGGGGGCCTTCGTGGGCTTGCTCGCGGGCGTCGGCCTGCTGCTGATCTGGCGCAGTGGTCCCCGCGCGCCGCAACCCTCGCCTCAGCGGCGAGGCTGGGCTGCGCGCCGGGACGAGCTGATCAGGCAGGCAGGCATTGACTCGGTCAGCTCGGCGCAGCTGCTCAGCCTGCAGCTGATCGCCGCCGTCCTGGCCTGGCTGCTGGTGCAGCTTCTCACCGGCACCGTGGCCGTCGCCTGCTGCTTCGCAGTGTTCGCGTTCATCGGGCCGGTGGCTGTCGTCCGGCGGATGCGCCAGCGCCGTCAGGTCGCCCTGCGGGAGTTGTGGCCGGAAGCGATCGACAACCTGGCATCCGCCGTCCGCGCCGGAATGTCGTTGCCCGAAGGGGTGTCCAGCCTCGGTGTCCGCGGGCCCGAGCCGCTGCGCCCGGCCTTCGTGCGGTTCGGCGTCGCCTATCGGGCCAGCGGGCGGTTCGCCGAATGCCTCGGCGCCTTGAAGCACGACCTGGCCGACCCGGTGGGGGATCGGGTGTGCGAGACGCTGCGAGTCGCGCGCGAGGTGGGTGGCAGCGACCTCGGCACGGTGCTCCGAACGCTGTCGGAGCTGCTGCGGGTGGACGCGCGCACCCGCGCCGAGTTGGAAACCCGGCAGGGCTGGACGATCAGCGCAGCCCGACTGGCGGTGGCCGCGCCGTGGATCGTCCTGTTGCTGCTGGGTAGTGAGTCCTCGACCCTGCAGACGTTCGACTCCTCGGGTGGCGTGATGCTGCTGGGCATCGGCGGGGGCGTGTGCCTGGTCGCGTACCGGATCATGGTGCGGATCGGGCGGCTGCCCGAGGAGCCCCGGGTGTTGCGATGAAACGGGTGCTCCGGTGACGAGCTGGTGGCTCGGCGCAGCCCTGGGCCTCGTGGCTGCCCTCGGGGCCCTGCTCGCAATCCGGTCGTCGCCGCCGATGCGCGCTATCCGACTCGCTGACCGGATCGCGCCCTACCTCGCCGATACGCCGGCGCCGTCCCGGCTGCTCACCGGGACCGCCGGCCCGGCAGCGCCGCTGGACGTGGCCCGCCGGCTGCTCGGCCCGGCAGCGACCGGCTTGATTCGCTGGCTGGACCGGATGGTCGGCGGCTCGGCGTCGGTGCGGCGCAGGCTCGGGGGCTTGGGGCTCAGCGCCGACGTCGAGGATTTCCGGATGGAGCAGGTGGTCTGGGGCGGCCTCGGCATGATCGGTGGCGCCGTCGGCCTGACCGGCCTGACCTACCTGCGCGGGGGCGTCGATCCGGTTCTGGTCGCCGGGGCGGCGCTGATCGGCGCGGTGGGTGGGGTGCTTGTCCGCGACTGGTGGCTCACCCAGCAGGTCCAGCGCCGGGAGCGGCAAATGCTTGCCGAATTCCCGGTCATCGCCGACCTGCTCGCGCTCGCCGTGCTGGCCGGCGAGGCGCCGATCGATGCCATGCAACGAGTCTGCCGGCTGACCCGGGGCGAGCTGACCCGGGACCTGCAGAGCGCGCTGAATGACGCGCGGGCGGGCACACCGATCACCAGGGCTCTCGGTGACCTCGCCGAACGGACCACGCTCGAACCGTTCAGCAGGTTCATCCAGGGCCTGCTGGTGGCCATCGAGCGAGGCACGCCGCTGGCCGAGGTGCTGCGCGCACAGGCGACCGACGTCCGGGAGTTCTCCAAGCGAGCGCTGCTGGAAGCCGGTGGCCGCAAGGAGCTGCAGATGATGGTCCCGGTGGTGTTCCTGATCCTTCCGGTGACGGTGCTGTTCGCGCTCTACCCCGGACTGCTGACGCTGGTTTCGCTGTCGAAATAGTCACATTCATTACTGGTCCGACGACCGGCCCGCCGATGCGGGCCGCTGGAAGGGAGAGAGCGGGATGGTTCAGGCTCAGCTGCTGGCGGCCTGGTTCGGCAACGGTTACCTGCGCGCGCGGGGCCGGGTGCGGGGCGCGGACTCTGCTCGCGGGGACGTGCCGGGCTGGGTGATGGTCACCGTGATGTCGGCAGGACTCGTGGTGGTCATCTTCGGAGTGTTCAAGGCCAAGATCACCGATGCGGTGAGCAACGCGATCGACTCGGTGACCGGCGAGGCCGGTAACTGACCCCGATGGCTGGCCGCCGGTGTGTCCAGCGCCTGGCCGACGACCGCGGGTCGGCTGTCGTCGAGTTCTGCCTGATGTCGGTGTTGCTGGTGATGCTGCTGTTCGCCGTGGTGCAGGTGGCGGCGCTGTTCTACGTCCGCTCGGTGGCAGCCTCGGCGGCTGCCGACGGCGCTCGGTACGCGGCGAACGCCGGCGTGTCACCGCAGGCCGGCGGCGAACGGGCCACCGCCTTGCTGGGCCGGGCGCTGAGCCCGGCGCTGGCCCGCTCGTTGCCGTGCGCGGGTGGTGTGAATGCGGAGGCCGACAGCGGCCTGGCGGTCGCCGAGGTGCGGTGCCGGGGAACGATCCGATCGGTGTTCCTGCCGCTCGGCGCGCTGGTTACCGTCGATGTCAGCGGGCAGTCGCTGAAGGACGATTCGTGAGAACCCCCTTACGCCAGCGGTGGGAACTGCTACGAGGCTCGGACGAGCGGGCCAGCGCGATCATCGAGTTTGTCTTTGTGGCGGTGCTGGTGCTGGTTCCGCTCATCTATCTGATCGTGGCGGTCGCGGTAGTGCAACGCAGCCGGCTGGCGACCACGAACGCCGCCCGGGACGTCGGGCGGGCAATTGCGACCTCGGCTACTGCCGGGCAGGCAGAGGTGCGGGCCCAGGCCGCGTTGCGAGTCGCCCTGCGCGGCCAGGGCCTGACCCCGGCCGACGTGGAGTTGCGCTACGTCGATGCCAGCGCGGATTGCCGAAGCCCGGCGACCGCGCCGTCGCTGGCGCCGGGCTCGGTGTTCGCCGTCTGCGTGATCAGGCGCCAGCCGCTGCCGGCGGTGCCGACCGTGCTGTCCGGGCGCGGCGTCACGATCATCGGCCGCTACCTGGTGCACGTCGACGACTTCCGGATCATCGCCCGATGACCCGGGTAAGCCGGCTGCTCAGACGCATCTTGAGCCCGGTGGCCGATGACCGGGGTTCCACCATTCCGCTGATCCTCGGGTTCTTCCTGATCGGACTGCTGATGGTGGCCGGGGCGGTGATGGCCAGCGACGCCTTCACCCACCAGCGTGACCTGCAGAGCGTCTGCGACGGAGCGGCCGTGGCTGGGGCGAACGCGATCGACGGCCCCGCCGCCCGCACCCACGAGCTGGCGACAACCCTGCCCTTGGCCGCCGTGCAGGATGCGGTCCAGCACTACCTGGCCGCGGACCCGGGCCGCAGCGGGGTGAGCGTGCAGGCGGCCGTCTCGGCCGACGGCAGCACCGTCCTCGCCGACTGCCGCATCCACACCCAGCTCGCCTTCGCCGGCATCCTCGGACGCTCCGACGGCATCGACCAGCACGCCCAGTCCCAAGCGCAGGGCATCGTCCAGTGATCGTCGTGTCAGCAGCAGCTCGCGCTGTCGGCCGCCCGCGTAACCCCCACCGCAGTTCCGCAGCAGACCGCGCCGTCAGCGGTCTCGGCCGAGAACGTCGCGCTGTCTGAGAGCACGGTGTAGATCTCCCAACGCTCACCGTTGGGCGCGCCTTCGACCCAGAACTTGTCCTGCTTGGCGTAGCAACAGGTCGTCCCGCGCTCGTCCACCGACGCCAGCCCGGAGTCGGCCAGCCGGGTCTGCTCAGCGTCCACCATGTCGACGCCCTCGACCTCGACGCCGAGATGGTTGATCGAGCCACCGTGGCCCGGGTTCTCCATCAGGATCAGCTTGAGCGGCGGCTCGGCTACCGCGAAGTTCGCGTAACCGTCGCGGACCTTGGCGGGCTCGGTGCCGAACAGCTTGCTGTAGAAGGCGATCGATTCGTTCAGGTCGTTCACGTTGAGCGCCAGCTGCACTCTGCTCATGGTTCCTCCTCGAAGCCCAAGACATCGACTTGTGTCTATGTCTGCCTCGTCAGGTTGCCAGACGTATCGACAGCTGTCAATATAGATGCATGTCAAAGTCTGCGGCCCTCACCCTGACGCCGGTCCAGGCGGTCGCCTGCTGCTCTCCGCTGAGCCGCGAGCCGCTGTCCGAGCATGCTGCCGAGCAGATCGCCGGGTTGCTCAAGGCGCTGGCCGATCCGGTGCGGCTCCGGCTGATGTCCCTGGTCGCCTCGCACGAGGGCGGCGAGGCCTGCGTGTGCGACCTCAACGACGCCTTCGACCTGTCGCAACCGACCATCTCCCACCATTTGAAGGTCCTGCATGAGGCCGGCCTGCTGCAGCGGGACAAGCGCGGCGTGTGGGTGTACTACCGGGCCAGCACCGAGGCGCTCAGCGCCCTGGCCACCCTGATCGGCGCCCAGGCGTCATGACCACGCTCGGGCGACGGGCGCTGGCCGAGCTGGTCGGCACCGCCTTCCTCGTCGCCGCGGTGGTCGGCTCCGGCATCGCCGCCGTCCGGCTCTCGCCGCACGACGTGGGCCTGCAGCTGCTGGAGAACTCCCTGATCACCGGTGGCGCGCTCGTCGCCCTGATCCTGGCGCTGCAGCCCGTCTCGGCGGCCTTCAATCCCGTCGTCACCATCCTCGAGCGGGCGCTGGGAGCGATCAGCACCCGGGACGCGATCGTGCTGTCCGTCGCGCAGGTCTGCGGCGGCATCCTCGGCGCCCTGGTCGCCAACCTCATGTTCGGGCTCGCGCCGGTCACCCTGGCCACCCACCACCGCAGCGGAGCCGGCGTCTGGCTCGGCGAGGCCGTCGCGACCCTGGGCTTGATGGTCGTGATCTTCGGAGCCGTCCGGACCGGCCGCTCCGAACGGGTCGCCTTCGCGGTGGGCGGCTACATCCTCGCCGCCTACTGGTTCACCAGCTCCACCTCGTTCGCCAACCCGGCGGTCACGCTCGCACGGATGTTCTCCGACACCTTCGCCGGCATCGCGCCCGCCTCGGTGGGCCCGTTCGTCCTGGCCCAGCTTGCCGGCGGCGCCGTGGGCTACCTGCTGATCCGGGCGCTCTACCCCGAGGCTGCCGGCCTTGCCGCTGCCCCAGCCACCCGGGCGCTGTCATGACGGCCAAGCCCACCGTCCTGTTCGTCTGCGTCCACAACGCCGGGCGGTCGCAGATGGCGGCAGGCTGGCTCAACCGCCTCGCCGGCGACCGGATCGAGGTGCGCTCGGCCGGATCGCAGCCAGCAAGCCAGATCAATCCGGTCGCCGCCCAGGCGATGCGCGAGGTCGGCATCGACATCACCGGTGAGCAGCCCACGGTGCTGACCCCGGACTCGGTGCTGCAGGCCGACGTGGTGGTGACGATGGGCTGCGGCGACGCCTGTCCCTACGTCCCCGGCAAGCGGTACCAGGACTGGCAACTGGTCGATCCGGCCGGCCAGCCGATCGACGTCGTGCGCCAGGTCCGAGACGAGATCAGGCAGCGCATCGAGGTCCTGATCGTGGAGCTGCTCCCGTCCGGGTAGCGGGCCGCACGGCGCCCTTCACCGCGGGGAGGGACGCCACCGACCTGGACGGGTCACCGTGCAGACAGATACACTGATAGCGCTTACAACTCCGACAGCGGGTTCCGGGCTTTCCTCAGAACAGCCATCCCTGCGAACGGGTCGTCATGCCACTTTCACATACCGCGGGCTTCGCGCAGCTCACGCGGGAGCTTGCTACCAAGCCGACGCTGGCCGCCACCCTGCAGGCCATCGTCGAGCACGCCGCTGCCACCATCCCCGGCGCGCAAGACGCGGCCATCACGGTCAAGCGCGGGGCACATCGCTATCAGACCGTGGCCTCGACCGGAAGCCTTCCGGTCGAGGTCGATGCGATCCAGTACCGCACCGGCGAGGGGCCATGCCTGCAGGCGCTGGAACAGCACCATGTCCTGCGGTCCGACGACCTGCGCGGCGATGCCCGCTGGCCTGCCTTCAGCCGTGAAGTCACCGCCCAGACCGAGGCCGTCAGCATGATGTCGCACCCGCTCTCTCTGGAAGATTCCAACGTGATTGGCGCCCTCAACCTCTATTCACGGCTGCCTGCGGCGTTCGCCGAGCTGGAACTGACTGCGCTCGACGACCTTGCCACTCATTGCGCGGTCGCCCTGACGAGGGTCGCCGAACGCGAGCAGAACCAGCACCTGCGGGCCGCGTTGGAAACCAATCGGGACATCGGAGTCGCGGTCGGAATCCTGATGGCCACCAAGTTGGTGACCAAGCAGCAGGCCTTCGAGGCGCTGCGCATCACCAGCCAGAACACCCATCGCAAGCTGCACCTGGTGGCTTTGGACGTCATCGAATCGGGGGAGCTGCCACGGTTCATGCCGCTGCCCCAGGCAGAGCGGAAGCCCCTCAACCTCAGCTGAGTTCTCAGTGATCGGTGGACCCTTCGGTGGATTCCACCCACTCCTGCCCGCACAGGATCGACACGGCTCGCCCGGTGTCCGGATCCTCGGTGCGGACGACGATGGTGCACCGGCGCACGAACAGCTGCTCGGCCGGCCATTCGGTCAGCTGGCCGTTGAGCTCAAGTTTGCGGGCATCGCGCCGGACCCGGAAGGTCGCCGTAGCCTGGCTGCCGCCCCGCATGCCTGGTTCCGGCTGCCAGTGGCCAGCGGGGCAATACCGGACGCTGCCATAGGCTGGCAATTCAGCGCCGGGCATCCGGCACCCGGCCGCGGTGACTGCAGAACCATCGATCGAACATATGTTCGATAATAGTCGGTGACGGGTGCCTGGGCCAGGGGTAATCGCGGCTGGGAGGCACGGCCGAGCGGGCAGCCCGCAGAGCTTGCAGAATGAGCAGATGACCCGATCTGGCGAGAGTGCGCCCCTCCAGCCCTCCGGCCCCGAGGCGGCGCCGGCCGCAGGAACGGCGACAGCGGAATACCGGGACACCGCACCGGCCGAGGCCGGCGAGAGCACCCTGACGGTGCTGATCGCGCTGGGGGCCAACGTCGGGATCGGGGTGCTCAAGCTGGTGGCCGGCCTGCTGACCGGCTCCGGCGCCCTGCTGTCCGAGGCCGCCCACTCGGCGGGGGACAGCTCGACGGAGTTGCTGCTGCTGACCGCGCTGCGCCGGTCGGACCGCCCGGCCGATCGGGTGCACCCGTTCGGGTACGGCAAGGAGCGGTACTTCTGGTCGCTGCTGGCCGCGGTCACCATCCTGGTCTCGGGCGCGGCGTTCTCCATCTTCCAGGGCTTCCACACCATCCTCGGCGGTCCCGAGGAGCCCAGCGACAACTTGTGGATCAACTACCCGGTGCTGGCCATCGCGTTCGTGCTGGAAGGCATCTCCTTCCGCCAGGCGCTCGGTCAGGTGAAGGGCGCCGCTCGTCGCGGCCGGCGCTCGATCAGGTCCTATCTCCGCGACCCGGAGGATCCGACGGTCAAGAGCGTCGTCCTGGAGGACTCGGCGGCCCTCGTTGGCCTGGTGCTGGCCGGCGCCGGCGTCGGCCTGCACCA
>Ga0326721_10000731_pt1 | contig 10139 bp, 6 predicted proteins | sample SGPome_FD_203951 | JGI IMG/M metagenome (GOLD analysis project Ga0326721, IMG submission 203951) | Soil microbial communities from Southern Great Plains, Lamont, Oklahoma, United States - SGP_1_2016 | ecosystem: Engineered > Artificial ecosystem > Soil microcosm > Unclassified | place: USA...
GGTATTAAAATATTTTCTTGATTAGCAACTTGTTATGGTGGTTCTTTACACTTTATACCATCATTACTTTTTGCATTAGGTTTTGTATTCATGTTTACTATAGGGGGGCTTTCAGGTGTTGTTCTTGCGAACGCGTCACTTGATATTGCCTTCCACGATACTTACTACGTAGTTGCTCATTTCCACTACGTTTTAAGTATGGGTGCTGTATTTGCCTTATTTAGTGGATGATATTTCTGAATTCCTAAAATTTTAGGGTTAGATTATAACTTACTTTACTCTAAAGCTCATTTCTGAGTTTTATTCACTGGGGTTAATTTAACTTTCTTCCCTCAACATTTCTTAGGGTTACAAGGTATGCCACGTAGAATTAGTGATTATCCTGATGCTTTTACAGGTTGAAACTTTATTAGTAGTATTGGTTCTATAATCTCTGTAGCTGCTACAGCATTATTCTTACATATTGTATACTTACAACTTGTTAAAGGTAAAGCTATCTTTGGATACCCTTGAGCCGTTCCTCAATTATTTAGTGATTACTTACGTATACTTAAAGATAAATGTGCTCCAGGATTAGAATGAGCATTACATAGCCCACCTAAACCTCACGCATTCACTAGCTTACCATTACAAAGTAGTGGTATACTAAGTACTCTTTTTATAGGAATAAGCTTTTTATTTACTATATCAAACGAATTTATATGTGATGCACCTAGAGCTTGAGGACTTTACTTCCAAGATAGTGCTAGTCCACAAATGGAAGCGCTAGTAGAACTACATGATAACATTATGTACTACTTAGTTGCAATTTTATTTGCTGTAGGTTGAATACAAGGAGCTATTATTAGAAACTTTGATAGTTCTAAATCACCTATAAGTAACAAATATCTTAATCATGGTAAAAGCGTGCCTGCTCAAAAGTGTTCTAAGATTAAATTAAACAGCTTATTAAATTTCAATAAATTTTCTGTACGCAACCCCATTTTTTTTTTTAAAAAAAAAATTGTGCTTGTGCGAACTTATTCTACTTGTATCTCTAAAGATAACAGTTATTCTAGTAATGGCCATATTACTCCTTCTGTAGTCTATGAAGATGCTTATTCTATGAAAAAGGCAATCTTAAAGGAAAACGAAGGTAAAGCTGGGATTTACATGTTAACTAATAAACTCACGGGTGATATTTACGTAGGACAATCTATTGATCTCCGTAAAAGATTCATGAATTATTTTAGCTTGAGCTATATAACTAGTCGGAAAGAGCTTATAATAAGTAGAGCCTTAATTAAATATGGGTATTCCAATTTTTCTGTAACTATTTTAGAGTATTGTATTGGATCTGAATTAGATGTCAAAGAACAATACTACTTTGATAAATTAAATCCTCCGTATAATATTCAAAAAATAGCGGGTGGTAGTTCTAAAGGCTTAAAATTGTCTGAGGAAACTAAATCCAAAATCAGTAAATCCCTAAAAGGGATATATGCTGGAGAAAAGGCTTATTGGTATGGTCGCTCTAGGAGTGAAGAAACTAAAAAACTTATGAGTTTAAAAAAAATAGGTGAACTTAATCATATATACGGAAAATCTCATAGCGAACAATCTATAGAGCTAATTAGACAAAAAGCTTTAGGTAGAAAAGTTTCTGAAGAAACTAAATTGCTAATGAGCACAAAACGTGGAAATCCTGTAAATATATACGAAAAATGTTCATCTGAAGGATTTGAGTTAATAGGAAGTTTTGTTTCAGCTAGAAGAGCTGGTAAATTCTTAGATATAAGTGGAAGCACTGTTGTAAGATATATGAAATCAGGGGCGATATTTAAAGACAGATATAAATTTTCGTCCAAATAATAAGCAACAAACTTAGAAAAACTATGAGTTTAATTTAACTGAATGCTGGAAGGATCTAAAGCCTTTGATACTATAATTATATTCCTTGTATACTTATTTTTTTTTTCGACGTAATTACGATTATGCGAAATTACTAGAAAAAAAAAATTAGGGAGCCTTAGGGACCTAGAGTATTATAGCGGGTAGTATTAATAATTATAAGTGATAACTCTTCTCCTACGGAGGGCTACGCGCTAACACTAGCGCTACGCCCAAATTAGGCGACCCCCTACCATGCAATGTAATGATGGTAGTCGGGAAAGGATGTAACAATGAATAACCAAGCAGGAAACCAAAATAATAATTATTTATATTATGAGTAGGTAATCCCCAGAGACTAAACGTTAAATATCCTGTTGATTAACTGGATAATTATATAGTCCATTTATTTTGACACTAATCGAACTTGTGTGAACAATTACTCCTGCTTTAATCTTAGTATTAATTGCTTTCCCTTCTTTCAAACTATTATATTTAATGGATGAAGTTACAGATCCTTCATTATCTGTATTAGCAGAGGGGCACCAATGATATTGAAGTTATGAATATCCAGATTTCTTAAATAGTGATGGAGATTTTGTTGAGTTTGATTCTTACTTAGTACCTGAATCTGATTTAGAAGAAGGAGCGTTAAGAATGTTAGAAGTAGATAACAGAGTTATTCTTCCTGAAATTACACACACTAGATTTATTCTTACTGCAGCAGATGAACTGAGGACTCTTAGCAAGTATCTCTTAACGTCTATACACTATCAAATTCCGGGGACACCCTAAAGACCTTTTAACTAAACGTTCATCTCAAAAGGTTAAACGCGGCTATGTTAATGACCATAGGTATAGTAATATCAAAAGGTATATACGAAAGTTAAATGGGCTATCGCGGATCTAAATCACCTAGTAACCTTATTTGGTTACCCTACAATCTTGTAACTCACGCTACAGCAGCAAAGAAAGATTGCTAGGCTACATCACCATCATGGTGTAGTAGGTTGTAAAAGAGCAACGAGTAGACGGTAGTGGTCTATAATAGTAAAAAGAGAATTACACTCAACTATTCTAGATTAAGGTGTACTCTAGTCGACCTAGTAATAGGTCGTTGGGTTTACAGCTATACCTAAAATCTAAATATTTTAATTATTTCATTGTTAATATGGGGGGGACAAATGCTTATACCCCTAGATGATTCATGTAGAAAGTAGTATCATCCACCTCTAACCCTAAATCATTTATGTATATTACTTCACTGTGGTACATTTGGGTACCGTTTTTTTAATATCATGAAACCAGATTTTTAGATCATGGTAAAGTAAGCTCTCGATTAAATGTTCTTTTGCTTTCCTAGTCCCCTGCGGGGTCTTGCCCTGTTGTGGGACAAGCCCGAAAGGGCTAGTGGTAAATAAATGTTCTGCCCGATTTTATTCGGGAAGTAACCACAGTCATATCACAAGTGAAGTAATTAATAAAGTACTAGCTAATCAAGGTGTTTCTATTACACAAAAGGAACTGAATATTTTGTTAAATATCAAGGGTGTAACTTTTGACTTACCCTTCGACAGTCAAACATTTCCAGCTTTATTTGGTTTAGTAGGTAAACCTAAAAGCAGAAGACCTAAGGCCGGTATATATATTTTTACACACTTAGCAACGGGTAAAAAATATGTGGGGTCAAGTAATAGTCTTTCAAGAAGATTAGAACAATATTTTAATCCTAACCCTTTATTTTATAAGGAATATGGTTTATTGCTTCCTTTGATTAAAAAAGAAGGGTTTTCTGCTTTTAATTTGGAAGTATTTGTTATGCCGGAGGAATTAAGCTCAGATTATAACTTTTTGTTTTTGGAACAATATCACTTATTAGATAGTAATTTTAACTTAAATACTCAAAGAGTTGTTAATTTTAGAGTTAATCAAGGAAATACTGTTTATTTATATGATTTTGAAGGTAAGACTTTATATTACACTGCAACTTCTTTAAATGTATTGAAAGCTGATTTAGGTATACATCATGCTACTGTTACAAAATGTATAAAAACCGGATCACTTTATCTAGATTACTTTATAATTACAGATCAATTAAAACCAGATGCAAATAAAGCTGGTTTATCTTTAGAAGAGTTATCTAAGCTTATTTTGGATAAAAGATCTTTATTTCTAAAAAAAGATTTTTCTTTGAAAAACAGTAAATCAGTTTATATTAAACAAGATGTTACAGGAGTAATATGCAATTTTTCTAGCATAACATCATTAGTTAAATATTTTAATAGCATAAATATTAAGGCTAACCGTAATAAGATAGCTAGTTGTTTAAATACCAACGAGTCTTATTTAGGTTACACATACTACACTTGTACAAGCTAAACATGATCACCCTCATAACTAAAAGAGTGCCAACAAAGTAATATAAGAATAAAATATTTAGATCATGGAAAAGTAAACCCTCGGTTATCCACTCCTTTGCCATACCAGCATTAGGAGTAAAGTGTGATGCATATCCAGGTAGATTAAATCAATTCTCTGTTTTAATTAACAGATTAGGAACATTTTATGGTCTGAACAATGGCCAAAACTGTAGTGAACCTACGGTTATAAATCATCAAATTGACGGGAAACCCCTAAAGAAATCTTAACTAAATAAGTATGGTAACATAACTTATGGCACAGGTAATGACTCGTGGTACAGTAAAATCAAGATTTATTATTCAATGGGCAATCCGCAGCCAAGTACCAAGTATAAAATATTTGGTATGCAGTTCATCGACTAAACGGTGGTTGGTGTTATTAGTAATAATAACGCTTAAGATATAGTCAGTCCCCTCCTGAAAAGGTGCAGAAAAATATAAGTATTCTTTATATTTTTTGTTAAATAGATATATTCATTTGGTTGATTATATTTAGGGATTTCTACAATAGTTTGCTAAACTATTTTAATGTATAAATAAATATTCACACAAAAAAGTAAAGCACTTGTCATTATTGTGGTGTTTGCATTGTACAATTAGTAGAAGTGTTTTTAATAAGCACTACACATTTGATAAACGTATTGGTTCAATAGCTGTTATATCTCTAACTAGAAATTATAGTGCAACTAGATCTTTTAATTCAATAAGACCTTTGGCAAATAATCCAGAGTCTTTAGCGTTAGATCATATCAATAGTGAAAAACCAACGAATTCATCCATTATTAATAAAATATTATTAAATCAAAATTTATCCATTACTGACTCTAAATTAGAAGAATTATTAAAAGTTAAAGGTGTTGAATGGGATCTTCCTATATCTACACCGGAAAATAAACAACTTTTAGCTGAGTTAACAGGTAAATCTAAATATAAAGGTTTCTCGGGTGTATATATCTTTATACATAAAAATACAGGGCATAAATACGTAGGTTCATCTAATTTATTAAGACGTAGAATGGATTATTATTTTAAAGGTGATTTCCCTTTAAGTGGTAAATTTTTACCTTTACTTCACAAAGAAGGGGTAAGAGCTTTTAAATTAATAGTATTTAAATTAGATTCTACTATATTTAGTTATAAAGACTCTTTAATCTTAGAACAGTATTATTTATTAAATAAAGAATTTAACTTGAATACATTAAGAGTTGTTAACGCAGGATCTTCAAAAGGTGATCCTGTATATGTTTATGATTTAACTTGTAGTACTCTTTATTATCATGCGAAATCTAAGATTGAACTAAAAAGAGTATTAAAAATACACACTGAAACTAGTAAAAAGTTTGTAGATTCTAAAAAACCATATCTTAATAAATTCTTACTATTAAGCTATTATATACCTACTGCTTTAACAAGCAATATTTCGGTGGATAAATTAGTAGAGATTATGCAAAAAGAAAGACAAGATATGTATAAATTAGGAACTCGTAGAAGTATATCCGTAGTATTAGAAATTAAAGAAGGAAATGCCTTTGTAAATTCAGATTCTATAGGCCAAACTTTCAATTTCGATTCGTTAACATCTTGTATTGAATACTTAAGAGAATTAGGTTTAACGATTAAAAGAGCCACTCTTACTAAATATATAAAAAATGAAAAAGTGTTTCATAATTTCTTATGTAAATATTCAGATAATATTTTACCGGATCATTTTTCAGAAGTAGGGTTAATCATGGATGAATATAAAAAATTAAAAGTAGATGCAGACTTAAATACCTTAAAAGTGAATAGAAAAAATAAACCTATAGTAGTAAAAGGAGAAAATTTTGAGAAAGAATTTGAAAGTATTACGGATACAATTAAATACTTTGGTACTTTAAATATCAAATTAGATAGAAAAGCTCTTTATCTTCATTTAAAAGACGGTAAAAATTATAAAAACTATTCTTTTTCTCATAAATAACTAAATAATAGTTAAAAAATAACATACTTTCTTTGACTGGTGTAGTAATAAGTATTATTCAATTACATTAAATAAACGTAGAAATAACCCGCAATGTTCAGAAATTTGTGGTATCTTACACAGTTCTATGCCTATCGTTGTAGAATCTGTATCCTTAGAGAAATTCTTATCTTGATTACAAGAACAATAGTAGGGTAAAACCTATGTAATAACTCAAGATAAAATTTATGTAATAACTAAAGATAAATTTGATTAAAATAATTGTTTTGTACAATTAACATGTTATGAAAAGTAATTACCTTACCAGATAGTATAACATATCCCAGTAAATATATAGATATTTACTGGAAAATTGCACTGTATATTTACATTTACACAGCAATTAGGGGAGAAGATGAATCTATTATTCATAAAGCCTTTTATAACATAGTAATATTATAATCAATACCTATTCCGCTTATTTTTTTTCTAGTAATTTCATAGAAATTACTCACTTTTTTTTCATTTATATTATAAAAAAAAGTGAGAAAAAGAGAAATAACGTCCAAATTCCAGAAATGGGTAAAAATACATAGAGTAGTGATGGATTTATAAGTCCTTCACTAGCTTAGTTAGGAAGTAAAGTAATTTATTTCATTTTATAAACATGTGTGATTTTTGTAAATTCATAGAAATTACTCACTTTTTTTTCATTTATATTATAAATGAAAAAAAAGTGAGAAAAAAAAAACGCAGACGGGGAGGAATTTTTTCTAGTAATTTCGAATACTCGAAATTACGTCGAAAAAAATAAATGCAAGGGTAAACCCCCTCCCCCCCCCCGCAGGCTTGCGGGGGAGTAGATATCTTTATAACATTATTTACTCGCCTTTATAGCTCAATGGTAGAGCGGAATACTGTTAATATTCTGATAAATGTTCGATTCATTTTAAAGGCTTCTCATGGGGGCTAAAAATTTTTCTCAGAATAATGTAAGGAAAATAGTTACTTCCTGTAGGATGTAAAAGGGGAGTTCGAATCTCTCTATTCTGATATGTTACTAAATTCATTAATCTTATTACTTTTATCTAATGCTATTACATCAAGACGAGACAAATCTATCCTGTACTCTAGAGTAACGATAACTATCGTACTTATTTCAGCTTTTATAGCTTATGATAATTTATCTCTTTTATTTTTAGCAAAAGGTATAGGAATATTCGGTGGGTTATTCCATACTACAGCTACTACGAATTTTTTCCACCTTTTTATCTTTTTAATAACTAGCGTTATCTTATTGTTAACTTCATTTTACCCTAGAAAAGTTTGATTGAAAGAATATAGCAGCCCGACTAGACTTTTATTTACAAAATTAGTTTATTACGGAACCTTACTTTTAAATAAAATGGGAGAGCAGTTTAAAATAATAGAATACTCCTTAATTATCTTATTTATTGTTACAGGAAGTGTTTTTCTAATTTCTACTAGTGATTTAGTATCCATATTCCTACCCATAGAATTACAAAGTTATGGACTGTATTTATTATCAACTCTATCACCTGCAGTAGAGTTAGGTGCTATGTGACCTCCTATGGGAATAGAAGCTATTGATCCTTTTGAACTACCATTAATAAATACAGTGCTTTTATTGGCTTCCGTATTCACGGTTACATATGCACATCATTTTTTAATGGACAGAAAAAGAAGTAAAGCTTTATTTTTCCGAGCTATTTTTTTTACATGACCAGGTTTGGGATGAACAAAATATTTTTCAGAACCTAGGTTATCTCTCATAGTGAATGGTGAATTAAAAACATCTGGATTTTACACGGGGAAAGGAAAAGGTAAAGCAATAGACGTTTCTGAGGAAGAAAAATCTGAATCACCACCTAAGCCTGAGACCGATTCAGAGTATGAGGAAGATACCAGGAAAGCTATAGCACTCTCATTACAAGAAAAGAAAGGAGAGTCTTCTAAACGTAGCTGGAGTAAGGAAGATTCTCCTGTAGGATTAGATATGGATAAATTAGCTATTTATATCCAAGATTGAAAGATCTCCAAAGATAGCTTTTTATTCTATGCGAAACTTTATAATAGCTTAAAAATTAAACTGGATAAAGAAACGGTTAAAAGTGAGAAAGATCTTACATTATTATCTGAGTATTTGAAGCAATCTAACGAATTTAAACTTCAAAAAGATAGTCTTGAAAAAAACCTTATAGAAAAGGGGATAAATCCCTCTGAGCAATTCAATCTTGAAGATAGTTCAGATAAAGAGTCTAATTCTTCTTTTTACAGCTCGGACAAAACTCAATCATCGGACAATTCTCAATCTAGGAGTAAGAAACGTATAAAATATTCAAATGAAAATGATAATTTAGACTTTCCTTTAGTATTGATTGGATTCAATCTTATACCGGTAGTACGTATATTATCCTTTATAGTTTCAGCTATTTTTGTATTAATTATACATTTAAATATATTACCTAATTTAGACTTGTGTTTTAATATAGATCTAAGACAATTATTAAGTTTATATATACTTGTTAATTTAACTAAATTAATGTATAAATGGTATAACACGGCTATGAATCTTTATAATCATTACTTGAACAAAGATTATCTGACAATATATTTTAATATATATTTTTCTATTGTTACAGTGTTATTATACTTTAGTAGTAATAGTGATATTTGTATTTTTTATTGTTAAAAGGTGTAGATTTGGAATGAGCTAGTATTGGAATAGGAAAGAATATAACTCCAGATATAACTGTAGAACCCGCAAATAATAAACATATGAATAAATATATTTTATACCAGATTAGTCGTCTAGAAAGATGTACCGATAAGTATAAATTCTGAACTATATGTTGATGATTCATGAAGTACTCTAATTGCTTTAGAGTTAGTGCTATTAATAAAGTATTCACAAACTGATATAAGAATATTCCGTTTAAGACTCTTTTAAAAATTAATGCTTCAGCTAGTAAAATAATAAATGAAAGACTAGATGAACTTAAGTATAGGAGAGTATATATACCAAAAAATGAAACTCATCGTCCTCTAGGAGTCCCCAGTGAAGAATGACGATTAGTCCTTCATATGCTTAGTAATTTTTTAAATATATGACTTAGAAAGTATACGCTTCCTTCTCAACATGGTTTTATTCCCGGAAGAGGTACTCTTACCGCTTGAAAAGAAATATTAGAAAAAGTTATTAAAGCTAAGTATATTTATGAATGTGATTTGAAACAGTTCTTTCCCTCTATAAATGTAAATTATATTACTTAGAAACTAGAAGAGTATGGTATACCTAAGGGGATGTGTTATTACTTAGAAAATATAAATAGATGTCAACCTGATCTACCTGAAGACATGAAGTTAGATGAAACTAGATATATATTAACTAAACAGGATCATTTAGATATTCAAATGGGATATTTTAGACCAGAGAGTAGAATGTATGATGGTATCAGGGATTATTTGAACTCCGGAGGGTGTATGGAACAACTTAAGGAAATAACTGGTTTAGATAATGCTTTTGAAATAGTTCAACAGCAATGAGCTCTAATGGATCAATATAAACCCTCTTCTGTTACAGGTTTATTTGAGGGAGTTCCTTAGGGTGCTCCCCTATCTTATCCATTATGACTCTTAAGGACTTCTTGAGCCAAGTACCGTCTGTTTCTTATGCGGATGATCCTATATATTATTCCGATCATGACTTTAATCTTCAAGATGATCCTAATAATGGTATAGTACCCAGATAAATCTGATTGAGTAAGAAGAGATGGAAAATGACTAAAGCCTTTATGTTCTACTTAATTCAATATTCTATCTCAAATTTAAATGCTTTTATATTAATATTAACTATTGGTTACTCTCTTTATTGTTATGTAGATAATACA
>Ga0326721_10000732_pt1 | contig 10138 bp, 4 predicted proteins | sample SGPome_FD_203951 | JGI IMG/M metagenome (GOLD analysis project Ga0326721, IMG submission 203951) | Soil microbial communities from Southern Great Plains, Lamont, Oklahoma, United States - SGP_1_2016 | ecosystem: Engineered > Artificial ecosystem > Soil microcosm > Unclassified | place: USA...
TGGAGACGTCGAATTCCAGCAGAACAGCCGGACGCTCGTCGAGAGAAGCCCGCTTGGCCTCCTCGGCCAGTGCCAGCGCATGCAACAGATACGTCACGGCCGAGGAATAGAAGCCCGAGACGTAGGCCACCGAACGAATCGCTTCGCTCGCGTGGTGCACCAGTTGGCTGGAGTCCCAAAAGATGGCGCTGGCCAGTGCTTTGCGCGAGTGGAAGTAGTAGACAGCGATCGGATTGGCGCTCTCCTGCTGCGGGTACGCCGTCTCGTCGAAAGAGTCACCGCTGAAGCTACCGGGGGCGTTCGTTCGCCCGGTCAGGCAGCGCAACAGTTGTTGGTAAGTCGCGAAGAACGAGCCCATGAACTGGTCGCCGATGCGCGCCCACAGAGCCACCGCGTCGGCGTACTCAGCGGCCCAGTCGTCCAGGGTCGGCGCGGTGACCAGCATCCCCTCCACAGTGCCCACGTATGTGTAGGAAACGAACTGCAACTCGCCGTGGCGCATCAGGACTTCTCGCGCGATCAAAGCCTGGGCAATGGTTGCCTCCAGCGGCTCGAACCACGGCTGGGCCAGCGAAGCGAAGCTGGCCCACAGCTGTGCGGTCGCCGGTTCGTAACCACGGGCCGCGCCGACGGCCAGGATTCGAGCACTGCTGCGGTAACCGAGCGCGTAGTCCTGCCGTTGCGCGATCGTCAGGAAGGGCAGCCCGCCGAGACTGGCGACCAACGGCGCGTTCGGGCCCTGCTCGGCCCAGAGCCGGTGCGCGGTCAGGATCAACCACGCCATCAGCGGGTGCTGGGACAGGTTTGCCGGAACCCAGGTCCGTTCGATCAGCCGGGCGGCTGCCACGCTCCGCGGGTCGCTGGGCTCGAGTCGATCCAGCTCGCCGGGCTGCGGGCCCTCGGCGACCCAGCGCTCGAGCCGCTCCAGGCCCGACTCGATCGCCGGGGCGAGATCCTGCTCGCCGGGGGGCGGGAATCCGAACTGGGTCAACAGGTCGGTGCTGAGCGTCACCGCCTCCACCGCGCGGCCTCGGTTGGTCAGGCTGGCGATCTGGACGGCGGCAGCACCGGCCATTTCCATCGGTTCGGTCGTGCGGTGCTGGATCTGCTCGTACAGCTCGTCCGTCTCCTCGAACCGGGCGAGGTTGAACAGGGCGGCATGTTGCTCGATCAGCAAGTCAGTGGTGAGGTCGAATGCCGGGATGCCGGGCCGGGAGTCGTCACCGCTGGTCGAGAGCAAGGCCACGGCTGCGGCCAGGAACCGTTCGCAGCGGACCGGGTTGAGCACCCGGGTGTGCGCGGCGCCGGCCCGGAACAGGGTGGCGACCCGGTACCGCTCGCCGGCGTCGCTCGCGTCCGGCGCGCACGCCAGATACTGCTCGGCAGCGGCGGCTTCAAGGTGCGGGTGAACCGCCAGCCGCCGCGCGACCTGCAATTGCAGCAGCTGCCGCGCGCGGACCTCCAGCCGGGCGGCGGCAGCCTGCTGCACCCGGTCGTGACGAAACCGCACCGCCGGGGCGGCGTCCTGGACCATCACCAGCAGGCCGTCTTCCAGGGCGGGCGCCAGCACCTGAGTGGTCGCGTTCCGGTCCAGGCCGGCGGCCAGTGCCAGCAGTTCAAGGTCCACGTCACCGCCGAGACAGGCCAGGACATCCAGGGTGGACCTGGCTTCGGCGGGCAGCGCATCAATCCGGGCGGTCAGCAGGTCCAGGACGTCGCCGTGCCCGACGAAGCGGCGGATGGTGGCGGTGTCCCACTGCCAGCCGGTGTCGCCGATGCTGAGGGCGCCGTCATGGCGCAAGGCGTTGACCAGTTCCACGGTGTCGTAGGGGTTGCCGTGGGTACGGGCGTTGATCGCCGCACCCAGATCGAGCGCCCGCTCCGGCGCCAACCGCAGCATCTGCGCCAGCAGCACACTCAACTGTTCCGGTGGCAGGTTCGCCAGCCGCAGGTTCGTCGGGATGGCGCCGAGGCGATCCCAGCGCGTCAGCATCGCCGACAACGGATGCCCCGCATCCACCTCACCGTCACGGTACGCACCGACCAGCAGCAACCCGGGCAGCTCGGCATCCATCAGGACGGCGTCCAGGAACGCGATCGGGAACGCTCCGGCCCATTGCAGGTCATCGATCACCATCACCACCGGTCGCGCCGGTGAAGCCACCGCCCGCAACATTCCGAGACCCGCGCGGAAGAGCCGCGCCCCGACCTGCTGCGGGTCCACCCCCGCCAATTGCGCCGCGCCCACTCCGAGCAACACCTCAAACTCCGGCAGCACCGCCGCCAGTACCTCGGCATCGGTTCCGACCGTGTCTCGGATCCGCTCCCGCAACAACGCCAGCTGGTGCTCCGGCTCGGCCAGCAGCAGGCGGGCCAGCGCCCGCATCGCCTGCGCCACCGCGTCCGCCGACTCATCCTGGCGGTGCTGATCGAACTTGCCCTGCACGAACCACCCGTTGCGAACGGTGACCATCGCGCGCAGTTCACCGATCAGCGAACTTTTACCCACCCCCGGAGCACCGGTCACCAGCAGACCCCGCCCGCCACCGGCCTCCGAACGATCAAGAGCCGAGCGGAGCGCATCGATCTCGATGTCTCGTCCCACCAGCTGCGACGGAGCGCAGATCCGGATCGGGAAATCCTGCTTCCCCAAGACGAACAGGGCTGCTGAACCCGCGGCAGGACCGTCCCCGCCGAGGAGCCCGAGCAACCGGGTCAGGTCATGGGCCAGGCCCTGCGCGCTCTGATACCGCCAGTCCGGTTCCTTCTCCAAGAGTCGCAGAATGATGTCCGACAACACGGTCGGCACCACCGGGTTCACCACGCTCGGAGGCACCGGCACCGTCGCCAGATGATCATGGATCAGCGTCAGCGCATCACCGCGACCGAACGGCGGGCGACCCACCGCGACCTCGTACAAGGTGGCACCCAGCGCATACAGGTCGGCCCGCTGATCCACCACCCGCCCGGTTCGCCCGCTCTGCTCCGGGGCCAGGTACGCCAGTGTTCCGGCGATGCTGCTCTGGTGCGTGAACCCAGGCTGCTCCCACACGAACGTCGTGGCCAGATCCCAATCGATCAAGACCGGCGCCCGGTCCGACCCGGCGATCAGGATGTTCGCCGGGTTGATGTCCTTATGCATCACCCCGGCCCGATGCACCCCGTCCAGGATCCGAGCCAGACCTAGCCCCAGCCCGACCAGATCCATCAGCTCACCCGCCGTCGCAACCCCTCGCCCGGTCCGCTCCGAACCGATCAGCGTCGAGGCCAGCGACACTCCGCCGACGTCCTCCACCGTGAACCCGTCCGGCGCATGGGCCGGGATCAGGTGCGCCACCCCGGGCACCCCGGTCAAGCAGGCGAGAATGTCCGTTTCGTGCCGTATCCGATCGGCGGCCCCGGCCCCCAGCGGTTCCTTCCAAATCACCTGTACCGATTCACTGCCCACCGATTCGCTGCCCACCGAGCCGCCTGGCTCCCGCGGCCGCTGCGCCTCGGAGCAGATCACCTGCCGCCGGGTCACCCGGGTTCGGGCACTTTCGTACAGCACCGTGTCCTCACCCCGGCCGGGGCCAAAGGCCCGAATGTCCCCGCGCGGATCGCCAAAGGTAGCCACCGTGCCCTAATCGACGACACCGGTCCGCGCCTGAAGCCCGCTCCGAATCCATCTCAGGATGGGTCCACCGGAGGCTCCTTGATCTCCAATTTCGTCCCCCTACGTCCGTTGTGTCGCCATGGGTGGTAGCGGTTTACTGACGGGGCTGCCGCATCCGGCAGCCGCCCGCGCCGCGGGCTGGGGGCTTCGACGAGAGATCCGCTCACCCATGTCTTTATCCAGATTTCGTAGGTTCTTCCCGGCGGTGGTCGTTGTCGCCGTCATCGGCCTCGCCACCTTCAATGGCTCGGCGAATGCCGCACCGGTGGAATTGGGGGCGCACTGCACCATCGGTGGCCCGGCACCGGTGCAGACCAACCAACCGGGCGTGGTCTACCTCTGGAAGCTCGCCAACGGTGCGCGGCTGGATCCCGGCCAGTACTGCGAGTGGGCCCGGGCCAAACTGATCATGCAGACCAACGGCAACCTGCAGGTCCTCGACGAATTCGGCAACGTGGGCTGGAGTTCCGCCACGCGGACCCGAGGGCACCATGCGATCATGCAGGCCGACGGCAACTTCGTCATCTACAGCAGCACCAACCAGGCGGTGTGGTCGTCGTACACGACCGCCAGCTCCCCACGGTTCCTCGCCGTCCAGACCGACGGTGACGTGGCCATCTACGACGCGAACTGGAACGTGTACTGGGCCACCGACACCGCCCACAACAGCACCGGAGGCCTGCCGCCGGCGCCCCCGCCCACGACCACATCCACGACTGAGCCCGCTCCCACGCCCCCTCCCGTGCCCAGCTTCCCCGACGAAGAGCTCAGTCAGAGCTGAACTCCACATCCTGACCGCCGCGATGCCGCCGGCGACCGAGCCGGCGGCGTCGCGGAGCGATGGCGGCACAGTCAAGATGGCTGCCCAGGTGGTGTAACCTTACGAGCCGTGGCGGGCTGTAGCGCAGCTTGGTAGCGCACCTGACTGGGGGTCAGGGGGTCGCAGGTTCAAATCCTGTCAGCCCGACAGCAGAGAAAGGCCCGGATCACTGATCCGGGCCTTTCTCCATTCATCCGCGTTCGCTCCGACCGGGTTTCAGCTCGTTCGGCTACCTATCCCCAGTTCGCCGACGACCAGGACGCCCCGGACCAGCTCACGTTGGCGACCGGACCACTCCAGGTGGCCGAGCTCCACCCGGTGGACGACCAGGTGCCGGTTGCCCAGGTCCGGCCCTGCCAGGTCTTGCCGGACCAGGTCACGCTCTGCCAGGTCTTGCCGGCCCAGGTTCGCCCGGCCCAGTTGGAGGAGTCGGCGACCAGACCGCCACCGCCGGTCCAGGCCATCCCGTTGAAGTAGCCGTTCCAGGTCCAGGCGGTGTTGTTCGCGGCCGCAGCGGCCATCGCCGCCGAGTTCCAGGGCTGGCCCATGATGTCGACTTCGCCGCGGAGCGACACGCCGTTGATGGTCACGTAGTTCCCGCCACGCGCCCGGTCCAAAGCGCCCGTGCCATTGCCGGTTACGCCGGTGGCGACGAACCCCCAGGGCGGCGTCTCGCTGAGGATCTTGTTCAGCTGGAGGCTGCCCTTGCCCTGCATCGAGCTGGGTACATTCGGGATGGTCGACGCCGAGCGCATCAGGAACCGCTTGACCTCGTCCGGTTTCAGGTCGGGGTACTTCGAAAGGGTCAGCGCCACTGCCCCGGAGACCAGGGCGGCTGCCTGAGATGTGCCGCTGCCACGGATGTACCCGTTCCCGATCTTGGCGCCGGGGTAGCTCAGCGCGATCTGGCTGCCCGCTGGAATCGGCGCGATGATGCCCTTGCCGGGAGCCAGCAGGTCCGGTGCCCGGGAGATGCCGTTGCCGGTGTTGGAGAACGCCGCAACCGCGTCGTCCCCTGCGGTGGCGGTGCCCTTGTTGTCGGTGGCGCCGACGGCGATGATCCAGGGGTTGAAGGCCGGGCTGGCCAGGCCGACACTGGTTTCCCCGTCGTTCCCGGCGGAGGCTACGACCACGATCCCGGACTTCCAGGCCGCTTCGGCCGCCCACGACAGCGGGTCGTCCTGAGCGTTGAGCGAGCTGCGGGCACCGTAGCTCAAGTTGATCACCCGGATGTTGCCGGCTCGGTAGCGGTTGGCCACTACCCAGTCCATGCCGGCGATCACCTGGCTGACGTCCACCGCACCGCTGCGGTCGCCCAGCTTCACGCTGACCAGCCGGGCGTCCGGGGCAACACCGTAGAAGTGGGTGTTGTCGCCGGCGTAGGTGGCGCCGTTCGACTTGGGGGTTTCGCGGCCCGCGATGATGCTGCCCATCACCGTGCCGTGCCCGTAGGTATCGAGGTAGCGGGCGTTAGTGGTCTGTGACTCGAAGGACAGGTCCGCTCCGACGACCACCTTGTCCGAGGCCGCGAGCGCCGGCACCGGCGAGACTCCGGTATCCAACAGTGCGACGTCGATGCCGTTACCGGTGTAGCCGGCCTTCCAGAGGTTCTTGGCTCCGACCCAGGCGTCGACGTTGGTCAGCGATCCGGGCTGCGAGGTGTAGTCGTAGCCGAGGGACTGCGGCTGGACCTCGTAGTCCCGGGCAACGGACAGGACGCCGGGCAGGCCACGCAGCGTCTCCAGGGTGGAAGCCCGGCCTTCGACCACGGCCAACCCGAGCGACGGTTGGGCCTTGACCAGGGTCAGTCCGGCCGCCTGCACGGAGCGGGCGAATCGAGCGTCGGGAACGGTGGCGTCCCGTTTGACGATGAAGCGCGTGACCTGACCGCTCTGGGCACCGAGGGTCTCTTCCGCGCCAACTGCAGCCGGCTCGGCCGCGTGGACCGTGGTGGCCCCGGCCATGCTGACCATGGCGGCCAGCAGGCCTGCCACAACGATCGAACGAATGCGCTTCATGGGTCCTCAGAAAGTCTCGATTGCGAGCCACCGACAACTCATAGTCAGACATCGACTACTCAGAGAGAAGAGAATGGCTTCCAGAAGCCCTGACTTCACCCGGACGGCGGCCTGCCGGTGACCTCAGGGCACCGCTTCCGGCGTCCCACCGCAGCTCGATCCAGACGATCAGTGCGATTGCGACACGGCGTCCAGATTCGCAGGCTCGGGAACGGGCCGCTCCGGTTCCATCAGTCGCCAGGGGCCGCCGCGCACGGGGGTGAGAGTGGCGAACAGGTAGGCAACGCCCACGATCAGCAGGGTGGTCGTCATTCCGAGGTGATCGATCGCGAGGCCACCCAACAACGCGCCGACCGGCATCCCCGCCCAGCAACCAGCGTTGATCAGACCGAAGACCCTGGCTCGCAGACCGGTGGGGATCCGCTCCAGCATGATCACCGCTAGCAGCGGGTTGATCGCACCGGCGCAGAACCCCGCCAGCAGTTTGAGCACCACCAGAACCTGTAACGGCAGCCCGGCGGCGAGGGCGAAGTAGAACGGGCCGCCGGCCAGGCTGAACGCCACGGTGAAGGTGAGCCGGCGCGGCAACCGGTGACCGATCACCCCGAACACCAGCGATCCGACCAGCGCTCCCCCGCCCATTGCTCCGACCAGCAGACCGAAAGCAACCGCTCCACCGAGTTCTCGTTGTGCATAGACCGGCAGCAGCACAGCTGAGGACGCCGCATCGAACAGATTGGTGACGACGACCAACAGCACCACCGCGCGCAACAGGCGCTCGCGGACGGTGAAGTCCAGCCCCGCGCGCAGTTGGCTCCAGTACCCACCGACCTCGGCTTTCAGGTCACCCTCCGGCTCAGCGACCTGATCCAGGCGGCCCGGGACCAGAACCGCGACCAGGACCGCGGAGATCAGGAAGGTCGCGGCGTCCAAGGCCAGCACGTTGAGCGCCCCGAAGCCGACGACCAGCAATCCGGCCATCGGCGCACCGGCCAGCCGGGCACCGCGTTCGGTTGCCTCCAGCCAGCCGAGCGCCCGCACGATCGGCACTTCAGCCGCAGCCGCGACCTCGGGCACCAGGGACCTGCGGGCATTCTGCCCCGGTGCATCGAGCAACCCGGTCAGGAACACCAGCCCGAGCAGCGCCCAGAACGGCAATCCGACCGTGTGATCGAGGATCGGCACGACCACGATCACCAGTCCGCTGCTCAGGTCGGCGAGCACGCTGGAGCGGCGATAGCCCAGCCGGTCCACGATCACGCCGCCGAACACGCCACCCAGCACCACCGGAACGGTGACGAACGCCCCGGCCAGACCGGTAGCCGCGCCCGACCCGGTCTCGCTCAGCACGTACAGCGGGAGCGCGATCATCATCAGCATGTTGCCGGTCGCCGACACGGCATGAGCCATCAGCAGCGCGAGCAGTGGGCGAAGCCGCCGGACCGTCGCGGAATTCGAAATCATTTACTGGCCGCCATCATTCGGCCCTCCGGAACGCCTGGAGAATCAAGGTGACGGTCCGCGCCTGAGGCCGATCCGGATCACTGCGGGCCTGCCAGCGCTCGGCCAACGCCTCCAGATCCACCCGGAGCTCGATCAGCTCGTCGCTGGTCAGATGCAGGAAAACATCGCTGCTGGTGCTCCCGCGGACCCATTCGCGCGGCAGCGTCGGCTCAGCCTCGAGGTAGGCCTCGAACCCGGCGACGTAGCGCCGCATGACGACCCGGCGCAGTTCCGCGGCGGCGGCCCACTGCTCTGGGTCCTCCAGGGCTTGGAGCGGATCCCAGGACGTCGTCGCGTGCGCGGAACGCCACCACCGCTCACGCTTGTCCCGGGCCAGTTCGGGTGCCTCTTCGACGAAGCCGAACTGGGCCAGCTTGCCGATGTGGTAACTGATCGACCCGGGCGCCTCGTCCACCAGATCGCTGAGCATCCCGACACTCTGCGGACCGCGCATCCGCAATTCCCCGAGCAATCGCAGCCGCAGCGGGTGAGCCAACGCGCGCATCGCTCGGGGGTCGGTCAGCTGCCGGGCCTTCGAATCATCCTGATTCATGCCAGCACGCTAAACCCACAACACTTCTTGTGCAATGTGTGTTGTGCACTGCCTGTGCATTTTCGCGATCCGCGGCACGGAGTTACGGTCTCGATGGAAAGGAGCTGACATGGCCCTCACAGCTTCCCGTTCCTGTCTCAGCGCTGCGGCCGCGCTCACGGTGCTGGCCGGTTGCGTCCTGACGACCCCGGCCCACGCGACGTCCCCAGGGACAGCACAGGCTGCCCACCGCTCAGCGTCGGTCGCGGCCGGCCAGGGATCAGGCTGGGAACTCGCGACCACGCGGACGCAGGATGCCGCTGCAGCCCCGGCGTACGTCGGAAACGGATACGTCGGAACCCGGGTCCCGGCGGACGGCGCCGGCTTCGTGTCCGAGCCGGTGACATCCGAGACCCACGTGGCGGGGGTGTATGCCGACGTACCCGATCCACGCACCGGCGGGACTCAGCGCCAAGGCTCCGTGAACCTCCCCGGCTGGACCCAACTGGATGTCGTGGTGGCCGGACGGCGTTACGCGGCCGCTTCTGCCGATGCCTACCGGCAAGTGCTGGACCTGCGCCGCGGCGTGGTGACCACGACAGCGACGTGGAGGGCCGGCGGCAAGGTCACGGACGTGCGCTACGAGGTGACGCTGGATCGGGCGCGTCCGCGCGTGGGTCTGGTCCGGTTGCGCGTGACGCCGCACTGGTCCGGCCGCCTGAGTGTGCGGGACGTGATCGGTGCGGGGAGCACGTTGACGCCGGGAGCTCTGCGGCCGGTCACCGTCACGGCAACCGCCCGGCTGGCCGTCGTAAAGGTCCGCACCAAAGGCACCGGTACCACCGTGGCCGAAGCCGGCCGGTTGCGCGTCCCGTCCGGGGCGGTGGTGACGGCGCGCGCCCGGCGGGCGGCGATGAGCGCGACTCGAACCGCGACGTTCCCCGTGCGAGCGGGCCAGGCGTACGAGGTGGCCAAGGTGGTCGGCTTCGCGACGTCACTCGACACCAGCCACCCCCAGACAACGGCGACCCGGGCCGCCACCGGCGCGCCGAAACCGTCGGCGTTGCTGGCGGAAAGCGCCACGGCGTGGCGACGGTTGTGGGCCAGTGACATCGTCCTGCCGGGTCAGCCGGAGCTGCAGCGTCGGGTTCGGGCCGGTCAGTTCTACCTGCTCGCCAGCGCCCGGCCGGGCGTCGACGCGAGCATCAGCCCGGTCGGTCTGTCAGCCGGTGGTTACAACAACCACATCTTCTGGGACGCCGAGACCTGGATGTACCCGGCCCTGTTGGCCCAGCATCCCGCCGAGGCCGCGGGCATGGTGAACTACCGCTACCGCACCCGGGCAGGCGCCGAGCGCAATGCCCGCCGGACCGGGTACTCGGGCCTGCGCTATGCCTGGGAAAGCGCCCTGACCGGCGACGAGGTCACGCCCACCTGGGCGGAGACCGGCCGCTTGGAGCAGCACGTCACCGCGGATGTCGCGCTGGCGCAGTGGCAGTACTACCTGGCCACCGGGGATCGGCAGTGGCTGCGCACCCGAGGCTGGCCGGTGCTGCGCGGAGCGGCCGACTTCTGGGCCAGCCGGGCCGAGCCGGGTGCCGACGGGCAGT
>Ga0326721_10000733_pt1 | contig 10118 bp, 7 predicted proteins | sample SGPome_FD_203951 | JGI IMG/M metagenome (GOLD analysis project Ga0326721, IMG submission 203951) | Soil microbial communities from Southern Great Plains, Lamont, Oklahoma, United States - SGP_1_2016 | ecosystem: Engineered > Artificial ecosystem > Soil microcosm > Unclassified | place: USA...
AGCTGCTGCCCGTCGTGCTCCCCCACGGTGTTGAAGGTCGGCCCCGGCGCCTCGACGACGAACGGCGCGGGCAGCACCGTGCCGGCGAGGAGCAGGCCCGCGGACCCCAGCAGCGCCCACGACTCCATGCTCCGGCGGCGGAAGGCGCGGCGCGGGCGGGGGGGAACGGTCACGTGCATCCTCGGCGGTCGGCGGTGGGACCGTGCGCCGTGCGGCCCCCGGTCCGGGCCTTCCACTTTATCGCGCGGACCCGCCCCTAGGCTCCCAGCGAACTGGGAGTTGGCCCGTGGTCGCCCGGGTCCGGCGCTCGCTACGCTGGAGGCAGAGACGTCGGGCGCGCACGCCGCCCGCACCCCCCTCCCGAGCAGACGAACGGTGGAACCATGACCTCCCAGCCTCCCCACGACCCCTCCGGCGACCGGCCCGACGACGACGGCAAGGACCCGTTCCAGGAGATGCTCGAGCGCCTCCTGGGCCAGAGCGGGATGAGCCCCGAGGACCTGCGCCGCGCCGGGATGCCCATGGACCCGCAGGCCATGTCCATGATGTTCCAGCAGATCCAGTCCATGATGGGCGGCGGCGCCGCCGAGGGCCCCGTCAACTGGACCCTCGCGCACGACCACGCCCGCCGGATCGCGGCCGCGGACGGCGACCCGTCCGTCTCCGCCGCCCAGCGCGGGGCGGTGGAGGACGCGATGAAGCTCGCCGAGCTGTGGCTGGGCGAGCACACGGAGTTCGGCCAGACCTCCATCCGCCCGCAGGCGTGGTCCCGGGCGGAGTGGATCGAGGCGACGCTGCCCACGTGGAAAGAGATGACCGGCCCTGTCGCGGGCTCCGTCACGAAGGCCCTCACCGACGCCCTCACCCAGCAGCTGCCCGCCGAGCTGTCCGCGATGATGGGCGGGGCCTCGGGCATGCTCGCGGGCGCCGGCGGGATGCTCTTCGGGATGCAGCTGGGCCAGGCCGTGGGCGGGCTCTCCCGCGAGGTGCTGTGCTCCACCGACATCGGCCTGCCGCTGGCCGAGGGCCGCTCCGGGCTGCTGCCCGCCAGCATCAAGGCCTTCGGGGAGGGCCTGGACCTGCCCGCGCAGGAGATCATGCTCTACATCGCCGTGCGCGAGGCCGCGCACGTGCGCCTGTTCGCGGCGAACCCGTGGTTGCGCCAGCACGTCCTCGACCTGGTGAAGCGCTTCTCCGAGGGCATCCACATCGACATGGCGCGCATCGAGGAGGCGGCCCGCGACATCGACCCGATGGACCCGTCGAGCATGCAGGAGGCCCTCTCCTCCGGGATCTTCGCCCCGCAGCAGACCCCCGACCAGGAGGCCGCGCTCAAGGAGCTCGAGACGGTGCTCGCCCTCGTGGAGGGCTGGGTGCACGTGGTGACCGTCGACTCCACCGCCAACCTGCCCTCGGCGGGGGCCCTGTCGGAGACCATCCGCCGCCGCCGCGCCTCCGGCGGCCCGGCGGAGCACGCCTTCGGCTCCCTCGTGGGCCTGGAGCTGCGCCCGCGGCGGCTGCGGGAGGCCGCCGAGTTCTGGCAGTACGTCGGCGAGCGCCGCGGCCTGCGGGACCGGGACGGGCTGTGGGAGGCCCCGGAGCTGCTGCCCACGGACCACGACCTCGACGACCCCGCGGCGTTCTCGGAGCGGCGGGGCCTGCTCACCGCCTCCGCGGACGAGGTCGACGCCGCGCTCCAGAAGCTGCTCTCGGGCGGCTACGAGGAGCCCGGCGCGGGCGGTGCCGGTGGCGCGCCGGACGGGGACGCCGGCGACGCCCCTCAGGACGGGGACGCGCCCCGCTGACCGGCCTCGGGTCCTGTGGTCTCGGCCGCCCCGTGCCGGCGCGCCCAGGCGGCGCCGTCGAGGAAGGCCTGCGCGCGGTCCGCGAGCGGGTAGCGGGCCTCGAGCTCGCGGAAGCGCGGGCCGTGGTCGGCCTCGAGCAGGTGCACGAGCTCGTGCACCAGCACGAAGTCGAGCACCCAGTCCGGGGCGTCCTGGAGCTGGGCGGAGATCCGGAGGACGCCCGTGGCCGGGGTCGCCGAGCCCCAGCGGGAGTTCTGCCGGACGGACCAGCGCACGTCCGAGGGGCGGGCCCGCCCGTCGAGGTGGCGCCGGGACAGCTCCCGGGCCCGCTCGAGCAGGCGGTCGTCCGAGCGGCGCGCCGCGCCCCGGGCGGCCTCGCGGCGGCGGCGCTCCACGACCCGGGGCACCAGCTCCCGGGTCCAGTGCTCGATCTCCCGGCGGGTGGCCGACTGGGGAACGGAGAGCACGACCGTGTCCTCGCTCCAGTGGGCGGAGACGGTCTTGCGGCGCCGGGCGGAGCGGCGCACGACGACCTCCGGCTGTGACGGTACGGGCATGGGGCCATTGAACACGGCCCCGGCCCGCCCGGCGAAACGGGGGCGGCCGTGCGGACGTCCGGCGGTGTGCACACCGCCGTTGCGCACACCGCCGCGGTGTGGACTGTGGGCGGGGCGGTGCGGCCCGGCGCCCCGAGCCGGTCCGCGCGACAGTGGTGGGGTCCTGTCCGCCCGTCCCCGGAGGCTCCCGTGCCGGCCACCCCGCCGCCCGTTCCGCACCACCCCGCCGCCCGGCCGTCCGCCTGGTGCGTGGATCGGCCGTCGCCCGAGGAGGTGCACGTCCTGCTGCTGGGCCTCGACGGGCTCGCCGCGGCCGTGGCCGTCGAGCTGCTGCGCTGCGGCGTGCTCGGGCTCAACGTCAACGACCCCTCCCCCGTGACCGGCCACGACGTCGCGCTCGGCGGCTACCGCCCGGCCGACGTGGGCCGGCCCCGGGAGACGGCGCTGCGCCGCAGGCTGCGGGAACTCGATCCGCGGTGCGCGCCCGTGAGCGGGCCCGAGCTCTTCCCGGGACCGCTGCTGCCCGCGACCGTGGTGCTGCGCTGTGACGGGGGCGGGCCGGGTCCCGGCAGCGCGCCCCCGGAGGACCCGTGGGCGCGGTGCGGACCGGACCCCGACCATCCCGTGCTCACTGCGCACCGGCTCCCCGGCGCCGTCGTGCAGTGGCCCGCCGTGCCCTGGTCCCGCCGGCCGTGCCCCGACTGCGTCCGCGCGACCCTCGGGCGCCTGACGGACCGCCACCACCATGCCGACGCCCCGGGCCACGGCCACGCCCAGGACCGCACCGAGGTCCTGGGGGCGTGGGCCCGGCCGGCGTTCTGGTCCGCCGTGGCGGCGCGGCTGGCCGTGGACGTCCTCGCGCTCGGCCTCGGCGGCCTGTGGGTCCCGCGGCCCGGGGAGCCCGGGCCGGACCGCCCGGCCGAGGGCGCCGGCCCGGGGCAGGTCGCGGTGCTGCGCCCGCCGTTCCCGGCCGTCGCCGAGTGGCTGGAGGCCGACCGCGGCCGGTGCCTGTGCGGCCTCGCTCAGGAGTGAGCGCGGCCGCGTCCGTCGGCCCGCGTGCGCCGCGGGGCCGGGGCCGGCTCGGCGTCGCGCAGGGCCGCGAGGAAGCGCGAGGGCTTGCGCGTGGGCCGCCCGCCCGGGGTGCGGGACAGGGTCCACGACAGCACGAGGTGCTCGCGGGCGCGCGTGATGCCCACGTAGAGCAGCCGGCGCTCCTCGTCGATCTCGTCCGAGGTCTCGGCGAAGCTGATCGGCATCAGCCCCTCGCTGAGCCCGGCCAGGAACACGGCGTCCCACTCGAGGCCCTTCGCCGAGTGCAGCGACGCGAGGGTCACCCCGTTCATGACCGGGGCGTCCTGCTGCGCCACGCGCCGCTCGAGCTCCGCCACGAAGGCGGGCAGCCCGAACTCCTCCTCGCGGGCCGCCGCCTCCTCCGCCATCCGGTCGGCGAGCGAGACGAGGGAGGCCAGCGACTCCCAGCGCTCCCGCACCGCGCCCGTGGAGCGCGGGGCCCGGTCCGCGTAGCCCAGGGAGGACAGGATGTCGCGCACCAGCCGGGTAGGCTCGTCGGAAGCGTCGGCGGCCCGCGCCGCCGTGCGCAGCTGGACCACTGCCTGCTTGACCTCCGGGCGGTTGAAGAACCGCTCCGTCCCCCGCAGCTGGAAGCCGATGCCGGCCTCCGCGAGGGCCGCCTCGAACGCCTGGGACTGCCCGTTGGTGCGGAACAGGACGGCGATCTGCGCGGCGGGCACGCCGTCGTCGACGAGGTCGCGGATGCGCGCGGCGGTCCCGGCGGCCTCGGCCTCGTCGTCGGCGTACTCGTTCCACGACGGGGCCGGCCCGTCCGGGCGCTGGGCCACGAGCCGCAGCGGGGCCGCCCACGAGCCCGGCGTCGAGTCCCGGCCCGGGCGGCGGGCGGCGAGCAGGCGGTTGGCGGTCTCCACCACCTGCGGGGTGGAGCGGTAGTCGCGCACGAGCTTGATCACCCGCGCGTTCTCGTGCCGGCGGGGGAACTCCAGCAGGTGGCGGGACGTCGCTCCCGTGAACGAGTAGATCGTCTGGGAGGCGTCGCCCACGACGCACACGTCGTCGCGGCCGCCGAGCCACTGGTCCAGCAGGCGCTGCTGGAGCGGGGAGACGTCCTGGTACTCGTCGACGACGAAGTGGCGGTACTGCTCCCGCACGGTCGCGGCGATCCGCTCGTCCTCCTCGAGCACGGCGACGGTGAGCAGCAGCACGTCCTCGAAGTCGATGAGGTGCCGGTCCGTCTTGAGCTCCTCGTAGGACTGGTAGAGCCGCTGCACCGTGCGCACGTCGTAGCCCAGGGGCATGTCCCGCCGGGCGGCCCGGGAGGGGTAGGTGTCCGGGGTGAGCATCGAGACCTTGGCCCACTCGATCTCCGCCGCGAGGTCGCGCACGGCGGCGCGGTCGGTGGACAGGCGCATGTTCTGCGCCGCCTCGGTGATCAGCCGGGCCTTGTGCTCCACGAGCCCGGGCAGGGGACCGCCCACGGCCTGCGGCCAGAAGTACTGGAGCTGGCGCAGGGCGGCGGCGTGGAAGGTGCGGGTCTGCACCCCGGCGGCGCCGAGCCCGCGCAGCCGGTTGCGCATCTCGTTGGCGGCGCGCGCGGTGAACGTCAGGGCCAGCACCTTCTGGGGCGTGTACACGCCCGTGGCGATGCCGTAGGCGATCCGGTGGGTGATGGCCCGGGTCTTGCCCGTGCCCGCGCCGGCGAGCACGCACACGGGTCCGCGCAGGGTCGTGGCGACCTCGCGCTGCTCGGGGTCCAGGCCCTCGAGGATGCGCTCCTCCAGGGTGGTCCCCACGGTCCCCACGGGCCCGGTGGCGCTCACCAGGCGGTCTCCGGGAGGTCCTCGCCGAGCCAGTGCTCGATGAGCGCGCGGGCGATGGAGACCCGCCCCGGCAGCGTCACGGCACCGGTGCGGGCGGCCTCCAGGAGCTGCGCCCGGGTGAACCAGCGCAGCTCGAGGATCTCCTGCCCGTCGGGCACCGCCGAGCCCTCGCGCACGACGGCCCGGCAGCCGAGCATGAGGGAGCGGGGGAACGGCCAGGGCTGCGAGCCCAGGTAGTGGACGTCGCCCACGAGCACGCCCGCCTCCTCGGCGACCTCCCGGACGACGGCCTGCTCGAGGGACTCCCCCGGCTCGACGAACCCGGCCAGGGTGGAGAACCGGTTGCCCTGCCACAGGGCCGAGCGGCCGAGCAGCAGCCGCTCGCGGGCCGGGTCCGGGTCGCCGTCGGTGACGGCGACGATGATCGCAGGATCCGTGCGCGGGAAGTGCAGTGACTCGTCGCGGGGGCACTGCCGCGCCCAGCCGGAGCGGATCACCTCGGTGAGCTCCCCGCAGCGCGGGCACCGGGGGTGGTCGCGGTGCCACAGCTCCACGGACTGGGCGGTGACCAGCAGGGCGGTGTCCCCGGGCGGCAGCAGCGGGCCGAGGTCCCGCAGGCCCGCCCAGCGCACCCGGTCGCCGGCGTGCTCGGCCACGGCCCGCAGCACCGGTTCCGCGGAGGCTGCGTCCGGGGGCTCCGGGACCCCGGCGGCGTCCGTGTCCCCGGGCGCCGGGACGGGGCGCAGCAGCACCCGGGGACCCCGGGCGCCGTCGGCGTCGGGGAGCCGGCCGAGGTAGACCTCGGGCCGGCCGGGGTCGTCGGGCGCGGACGGCAGGCCGGCGGCGGGCACGAGCACGAGGGCGTCGTCGACGACGGGGGCCAGTCCGCCCGCGAGCACGAGCACGAGCGTGGCGGGGTCCTGCGCGGCCAGCAGCCGGACGTCCTGGAACTCGCGCTCGACGGCGTCCCGGTCGAAGGCCGTCGCGGCGAACGGCAGGCGGGACAGCGCGAGGCGTTCGGGCGCGGGCACGGGGTGGGAGCCGGGAGGGGGCTCGGGGACGGGAACGGTGGAGGCGGACACGCCTCCCACTGTAGCGACCCGGGCCGACCCGCAGCGGGGGGCCTCCCGCGCCGGGGGACGGCCCGGACGGCCTCCCACGTGCCCTCTTGTAGGGTGGAGGCCGTGAGCACGTCCCTGGAGCACCTCGCCGCCGTCGCCGCCGCCGGCGTGCCCGGGCTCGCGCCCGTGGCCGTGGGCCCGTCCCCCGACGACGACGAGGACTTCCGCTCGGCAGTGGTCCTCGACGCCACCGGCCGGCGCTGGCGGGTGCGGTCCCCGCTGAGCCCGGAGGCGAGCGTGCGCCTGGAGACGGAGCACCTGGTGCTGCGCTCCTTCACCCCTGCCATCCGCTCCCGGCTGCCCTTCCTCGTCCCCACCGCCGTCGGCTGCGTGGAGCACGGCCAGCTGCACGCCTTCGTCCACTCCCACATCGAGGGGGCCCCGCTGGGCATCGACGCGCTCGCCCGGATGGCCGCCCACCCGGACCCGCAGGACCAGCGGCACGTGCCCAGCGCCGACCCCCCGCCCACGCTGGCCGTGCAGCTGGGGCGCGTCCTGGCGGCCGTGCACGCCCTGCCCCCCGCCCTGGTGCTGGACGCGGACCTGCCCGGCTACACGGCCGAGCAGTGCCGGCAGCGCCGCCGCACGGAGATCGCCCGGGCCGCCGCGACCGGGCACGTGCCCGCGGCGCTGCTGCGCCGGTGGGAGCGCACCCTGGAGGACGGCACCGCCTGGGACTTCCGTCCCCGCGTCGTCCACGGGGACCTCCAGGAGGACGACCTCGTCATCGCCCGCGGCCGGATCCGCGGGGTGACGGGCTGGACCGACCTGCACGTGGGCGATCCCGCCGAGGACTTCGCGTGGCTGATCGGGGCGCGGGACACGCGCTTCGCCGGCGCGGTGCTGGAGGCCTACACCGCCGCCTGCCGGGGCCGTTCCTTCCGTGCGCCCGACGACGAGCCCGATCCGCACCTGCTGGAGCGCGCCCGCCTGGACGCCGAGCTCGCCGTCGCCCGCTGGCTCGTGCGGGGGGTGGACCGCGGGGACGACGCCACGGTCGCCGACGCGCAGCGGATGCTCGCCGCGCTCGAGCGGGACGTCGCCCGGCGGGACCCGGCAGCGGCGGAGCCGGCCCCGGGACCCGGGCAGGCACCGGGGGCCGGCCCCGGTCCGGACGCCCGGACCGGCTAGGGCCGGATCGGCTCAGAGCGGCGACAGGAGGCGACGTGTCGGGGTGGACGCCGAGGCGGACACGGTGGTTGATGGCCGTCTGGGCGGCCGTGTTCCTGGTCTACGGCGCGATCCTGCTCGTGCAGGGCGACGGGATCGGGTGGGTCGTGGTCATCGGGGCGCTGGTGATGCTGGCCGGCATCGTGCTGACGGCTCGGGACGGTGGTCGCCACCGGGCGGCCCAGTCCGCCGCCCCCCCTCATCCTCCTCCCCCCGTGGCGAGGACGGACTTCAGGAGGCGCGGGCTGGGCGCGGGGACGGGACCGGCGGGCTCGAGGACGGCGGGGCCCTGCAGCCGAGCCCGTCCGGCAGGTGCAGGGGCCGATCACACCCACTCCACCGGCGTCCCCGGCCAGCGCACCTAGGCCCGCAGCACCACGCGGTAGGCCTCCCGGACGACGGCCTCGAGCTCCTCGGTCCCCGCGAGGTCGTGCGGGCGGACCACCCGGTCCTCCGCCACGTAGTAGAAGGCCGCGGTGACGTCCTCCAGGGGCGCCCCGCGCAGCCGCGACCACGCGAGCCGGTAGACGGCCAGCTGCGCCGAGCGCTCCTGGAGCTCCCGCCCGGCCGGGGCCCGGCCCGTCTTCCAGTCGACCAGCTCCCATGTGCCGTCGCCGTTGCGGAACACGGCGTCGACGCGCCCCCGCACCGTGATCCCGCCGATCGGGGTCTCCAGGGGGAACTCCACGGCGTACGGCTGCCGGTCCGCCCACGGGCTCGCGCGGAACGTCGCGGACAGCCCGGGGAGGTCGTAGGCCTCGTCGACGTACTCGTCCGCGCTGCCGGGCAGCTCCCCCACGTCGAAGATCGCGGAGCTGCCGTAGAACTGCTCCACCCAGGCGTGGAACGTGGTGCCGCGGCGGGCCGCGGTGCCCGGCCGGCGCGGCATGGGCCGGCGCAGGCCCGAGACCACGTCGTGCGGGTCCCGGGAGAGCGCCACGAGCGTGGACGCCGAGACGTGGGACGGCATGGGCACCGTCCGCTCGCTGCGGGCGTCCTCGTGCCGGGCGAGCAGGATCCGGGCCTCCTCCGACCAGCGGCGCGGGTCGGGGGCGAGGCCGTCGCGCTCCGCGGCGCCGAGGAGGTCCTCGACGTCGAGGCCCGCGGTGTCCGGGAAGCCGCGCGCCAGCACCGCGCGGGCCGCCCCCTCCAGCGCGTCGCGGCGGCCCCGGTGCGGGGGCGGGCTCACGCGCACGGAGCTCGTCCCGTCCTCGGCGGTCACCGTCTCGGTGATCTCCGGGCCCTCGAGCGGGTCGTAGGGCCACGGCGCGCTGAGCACGGTGGCCGCCGCCGGGTTCTGCGTGCCCGGCGGGACCTCCGCCCAGGGCCCCCGCCGCACGGACGGGGCCGGGCCCTGCGTGAGCGGGGCCAGCTCCGCGACGAACACGGAGGGCTCCTGCCCGGTCCGGGCCGTGCCGCGGAAGACGGTGCACGAGAGCTCGAGCACCGACCGGGCGCGGGTGACCGCCACGTAGGCGAGACGGCGCTCCTCGTCCTCCGCGTGCTGGGCGGCGAGCTCGAGGTAGTCGGTGTGGGAGTCCTCCAGCGCCTTGAGGTCGGTCGTGTCCACGGACCACTGGGGCAGGAACCGGGCGTCCCCGCGCAGCGGCCAGGGGAGGGCGCCGGTCTCGACGGTCCAGCGGGACGGGTTGTCGGTGGGGAAGTTCTTCGTGTTCAGGCCCGGGACGTAGACGTGGTCCCACTCGAGACCCTTGGAGGAGTGCACGGTGACGAGCTGCACCGCGTCCTGGCGGGGACGGTCGGGGCCGGGCTCGAGCCCGTTCTCCTCGGCGAGCGTGACGTCGAGCCAGGCGAGGAACGCGGAGACGTCGCCCGTGGCGGAGGACGCCGTGAACGTCAGGGCCGCCTCGTGGAACGCGTCCAGGTTGCGCCGCGCCTGGTGCGACGAGCGGTGGGGGTGGGCGGCGACCTCGACGTCGAGGCCCATGACCGTCTCGACCTCGTGCAGCAGGCTCGGCAGGTCGTCGGCGAGGAACGGGCGCAGGTGGTCGAGCTCGTCGCGCAGCCGCAGCATCCGCGCGCGCGCGGCGTCGGAGAGGGAGCGGCCGTGGGCGGAGGCCCAGCCGGGCCGCGGCAGGGTCTCCAGCGCCTCGATCAGGGAGGCGTGGTCGGAGAGGTCGGGCTCGACGAGCGCGTCCTCCTGCGCCTCCTCCTCCGTCACCGGGGACTCGAGGTCCTCGGGCCGGCCCGCCTCCGCCGCCTCGGTGCGCCGGCGCTCCAGGTGGGCGGCCCAGTCGGACAGGGCCATGAGGTCGCGGGTCCCGATCCGCCAGCGGGCGCCCCCCAGCAGCCGGACCAGGGCGTCGGAGCGGCCGGGGTCGTCGAGCACCCGCAGGGTCGCCACGACGTCGCCGACCTCCGGGGTGGCGAGCAGCCCGCCGAGGCCCACGACCTCGTAGGGCAGGCCGCGGGCGGCGAGCTCCCGGCGGACGGGCTCGATCTGGGAGCGCTTGCGGCACAGCACCGCCATGGTCGGCATCTCCGCCGGGTCCCCCCGGTGCTCGGCGCGCCGGGCCCGCACCTGCTCGGCGATGGCCACGGCCTCCTCGACGTCGGTGGCGTAGCGGCTCAGCCGGACCTCGCCGGGTCCGG
>Ga0326721_10000734_pt1 | contig 10112 bp, 10 predicted proteins | sample SGPome_FD_203951 | JGI IMG/M metagenome (GOLD analysis project Ga0326721, IMG submission 203951) | Soil microbial communities from Southern Great Plains, Lamont, Oklahoma, United States - SGP_1_2016 | ecosystem: Engineered > Artificial ecosystem > Soil microcosm > Unclassified | place: USA...
ACATCAAGAACTTCTACGACACGCAGGCCTGGATCCCCAAGAACGCGATCCTGGTCAACGCCAAGGCCTTCGACGCCCTGGACGCGCCCACCAAGGCCGCCGTCGTCAAGGCCGCGACCGATGCCGAGGCCCGCGGCTGGAAGATCGCCGAGGAGAAGAACGCCGAATACAAGCGCCTGCTGGCCGAGCGCGGCATGAAGATCCACAAGCCGTCGGCCAAGCTCGACGCCGACATGCGCCAGGTCGGCGGCATCATGCAGGCCGACTGGCTCAAGGCCGCCGGCGCGGACGGCGCCGCGATCATCGACGCCTACAAGAAGAACTGAGCGATGCGCCGCTTCCTCGATCGTCTGTACGACGGTGCGGGCGCGCTGGGTGCCTTCTGCGTGTTCCTGATCTTCGTGCTGATGATCGTCGCAGGCGTCGGCCGGCAGATGAACTGGCACGTGAGCGGACTCAACGACGTGGTCGCCTGGCTGTGCGCGGCCGCGGCGTTCTTCGCCATGGCGCACGCGTTCCGCCACGGCGACTTCGTGCGCGTGACGCTGGTGCTCGACAAGGTGCCGGCCCCGGTGCGGCGCGTGCTCGACGTGACCTGCCTGCTGATCGCCTCGGTGGCGGTCGCCTACCTCACCTACTGGGCCACCAGCTTCACCTGGGAGAGCTACGAGTTCGCCGAGATGGCGACCGGCCTCGTGGTCATCCCGATCTGGATCCCGCAATCGACCTTCGTGATCGGCTGCTGGCTGCTCCTCGTGGCCATGGTCGACGAACTCGTCGGCGTGGTGCGCGGCGAGAAGCCGAGCTACCAGCGTGCCCTGGAAGAGCGGCACGCGGCGGGCGATTTCTCCTCCGACGTCTGAAAAATTCCGATGACAGAAACTCTGTGGATGGGCGCGCTGCTGCTCGTCATCATGCTGGTGATGCTGGCCGGCGGCGTGTGGATCGCCATGACGCTGGCCATCGTCGGCTGGGTCGGACAGGCCTTCTTCACGAACACGCTGCCAGGCAAGAACCTGTTCTCGGCCTTCTGGGAGAGCAACGCGAGCTGGGAGCTGGCGGCGCTGCCGCTGTTCATCTGGATGGGCGAGATCCTGTTCCGGACCAAGCTCAGCGAGGAGATGTTCGAGGGCCTGCGGCCGTGGCTCAACCGCGTGCCGGGCCGGCTGATGCACACCACCATCCTGGGCTGCGGCGTGTTCGGCTCGGTCTCGGGCTCGTCGGCGGCGACCTGCGCGACGATCGCCAAGGTGGCCCTGCCCGAACTCAAGCGCCGCGGCTACGACGAGCAGATGGCCATCGGCTCGCTCGCCACCGCCGGCACGCTGGGCATCCTGATCCCGCCGTCGATCACGATGGTGGTCTACGCCGTGGCGGCCGACGCCTCGATCATCCGCATCTTCCTCGCCGGCTTCCTGCCGGGGCTGCTGCTGATGGGGCTGTTCTCCGGCTACATCGGCTGGTGGAGCCTGCGCAACCCGGACAAGGTGCCGCCGGCCGATCCGCCCACCAGCCTGCGCGAGAAGATCCGCCTGTCGGGCAACCTCATCCCGTGCGCCTTGCTGATCGTCTTCATCGTCTGGGTGCTGGTGGCCGGCTGGGCCACGGCCACCGAGTGCGCCGCCTTCGGCGTGCTGGGTTCGCTGGCCATCGCCGCCAAGGGCCGCAGCCTGAACTGGCGCAACTTCAGGGACGGTCTGATGGGTGCCACGCGCACCAGCTGCATGATCATGTTCATCCTGGCGGGGGCGGCCTTCCTGACCAAGACGATGGCCTTCACCGGCATTCCCCGCGAACTGGCCGAATGGGTCGACGCCATGCACCTGTCGCCCTACGCGCTCATCGGCGCGCTGGTGGTGGTGTACCTGGTGCTGGGCACGGCGCTCGACGGCATCTCGATGATCGTGCTGACCAGTGCCGTGGTGCTGCCGATGATCCAGAAGGCTGGCTTCGACCTGGTGTGGTTCGGCATCTTCATCGTGCTGCTGGTGGAGATCGCCGAGGTCACGCCGCCGGTGGGCTTCAACCTGTTCGTGCTGCAGAACATGACGGGCAAGGACAGCAACCTCATCGCCAAGGCGGCGATCCCGTTCTTCCTGTGCCTCGTGGTGTGCATCGCCCTGATCACCCTGTTCCCGAGCATCGTCACCAGCGTGCCGAACTGGATGATGGGCGTGGAGAAGTAGCTCGATGGCCGCGAGGACCCGCCGGTCGTGCTGATCAACGCGCTGGCCATCTGCGCCGCCGCCTGCGTGGGCGCGCTGCTGCGCTGGGGCGTGTCGACGTGGCTCAACCCCGGCGGCGCGATCCCCTGGGGCACGCTCGCGGTCAATCTGGTCGGCGGCTACCTGATCGGCATCGCGATCGGCGTCTTCAGCGGCCTGCCCGACATCCATCCGGCATGGCGGCTGATGGTGATCACGGGGTTCCTGGGCACACTGACGACGTTCTCAAGCTTCTCGGCCGAGACGGTCGGCATGCTGGCCGACGGCCGCTCCGGCCTCGCCCTGCTCACCATCGCCTTGCATCTGGGGGGCTCGTTGTGCCTCACCTGGCTCGGGCTGCGTACCGTGCAGGCCTTCATGCCCTGACCCGGTCGAAGTCCCCGCTCGAGGCCGGGTGCCGGACACGGGCCGACCCACCCCGTCGATAAAATCCGTCCCGATGCCCCTGGTCTTCCTCGTCGCCCTCCCCTTCATCGCCAGCGCGCTCGCGGCCTTCCTGCCGTCCAACGCCCGCAACCGGGAATCGACGCTCGCAGGCCTGGTGGCCCTGGGGTGCGCGGTGCAGGTCGCCTGGATGTTCCCGCGCCTGGCCGGTGGCAACGTCATCCGCCAGCGCATCGAGTGGCTGCCTTCGCTCGGCCTGGACCTCACGTTCCGGATGGACGGCTTCGCCTGGCTGTTCTGCATGCTGGTGCTGGGCATCGGGGCGCTGGTGGTGCTGTATTCGCGCTACTACATGTCGGCCTCCGATCCGGTGCCGCGCTTCTTCTCCTTCTTCCTCGCCTTCATGGGGGCGATGATGGGCGTGGTGCTCTCGGGCAACCTCGTCCAGATGGTGCTGTTCTGGGAACTGACCAGCCTGTTCTCCTTCCTGCTGATCGGCTACTGGCACCACCGGCGCGATGCCCGGCGCGGCGCGCGCATGGCACTGACGGTGACGGGCGCGGGCGGGTTGTGCCTGCTCGCCGGCGTGCTGATCCTCGGGCGCATCGTCGGCAGCCACGACCTCGACGTCGTCCTGGCCTCGGGCGACGCGATCCGCGCCCACGCGCTCTATCCGGCGGCGCTGGTGCTGGTGCTGCTGGGCGCCTTCACCAAGAGCGCGCAGTTCCCGTTCCATTTCTGGCTGCCGCGCGCCATGGCGGCGCCCACGCCGGTGTCGGCCTACCTGCATTCGGCCACCATGGTGAAGCTGGGCGTGTTCCTGATGGCGCGGCTCTGGCCGGCGCTCTCGGGCACGGAGGAATGGTTCTGGCTGGTCGGCGGCGCCGGGGCGATCACGCTCACGCTCGGGGCGTACATCGCGATGTTCCAGCGCGACCTGAAGGCGCTGCTCGCGTACTCGACCATCTCGCACCTGGGCCTCATCACGCTGTTGCTGGGCCTGAACAGCCCGCTGGCGGCGGTGGCGGCGGTCTTCCACATCATGAACCACGCGACCTTCAAGGCCTCGCTCTTCATGGCCGCCGGCATCATCGACCACGAAAGCGGCACGCGCGACATCCGCAAGCTCAGCGGCCTGATCCGGCTGATGCCCATCACCGGCACGCTGGCCATCATCGCCAGCGCCTCGATGGCCGGCGTGCCGCTGCTCAACGGCTTCCTGTCCAAGGAGATGTTCTTCGCGGAGACCGTGTTCATCGAGTCGACGCCGTGGATCGAGTTCGTCCTGCCGGTGATCGCCACCGTCGCGGGCATCTTCAGCGTCGCCTATTCGGCGCGCTTCGTCTTCGATGTCTTCTTCGGCCCGCCCTGCGGACCGGAGGTGCCCAAGACCCCGCACGAGCCACCGCACTGGATGCGCGTGCCGGTCGAACTGCTGGTGCTGGTGTGCCTGGTGGTGGGCGTGGCGCCGGCCTGGTCGGTCGGGCCGCTGCTGGCCACCGCGGCCACGCCGGTCGTGGGCGGCGTGCTGCCCGACTACAGCCTCGCGGTCTGGCATGGGTTCAACCTGCCGCTGCTGATGAGCTTCATCGCGCTGGCGGCCGGGGGCGGCCTGTACCTGCTGCAGCGGCGCGGCCGCGCGCGGGGCCGGCTGTCGCACACGCCGGGGCTGGGCCGCTTCGACGGCCAGCGCATCTTCGAGAACCTCCTCGCGCGCCTGAGCGAGGCTGGCCGCCGCAGCCGGCGCCTGCTGGGCACGCACCGGTTGCAGTCGCAGCTGCTGCTGCTGGTGCTGGTGGCGCTGGCCGGCGCCGCCGCCTCGCTGTGGGTGGCGCCGGCCTTGCGCGGCACGCGCGAGCCGCTCGCCTTCTCGCCGATGTTCGCGATGACCTGGACGATCGGCGCCGTCTGCGCGCTGGCCGCCGCCTGGCAGGCCAAGTTCCACCGGCTCGCCTCGCTGATGCTGGCGGCGGCCTCGGGCCTGGTGTGCTGCATCACCTACATCTGGTTCTCCGCGCCCGACCTCGCCCTGACGCAGCTGGTGGTCGAGGCGGTCACGACCGTGCTGATCCTGCTCGGCCTGCGCTGGCTGCCGATGCGCCAGCAGGCGGTCCAGCCGGCCCGCGAGCGCCTGCGGCCGTGGGGCCGGCGCGGCCGGGACCTGCTGGTGGCGACCCTGGCCGGCGGCGGCATGGCGGCGATCGCCTGGACCGTGATGACGCGCGCCTCGCCGGGCAGCATCTCCCCCTTCTTCCTGGAGCGCGCGCTGACCGAGGGCGGCGGCACCAACGTCGTCAACGTCATGCTGGTGGATTTCCGCGGCTTCGACACCTTCGGCGAGATCACCGTGCTGGGCGTGGTCGCCCTCACCGTGTACGCGCTGCTGCGGCGCTTCCGTCCGGCCATCGAGTCGATGGCGCTGCCGGCCCAGCAGCGCGCGCAGGCCGACGACGGCAGCAGCGACCTGCTCAACCCGCGCCGCGCCAAGGACACCGCCGTGGGCTACCTGATGGTGCCGGCGGTGCTGGTGCGGCTGCTGCTGCCCCTGGCCGTGCTGGTGTCGGTCTACTTCTTCATGCGCGGGCACAACGCGCCGGGCGGCGGCTTCGTCGCCGGGCTGGTGATGTCGGTGGCGCTGGTGCTGCAGTTCATCGTCTCGGGCACCGAATGGGTCGAGGAGCACCTGCGCATCTATCCGCGACGCTGGATCGCCGTCGGTCTCCTGCTGGCGCTGGCCACCGGCGGCGGTTCGGTGGTGCTGGGCTATCCGTTCCTGACCACCCACACCGCCCACCTGCACCTGCCGGTGCTCGGCGAGCTTCACGTGCCCAGCGCGCTGTTCTTCGACATGGGCGTGTTCTCGCTGGTGCTGGGCGCGACCATGCTGATCCTGACCGCGCTGGCGCACCAGTCGGTGCGCAGCCACCGCTGGGCCGACGAACAGGCCGAGCGCGAATCCGACGCCCAGGCGCACGCCCGGGTCGACGCCGACAAGGTCGCGCGTTCCGAGGCCGCCGACCCCCGCCTCGTGATCGAGGAAGCCGTGCCCCACCCCGCCGGCCTCGCGCCCCCGGCGTCCGGAGACCACTGATGGAAATCGTCCTCGCCATCGCCATCGGCGTGCTCACCGGCTCGGGGGTCTACCTGCTGCTGCGGCCACGCACCTTCCAGGTCATCATGGGCCTCACGCTGCTGTCGTACGCGGTCAACCTCTTCATCTTCAGCATGGGCCGCCTGAAGGTCGACAGCGAGCCGGTGCTCATTCCCGGCTATGCCTCCACCCTCTCGAACACCGCCGACCCGCTGCCCCAGGCGCTGGTGCTCACCGCCATCGTGATCGGCTTCGCGATGACGGCGCTGTTCCTGGTGGTGATGATCGCGCAGCGCGGCCTCTCGGGCACCGACCACGTCGACGGCCGGGAGCGCGCGGAATGATCGACGACATCGCGCGACTGCTCGACCGCCTGCTCGAGTTCACGATGCCGCACCTGGTGGCGGTGCCCATCCTCGTGCCGATGTTCACCGCCGCGCTGATGCTGCTGCTGGGCGAGCAGCGCCGGCGCCTGAAGTCGGCGCTGACGGTGATCTCCGGGCTGGTCGGCCTGATCGCCGCGCTGGCGCTGCTGCGCTGGGTCAACGCACCGGACACCGGTGGCGGACCCGGCTCCATCGGCGTCTACCTGGCGGGCAACTGGCGCGCTCCCTTCGGCATCGTGCTGGTGGCCGACCGGCTCTCCACGCTGATGGTGGCGCTCACCGGCGTGGTCGCCTTCGCGGTGTCGATCTATTCCACCTCCCGCTGGGACCGCGCCGGCGTGCATTTCCATCCGCTGCTCCAGCTGCAGCTGATGGGCCTCAACGGCGCCTTCCTCACGGGCGACCTGTTCAACCTGTTCGTGTTCTTCGAGGTCATGCTGGCCGCCTCCTACGGCCTGCTGCTGCACGGCTCGGGCCGGCTGCGGGTGCGCGCCGGGCTGCACTACATCGCCATCAACCTGGCGGCCTCCTCGCTGTTCCTGGTCGGCGCGGCGCTGCTGTACGGCGTGACGGGCACGCTCAACATGGCCGATCTGGGCGTGCGCATCGCCGGGCTCGACGCCGGCGACCGCGGGCTGGTGCACGCCGCCGCCGCCATCCTCGCGACCGCGTTCTTCGCCAAGGCGGGCGCCTGGCCACTGAACTTCTGGCTGGTGCCCGCCTACAGCGCCGCGGTGGCGCCGGTCAGCGCCGTCTTCGCCCTGCTGACCAAGCTGGGCGTCTATACCGTGCTGCGGCTGTGGACCCTGATGTTCGCGCCCGACGCCGGCGTGTCGGCGCAGTTCGGCCAGGGCGCGCTGGTGGGGCTGGGGATCGCCACGCTGTTCGCCGCCGCGCTGGGCGTGGTCGGCACGCAGCGGCTGTCCAACCTCGCGAGCTTCTGCGTGCTGGTCTCCGCCGGCACGCTGCTGGCGGCCGTCGGGCTGGGACAGCCGGGTGTCTGGGCCGGAGCGCTCTACTACCTGCTGAACTCCACGCTGGCGGCGAGCGCGTTCTTCCTGCTCATCGACATGATCGAGCGCTGGCGCAACGCGGGCGCCAGCATCGCGCCGCACGAGCGCGCGGGCAGCGCCCCGTTCCTGGCGGAGGACCTGACCGTGCACGCGCACGTCAACCTCGACGACGAGCAGCAGGCGCTCTACGGCCGCGCCATCCCCGCCGGGGTGGCCTTCCTGGGGCTGGGCTTCGTGGGCTGCGCGTTGCTGCTGGCGGGACTGCCGCCGTTCTCCGGCTTCGTCGGCAAGTTCGCGATGCTCGCCAGCCTGCTCGACGCGCCGCGCGTGAGTCCCGCGGGCTGGACCTTCCTGGCGATGCTGCTGGCCTCGGGCTTCCTGACGCTGGTGGCGTTCAGCCGCACCGGCATCCGCCATTTCTGGACCCAGGACCACATCGGCCAGCCGTCCCTGCGCGCGCTGGAGGTGCTGCCCGTGGCGGTGCTGCTGGCCGCGTGCGTGGCCCTGACGATCCAGGCCGAGCCGGTGATGCAGCACGCCCAGGCGACCGCCGAGGGCCTGCTGCACCCCGATGCCTACCGCGAGGCCGTCTTCGGCGCCCGCCAGATCCCGAGCCCGACCCCGGGCGCCGCCGCAGGGAGTGCCGCGCCATGATCCGCCGCTGGATTCCGTCCCCGCCGCTGTCGATCGCGCTGTTCGTCGTCTGGCTGCTGCTCAACCAGTCCCTCGACGCGGCGACCCTGCTGATGGCGCTGATCCTGGCGCTGGTGGTGCCGCTGCTCACGCGCGGGCTGCGCCCGGCGGCCGTGCGCATGCGCCGCCCGCTGGTGGCCGCGCGGCTCGTCGTCGTCGTGCTGCGCGACATGGTGCGCTCGGCCCTGATGGTCGCGCGCGAGCTGCTCACGCGCCGCACCGACGACATCCCCTCGCACTTCCTGCTGATTCCCCTGGACGTGCGCGACGCCAACGCGCTCGCGGTCCTGGCGATGATCCTGTGCCTGACCCCGGGCACCGCCTGGGGCGAACTCAGCCTCGACCGCTCGACCCTGCTGCTGCACGTCTTCGACCTGAAGGACGAGCAGGGGATGATCCGCATGATCAAGGACCGCTACGAGAAGCCGCTGATGGAGATCTTCGAGTCATGACGCCCGTGCTGCTGTGGGGCCTGAAGGCCGCCCTCTTCCTGCTGGCCATCGCCATGCTGTGCGCGCTCTACCGGCTGCTGGCCGGTCCGAGCGCCCAGGACCGCGTGATGGCGCTGGACTGCCTCTACATCAACGGCATGCTGATGATGCTGGTGCTGGGCATCGTCTACGCGAGCAACGTCTACTTCGAGGCGGCGATGCTGGTGGCGCTGTTCGGCTTCGTCAGTTCCACCGCGCTCGCCAAGTTCCTGCTGCGCGGCGAGGTGATCGAGTGATGCCCGAATTCGTCGCCACGCCGCTGCCGCTGTGGGCCGAGATCGTGACGGCGGTCTTCGCCGTGGCGGGCGCGGCCTTCGCCGCCATCGGCTCGTTCGGGCTGGTGCGCATGCCGAGCTTCTTCCGCCGCATCCACACGCCCACCCTGGGCGCGACGGCCGGCGTGTGGTGCGTGACCATCGCCACCATCGTGTACTTCTCGATGCAGGGCGCCAACCTGTTCCTGCACGCGGTGCTCATCACGCTGTTCATCGCGCTCACCGCGCCGGTCACCACCATCTTCCTGATGCGCGCGGCCCTCTTCCGCGAACGCCAGAAGGGCGGCGACGTCCCGCAGGCGCACCCGGGCGACGAACTCGGCCTGGACGCCGACGGCCAGCCCAGGAAGCCCGCGGGCACGTCGGTCCCGACGCCGGACTGACCGCGTTCAGGCCGGCTCCCGCAGCCCCTCCAGCGACGCCTTCGCGCTCGCCACCTCGATCTCCCGGGGCAGCGTCACGCCGTTCTTCACGGCCAGGATCTCCGCCATCACGCTGACCGCGATCTCCGGCGGCGTCTTGCTGCCGATGTAGATGCCGATCGGCCCGCGCAGGCGCTCCAGCGAGGCCGCCGTGTGGCCGAAATGCTCCACCATGCGTTCGCGCCGGGCCTGCGCGTTGCGGCGCGAGCCGATGGCCCCGACGTAGAACGCTTCGCTGTCCAGGGCCTCCAGCAGCGCCAGGTCGTCGATCTTCGGATCGTGCGCGAGCGCGACCACGCAGCTGCGGCGGTCCGGCCGGAAGGCGATCACGGCGTCGTCGGGCATCTGCGTCGTGATCGTCACGCCGGGCACGGCCCAGGCGCCCCGGTACTCCGCGCGCGGGTCGCACAGCGTCACCGCGAAGCCGCTGAACTTGGCCATCGTCGCGAGGTACTCGGCCAGCTGTCCGGCCCCGACGATCAGCATGCGGAACGCCGGCCCGAAGCCGTTGACGAACCAGCCGTCGACCACGTGCGCCTCCACCGTCGCCCCGCCCGCCTCGAGCCGCACCGCGCCGTCCGCCAGCGAGACGGCGCGGCGCATCGGCCGGCCGTCCTGCAGCGACGCGACCAGCGTGCCGAGCGCGTCGGCATCGGGGTCGTGCTCGATCAGCAGCTCGAGCGTGCCGCCGCACGGCAGCCCGAAGCGGTGGGCCTCGTCGGCCGAGACGCCATAGGTCACGCTGGCCGGCCGCCGCGAGTCGCGCGGCAGGTGCAGGCGGCCGCGATGGCGCGCGATCAGGTCGTCCTCGATGCAGCCGCCCGAGACCGAACCCACCACCGAGCCGTCGTCGGCCAGCGCCATGATCGAGCCGACCGGCCGCGGCGACGAGCCCCAGGTGCGCGTCACGGTGGCCAGCAGGGCGTGCCGGCCGGCGCGCCGCCAGTCGAGGAGCGCGCGGATCACTGTCAGGTCGAGGTTGTCCATCCGCCCAGTGTGCGCGGCACCCGGGCGCGCGACCGTCGGACGCGAACGGTTTCGCCCGCCTCAGCCGGTCAGCGCGACCACCCAGGCCGACGCGTCGACGGCGGCGCGCACCCGCTGGCGCGTGCGCAGCGCGGTGCCGGCGGCG
>Ga0326721_10000736_pt1 | contig 10109 bp, 7 predicted proteins | sample SGPome_FD_203951 | JGI IMG/M metagenome (GOLD analysis project Ga0326721, IMG submission 203951) | Soil microbial communities from Southern Great Plains, Lamont, Oklahoma, United States - SGP_1_2016 | ecosystem: Engineered > Artificial ecosystem > Soil microcosm > Unclassified | place: USA...
CCCAGCACGACCGGCCGCCAACCAGGGATGTCGGCCAGCCCGGGGGCCAGCCGCGCGACCAGGTAGACGCCGGCCTTCACCATCGCCGCGGCGTGCAGGTAGGCGCTGACCGGCGTCGGCGCCTCCATGGCCGCGGGCAGCCAGAAGTGGAACGGCACCAGGGCGGACTTGGTGACCGCCCCGACCAGCACCAGCGCCGCGCCGGCGGTCATGGCCGGGCCGCTGCCGGGGTCGGCGACCACCTCCGACAGCAGGAACGAGCCGCTGGCCTGGCCGATGAGGATGAGCCCGACCAGCATCGCCAGCCCGCCGGCGGTGGTCAGGATGAGCGCCTGCGACGCCGCCCGCCGCGCGGCCAGCCGCCGTCCCGAGCCCCCGATGAGGAGGAAGGAGAAGACGGTGGTCAGCTCCCAGAACACGTAGAGCAGGAAGAGGTCGTCGGCGAGGACGAGGCCGAGCATGGAACCGGCGAAGGCGGTGAGGCAGCCGGCGAAGCGGCCGGTGCCCTCCTCGCCAGGGGCGAAGTAGCGGGCGCAGTAGACGAGCACCAGCGCCCCGACACCGGTGACGATCGCGGCGAAGGTCAGCGCCAGAGCGTCCAGCCGCAGGGCGACGTCGAGCTGCAGGGCGGGGACCCACGGCACCGTCTCGCGCACCTCCTCGCCGGCGAGCACCGGACCCAGGCGCGACAGCACCCAGACGAAGGCGGCGGCGGGCACGAGCGCCAGGGCGAGGAAGGCCTGCCGCCCCCACCACCGCACGAGGACGGGCGCCAGCACGCCGGCGGTCAGGTGGAGGAGCAGCAGTACGAGCACGTGTCTCCTGGAGTCGTTGGGCGGCTCGGGGACACCAGGAACGTCGGTCGACGACGGCCGGCGGTGACCCCAGCCTACCGGGCGCGCCGATCGAGCCGCCTCGGCGGCGGACGGGCCGGGCTGCCCGGTGCTCCTCTACCCGCGGGGACGGGACCCGACCCGCGGACGGGGGCACCCGCGCCGTCGCGACCTCGGCCGTTGCTCCGCACCGTGGCCAGGGGCCGAGGCCGCCGTCCCCGCCTGGTCCCCGGGCCGACCCCGTGTTCCGCGAGACTCCGGCGCTGAGTGCTGTGGCACTCAGCGCCGGAGCTGCGTGGAGTGGAGAGAGCAGGCCGGCCGGGTCACCCCTCGGCGACCTCGGCGGCCTCCAGCCAGTCGGTCTCGACCTGCCCCTTCTCGGCGAGGACGGCGCGCAGCCGCTCGTCGAGCTCGAGCACCCGCGCGTGGTCGGTCGCCGCCGCGGCGAGCTCGCCGTGCAGCCGCTCCTCCTCGGCGGTGAGCTTCTCCAGCCGCCGCTCCAGCCGCGCGGCCTCCTTGCGGGCGGCCCGCACCTCCCCGGCCGGGCGGGCCGCGGCCGCAGAGGCCCCCGGCGCGGGAGCGGCCGCGGCGGCCGGGGGCAGCGCCGCCTCCCCCGCCGCCCTGCGCTGCAGGTACTCCTCGACCCCGCCGGGCAGGGCGGCCAGCGAGCCGTCGCCCATGAGCGCGACCACCGAGTCGCAGACCCGGTCGACGAAGTACCGGTCGTGGCTGACCACCAGCACGGTGCCGGGGAAGCCGTCGAGCAGGTCCTCCAGCGCGGTGAGCGTGTCGATGTCGAGGTCGTTGGTCGGCTCGTCGAGCAGCAGCACGTTCGGCTCGCTCATGAGCAGCCGCAGCAGCTGCAGGCGGCGCCGCTCGCCGCCGGAGAGGTCACCGACCGGCGTCCACTGGCGGGATGCCGGGAAGCCGAACCGCTCGGCCAGCGACGACGCGGAGATCTCCTGGTTGCCGATCCGGGCGATCCGGGCGATCTCCTGCACCGCCTCGAGCACCCGCAGCCGGGCGGGCAGCTCGGTGACGTGCTGGGACAGGTAGGCGGGGGCGACCGTCTGCCCGCGCACCACCCGGCCGCGGTCGGGCTCGGTCTCCCCGACCAGCAGGCGCAGCAGCGTCGTCTTGCCCGCGCCGTTGACGCCCACGACGCCGATCCGGTCGCCGGGGCCGACGTGCCAGGTGAGGTCGTCGAGGAGGGTGCGCGGGGGCGCGCCGGTCGCCGGGTCCCCCGGGACGGCGTAGTCGACGTCCTCCACGTCGTAGACGGTCTTGCCGAGCCGCCGGCTGGCGAAGCCCTTGAGCGCCATCGTGTCGCGCGCCGGCGGCTCGTCCTCGATCAGCGCCTGGGCCGCCTCGATGCGGAACCGGGGCTTGCTGGTGCGCGCGGGCGGGCCGCGGCGCAGCCAGGCCAGCTCCTTGCGGACCAGGTTCAGCCGCCGTTCCTCGGTGACCGCCGCGATCCGGGCCCGCTCGGCCCGGGCGAGGGTGTAGGCGGCGTAGCCGCCCTCGTAGGCGTGCACCCGGCCGTCGGCGACCTCCCAGGTCTGGCTGCAGACCTCGTCGAGGAACCACCGGTCGTGGGTGACGACCACCAGCGCCCCGACCCGGTCCTTGACGTAGCCGGCCAGCCAGGCCACGCCCTCGACGTCGAGGTGGTTGGTCGGCTCGTCGAGCACCAGCAGGTCCAGCGGGCGGACCAGCTGCGCGGCCAGCGCCACCCGCCGCCGCTCGCCGCCGGACATCGGTGCGACCGGGGAGTCCAGCCCCAGCCGGTCGAGCTCCAGGCCGGTGAGCACGCTGCGCACCGCCGGGTCGGCAGCCCACTCGTGCTCGGCGGCGAACAGGCTCTGGGGCAGGACGACGTCGCGGACGGTCGCGCCGGGCGGCAGCGTGCCGGACTGGTCGAGGACGCCGACGGCGAGGTCGCCGCGGCGGGTCACCCGGCCGGAGTCGGGCTCCTCGCGCCCGGTGAGGACGCCGAGCAGCGTGGACTTGCCGCTGCCGTTGCGCCCGACCACGCCGATCCGCTCGCCGGAGGCGATGCCCAGCGAGACGTCGTCGAGCAGGACGGTGGTGCCGTGTGCCTTGTGCACCCGCTCGAGGTTGACCAGGTTGAGGGGCGCGCTCATCACCGGCCAGTATCCGCGCGGCCGCTGCGTGTCGGACGGGCGACCTCCGCGGGACGCGGAGGTCCCGGTGGGTCAGTCGTGCGGGGGCCGGCTCACCGGTTGCTCCAGGCCGGCGCGTTGACGGCCACACCGTCCGGGGCCCCCAGCTGCCGCAACCCGTCCCCGGAGCGGTCCACGACCCACACCTGGTCGCCGGGGTGGTCACCAGGACGGTTGCTCTTGAAGGCGATCGACTGCCCGTCCGGGGACCAGGTGGGGTCCTGGTCGACCCCGTCCCGGGAGGTGACCGGCTGCTCAGCGGAGCCGTCGTCCGCCATCACGTAGATGCGGCTCTCACCTCCCGCTTCCCGCCGGAACGCGATCTGCGTGCCGTCGGGCGAGAAGACCGGGTCCGCATTGCCCCCGACGTCGGTCAGCCGGGTCGCGCCCCCCGACCCGTCGACCGGGAGGGAGTACAGGTGCCCGTCCCCGTCGGCGGGGGTGTCGGTCCCCCAGTACACGACCCGCGTCCCGTCGGCGGAGAACGTGAGGTCGCTGAGGTAGGCGACGCCCGGGTCGAGGTCGTCGCGGACGGTGGTCCCGTCCACGGTCACGATCCGCAGGTCGGTCCGGCCCTCGATGGTGCAGGCCACCGCCAGCTGGGTGCTGTCGGCGGGGTTCCAGGCGGGCCGGTCCGGGGACGGGCAGCCCTCCACCGGCAGCAGGCGATCGCCCGAGCCGTCGGTGCCCATCGCGCGCAGCTCGTACTGGCCCGGCGCGAACGCGTGCTGGTAGACGATCGTCGACCGGTCGGCCGAGATCAGCGGGCCGACGTCCGCCCCCGGTGCCGTGGTCAGCCGCTGCGCGACGGCCCCACCGGCGTCCATCAGGTACAGGTCGGCGTCGTCGCCCACGGTCCGCGGGACGACGAGGGTGGTGTCGGGCAGGGGAGGGCCCTGCGGCAGCAGGGGTTCGGACGTCGGAGCAGGAGCGGAGGTCGAGGGCGCGGGTTCGTTCGCGGCCAGGGGGTCATCACCCCGGAGGAGGAGGTACCCGCCGATCCCGGCGCCGGCCAGGACGAGGAGTCCGACCGCGGCCTCCTGCAGCCGGCGACGGCCGGCGGGCGGCGTCGGAGTCAGCGTCGGTGTCGAGGTCGGCGTCGGTCTGCACGTCGGCGCCGGGGTCGGGGTCGGCGGGACCACCCGGGAGGACGTCGTGGGCAGGCCCGGCCCGGGTGGTGGGCCGGACGATTCGGCCTCCCGGCCGGGCCGCGGCACCGGACGTGGGTCGCCGGCCGGCTCCCGGTCGGGGCGTGCCCCCGGAGCCGGTGGCGGCGTCGGGACGGGGTCGCGCGGCGGCCGGGCTCCCGCGTCGTCCCGCCGTGGCGTGAGCACGGCGGGACGCTCCAGGCGGGCCGGCCCCGCTGCCCCCGCCTGCCCGGACGTGTCGGGAGGGGCCGTCCGGGGCGGGAGGTCGAAGATGCGCCCGTCCGGAGCGCGCAGGTAGAGGACGGGCGTCCCCCACTCGACGGGGTTGGGCTCGTCCCGGACGGCGTTGCGGGCCTCGGCCATGGCGGCGTCGAGCTGGTAGCCGTCGGCGACGGCCTCGTAGAGGCTGTGCGCGAAGGTGATGGCCGCGTCGTCGGTGATCTCGAACTGCATGGCCACGACCGCGGGGATGCCCTGGTGGACGAGGCTCTGCGCCGTCCCGGAGTAGGGATCGGCGCGTCCGCCCCGGGCGCCCTCGCAGGAGTTGAGCACCGCCAGCCGCAGGCTGCGGTGATCGGACAGCAGGGCGCCGAGGTCGGCCCCGCTGAGGAGCTGCGCCCGGCCTCCGGGGCCCTCGAGCGCGAGGACGCCGTCCTGGGCCACTGGGTCGTAGCGGCCGTGGCCGATGAAGTGGAAGACGTGGTACTCGCCGCGGCGCAGCGAGCTCCGCAGGTCCGCCAGCCTCCCCGTGGGCACCCGATCGAGCTGCACCCGGCCGGTCTCCTGCAGGTCGGCCAGCGCGTCCCGCACCTTCTCCCACTCCTCGACGACGTCGAGCCGCGGGAAGTCGGTGGGGCTGGCGGCCGCCATCAGGATCCGCAGCGGCGGCTGCACGGTCAGCGGGCGGATCCGCCGCGGGAGCTCGAGGTAGCGCACCACCGGCGTCCACGGCGAGAGCGCCAGGAACCGGCGGGCGTCGCGGTCGTAGAGGTACTCCCAGGGCAGGTCGGCGAGCTCGGGACTGTCGGCCAGCCGCAGCCGGACGCGCAAGCCCGTGTCCTCCCGGCCCTCGACCTGGTCGAGGCTGCTGGTCAGGGCCGTCCGCACCCGGTCGGTGAAGATCGCGTCGAACAGCCGGCCACCGAAGTCCCGCACCGCCGCGGCCTCCGGCGTCCCCTCCCCGCGGGTGGTCTGCCGCCGTGGCCGGCCGACCCGCAGCAAGAAGTTCTCCAGCTCGAGGTCCGAGAACGGCAGCGTCACCGGGACCGGCCGGGTCTCCCCCACCGGGGAGTTGAGCACCCGTGCCCGGTAGCCCTCGTCCCCCCGTTCGATCAGGAGATCGAAGTCCACGTAGGTGTGCTGCGGCATGACGCCTCCCCCAGCCGCCCGCTGGAGTACGGCTAGGGACCGTCGGACCGGGGCTGCCGGTGCCAGGTCATGGACACCTTGAAATTGCCGGTCGTGCTGGCGCCGGCGACGAAGGCACCCACCTCGGCGCTCAACTGCAGGCCGAACTCCACCTGCACCTGTTCCGGCGCCTCCGCCAGTGTCCGCAGCTGGCCCAGCAGCGCCTGCACGGCCGGCTGCACGCGGCCCACTGCCTGCTCGAAGGTCTGCCTGGCCTGCTCGACGACGCGCGGCGGCTCCTGGTCCCCCCAGCCGCGGGTGACCTGACCGTCGCTCCCCTGCCCGTCGTCGACCTGGACGACCACGGTGCCGCCGTCCTGCAGGGGGAATTCCACCAACTGCCGCACCATGGCACCGCCCCGTCCGGTGTTGTGGACGCCGAGTCCTGACTGTAGGAGGTGGTCCACACGGCGTAGCCGCCGTCGGGCGCGGCCCCCCACGGACTGACGGCGTGTCCCCGGAGGACACGCCGTCAGCGGGCCTCGGCGACCCCGAGCCACGGTTGCAGCGCGCCGTCGGCGATCAGCCGGCCCACCCGGCGGGACTGCTCCTGCGCCTCCTGCCGCCGCGGATCGTCGCCGTGCCGACGGGTCACCTCGGCGTCCACCGCGTCGGCGCGCTCCCCCCACTCCGGCGGGCTGTCCCCGAGGTCGGCGGTCGCGGTCTCCCCCAGCCGGAACCCGGCCGCATCCAGCAGCGCCCGCACCTCCTCCTCGGTCGGGAAGTCGTTGCCCTCGGGCAGCGGCGGTGGGAGCGGGCGGTCGGCGACGAACACCAGCAGCCCGAGCCGGCCGCCGTCCCGCAGCACCCGCCGCAGCTCGGCCAGCGCACCGGCCTTGTCCGAGGTGGTGCAGAGGACGCCGAGGCACCAGGCGGCGTCGAACGCGGCATCCGCGAACGGCAGCCCCTGCGCCACCGCGGCCACCGACGGCAGGTGGAACAGCCGGCGCGCGGCGCGCGCCGCGGCGTGCATCGGCTCGGCGCAGACGGCGCGTACCCCGCGCTCCGCGGCCAGCCACCCGGCCGGCCCGCCGACGCCGGCGCCGTCGTCGAGCACCCGGCTGCCCGCCGTCAGCGCCAGCCGATCGGCCAGCCAGCGCAGCGCTGCCTCGCTGCCGCTGCCCCGGCACCCGGCGGGGATCGCGTGCTCGGGGCCCAGCGTCCGCACCGCCTCCTCGGTCCACCCGGCGACCGTGCCGAACTCGGCCTCCATCGCCTCGCTCTCCAGCTCGCTCACATCGCCTCCTCGCTGGCGCTCGTCGGCGCCACGAGCGATCGCTGCTCTGTCCATGGTGGGCTCGCGAGCTCGCCCACTGCCTCCCTGATCGCGGCGGCGACCTCGGCCTTGACCCGGGCGCCGTCGTCCTCCCCGAGGCCCGAGGCCAGACCGGACAGGTTGACCCCCACGACCCCGGGGACGCTCAGCAGCGCGCGGGCCTCGGCCACGGCGGCCGCGATGCCGGCCGACCGCGGGTCCGGTGCGGCCAGCACCTCCTCGACCGTGGCGTCGTCCACGTGCAGGCCGGGGAAGCGCTGGAGCACCCGCGCCGAGCGCTCGTCGGTGTAGACAGCGACCGCGGCGACGAACGGCAACGTCGCCCCTGCGCGCCGCGCGGCGGCGACGAACGCCGCCACCTCGGCCGGGGTGCGGACGTGATTGAGGACGCACACCTGCGCCCCGGCCCGCTGCTTGTCCGCGACCCGGGCCGGCCGGCGCTCGACCGGCGGGGCCGCGGGCGACTCGGGGACGGCGACCGGCAGCCCCGCCGCTCCCGCGAGCGCCGCCAGCCGGGTGCCGTCGAGGTCGAACACCTGGGTGACGCCGGGCCGGACGCCGGGGCCGCGGGCATCGCCGGTCACGCACAGCACGCCGTCGACGCCCACCGCGGCCAGGCCCGCCAGTTCCTGCTCGAGGACGACGCGGTTGCGGTCACGGCAGGCCAGCGTCGTCCACGGCCGGCCGCCGGCGTCCCGGACCTCGGCAGCGAACAGCGTGGGCGGGTAGTCGGGTCGGTTGGCGTGCTCGCCGACCAGCAGCCCGTCGGACACCGGGGCCAGCACGCCCACGACCCGGCGCAGCGAGGCCGGGTCGAACGGCGCCACGGTGAGGTCGGTGAGCACCACCGGCCCTGTGCGGGCGCGGTCGAGCAGGCTGCCCGGTGGCGGCGCGACCGGGGGCACCGCCGGCGCATCCCAGGCGGGGGCGGGCTCGTCGAGGAAGACGCAGCGGTGCTCGGCCACCTCGCAGCGGCCGTCGTCCCGGACGCCACCGCACGGGCCGAACACCATCCGCTTGGGGCAGCCCGGCCGCCGACGGTCGTCGTCCACGGCCGGAGCCTGACCCGTGCGAACGGACCCCAAACCGGCGAGATCGCGTGATCTCGCACGGTCCGGAAGCACATCCGTGCGAGATCACGCGATCTCGCCACTCCGGCTGGCGGCTACCGCCCGGCCGCCGGGATCGTCATGCTGGCCGCGACCGGTCCCGCGACGGAGGAGCCGCCCGTGTCCGTCTTCCCGCCTCTGCCGCTTGCCGAGTGGGCCGACACCAAGGAGACCGTGCACCGGTTCCTGCAGGTCATCGGCAAGCTGCGGCTGGCCAACGCCCCGCGGCGCAACCACTGGTGGCACATCCCCTTCCACCTCACCGGCCGGGGGCTGACCACCCGCCCGATGGGTTTCGACCCGGTCTTCGCCGTCGACCTCGACCTGGTCGACCACCGGCTGGAGGTGGCCGTCGCCGACGGACGGCGGGCGTCGTTCCCGCTGCCCGGGCTGAGCGTGGCGGCGTTCTACCGGCAGCTGCTCGACACCCTCGCGACGCTCGGCCTGCCCGCGACCGTGCAGATCCCGGTCCCGTTCGACCTGGCCGACCGCACCCCGTTCGCCGAGGACGAGCACCACGCCTCCTACGACCGCGACCGGGTGACCCGCTACTGGGTGGTGCTGGGCCAGGTGGCGCAGGTGCTCGAGGAGTTCGCCGGGCGCAGCTACGCCAAGACCAGTCCGGTGCACCACTTCTGGCACACCTTCGACCTGGCCGTCACCCGCTTCTCCGACCGCCGGGTGGAGCAGCCGGACACCGTCGACCCGGTCACCCGCGAGGCCTACTCGCACGAGGTCATCAGCGCCGGCTTCTGGTTCGGCGACGACCAGGTGCCCGAGCCCGCCTTCTACTCCTACACCGCACCCGAGCCGCCGGGCCTGGTCGACGAGCCGCTGCGGCCGGCTGCGGCGCGGTGGATCGAGAGCCGCGGCGCGCACCTGGCGCTGCTGCCCTACGAGGACGTGCGCACCGCGGCCGACCCGCGCGCCGTCGTCCTGGACTTCCTGGAGAGCGCCTACGTGGCCGGCGCCAGGCGCGCCGGCTGGGACCTCGCGGCGCTGCGCTGCCCGACCGCCCCCGAGCCCCGATGACCCCGACCCTCCGGAGGTGCACGCCATGAGCAACCTTGACCGCCGCCCGCCCTCCCGCGAGCTGGGCGGGCTGGAGGGCACCGCCGCCGGCCCGGTGCTGGACCTGCTGCCGGGCAAGGAGGTGGTGCTCGGCGAGAGCACCCGGGTGCGCCGGCTGCTGCCCACCCTGGGTCGCCGGCTGGTCGGGGCGTGGGCGTTCGTCGACCACTACGGCCCCGACGACATCACCTCCACGCCCGGCATGCAGGTGCCGCCGCACCCGCACACCGGTCTGCAGACGGTGTCCTGGCTGCTCGACGGCGAGGTGCACCACCGCGACTCGCTCGGCAGCGACGCGCGCATCCGCCCCGGCGAGCTGGCCCTGATGACCGCCGGGCACGGCATCGCGCACTCCGAGCAGTCCCCGGCGGTGCACCCGCGGTACCTGCACGGCGCCCAGCTGTGGGTGGCGCTGCCCGAGGCCGCTCGCGACACCGCGCCGGCCTTCGCCCACCACACGTCGCTGCCCGGCTTCGCCTCCGACGGGCTGACCGCCACCGTGCTCCTCGGCAGCCTCGGCGGGGCCACCTCGCCGGGCACCGCGCACACCCCGCTGGTCGGCGCCGACCTGGAGCTGGCCGCCGGCGCGGACGTCGAGCTGCCGCTGGAGCCGGACTTCGAGTACGCCCTGCTGGCCTCGTCCGGGTCGGCCGAGGTGGAGGAGGCGCCGCTGGAGGTCGGCGCGATGCTCTACCTCGGCACCGGGCGGCGCACGGTGCGGGTGCGCGCCGCCGGGCCGACCCGGCTGCTGTTGCTGGGCGGCGAGCCGTTCGAGGAGCGGATCGTCATGTGGTGGAACTTCGTCGGCCGCTCCGGCGAGGAGATCGCCGAGTACGCCGAGCGGTGGAACGCCGAGGACGAGCGCTTCGGCGCGGTCGTCGGCTACGACGGCGACCGGCTGGAGGCCCCGCCGCTGCCGCCGGTACCGCTCAAGGCCCGGGGCCGGGAACGCTGAGGACCACGGCCGGCCGCGACGGGGCGGACCTCCCTCCGAGGGGGTAGAGGAACGGCCGGGTCTCTGTGGAAGCCCGGTGGCCGGTGCGATGACAGGAGCATGAGAGCGCTGGCCCAGGACGAGGAGC
>Ga0326721_10000737_pt1 | contig 10094 bp, 10 predicted proteins | sample SGPome_FD_203951 | JGI IMG/M metagenome (GOLD analysis project Ga0326721, IMG submission 203951) | Soil microbial communities from Southern Great Plains, Lamont, Oklahoma, United States - SGP_1_2016 | ecosystem: Engineered > Artificial ecosystem > Soil microcosm > Unclassified | place: USA...
TGCAGGCGCCCAACCTGGCCGACCTGACCTTCGCCGAGGAGCAGGGCTCGTTCCTGGTCGGCGCGATCGCCGCGCTGAAGAGCCAGAAGCACAGCGTGGGCTTCATCGGCGGCGTCAACGTGGCGCTGATCCACAAGTTCCAGGCCGGCTTCGACGCCGGGGCGAAGGCCGCCGACCCGTCGGTCAAGCTGACGGACAAGTACCTCACCCAGCCGCCGGACTTCGGTGGCTTCAACGACCCGACCAAGGGTGAGACCGCCGCCAACGGCATCTACGACGGAGGCGCTGACGTCATCTTCGCCGCCGCCGGAGGCTCGGGCAGCGGCGTGTTCAAGGCTGCCAAGGCCAAGGGCGCGCTGGCGATCGGCACCGACTCCGACCAGTACCAGACGGCAGCCGACGACGTGAAGGATGTCGTCATCTCCTCGATGCTCAAGCGGGTCGACGTGGCCGTCGGCAAGTTCATCGACTCGGTCAAGGACGGCAGCTTCAAGGCCGGCAACACCATCTTCGACCTCAAGGCCGGCGGTGTGGACTACTCCACCTCGGGCGGCAAGATCGACGACATCAAGGCCAAGATCGACGACTTCAAGGCCAAGATCATCGACGGCACCATCACGGTGCCCACCCAGTAGGTCGCGCCGGCGGCACGGTTCCTGCCGGTTTCCGCGCGCCGCGCTTGCATGGTTGTCGCCGGGCCCGAGGTGACTCGCTAGCGTCACCTCGGGCCCGTCGACGTCAGATCTCCACCACCCTTGCCCGCGGCGGCCCAGCAGGAGGTCGAAGATGCCCCAGCCAGCCCAGCCGGCCACCACCGGTCCCGAGAGCCGGTCCGAGCTGGCGATCGAGGTGGTGGGCATCACCAAGCGGTTCCCGGGGGTGGTCGCCAACTCCGACGTCAACATCGCGGTGCGGCGCGGCACGGTGCACGCGATCGTGGGGGAGAACGGCGCCGGCAAGTCCACCCTGATGAAGATGCTCTACGGCATGCAACGCCCGGACGAGGGCGAGATCCGGATCGACGGCAAGCCGGTCACCTTCTCCTCGCCCTCGGACGCGATCGCGGCCGGCGTCGGGATGGTGCACCAGCACTTCATGCTGGCCGACAACTTCACGGTGCTGGAAAACATCGTGCTGGGCAGCGAGCCGACCTCCCGGGGCGCGCTGAACTTCGCCGCCGCCCGCCGCCGGATCACCGAGCTCAGCCAGACCTATGGCCTGGACCTGAACCCGGACGTGCTGGTGGAGCGCCTCGGCGTGGGAGACCGCCAGCGGGTCGAGATCGCCAAGGTGCTCTACCGTGGCGCCCGGCTGCTGATCCTGGACGAGCCGACCGCGGTGCTGGTGCCGCACGAGGTCGAGGAGCTGTTCCAGAACCTGCGCGAGCTCAAGAGCGAGGGCCTGACCATCCTGTTCATCTCGCACAAACTGGACGAGGTGATCTCGGTCGCCGACGACATCACCGTGATCCGGCGGGGCCGCACGGTCGGCACCGCCAACCCGCGCTCCACCACTCCCCGGCAGCTGGCCGAGCTGATGGTCGGCTCGGAGCTGCCGAGCCCGGAAACCCGCTCGGACACCGTCTCTGACCGCACGGTGCTGTCAGTCCGGGGCCTCACCGTCACCGGCGACGGCGGCCGCAGGCTGCTCAACGACATCTCTTTCGACATCCACGCCGGTGAGATCTATGGGATCGCCGGCGTGGAGGGCAACGGCCAGAGCGAGCTGGTCGAGGCGCTGATGGGCATCCGGCCGATCAGCGCGGGCGCCATCACCCTCGCCGGCCAGGACATCACCACCGCGTCGACCCGCCACCGCCGGGTGGCCGGCATCGCCTACATTCCCGAGGACCGGCACCGGCAGGGCCTGCTGCTGGAGGCCTCGCTCTGGGAGAACCGGGTGCTCGGGCACTCCGAGTCGGCGCCCAACATCAAGGGCCCGCTGATCGACCGGGCCGGGGCGCGCCGGGACACCGAGCGGATCGTGGCCGAGTTCGACGTCCGGACGCCTGGCATCGACGTCCCGGCCCTGGCGCTGTCCGGCGGCAACCAGCAGAAGCTGATCGTGGGCCGGGAGCTCTCCGGGAACCCGGTGCTGCTGATCGCGTCCCAGCCCACCCGTGGCGTGGACGTCGGCGCGCAGGCGGCCATCTGGGAACACGTGCGCCGGGCCCGCGCGGCCGGGCTGGCCGTCCTGCTCATCTCGGCAGACCTGGAGGAGCTGATCGGCATGTCCGATTCGATCCAAGTGATCCTGCGCGGCGCGTTCGTGGCCGCGGCTGATCCGGCGACCGTCACCGCCGAGGAACTGGGCGCGGCGATGACCGGCGCTGGCGCCACCACGGGCGCGGCGTGAGCGCCGCGTCCGGCACGGCCGGCTCGGTCAGCCTGCTCGGCCGGTTACGCCAGCGTTACCCGCTGCGCTCGGTGCTGCTCGGGCTGGCAGCGCCGGTGGGGGCGGTCCTGTTCGCGCTGCTGGCGAGCTCGGTGATCCTGAGCCTGGGCGGGCACAACCCATCGACGGTGTTCCACACCATGCTGAAGCAGGCCGGCCGGCCCACCTCGTTCGTGGACATGGTGAACCAGTCGATGGTCTATTACCTGTCCGCGGTGGCGGTCTCGATCGGGTTCCGGATGAACCTGTTCAACATCGGCGTGGAGGGCCAGTACAGCCTCGCGGCCCTGGGCGCGGCCTACGTCGGCGGCCAGCTGACCGGCGGCGGTCCGTTCCACGTGGTGGCCGAGGTGCTGGTGGCGGTGCTGGTCGGCGCCGCCTGGGCGGGCATCGCCGGCGTGCTGAAGGTGACCCGCGGGGTCAGCGAGGTGATCTCGACCATCATGCTGAACGCCATCGCCGTGGGGCTGGGCTCCTACCTGCTGCACAAGCTCGGCCAGTCCAGCGGCAACAACATCCAGACCAAGCCGATCGGGGCCTCCGGCCAGGTGGCCGGCCTCAGCTACTCCGGCACCCAGGCCAAGATCTTCGGGTTCCTCTTCGTGGCGATCGCGGTCGGGGTGGCCTACTGGTTCATCGCCGGCCGCACCCGGTTCGGCTTCCGGATCAAGGCGACCGGCCTGAACGAGCAGGCTGCGGTGGCCAGCGGCATCAACGTCAAGCGGATGACCCTGGTGGCGATGCTGATGTCCGGCGGCGTCGCCGGGCTTGTTGGCCTGCCCGAGCTGCTCGGCCAGACCCACACCTTCAGCCAGACGGCGCAGTCCGGGCTTGGCTTCGCCGGCATCGCCATCGCGCTGCTGGGCCGCAACTCGCCGGTCGGCATGGCGCTGGCCGCGGTGCTGTGGTCCTTCCTCGGCAAGTCCGCCAACCAGCTGGACTTCATCGGGGTGCCGCGGGAGATCGCGGCGATCATGCAGGGGGTGATCCTGCTGTCGGTGGTGATCGCCTACGAGCTGGTCCGCCGGTACCGCCTGGTGCTGCAGCAGAAGGACGTGGCCGCCCAGCTGGCAGCCACCCCGGCAGCTCCGGCCGGCCAGGCGGTGACCGCATGAGCACCGCCACCGCGGTCACTGCCCGCCCCGACGCCAAGCGGCCGCGGGGAGCCCGGCTGTCGCCGGCGGTGCTGATCCTCTTCGCCCTCGGCGCCTTCCTGGTGCTGTCGGCGGTGCGCGCCGTCACCGGTGGCAACGACCTGACCAGCAGTGGCACGGTCGCGGCCGGCCTGTCCGCGGCGGTGCCGATCGGCCTGGCGGGCCTGGGAGGCCTGTGGTCCGAACGCGCCGGCGTGGTGAACATCGGCCTGGAAGGCATGATGATCCTGGGCACCTGGGGTTGCGCCTACGTCGGCTGGGACCACGGCGCCTGGGCCGGGCTGGTGTTCGGGACCCTGCTCGGCGCGGCCGGCGGCTTGGTGCACGCGGTGGCCACCGTGAGCTTCGGGGTCGACCACATCATCTCCGGCGTCGCGGTCAACATCATCGCCCCAGGGCTGACCCTGTACCTGACCAAGGTCACCTTCGCCCACTACCCCGGTGGCGGCCAGAAGCAGTCACCGCCGATCGGTGACGCCGGCTCGGTCACGCTGCCCTTCTCGGGCTGGTTGCGCGGCATCGAGAACCACCACTGGTTCGCCGTCTCCGACCTCGCCGGCCTGCTCGGTGGCCTGGTCACCCGGTTGTCGCTGGTGACGGTGCTGGCGGCGGTGGTGGTGGCCGCATCCGCGTGGCTGCTGTGGCGGACCGCCTTCGGGCTGCGGCTGCGCTCGTGCGGCGAGGCGCCGCATGCCGCGGAGTCGCTGGGCGTCAACGTCTACAAGTACAAGTACATCGCGGTGGTGACCTCCGGCGCGATGGCGGGCCTGGGCGGGGCGGCGCTGGCCATCTCGGCGCACCAGTTCCGCGACGGCCAGACCGGCGGCCGGGGCTTCATCGGCCTGGCCGCGCTGATCTTCGGCAACTGGCGGCCGGGCTCGCTGGCGGCCGGCGCGGGGCTGTTCGGCTACACCGACGCGATCCAGCTGCGCAGCTCCTCGGCGGTGCATCCGCTGCTGCTGCTGATGGCGATCGCGCTGGTGCTGGTGGCGATCTGGCAGTGGCGCACCGGCCAGCGGGCCATCGCCGCCGTCGCGGTGGTCATCGCCGTGCTGGCCGTGTTGTGGTACTCCGAAACCGACCGGGTTCCCGACGAGCTGGTCGGCACCACTCCCTACGTGGTGACCATCCTGGTGCTGGCGCTGGCCTCGCAGCGGCTGCGGATGCCCAAGGCCGACGGCCGGGTCTATCGCAGGGGTGAGGAGACATGACCACTGAGCCGCAGAGCGCGCCGGAGATCGACTGGGAGCTGCTGCGCCGGGAGGCGGTGGCCGTGATGGCCCGGGCGTACGCGCCGTATTCGAAGTACGCGGTCGGAGCGGCGGCGGTGGTCTCCGACGGCCGGCTGGTCACCGGCTGCAATGTCGAGAACGCCTCCTACGGCCTGGGGCTGTGCGCCGAATGCGGGCTGGTGTCGGCGCTCACCGCCAGTGGTGGCGGCCGGCTCGTCGCGATGGTGTGTGTCAACGGCGACGGCGTCCTGCTGATGCCCTGTGGACGGTGCCGGCAACTGCTGTTCGAGCACGGCGGCCCGCAGATGCTGGTCGCCGCCGCCGGCGGGCCGGTCACGGTGGCGGACCTGCTGCCGGAGGCCTTCGGCCCCCAGGATCTGGCGGCGATGGCCGCCAAGGCGAGCCACTCACCCCCGGCGTGACCTCGATGACCAGCAGGCCGGTGACCAGCGAGCTGTCGTTCAGCTCCGCCGAGGTCATCGACGATCCGTACCCGCGCTTCGCCGAGGCCCGCAGCCGGGCCCGGGTGCAGTGGCATGACGGCACCGGCATGTGGCTGGCGTTCGGGCACCCCGAGGCGAACGCGGTGCTGCGCAGCCGCGGCCTGGGCCGGATCTGGACGCCCCGCTGGCCGGAGCAGCCGATGCCCGGCTTCGAGCTGATCCACCGCAACTCGATGCTGGAGAACGAGCCGCCGGCGCACACCCGGCTGCGCAGGCTGGTAGCGGCCGGCTTCGCCCGGGGCCATGTCGAGCGGTTGCGCCCGCGGGTAGCCGAGCTGGCCGATGGCCTGGCCGGCGCGCTGGCCGAGGCCGGCCGGGACGGCGGGGCGGTGGACCTGATCGCGGGCTTCGCCGAGCCGCTGCCGGTGCAGGTGATCGCCGAGCTGCTGGGCATCCCGGAGCCCGACCGGTCGCTGCTGCGGCCATGGTCCAACGCGATCGTCAAGATGTACGAGTACCAGGTCAGCCCCGCGCAGCGCGACGCCGCCGAGGCCGCGGCGACCGAGTTCGTCGACTACCTGCGCGAGTTGGTAGCCAGGCGGCGCCGCCGTCCGGACGCCGACCTGATCAGCTCGCTGATCGCCGAGACCGACTCCGACGGCGCCCGGCTGACCGAAGACGAGCTGGTCACCACGTGCACGCTGCTGCTCAACGCCGGGCACGAGGCCAGCGTGAACGTGGTGGGCAACGGCGTGCTGGCGCTGTTTCGCCACCCTGACCAATGGCAGCGGCTGCTGGCCGCCGAGGCCGCCGGCCAGTCGCTGGTGGACACGGCAGTCGAGGAGCTGATCCGCTTCGACTCGCCGCTGCAGCTGTTCGAGCGCACCGCGGTCACCGATACCCGAGTCGGGGACGTCACCGTCGGTGCCGGGCAGAAGATAGCGGCCCTGCTGGGAGCCGCCAACCGCGATCCGGCAGTGTTCGACGACCCGGACCGCCTGGACGTCGGGCGGCTGGACAACCCGCACCTCGGCTTCGGCGCCGGCATCCACTTCTGCCTCGGCGCGCCGCTGGCCCGGGTGGAGCTGCAGACCTCCTTGCGGACGTTGCTGCGCCGCTTTCCAGGGCTCCGGCCGGCGACCGAGGACTTTCGAGCCCTGCGCCGGCACGAGTTCGTGATCCGTGGCGTCTCGTCGCTGCCGGTGTTCCTCAGCTGAGCACCGATACCGCTAGCGGTATTTCCTGGTACCGTCAGCGGTATGAAGACCAGCTTCGACATCTCCGAGCCGCTGCTGCGCGAGGTCAAGGAACTGGCCAAGCAGCGCGGCACCACCACGAAGAGCCTGGTCGAGCAGGCCCTGATCAAGTTGCTGGCCGAGGTCCAGGCTGAGACGGCGACGAGCTTCACGCTGCGCGACGTCAGCTACGGCACCGGTGGCATGACGGCGGAGTTCGCGCGTGCAGGCTGGGAACGTATCCGGGACGAGATCTACCCGGTGCCCGAACCGTTCCGATCCCAGCTGCGATGATCGCCGTCGATGCGAATGTGCTGGTGTATGCCCATCGGCCGGACAGCGTGTTCCATTCCGAAGCGAGGACGGCCGTCCGGGCGCTTGCCGAGGGCAATTCCACCTGGGCGTTGCCATGGCCGTGCTTGCATGAGTTCTTCGGGGTGGTGACCAATCCTCGCTTGTTCCTGGAACCGACGCCCGCGATGGTCGCGCTGGACCAGATTGCCGCTTGGGCCGAGTCGCCCTCGGTGCGGCTGCTGGCCGAGACGCCACGGCACCTACGCACGCTCAGCCTGGTGCTGAAGTCCTCCGAGGTGCTAGGACCCGCGGTGCATGACGCCAAGATCGCCGCCATCTGCCTGGACCACGGCGTGCGCCAGCTGCTGACGATGGACCGGGACTTCAGCCGGTTCCCGGCCCTCACCACTCGCAGCCTGCTTGCGTGAGAGGCTTCTGCCCATGCCAGCCAGCCATGCCGAACCCTTCGATGCCGTCAGCGTGATCTGCGCCAAGCGCGACCGCCGGCGGATCCCCGACGCCGAGATCGACTGGGTGATCGACGCCTACACCCGCGGCGCGGTGGCCGAGGAGCAGATGGCGGCGCTGGCGATGGCGATCCTGCTCAACGGCATGGCGCCCGACGAGCTGGCCCGCTGGACCCAGGCCATGATCGCCTCGGGCGAGCGGCTGGACCTGTCGGCGGTGCGCCGGCCGACCACCGACAAGCACTCGACCGGCGGGGTCGGTGACAAGATCACCCTGCCGCTGGCGCCGCTGGTGGCAGCGCTGGGCGCGGCGGTGCCGCAGCTGTCCGGACGCGGCCTCGGGCACACCGGCGGCACCCTGGACAAGCTGGAATCCATCCCCGGCTGGCGGGCGAACCTGTCCAACGCGGAATTCCTGGCGCAGCTGGACTCGGTCGGAGCGGTGATCTGCGCCGCGGGGGACGAGCTCGCGCCGGCGGACCGCAAGCTCTACGCGCTGCGCGACGTCACCGGCACCGTCGAGGCGATCCCCCTGATCGCAAGCTCGATCATGAGCAAGAAGATCGCCGAAGGCTCCGCGGCGCTGGTGCTCGATGTCAAGGTCGGCACCGGAGCGTTCATGAAGAACCGGCAGGACGCGCGGGCTCTCGCCGAGACGATGGTGGCGCTGGGCGCCGCGGCCGGCACCCACACCGTCGCCCTGCTCACCGACATGAGCACGCCGCTGGGGCTCACCGCCGGCAACGCCCTGGAGGTCCGGGAGGCGGTGGAGGTGCTGGCTGGCGGCGGTCCGCCCGACGTGGTGGAGCTGACGGTGGCGCTGGCGGAGGAGATGCTGGCCGGCGCCGGCATCACCGGCGTGGATCCGGCCGACGCCCTGGCCGACGGCCGCGCCATGGACGTCTGGCGCGCGATGATCGCCGCCCAGGGCGGCGACCCGGACGCCGACCTGCCGGTGGCGGCCGAGAAGCACGTGCTGACCGCGCCCGCCTCCGGGGTGCTGACCCGGCTGGATGCCTACGCGGTCGGGGTCGCGGCCTGGCGGCTCGGCGCCGGCCGGGCCCGCAAGGAGGACCCGGTGTCGGCCGGGGCCGGCGTGGTGCTGTTGGCCAAGCCGGGGGAGGAGGTCCGGGCCGGGCAACCGCTGCTGGAACTGCATGCCGATGACCCAGCCCGGTTCAAGCGTGCGCTGCAGGCGCTGGACGGCGGCTTCGACATCGGGGCCGGCTTCACCGCGGAGCCGCTGGTGATCGAGCGTGTCACCGCCTGAGCCGGCCGAGCCGCCCATACCGCAGGACGCCCGCCGGCTGACCGTTGCGGCGGCCCGGCTGCCGAAATGGCTGGACGGCTTCGCCGACCGGCACGGCAGCCTGCAGACCCGGCTGGTGCCCGATCCAGCCGCACCCGAGCAGGTGGTGGTCACCGCCGCCGACGGCTCGACGGTGTGGCTCGAGGTGCCGTTCCCGCCCTGGCAGCCCGCCGCCTCCCGTCCGCTCACCTCGCTGCAGCTGCACCTGAACGCCCCGCGCCGGATCGGCGTGCTGCTGGTGCGCCGGGGCGGGTATGCGGCGGGGGTGTTCGACGGCGCCGAGCTGGTGTCGTCCAAGGTCGGATCGGGCTACGTCCAGGGCACGACCAAGGCCGGTGGCTGGTCGCAGCAGCGATTCGCCCGGCGCCGGCAGAACCAGGCCCGCCACGCGTTCGCCGAGGCCGCCGAGGTGGCGGTGCGGATCCTGCTGCCCGAAGCCAGCCGGCTGGCCGCGCTGATCTGTGGCGGCGACAAGGCCGCGGTCGAGGCCACGCTGTCCGATCCCCGGCTGGCCCCGCTGCTGCCATTGCGCACCCCGCCGTTCCTGCCCGTCCCCGATCCCCGGCTGAAGGTCCTGCAAGCGACCCCGGAGCAGTTCCTGACCGTCCGGCTGGCCATCCATCCCTGAGCAGCGGCCCCTGGTCCTGCCGCGCTCGGCGGCCGTCCAGGGCAGCAGCGATGAGGCATTATGGGCCGCATGCCCCAGCGCGGCGTGATCCGGCACCAGGGCAGGTTGCTGTCCTACCAGGATCTCGGCCCGGTCGATGCCCCGGCAATCCTGCTGATCCATGGCATGGTTTCCGACAGCACCACCTGGAACCGTGCTGCCGAGCAGCTCGCCGAGCGTGGCCACCGGGTGCTGGCGCCGGACCTGCTGGGGCATGGCGACTCCGACAAGCCGGCGGACGGTTACCAGCTCGCTGAATTCGCCGACAGCCTGGCCGCATTGCTGACCGAGCTCGGCGCCCGGCAGGCGACCGTGGTGGGCCACTCGTTCGGTGGCGCGGTGGCCATGCAGCTGGCCCATGACCATCCGGAGCTGGTGCGACAGCTGGTGCTGGTCTCAGCGGGTGGCCTGGGGCGCCGGGTGCATCCGCTGCTGCGAGCAGCCACGCTGCCCGGCGCGCACAGCGTCGTGCGGTTCGTGGTCAACCAGCGCACCGCTGCCCTCTACCGCCGGCCCCGGCTGCACCGCTCGCTGCGGCTCAGCCCGGACGTGGTCGCCATTCTCGGCCGGGCCGGGCGGGGACTGGCCTCGCCGCCGGCCCGGACAGCGTTCTTCCAGACCTTGAAAGGGGCTATCGACCCGTTAGGGCAACGCGGCTCGCTGCTGGAGCTGCAGCACGTCCGGCTGGACCTGCCCACCCTGATCATCTGGTCCGAGCGCGACCCGGTGGTGCCGGTGACGCACGCCTATGAGACCCACGCCCACCTGCGCAACAGCACGCTGGAGATCTTTCCCGGCTCCAGCCACCAGCCGCATCACCATTCGGCGCAGCGGTTCACCCAGGCGGTGTCGGACTTCATCGCCGCCACCTGACGCGCCGCCCAGGCCAAGGCGCGGCG
>Ga0326721_10000738_pt1 | contig 10091 bp, 17 predicted proteins | sample SGPome_FD_203951 | JGI IMG/M metagenome (GOLD analysis project Ga0326721, IMG submission 203951) | Soil microbial communities from Southern Great Plains, Lamont, Oklahoma, United States - SGP_1_2016 | ecosystem: Engineered > Artificial ecosystem > Soil microcosm > Unclassified | place: USA...
TTCTTCAATAAGCCCTTGAATTTCAGAAGTTTCAAAGGGCTTGGCATGATTGTACAAGGTGTTGGAGTGCTTGTCATAGAGGAAAGCGTTGCTGCATCCATCAATAATTTCCTCCAGAGCAGGGATTGCTTCCTCATCATCCACATGCCCTACCGCCGGCTTCAGAATTGCCCGTTCGTAAGGATGACCGAGATGGACGTTGAGATAACGCTCCTTGTTCCAATGTGAAGGGTATGCATTGATTACATAGGCATCATTTTCGATCCCAAAAGCAGGGCCGATGAAACGGTTCACCAGATCCTGTGTTTGCTCCATACCTGCAAGGACATGTGCTTCAAAAGCATCAGGGTCTTCAACGTAGGTGAAAGGCAAGACAAAGTACCGCCGATGGTATTCATCAATTTCAGGACCCATGAAGAGGATGCCGTCCTGATCCGGCGTAACAACAGGATAGTATTCTTCCACCCCTATAGCCGGTCCCTCATCTTCTTCTTCCAGCCGGAAACTAACATAGCCTTCCGGGTTTGCCTCATACAGGAAAGACAGCAACCGCCGGGTGAATGGAAGTGCTGCTTGTTCAATTACATCAAGAGGTTCGGAACCTTCAAGATAGAGTTCCTGCAAAGTCTTCATACATCAACTATACCGCAATTTCCAGAGTCGGGACGGCGAGAATCCCTTTACCTTTGAAGAGGGTGATTAATGTTGAGTTGGCGGCAGTTTTCATGCCCGGATGAATACGCACTTTCAACCGGGCATCGCCGGTTTCCTTCTTGCCCAACCGGATGACATCCATAGTGAATTCATCAGGGGACACCGCTCCAAGGTAATCCTGGACCCGTTCCCGGGCAAGGGCTTTATCATCTGCCATGCGGGAGAGGACTTCCGCTTCCCATTTTACTGGATCTTCCAGATACGCCACCGGGACTGAAAAATAAGGGTTGCCATCTCGGGTGTATGAAAGGTCTTTGAAATCAATACCGGTGCCGGACTCCCTAATCATCGTGAAATGCGAAAACTTGGGAGATGAATTAGGATTCAGGAAGTAGGATGCATACCCGGCAGGCTTTACCTCGTGCAGGAACATCAGCATACGTCGGCAGGCTTCTTCCCTTTCAACGGAAAGAAAAGGACGGACAGGATAGCGGCTCGGGATTTCTCCTTTGTGTAGGGCGTTCATGGCGCTATCCTACCATGGAAGAAAAATTAAGCGTCGGTCTTGCTCTTTTTCTTCAGGGCGACAAAGGTTGCACTGCCGGCGATGCCAATCGCCAGAACAGCAATGCTCGGAAGAATATCAACAGATCCTCCACCATATGTCTGCTGGAAAAAGACCGACTCTTCCACAACGTGATGCAGGGCAGTAAGGGCCACAACACTCAGGATTACGAAGAATCCAATAGCGAAACGGTAAATCTTGGGAGACATGAAAGTTATTCCTTAGTTGGGGGTTATTGAGCTATTGCTTGATTAGGATATCAGCTTAAGAAACTCTTCACTGAGGAACATTTCAATTTCTTCTGCTTCAAACCGCTTGAGTTCCGCGCGGTCTTCCTCCGAGACATTAACAAGGAACTCGTCAGGGATGGAATGCCCCGCATAGGTATAGACATCACGCTGATCCTTTGTAATGGCTGCCTTGAAAATACCTGCTGCCTTACCGGTAGAAGGATTTTTGGCTCCCCTTTTGGTATGGTAGTTTCCGCTCTTTAGCCGGTGGTAAATCATAAAGGGCTGCTTCATTTTGTCAATATCAACAAGGACTTCCCTGCCCTGATATTCGTAAACGAAAACCCGGGAAGCCTCAAAGAATTCGTACACACCATTGGCATCCTTGTTTCCGCGCGTGATATAACCGGGGAACTCTTCGCCCTCAGGAGAGGTAATGATGCATGTTTCCCAGGGGAACTTAGACATAATGGGTTCGCCTATGCGGGAATCAATGACGTTCATGTGTATCTCTTTTCGGTATATGGACAGTTATCTATGTCAAACCTACTATAAAAGCTTTCATTTGTCTACTTAAGAAGACGAAAATGAAAGCTAATAAATGAATTAAGTGGTAACATGAAAGTATGTCAACTTCAGAATCCACATATGATGATGCAAAGCGCAAGGCTTATCTGTCCTCCGGGCAGATTATCCATCAGTTCCACGAGTCAACAGAATGCCGTGGAGACCATTGCCCTGTCCATAACCCCTCAGACCATGAGTACAGGCAACATCCGCTGTACTTCAACTTTGATGCTTTCGTGTTCGAGCGTTTCCTGCCGGATGAGGACGGTAAGTACCGCGGCAATGCAATTCCTGACCCGGATGATTACACCCTGAGCCAAAATGATGGTGAGGTTATTTACCGTAACTCGGCCCACTGCCTCAAGTGCGACACCCAAATTGTTTCCAAGCGCCGGCATGATTTTTGCACTTGCCCTTGTGGGAACCTCAGTGTTGACGGTGGTCATAATTATCTGCGCCGGTTGGGTGCGGAAGGATCATTCAAGGACACTTCCATTGTGTTCAAAGACGGCAAATTCAATCAGTCCCCTTATGATGAGAAAACAGCATGACGCAGACAGTAATGCAAAAACATCACGCCGCCCAGCGTGAATCAATGGAAAAGGCTTTTACGGACATCGGCTTTCGCAGTAAGAATTTCTCACACTCAAAAGAGCCGGAAACACGCAGGGCGGATTCTCTCCTTCTTATCCTTGATACAAATCGCCGGGATCACGGACGGATAGCCAGTTTGGAAGTCCGGGTTGCGTTCTACGCAGAATCAACGGTCATTGAACTTGCCGCCGATTGCTGGTCTACTCGTGGTTGCATGCCCCGCCGTAGTCATAAAGACCGGTTTGAACAACGTTATGCAGGGTTCAACCCCAGCATTATCCAAGCATATGTGCTAGCCTTGATTGACTCATACCGCTAAACGCAACCGACAAAGGATAGACATGAAAAGGGAAGCCAAAGATTCCATTGAGCGCCAGAGGGCGAAGGAAGCACTGGAAGCAATCGGTTGGCATAACAAGCGTATCTCCCATGCAAAAGAGCCTGAGAACCGCCGTGCTGACTCGCTGAAGATGATATTCCGGGATGATGCTCGGAAGTATCCGCGGTTCAGTGAAGGTGAAGTCAGGTTCTCCTTCAACGAAGACAAGATTACAGCCGTTTTTATTTTGGTAGCCTTCGGGAGCATGGCGTGCCATCCGGGACAGGTTGAGAACAGTAAGTTTGAATACTCCTACGAGTCATTCAAGCCGGAAGAACTCGCATCCTACGTGAATGAAGTAATTCAGCCATTCCTCAAGAAGTAGAAAACAAAGAAAGGGAACCACTCAGATTTGAGTGGCTCCCTTTCTTTGTTGATTAGAAGGACTGAACCCCGTTACGGGCATCACGGTATTCATCCACGACTGCACCGCTGAAGATAAGCGGTACGAGACCGCAAATCCCAACGAGACCGGGGATGAAGGAGAGCAGAAAGTTCTCACGGTTCTCCAAGGCAAACCAAATAGCGAACGGGGCAACCGCAAGCCATGTAAAGCAAATGATGAGATCCCTGCGGGCGGTAGCAATACGTTCTTTTGAAACTACAACTGTCTCAGCCATGATGATTTCCTCTGTTTGAAGTGCTGTTGAATATAAGCGTATACGGAAGCCATCCGGAAGTCAAAATTCCCCTGATTGAAAACCAGTAAGATCAAACCGAGTACAATTTGGGTCTCTCTGATTTAGAAACCGATACTGAAGTCCGTCTCGCGGTTCTTCGGGGTCTTATTGACCCGCTGACCACCCAGAGGGGATATGTAGGTGATTTCCGCGAAGCCATGGGTACCACCCGGGATGATTACGTCAGTGACGGTCACTGTCCGTCCCTGATAGTGGTAGGTGCCACCAACTACGATGTCATTGGCACTGACGAATACAAACTGCTGCGGTGCTGTTGCTGTTGTCATGCTCTAACTATAGATACGCAGTTCTTCTGCTGTCAATAGGTTTTGGGAAAGAACTTTAACCAAATGAAAGAGGCTCCCATTCAGTTGAAGGGGAGCCTCTTTCATGAACGATTAGTCGAAACTGTGAATGCCTTTACGGGCATCGCTGTATTCGCTCCAGACAGCCCAGCTGACGAGAAGAGGCAGGGTGGCAAGAGCACTGAAGGTCACTGCCGGCACGCTTACCCACAGGTTCATGACGTTATTGGCGGCGAGCCAGATAGCGCAAGGAGTCAAGGCTAGCCAAGAATAACAAACAACAACCATACGCAGTGCGGATTTGATACGCTGAGGATCAAGAATATTCGCAGACATTGTGTAACTTCCTTCTAATGATGAGTTGGTAATAACAAAAGTATCATCTAGCGGGCCTGCTGTCAACATGCTCAATAAGGGACACAGGAATAACCAGAATCTATAGTAAAGGTTACCCTCTACCATAGATTGGTTTTACTTGCCCTCTGCGAAGTATCCAGCGAGTTCTTCCATATCAAAGGAATCAGAAATCTCGTAATGGTTCAGTGCCACCAGACCATTGATGTACTCCTCTGGGGAAGATGCCGCAAGGTCGCTGATGTACTTCACCTGCTCCGGGGTCAGAGTGGGATCAAACCGCCCACCGTTCGCCATTGATTCATTCAGATTCAGAGACAGACGCAGAGCATGACGGCGTGACTTGAAGTTGCCGTAGATGAAAGTATGGATTGTCTGACGGTAACGTTCAATCATGGAATCAGGACCCATACCGGCGAAGTAATCCTTGCGGAAGGCTTCCAGCCGGTCAATACTTGCCTGCTGCGAGAACATTGCTTCCAGAGTCTGCGGGGCACCCTTCATGGCGAGGATGGAAAACGTCTTGAAAGACACGGTGAGTTCATCAATTCCGTTATTGATGTGCTGTGTAATGAGCATCTTAGGCTTGCCTGTAGGAAACTGCCCAATAGCCTTCCAATAGAAATCATCAGGAACCACACGGTAGAAGTCCTCATCGCTGGAAGCGTGAGCCAGACCATACAGGTGTGAACCAATGGGGGTCAGCAGAATAGTATGCTCTGCCATTTCCTCTCGGCTCGCCTTAGGAGCAGTCGGTGCGCCCTCTTTGATGTGCTTCTTCGTTTTCATAGCTCTACTATAGAACTAGTTCATGCTTCATGTCAAACAAATAGCGGGCAGAGAATGAATCCATTACGATATCCTCTGCCCGCTAAGGTTTTATTTACTTGTAAGCGCGCGTCCAGTCAACTTGCATCTCAGACTGATTCAAGGTGCTTCCATCCGGGAACCAGTCCAACTGAATTGATTGGTGCATAGGCTGATTTGGGTTGTGGCTGGCGGTAGTGTCAGTAAACCAAAGGACACCATCAATATAGCCCTTCACACCTTCCGGAGACCACTCAACTGCATAGTTATGCCATTGGGTTGTGTCAATGACCTTTTCCGCACTCGTCTGTGTCGTAGTGCCAGCATCGCCATAGTGCAGGAAGAACTTCATCTTGCTTGTGTCGTTGGTTCCTTCGGCATAATCCACCTCATCCTCAGTGGTTGAGTTTCCACCTGCATCAGGCCAGAGAAGAAGTACCGGGTGGTATTCGGAATCGCGGACATTTGTCTTCATCCGGGTTTCCCATTTGCCGTACATGGTGCCGGGACGGTACTTGGATGAAACGTATCCTGTATCGCCGTTGGGCAGACCAATCTGGGTCAGGACAGAGCCATTGACTGTACTCTGTGCTTTCATACGCCGGCCGTTTCCGTGATGACCGCTGGTATCGTAGTTATTCCATTTGGTGCTATCGGGGACACCAACGTAGTTGAACTCATCGGAGCCGGCAGCTATTGGTGTTCCCCAGCCAAACTTAGTGGCTGCTGATGTACTCGCAGTATCCACAGGAGAAGGTGCTGGGCTCGCAGTAGGCGCAGAAGCCGTAGGAGTCGGAGTTGACGTAGGAGTAGTGGTAGGAGCGGGTACAGGGGTTACAGGTGACTGGGTTGGAGCTGTTGTAGCCGTAGGGATCTGAGCCTTAGGAGCTGGCCCCAGGACTGAACCTGTACCTGCACGGCTGCCGGAATCACTCTGCATAGCACCGGAGGTAGGACGGAATTCCCAAGTGTAACCGCCATCAGCTTTCAGGCTCATGCGAAGGTGGCCCCAAGTGTCGGAGAACTTCTTCTCAATATAAGCCGGGTCTGATGTAAACGCGCGAAGTCCAATTCCTCCAGTGGATACTTGGAACTGCTGCATGCCGTCCGGTACACACTGGTCGTTGTTGTTTACCGGGCAGGACCGCTCATAGTTGTGCTGTGAACCGGACAGGAGTACTTTAACCCGGTTCTTCCAGAACATATCAATCCATGGCTTCACTTCTGTAGCCCGGGTGTGGTTTGATGTATTGGAGGTGAAATAAGGGTCATGATAGACAACGGTAAGATGCTTTCCCGCTGCTGTAGCCGCCGCAAGATCAGCGTCCATCTCCGCAGTCATTGCCTGTGCGCGGGCTGAGTCGTATCGCCAGACAGCAGTTGGAGCAACCAGAACATGCCAGTTTCCCTTATCAAAGGAATACCATTCAAGAGCATCCACGAACCGTCCTTCGGTTGTGTTCGTAGCTGACTTGGTTGTAGAGACGCATTCACCATTCATGTACCGGTCAACATCGTCATTTACGCCGGGTTCCACATCATGATTTGGTCCGGTCGTCCAGAATGTCTTTTCTTTTGCCGGACCCCAAAGCTTATCGTAGGCTGAGAGGGCGGAACAAGTGCCTTTTGTGTACTGAAAGTCGCCTATACCGATGTAGTTATCCAGCGTTCCATCGTTGAGTGAAGCAATTACGGATGCAGCGTTCTTGCCGGAGTCTGATGTTGCGGAAGTGTTGCCTGATGGGTTGTGGTCACCGGCGGCGGCGAAATCCCAGGAACTAACATCTATTGCGGGTGCCGGTGTTTCTTGAGGTGCAATAGCGGTTGCAACCCCTACGCCGGCAAACCCGGCTACAACAAGCGTTGGTACAGTAATAACTGTCGCAAGCATTTTTTTCATATATTTTCTTTCGTAGACGTTACTATGACTCCCCAGTCTTTAAACACCTCGCGTGATTGATTTTTATTTGAGACCTGCCACACGCAAAAGCAAACCCATCTGCCTTTACAAAAGTGAAAGAAAGATGAAATTCAATGCATTTTTATCCCATGCAAGGGACACGAATAATCCTATCGGTGAAAGTTGCTTTCTTTCCGCTGCATGTTACGCTTTAATATCTGCAAAGGACTACTCCGGGTCCCTCTATTAGGCATGTAAATGATTGTCAATTTATGCATGGATACGGTATTATTGATTTGACAACCATGGAGGAGAAGGAAAATGAAAAAGCAGGACCGGAAGAGTGCCCTCGTAAGATTGCGGGATACACTCATTGCCCGAAACTTTAAGCCACATGCAGAATCCGCTGATTCCTTCTCATACCGCAAAGAGCTTGAAATCCGTAGTATTAATCCGGTCGGCCTTCTCCCTGACGGACATCACGATATTCTTGTGCTAAAGGATAAATGGATTACTTCGGTCAGGACGAACGCAGAGGGAGCGATTGTTTCCAATATCTCCGTTGAACTAAAGACCGAGGATGACTTACAGTTCATGCTGGCTCAGTTCTAAGGAATTTAGTGGCTCCTTAGTATAGTTCGCCTTTGGAAAATTTAGTCAAGTTTTCCAGTAGATGATGATAGACGGCACTGAGTACACTATCTACTTCCCCATTAGTATAGACCAGCCTTTCTGTCGTACGGGACAGGAGTTCTGCTACGTGTTGCCGGGCATTGGAAGTAGCTTCCGGTCTAGGGTTGATATGGATTTGTACGCCTAATCGCTCGTAATTGGAGGACAGTTCAGGCAGACCCATGATCCGCAGGATGCTGCTGAACATAAACAGATCCTGTACGAGACGATCTGTAATCATCATTTTTACTTCTTCCCCCATAATGCGCCGGCAAGGATGTAAAAATGGACTTAGTCCCGACGAAGCCGGTTCTCCAAGGCCTTAATCTTACTGTCGAAGCTAGCGGTTGATCCACCAATTGATTTGATAACAGCCCTCTTTTTAACCAGCCGGTTAATTTTGAAGTTGGTGATTAATTCATTCGTATTCAAGTATTTCTTCATGTGCTAAGTATACAGCAAGAAAAAGACGCAAAAGAAGCCCATGACTGACGATAATCGAGTCATGGGCTTCTTCTGAAGAATTACTTCCGGATGAAGTACACCTTGTCATCAAGCTCAACCCGGCTGTAATCCGCCTTGACCTTCTCCGCAGTCGCCTTCCAGTCAACAACGAGGTGTGCGGGGAGACCCTCAGGGAAGCCGTAAATGTCGTTGAAGTCTTCCTCGACCGAATCAGTGAAGTAGTCATCAGCAATCAGAGTCGGGCTGGAGTTGTTCACAATGACCCAGAAAGCGTCGGCAATCGCCTGAGCGTCAGATGCCTCCACGTCATGTCCAAGATCGGAGAGCAGGTCAGCAAGAGCCTTCAGGGTATCCGTGGCATCTTCCTTGTCATCCTCATCCGATTCCACATCTTCAATGATGTCCTTCTGGGCAATCGCAAGCTCAGCAAGGTCACGGACATCCAGGACATCTTCATGATCAATATTAGCAGCCATGGTATTTACTTCCTTTGTAGGTCGGTTAGTAATACCACTCTAAACCGGCAGGAAAAGAAAGTCAACTCGCAATGCCGGCTGCCACAACTTTTCTATTAAATCTCTCACCCCTGAGTAATTAGTATCTTTAGAGGGACACAATCTACAAAAGCCATAAGGTATAATGGAGGTATGAGATTATGGTCGCTTCATCCTTCAATGCTGGACACCCAAGGACTCATTGCCCTATGGCGTGAGGGTCTAGGTGCTCAGAAAGCCTTGGTATACCTTGAACAAGGAATGAAACTGGGATACCAGAACCATCCACAGTTGCAAAGGTTCAAAGACAGCGATGACCCGGTAGCTGCAATGTCGAAGTATATGCGGGGCATCTATGATGAGTCGCTGGCACGAGGGTATAAATTCAATGCCACATTGCTCCTAAATGGAGAATCATTTGAAGGAACCATTCCCGTCACTTCCGGGCAAGTGGAGTACGAATATGATTGGTTGTCAGAAAAGTTGACCCGGCGTGCCCCGCATGAGCTTCGCCGGCTGGATACAGTTATACTGCATCCACTTTTCCATGAAGTGGATGGCGATATAGAAGCATGGGAGAAGACTCCCACCTAACGAAAGGCAATCTTATGGAACACAACACACCGAAGACGAATCCTATGGATGATTACGAGAATGGACTTATCACTTTTGATGAGCTATGCGGAATCATTCTGGCGCTGCCCCAGAAGGAATTCACTCCGGAGGAACAGGAATACTACCGGAAACTCTCCGAAAAAGCCGAACGGGGCGAGTTCGGAGAGCTTCCTGGTACCAAGGTTTACCGGGGTGAGGAAGCACGCCAGCAAGGACGTGCAATGCTAAGGGCTGCGCTGGAACCTCAGTAAACGTGGGACGAGCCCTTAACTGGGTTCGCTACTGAATCCATCTCAGCAAGAACTGTTTTGGGGGTCTGGACAATAACGCTCCTGCCGGGAACAGCAGACATCATTGCTGTAAGCACCTGCAAGGGAGTATCCCAGCCGGCTTGGAACCTTGATGCCAACGGTATAATCTCTACCATTTCACCCATGTCAGCGGCAGCTTTTACTTTCCGGAGCAATCCGGGTACATTGCACCGAAGACTGACTTCATCATAACTTCCAAAACCGACTGCTACGATGAGTATCCCGTCAGCATCTACGACGGAAATATCATCTTTCAATTCACGCACTTCTTTCCTTCCAAGGACACGACCACTGTAAATGTGCCCTTCCTAACTATTCTATCACTCCCCCGTAAGGGTTATGCTGTCGCTAACACACCCAGCACAAACCCACGGTGGTCTATGTCTCTTTTATATCCGTCCAGACCCACGAAAGATCCATAGGAACCACCAAATAATGTTTCCACGCCGGTAGACAGAACTTCCTTGATTCGACTGGTCGGGTAGTACTTACCCACATA
>Ga0326721_10000739_pt1 | contig 10083 bp, 4 predicted proteins | sample SGPome_FD_203951 | JGI IMG/M metagenome (GOLD analysis project Ga0326721, IMG submission 203951) | Soil microbial communities from Southern Great Plains, Lamont, Oklahoma, United States - SGP_1_2016 | ecosystem: Engineered > Artificial ecosystem > Soil microcosm > Unclassified | place: USA...
GCGCCCCAGCGGCTTGTACACGTGCCCCAGGATCTCCTGCAGCATGAAGCGGCCGACGCGCGTGCCCGTGTCGATGGTGGTGAGGATGAACAGCGCCTCGAACATGATGGCGAAGTGGTACCACAGGGCCATCCCCCGCCCGCCGAACACGCCGCTGAAGATCTGCGACATCCCCACGGCCAGCGACGGCGCCCCGCCCGTCCGCGCCAGCAGCGACCCCTCGCCCACGCTGGCGGCCAGCGCCGTCATCTGCTCCGGCGTCACCACGAAGCCCCACGTGGCGATGGTGCGCGTCGCCTGCTCCAGCGTGCCGCCGACGACACCCGCCGGCGCGTTGATGGCGAAGTACACGCCCGGGTCCAGGATCCCCGCCGCCACCATCGCCATCACCCCCACGAACGACTCCATCAGCATGGCGCCGTAGCCCACCATCCGCGCGTCGCCCTCCCGCATCAGCATCTTCGGCGTGGTGCCCGATGCGACGAGCGCGTGGAACCCGCTGATGGCGCCGCAGGCCACGGTGATGAACGCGAAGGGAAAGAGCTTGCCGCTGAAGACGGGGCCCGTGCCGTCCACGAACTGCGTCATCGCCGGCATCTTGATGGTCGGCAGCGTGAGCAGGATGCCCAGGGCCAGCGCCAGGATCGTCCCGATCTTCAGGAACGTGGACAGGTAGTCGCGGGGGCACAGCAGCACCCACACGGGGAGCACGGACGCGATGAATCCGTAGCCCGCCATCAGCCACACGAGCGTCGTCTTCTCCACCGTGAAGATGGCGGCCAGCGTGGGATGGTCCGCCACCCAGCCGCCGGCGACCACGGCGGCAAGCGTCAGCACCACGCCGATGAGCGACGTCTCCAGCACCTTGCCGGGGCGAAAGCGGTGCAGCCACCACCCCATCAGCAGGGCGATGGGGACCGTGCAGGCGATGGTGAACAATCCCCACGGCGAGTGCGCCAGCGCGTTCACCACGATCAGCGCCAGCACTGCCAGCAGGATGCACATGATGGACAGCACGGCGATCATGGCGATGAATCCCGCGGTGGGATTGATCTCCTCGCGCGCCATCTGCCCCAGCGACTTGCCGTCCCGCCGCATGGACGCGAAGAGGATCACGAAGTCCTGCACCGCGCCCGCGACCACGACGCCCACGATGAGCCACAGCGTCCCTGGCAGGTAGCCGAACTGCGCTGCCAGCACGGGTCCGACCAGCGGCCCGGCCCCCGCGATGGCCGCGAAGTGGTGCCCAAAGAGCACGTAGCGGTTGGTGGGGACGAAGTCCACGTGGTTGTCCAGCCGCTCCGCCGGCGTGGCGCGGCGGTCGTCCAGCTCGAAGACGCGCGTGGCCAGGAACTTGGCGTAGAACCGGTAGCCCACCAGGTAGGTGCAGACGGCCGCGATGACGAGCCACGCCGCGCTGATGGTCTCGCCCCGGTGCAGGGCGATGACGGCCAGCGAGGCGGCGCCCAGCAAGGCCACGGCGGCCCAGGCGAGCTTGGGAAGGTAGGTGCGCATACGGTGGATGACGTGCGGTGGACCGCGGGCGGGAGCCGTCCGCGCATCCCGGGCCAGACCCGGTGACGACGGACGAACGTTCGATAATTCGCAGGAACCGGCACCAGTATACGATGACGGGCCGCGCGGCGGGAGGGCGTCCGCATCCAAACGGATGCAGTTCCGTCCCGGGATGCATATCTTCTCCGTTGCCGGCTCACCACGCACCTCCTCCGCCTCCGGTCCATGTTCTGCCGACCCCTTCGCCTCGCAGCCACGACCACGCTTCTCCTCGCCGCCTGCTCCGGTGACGCGAAGAAGGACCGCTGGCAGGGCACCGTGGAGACGCGCCCCGACGGCGTGGTGATCGTCCGCAATCCCGCACAGGGCATGTGGGCGGAGGGCGAGGGGTGGACCGTGGAGGAGGACCTGCGGATCGGGATCGCGGACGGCGAAGGGCCCACGCTCTTCGGCGGGATCGCGGCGGTGGAGGCGGATTCCGCCGGGCGCATCTGGGTGCTGGAGCGCCAGGCGAAGGAGCTGCGGCGGTTCGACGCTCGAGGAAAGCACACGGGCACCATCGGCCGCGAGGGCGAGGGGCCGGGCGAGTTCCGCGACCCTATCGGCCTGGCGTGGGCGCCGGACGGCACCCTGTGGATCGCGGACCCGGGGGCCGGGCGCTACACCGTGTACGACGCGAACGGCACCTTCATCGACGATCACTCGCGCAACGTGGCGGGGTACTCCGTCCCCTGGCGGGGCGGGTTCGGTCCGGATGGACTGCTGTACGAGCTGGCCGCCGTCGCGCCGCCCCGGGGGGAGCCGGGGCAGGCCCTGCTCCGCTTCGACCCATCCATGCAGCCGCTGGATACCCTCCGGCTTCCCACGCACCCGGGGGAGCAGTTCGAGGTGCGGCGGGGCAACGGGCGCATCGCCGCGGGCGTGCCCTTCACCCCGTTCCAGGTGATGGAGTTCGACCCCCGGGGGTTCGTGTGGACGGGGATCACCGACCGCTACCGCCTGGCGCAGCTGCGGCCGGGCGGCGACACGGTGCGCATCGTGGAGCGCGAGGCGGCGGCGGTGCCCGTGGCGGCGGCAGAGCGCGACCAGTCCGTGGCGGACCTGAAGTGGTTCACGGACCAGGGCGGGCGCGTGGACGCGGGCCGCATCCCCGCCCGCAAGCCGGCCTACGAGCAGGTGATCCCGGATGGCGAAGGTGGCGTCTGGGTGCGCCCCGCCCTCCCCGCGGGGGAGACGGGCGCCGCGTTCGATGTGTTCGACGCGGAGGGGCGGTACCAGGGCCGCGTGCGGCTCCCAGGGGGGATGGACGCGTTTCCCACGCCCGTCATCCGCGGCGACGCCATCTACGGGGTCGCCCGCGATTCGCTGGACGTGCAGCACGTGGTCCGCGCCCGCATCCGCCGCCCCGCCCCCGACGCCGCTCGGCCCTGATCCGCCACCTCCCTCGGAGGGGGAGGACGAGCGCCGGCTGGGCGGATTCCTCCGGATGGCGGGCCTTCCCCCTCGCTCCTGGCGAAAAATCCGGACCTGTCCCCGAGGGAGCGCCGAGCCCGGCAAATTAGGGGCGGATGAAGACGGATGCGCCAAGCAACCGTCCGTGCGGCGGCGGAATCTATCTACCTGTCGTGCTTACGGTGGCGCCTTGCGTATGTTTTGCGCCCGATTGTGTTTATCCCCTGTCCTGGTTACATTTAGCGTCCCTCTCGCGGACCGTCCCGTGCTCTCGCTTTCCCGGTGAGTCTCATGCCATCCAAGCGCCGACTGGCTACCGCTGCCTTCGCCCTGACCGCCGCCTCGGTCACGGGCATCGCCATCTACGGCCGCATCCAGGATGCGTCCGCCGCGTCGGGCGGCGAGGGCGCCGCACAGGCCGCCCGGCCGCTGGTGCAGACCTCCGCGTCCGGCAGCTTCGCCACCGACGTCGCCATCCCCGTGCAGGGCAGTCCGGCCCGCCTGGGGGAGCTGGTGATGTCCGTGAACGCCGCCGGCCAGGCCGAGGCGTGGCAGAAGAACGTGCTGGTGGCGCAGGTCAACGGCCGCATCGTGGGATTGCCCGTGCGCGAGGGCGACGCCGTGGGCGGCGGGCAGGTCGTGGTGGGCCTGGACGGCGCGGAGTACCAGCTGGCCGTGGAAGAGGCGCAGGCCGCCGTGCGCGACGCGGAGGGCAAGTTCCGCGAGGCCACGCTGTTCGACGACCAGATCGAGGACGCGGGCGTGCGCCGCGACCGCGAGGCCGCCTCGCGCACCCGCAGCGGGCTGGAGACCGCCGAGGTGCGGCTGCGGCGCGCCCGGCTGGACCTGACGCGCACCCGGCTGGCCTCGCCGTTCGCGGGGCGCGTCGCGTCGCTCAAGGTGGTGCCCGGGCAGTGGGTGGACCGGGGGGCGGAGCTGATGACCATCGTGGACCTGGACCCCATCCGCGTGGAGGTGCAGGTGCTGGAGAGCGAGATCGCGCACCTCACCCCCGGCCGCACGGCCGACGTGAGCTTCGCCGCGTTCCCCGACGAGCGCTTCACGGGGCGCATCCAGACCCTGAACCCCATCGTGGAGAGCGGCACCCGCACGGCGCGGGTCACGGTGCTGGTGCCCAACCCCGGCGGCCGTATCCTTCCCGGGATGTACGCCCGCGTGTCGCTGGAGGCCCGCCGCTACGCCGACCGCGTGCTGGTGCCCCGCAGCGCCGTGCTGGAGCGCGACCGCCGCAGCATGCTCTTCGTCTACGATCCGGCCGGCTCGGACGGCTTGGCCAAGTGGCGCTACGTCACCACCGGCCTGCAGAACGACTCGCTGGTGGAGATCGTCAGCGAGGGGGTGGATACGGACAGCGTGAAGCCCGGTGAGACGGTGCTCACGGAGGGCCACTACACGCTGATCCACGACGCCCGCGTGCGCCTGGCGACCGATCCCAAGCGTGAGGGCGGCCGGCCGGACTGACGGGGCTCGCGACGGAGCGGCTGAAGCCGCCGCAACGACTGCGGAAAGCCTCACAAACTGCGTGAGGCTTCACCCGCGGAAGGGTGTTCGGTGATTCTGGCGGTCGCACGGATGTCGGCCGTCGCGCAGATTGCCGGCGTGCAGTCCGCGCAGGCGGACTTCGTGACCTGCGAGCCGCGGTTTCAACCGCCTGGACGGAACCCTGTCCGGCGCGCGACGAACTCCGCCCGTGCTGGAACCGCGCCGACGCCGGCGGATTCGCAGGATTTCGCCCGACGCGTTTGATTCCGCGGATTCCGCTCGTGCTCGATCCGCCGGAATCCGCTCGCCTCGATCGGCTGAACCCGGCCCGTGATCGATCCGGCGGATCCGGCGTTGATCGATCCGCCGGAGCCCGTCGCTGTTCCGATCCGCCGGATTCCGCCCCGCGCCCGGTTCGCCGCGCTGGAATTCCGGCGGATGCACCGCCTTGCCGGGGCACGTGAATCCGGCGCCCGCGACGTTCGCCATCCGCCGTCCCTTTCGGCTCCTGGCACGTTGCCGCGTTTCCCGACACCGATCCATCGACCCTCGTATTCCCAGCGGTTTCCAATGACTCGCATGCGAATTCCCGCGCTCCTGGGGCTGGCGATGCTCGCCGCGCCGGCGCTGCACGCCCAGGCGCCCGACACGGTGCCCCTGACGCTGAACCAGGCGCTGCGGACGGCCGAGGAGAACAATCCCACCTACCGCCGCGCCCTGACCGAGGTGGGCACGGCCCGCGCGGACGTGCGGCGCGCCCGCGGGGCCTTTCTGCCATCCGTGACCCTGGGGCTGGGAACGACCATCGGCTACAGCCGCGCCGTCTCGGCCACGGGCGACTTCGGCGAGTCGGTGAGCCGCGATACGGTGGTGACCAGCAACACCAGCACGGCCAACCAGTCGCTCTCGCTGGGGCAGGTCACGCTGCTGGACGGCGGGCAGCGCCGCAGCGACCTGCGCGCCGCCCGCGCCGGCGAGGACGCCGTCGCCGCGCGCGTGGCGGGGGCCGGGCTCACGTTCCGCGCGGACGTAAGCCGCCGCTACTGGAACGCCGTGCGCGCCGACCGCACCATCCGCCTGGAAGAGGCGCTGCTCGCCAGCGCGCGCGACCGCCTGGAGGTAACGCGGGCGCTCGTGCGCGTGGGCGTGCGCGGCCCCATCGACGTGCTGGGCGCGGAGGTGACGGTGGCCGAGCAGGAGCAGGCGCTGGAGCGCGCGCGGGGCGAGGCGCGCGTGGCGCAGCTGGACCTGCGCCAGGCCATGGGCGTGATGGACGACGGCTGGCTGCGGCTCACGGACGAGCCGGTGTCCCTGTTCGACCCCGCACCGCTGGACGACGCCGCGCTGGTGGAGCGCGCGCTGGCCGGCCATCCGCGCGTGCAGCGGGCGGCGCTCGGCGTCACGCAGTCGGAGCACCGCCTTTCCTCCGCCCAGGCCGCCCGCTGGCCCCGTCTGGCGGTCAGTGCGGGGCTGGGCCGCAACGAGTATTTCCGGGACCCGTACTCGGGACTCTACGACCTGCGGCCGGCGAACCGGAACGCCAACGTGAGCTTTGGCGTGCAGATCCCGCTCTTCAACGGCTACCAGACGGCGTACCAGATCCAGTCCGCCCGCGCGGCCCGCGACGCCGCGCAGGAGGACGCGCGGGGCGAGCGGCTGGCCGTGGAGCGCGAGGTGCGCGGCGCGCTGGTGGACCTGGACAACGCCTACCGCGCGGCCCAGAACGCCGAGCGCACGCTGGGGCTCAACCGCCGCCGGCTGGAGCTGGCCCAGCAGCAGTACCGCGTGGGCGCCCTGAACCTGACCGACCTCACGGACGCCGTGGAGCGCACGGCCCGCGCCGAGCGCGACGCCCTGCGCACGCGCTTCGAGTTCGCCACGGCGCACGCCACGCTCGAGGAGCGGCTGGGCGGCCCCGTGCGCCCGTGATCCCCCTCCCGTCCCGCGCCTGACCCGGAGCCCGCCGCCGCATGTCGCTTCCCCGCGTCGCCATCGCGCGCCCCGTGGCCGTGGCCATGTTCTTCCTGGGCGTCGTCTTTCTCGGCATCCTGTCGTTCGTCCGCCTGCCCATCGACCTCCTTCCGGACGTGGCGTACCCGCGGCTCGTCGTCTACTCGACGGACGCCGGCGCCGCGCCGGCGGAGGTGGAGCGCTTCATCACGGAGCCCGTGGAGCAGGCCGTCAGCACGGTGCCGGGGGTGCAGGGGGTGGAGAGCGTGACCCGCGAGGGCGCCTCGCTGGTCACGGCGCGCTTCGCGTGGGGCACGGACATGGAGTTCGCCGCCCTCAACGTCCGCGAAAAGCTCGACAACCTGCGTGACGGGCTGCCGGAGCTGGCGTCGCGGCCCATCGTGCTGCGCACGGACCCGCGCAGCGAGCCCGTGATGGCGCTGGCCGTGGCGGGCGGGCGCGACCTGCCGGGGCTCAAGGAGCTGGCGGAGCTCGTCTTCAAGCGGCGGCTGGAGCAGATCGACGGCGTGGCCCTGGCGCAGGTGACGGGCGGGGTGGAGCGCGAGATCCACGTGGACGTCGACCCCCGCGCCCTGGAAAGCTTCGGGCTGACGGTGCAGGACGTATCCACGGCCCTGGCCGCGTCCAACGCGCAGGCGCCGGGCGGCACCATCCGCCGCGGCCGCTACCGCTACTCGCTGCGTACGCTGGGCGAGCTGCAGGGGGTGGACGAGATCGCCGCCGTGCCCCTGCGCAAGGCGGGCACGGCGGTGGACTCCACCGGCGCCCGGGTGCTGCTGCGCGACGTGGCGCGGGTGGAGGACGGCTTCAAGGAGCGCGAGTCGCTGGCCCGCTACAACGGCCAGGAGTCCGTGGGGCTGCTCGTCTACAAGAACGCGGACGCCAACACCGTCCGCGTGGCGCAGCAGGTGGACGAGACGCTGGTGCAGCTGCGGCGCGAGTACCCGGACGTGCAGCTGCAGGTGGCCATGAGCCAGGCCGGCTTCATCTCCGATGCCCTGGCCAACGTCGTCCAGGAGGTCCTCCTGGGCGGCATCCTCGCGTTCCTGGTCCTCTTCCTCTTCCTCCGCGAGGGGCGCTACCCCGTCGCCATCGCCCTCGCCATCCCCATCTCCCTCATCGCCACCTTCGCGATGATGCACGCGACCGGCGTGTCGCTCAACATCCTGTCGCTGGGCGGGATGGCGCTGGGGGTGGGATTGCTGATGGACAACTCCATCGTGGTGCTGGAGAACGTCTTCCGGCACCGCGAGCTGGGGCTGCGCGCCCGCCTGGCCGCCGCCGTGGGCGCGGAAGAGGTGCAGCGCGCCATCACCGCATCCACGCTGACGACCATCGCCGTCTTCGGCCCCATCGTCTACGTGGAGGGGGTGGCGGGCGAGCTGCTGGGCGCCCTGGCGATGACGGTCGCGTTCTCGCTCCTCGCCTCCATCCTCGTGGCCGTGACCCTGCTCCCCGCGCTGGCCGCGCGGTGGGAGGGGGAGGTGGGGCGGCAGGGGACGGGACGCGTGGCGCGCTTCTTCGCGCCCGTGCTGGACGGCTTCGACCGCGGGTTCGCGCGCTTCACCGCGTTCTACGAGCGCACGCTGCAGGCGGGGATGCGGCACCGCGGGCGGACGATGGCGGTCGCGTTCGGGATGCTGGCCATCGGCCTCCTCGTGGGCGTGACGCTGCCGCGCGGCGTGCTGCCGGAGGTGGACCAGGGGCAGTTCCGGCTGCGGATGGAATTGCCGCAGGGCACGCCCCTGGAGCGCACGGCGGACGAGACGGCCAAGCTGGAGCGGCTGCTGCAGGCGGACCCCGCCGTGGACGCCGTCTTTACCCGCGTGGGCCGGCAGGTGGCCGCCGCGGGGATGGATGACCGCGAGAGCGGGCTGAACACGGCGCTGCTGGAGGTGCGGCTGGACGGCGGCGAGTCCACCGCGGACGCGCTGGAGCGCCTGCGCCCGGGGCTGGCCGGCTTTCCCGCGGGGAGCGTGACGGTGGAGGCGGGGCAGGCGACGGCGCTTGGCAAGCTGCTGGGCGGGGGCGAGGCGGACCTGGCCGTGCGCGTGCGCGGCCAGAACCTGGAGGCCGCCCTGGCCTACGCCACCGCCGCGCAACGCCGGCTGGCGGGGGAGCGCACGCTGGCCAACGTCCGCGTGGGGACGGAGATGGGGCAGCCCGAGATGCGCGTGGAGATCGACCGCGAGCGGGCCGCGGCGTTCGGCGTGGACCCGTCCAGGGTCGCGAAGACGGTGCAGGACTACATGCAGGGGTCGCGGGCCACGGACCTGGTGGAGTTCGATCGCAAGGTGCCCATCATGGTGCGCCTTCCGGAGGAGGCGCGCCGCTCCGCGCAGACGCTGGAGCAGCTGCGCGTGGACGGTGTGCCCCTGCGCGAGCTGGTGCGCGTGTACGACGCCGCCGGCCCCTCGGAGATCCGGCGGATGGACCAGGCCCGCGTCGTCACCCTGCACGCGGACGTGGCGTCCGGCGGGGTGGACGAGGCCGTGTCGCGCGTGCAGGCGGCGCTGTCTGCCACGCCCCCGCCGCACGGGCTCGTCGTCTCCATCGGCGGGGAGAACGAGGAGATGCGCAAGGGCTTCCGCGACCTGGCGTTCGCCTTTCTCCTCGCCGTCCTCCTGGTCTACATGCTCCTGGCGGCGGAGTTCGAGTCGCTGCTCCTTCCCTTCATCGTGCTCCTGGCCGTCCCCCTGGCCGCCGTGGGTGCCACGCTGGCCCTGTGGGTCACGGGCGCCGGCATCAACACCATGTCGTTGATCGGGATGGTGATATTGGTCGGCATCGTGGACAACGACGCCGTGGTGAAGGTGGACTTCATCAACCAGATGCGAAAACAGGGGATGAGCCGCCGCGACGCCATCTTCGCGGCGGGCCACGCGCGCATGCGCCCCATCGTGATGAACACCATCACGGCCATGCTGGGGCTGCTCCCCATGGCGCTGGCCATCGGCCCGGGGGCGGAGCTGCAGGCGCCGCTGGCCATCGCCGTGTTCGGCGGGCTGCTTTCCGCCACCGCGCTCACGCTCGTCGTCATCCCCGTCGCCTACGACGTGCTGGACGAGGCCGGCGAGCGCATCCGCGGCTGGTTCGGCCGTCCCGCCGCCGCCGCGCCTGATCCCGCCGTCGCCGTGCCGTCGGGCCTGGCCGCCGGCGACTGACGCCTCCGCTCCCCCTCCACCCCGAGCCCCTCGCCGCCATGCGGAATTCCTGGATGCCGCGCGCCTGCATCGCGCTCCTCCCCGTCCTCGCGGCGTGCGACGGCGGCGATTCGGCTGCGTCCGGCGCCACGGTGACGGACAGCGCCGGCGTGCGCATCGTGCAGAGCGACCGGCCGGCGTGGAAGGACGGGAAGGGATGGAGGGTGGGGGACGCGCCGTCGCTCGACATCGGCGTGATGGACGGCGAGGCGGCCTACCAGCTGGACGGGGTGCGCAGCGTCGCACGGCTGTCGGACGGGCGCATCCTGGTCGCCAGTTCCGGGAGCAGCGACCTGCGGCTGTTCGGGGCGGACGGCAGGCACCGGGTCTCCATGGGGCGCGAGGGTGGCGGCCCGGGCGAGTTCCGCGGCCTGGAGTGGGCCGGGGTGGGCGCCGGCGACACCCTGCTCGCCTGGGATGCCCGGGAAAAGCGCCTCAC
>Ga0326721_10000740_pt1 | contig 10075 bp, 7 predicted proteins | sample SGPome_FD_203951 | JGI IMG/M metagenome (GOLD analysis project Ga0326721, IMG submission 203951) | Soil microbial communities from Southern Great Plains, Lamont, Oklahoma, United States - SGP_1_2016 | ecosystem: Engineered > Artificial ecosystem > Soil microcosm > Unclassified | place: USA...
CTCGCCGTCGGGCAGGTGCCAGACGGGCCGCCCCACCGGCCGGCCCGGGAGGTCGGCCCAGCGGTCCTCGGTGCGGAAGTCGCGAGGCCGGCCCTCGTCATCGAGGAACACCTGCGCGCTCACGGTGCGCCCGGCATCGGTGACCGACACCCGGAAGCCGTCGTCGCCGGCCGGCTCCCACCCGGTCCGGGCGTCGAGCAGCACGGCCGGCGCCAGCAGCACCGCGTCGTTGAGCCAGGTCACCAGTTCCCCCGTGTCGAACTCCGGGCCGGAGCAGTCGGCGACGGTGACCAGGCCATCGGCCCAGGCCCGCGCACCGGTTCCCACACCCTGTCCTCGGTGTGCGGTGTGCGGTGCGCGGGTGGCCGTGCGTGTCAGCGGGGAGCCCCCGGCTCCCCGCTCACCAGCCGCCGGGACCCGTGCCCGCGCTCCTCAGCGTGGACAGCCGCCTGCGGTACTCCTCCTCGTCGATCTCGCCACGGGCGAACCGGTCGGCGAGCAGTCGCTCGGCCGTGTCCTGCCCGGCTGTACGCGCGGGCCCGGTGGGGCCGCCCACGGGGCCTCGGACGGCGCGGATCACCAGCCAGGCGAAGAGTCCGAGCAACCCCAGGAAGAGGAGGCTGCCGAGCGTGGTGGCCACCCAGACCCAACCGCCCATGTGATCCCAGTCGTACCAGCCCATCATCCGGACCCACTCCCTCGGACACCCGCGCTCCGGGCAGCTCCCGGAGTCCCGGCGTGACCGATGCTCGGACACCGGGACCCATCGGCGCGCCGGCCAGAGGTCCCCGTGGCGGGGACCTACGTCCCCGGAGGTCCCACCCCGGCAGTCGGACGGGACCGACCACGACGAACGGACCCATGTCCACAGCAGGGCGGCTGCGCTGAGAGGCCCAATGGCCTTGGTCACACGGCCGTTCGGCCGCGTCGCGGCCCGGCACGAGCGCGGATGGTCGGTGCACGGACACCGGACACCGGACGAGGGAGGACGACGTGGACCGGGTCGCGCAGTGGACGATCACCATCGACATCGACGAGCACGACGGCCACACCCGCGCGGTGGCCCGGCTGCACACCCGGGACACCGAGCGGATGGTGGGCGTCGGGCTCGCCCGCCTGGACCCGGCCGACCGGGACGTGCCCGAGATCGGCGACGAGATCGCCGTCGCACGGGCGCTCTCGGACCTGGGCCACCGGCTGCTCCAGGCCGCCACGGAGGACGTCGAGGCCTCCACCGGCGAGCAGGCCCACCTGCGGATGTGACGGCCGGCCGGGGCGACGGCGCCGACGGCACGCCAGCGTCGTGGGTGCCCAGGTCACGCAGGGACGGGGCCGGGCGCAGCCGTGGGCGCCGCATCCACCCGAGGTGCGGCCGCCGCCCCGACCATCGCCGCGGCGACCGTCGGGGGCCCCGTGCGCCACCTCACCGGACGTGCCCGACCCCTCCTGGGCGGCCGGTGTGCCGGGCCACCGATCGCCCGCGGGACCGAGCGACCAGGGCCCCCGACCTGCGTCGCCGGTGGCGACGCACCTGGACCGGGGAGGTGCCCACCTCCAGACTGGTGCGGCAGCCGACACCGACAGAGGGGGGCACGCCGGTGGAACTCGGCATCGACCTGGGCACCGCGAACACGGTGGTGAGCGACGTGCGGCGCGGCATCGTCTTCGACGAACCGACCGTCATGCTGCTGCACCCGGGCGGTGCCCGCCGGGAACGGGTGCTCGCCGTCGGCAGGGAGGCGGCCGATCTGCTCGGCCGGACGGCGTCGCGGTTCGTCCCGGTCCGGCCGTTCAACAACGGTGTGGTCACGGACCTGGAGACGGCCCGGTCGTACCTGCGCGTGGTCCTGCAGAAGGCGGGACGGCGGGCGTGGGACTTCCCCGTCCGCGCCGTGATCGGCGTGCCGACCGGCTCGACCGCGCTGGAGCACCGGGCGCTCCTCGAGGCCGCCGAGGAGGCGGGCATCCGCCCGGTGACCACCCTCGACGAGGCGGTCGCGGGCGCGGTCGGCTGCGGCATCGACCCGCTGGAGCGGCGCGTGCACCTGGTCGTCGACGCCGGAGGGGGCACGTCCGAGGCGGTGGCGTTCTGCTTCGGCGGGGTCATCGCCCACCGGACCAGCAAACTGGGCGGTGACGAGATGACGCTGGCCGTCGCCCGGCACCTCCGCGAGCAGCACCAGATGCACGTCGGCGAGCTCGAGACGGAGGACTTGAAGATCCGGTCCGGGACGGACGTGGACGGCCCGCTCGTCGTGCAGGGCCGGGACGCCGCGACCGGCCGGCCGCGACTGGCGACGGTGCAGGCGGCCGAGGTGGCCGAGGCCGTGCGGCCGGTCACCGAGGAGATCGTCCGGGCGCTCGCCCCCTGCCTGGACGACCTGCCCCCGCAGGCGCTCGCCGACGTGATGGCGGAGGGCGTGCTGGTGTTCGGCGGGTCCTCGCTGGCGCCCGGCTTCGACCAGGAGCTGGAGCGCGGTCTCGGTCTCCCGGTCAAGCTCGCCGAGGAACCCCTGACCTGCGTGGCCGAGGGCGCGGCACGGGCGCTGCGCAACCGCCGGTTGCTCGCGGCCTACGGTCGCAGCTGACCGGTCAGGGCGTCGCCACCGGCCCGGTGGCGAGGACGTCCGGCCGGTGCTCGAGGTAGTGGCGCAGGCTGTCGGCCACCACGGTCTTCGCGCTGCCCTCAGTCGCCTCCGCTCCCTGGACCAGCGCGGTCACCACGATCTCCGGGTCGTCGAACGGAGCCGCGGCGGTCATCCAGTAGTCGTACTCGTCGTCGCGCAGGCCGCCGTCCTGCGCCGTGCCGGACTTCCCGCCGACCGCCATGGGGAGGTCGGCGAGCCGGACCGCGGTGCCGCTCGTCACGGCCTGGCGCATCCCCTCGCGGACCGGCCCCAGCTCACCGGCGAAGGGCAGTGGCGTCGAGACCGGCGCGGGGAGCGCGGTGTAGGTGGCGTCGTCCGTCCCGATCGCCAGGCCCAGCCGTGGGGTGACCAGGTTCCCGGTGGCGACGGCGGCGGTCCACCGGGCGTTCTGCAGCGGGGTGACCTGCAGCTCGCCCTGACCGATGCCGAGGATGACGGTGGACCCGCCGTACCACGCGCCGCCCTTCTCCTGGACCGACTCCGGGGTACCGAGGTATCCGGCGGACTCGGCCGGGAGGTCGATCCCGGTGGGCTCTCCCACCCCGAGCGTATGGGCCGTGTCGATCAATGCGTCGGCGCCGAGCGCGACGGCGAGCTTGTAGAAGTAGACGTCGTTGGAGATGGCGATCGACTGCACCAGGTTCATCGGCCCCATCGGCTTCCAGTTGCCGAAGGTGTGCCCGCCGTAGGTGAAGTCGGCCCCGGTGGGGATGACCTGCCGGGGAGCGAAGACCGGATGGGCCTGGTTGGCCGCTGCCACGACGAGCTTGAACGTCGACCCGGGCGGCGCGACCGCTTGGGTCACGTGCTCGAGCATCGGTGACCCCGGTGCACTGCTCAGGGCCTGGAGCGCCGCGGCGTCGACCGGTGGTCCGTAGACGTTGCCGTCGAACGACGGGGCGCTCGCGATCGCCAGGACCTGCCCCGATCTGGGGTCCATCGCGACGGCGGCACCGATCTTGCCCTGCGGCCGGGGCTGCGCGAGCACCGCCGCAGCCAGGCTGGCGTCCATCTGGCGCTGCAGGCCCAGGTCGACCGAGAGCCGCAGGTCGGCACCGGGCACGGGTTCCTGCCGCTCGCCGAGCGCGACCGGCACGCCCGACGGGTCCACGTACAGGCACTGGCGCCCGTTCACCCCGCGCAGCACCGCGTCGTACTGCCGTTCCAGACCGGCACGGCCCACGACCTCGCCCAGCGGCAGGTCCGGCCAGCGTTCCTCGTCCTCGGGCGTGGCCACCCCCACGAAGCCGAGCACCGGGGCGAGAACCGTGCCCTGGGGGTAGGAGCGGCGTGGCTCCGGGACGACGAGCACGCCGGCGATCCCGGCCTCGGCGACCGCGTCACCGACGTCCCGGGGCACCTCGGCCACCGGCATCGACAGGGTGGTGCGCTCCGCCCCCTCCACCTCCCCGCGCAGGTCGTCCCGCGGCCGGCCGGTCAGGTCGGCCAGGCGGTCGACGTCGGCGGGGCGGGCGCGCAGCAGGGCGGGCACCACGAGGACCCGGTCCACCCCCGCGCCGGCGTCGGCCGCGTCCACGGCGAGCGGCGCGCCGTGCCGGTCGGTGATCGAGCCGCGGGGCGCGGGCAGCCGGATGCAGCGCGTCATCTGCTCCACGCCGACCAGCGCGAGGGCCTCGCCCTGGGTGCTCTGCAGCCGCCACCCGTAGACGCCGAACGACACCAGCAGCACCGAGAGGCCGAGGGCGGCCAGCCGGACCAGCCGCGGCCGCGGGTTGCGCCACGCCGGCGCCGCCCACAACCGCCTCCGGGTGCCGTCCCGGCGGATGGCGAGGACGACCCCGATCGCGGCGAGGTGCACCACGAGCGCCGTCCCGCCGTAGCTCAGCAGGGGGAACGGGACGCCGGCCAAGGGGAGCAACCCGAGGTTGCCACCCACCGAGACGACGGTCTCGAGGCCCATGAGGACCGCCAGTCCCCCGCCCACGAGCGCCGCGTGCGGCGTGCGGGACGCCCGCCCGGCGAGGGCGAGTCGCCACACGAGGACGATCGCGGCGAGCACCACCCCGGCGCCGGCCACCAGCCCCCACTGTCCGACCAGGTTGGCCAGGGCCAGGTCGGTCTCGCGCTCGGGCAGGTACTCCGCGCGCAGGCCGCGGAGCGGGTCGTCGGTCCGCCCGAACAGCCCTCCCGACCCGAGCGCGATGTGCGCCTGCCGCAGCGCCCAGCCCGAGCCGGTCGGGGACTCGTGGGCACCGACCAGGAAGGTGCCGAGGCGTTCGAGCTGGTAGGGCTTGAGCAGACTGATCATGAGCGGCGCCGACACGGCCGCCGCAGCGATCACGGGCAGCAAGAACCGCGCGGGGACGCGCCCGAGGACCAGCATGGCGGCGGCGAGGACGGTGAGCAGGGCGGTCGTGCTGAGGTCCGGCTGGAGCAGGGTGAGCCCGATGGGCACGACCGCGAGCAGCACGGCCGCCGCGAAGCGCTGCCACGCCGGCCGGCTCGAGCCGAGGACGCCGGCGAGGACCAGCAGCATCCCCAGCTTGGCCAGTTCGGAGGGCTGGAAGGTCACGGAGCCGAGCGCCACCCACCGGGTGGCGCCGTTCGCGGAGAGGCCGATCGTGAGGACGGCGACGAGGAGGAGGACGGCCGCGCCGTAGGCGGTCCAGCCGAGCACGCCCAGGTACCGCACGCGGCTCCGCCAGAACACCGCGAGGGCGAGCACCCCGCCGGCGGCGATCACGCCCTGCCGCGCGGCGAGCTCGGGGGCGCCGGCCAGGTACAGGTTGGCCAGGCCGAGTCCGACGAGCGCCAGCGCGGCGACGACGGCGAGCAGGTCGAACGCGTTGCTGCGCAGGTCCCTGCGCTGCTGCCGGGTGCGCCGTCGGCTGCCGCGCGCACCCGGCCGCGACCCGTCCTGTCCGACGACCGGCGCGATCGTGCCGCCCCACAGGTGCCGGCGTCGGCGCCGGCTCCACCGCCGGCTCCCTCCCGTCCCCGTCCACAGCCCGTCCTGCCCGGTGATCGGCACGTGTCCTCCTTCTCGTCAGCGAGGCTGGTTGTCGGACGGGCACGAGCCGACGGACACCGGTGGGGAGGCCGCGACCGCGGGGGCCTGGGTGACGGCGAGCACCGCCACGGACGTTCCGGCCGGCAGCACGACCGTGCCGACCGCCGCAGCCCGGTCGCTCCCGGCCGGCACGGTCACGCTCCCCCCGGGCGCGGTGTCCGAGACGCCCGAGCAGCGGTCGACGACGCGGTACGTCCAGGTCACGACCTGCGGATCAGCGCCGGGGACGAGCCGCACCAGGACGCGCAGGGTGCAGACCGCGTCCGGTGCGCAGGGCGCGAGAGGCCGCAGGTCGACCGCGGCCACGCTCCCGGACACCGCGGGGGCCGGTGGCACGATCGGCAGGCCGTCGGGTTCCGGCGCGGCGGACGTCTCCGTCCCGCTGCGCCCGGCGTCCAGCAGCAGGTCGACGTCGCCGGCGATGTCGTCCCGCAGGACGGCCACCTCCAGCAGGACGATCCCGGTGAGGACCAGGATCGAGAACAGCCACGCGCCGATCCGCCGCGCGGCGATCCTGGTCCCCCCGGTGGAGGCACGCCGCGGCGGCGCGGCGCCGACCGCGCCGGGCCGGTCGCCGGTCGATCCGGGACCCGTCGCCGCGGCGGTGACCCCGCCGATCGCCCGCACCAGCGCGGCCAGCTCCGCGCGGACGGCCGCTCGGTCGATCCCGGCGGCCGCCTCGCGCAGCTGCCCCGCCACGGCCGGGACGCCGGCGCCGGGCAACTCCGCGACCGCTCGGTCGAGGTGTCCCAGGAGCAGTTCGGCGGCCGGGTCCGCCCGGCGACCGCGCACGCGGGCGGCCGCCGCGACACCCGCGAGGACCGCCGCGACGGGCACACCGGCCGGAACAGCCGCCGACGGTCCCCCGTCCTGCGACCCGTCGCCGGCCGGGGCGAGCGCCACCGTCCCGTCGACACCGACGACGACCCGGTCGACGGGCACCCGCTCGCACGCCCCCGGGTTCGATTGCCCCGCCAGCTCGTCCAGCACGCCGGCCCCGAGCTCGAGGGCCTGTGCGGGAGTGAGCCGGGCCAGGGCGGTCAGGCGGGTCAGCGCCACGCCGTCGGGGCGGACCGGGGCCGGTGCGGCAGGCCCCTCGCACCGGTCCGGGAGGCCGGGGACACCACCCGGCTCGGGGCTCGCCGTCGTCCGTCCGGTGACCAGGTCCGTCATCGCCCGCACCCCCGCCGCTGTCCTGTACGGCCATCCCCCGGGACGAGCCTGGGGCGATGCTGGGGCCCAGGTGACCCCGGTGTCACCGGGATCCGGCGCGGCTCCGGGAACTGACAGGAACCTCGGGACCAAGGACCCGGCTGGTGAGGTGGGGCGACCCGGTCGGGACCGACCACCGCCCCTCGCCGCGCACGCAGCCACCTCGACGGGACGGCGCCATCAGGCCGTCACCTCCGGACGGGCGGGTCCAGGTCCCGGCGGTCCGTGCGGTGCCGGTCCCCGTCGTCGCAGCACCTCGGTGACGCGCACGCCGACGTCGCCGGTGACACGAGCGCCTGCGGACCTGCGCCCGCCGCCGCGCTGGTGCGGCGGCGTGCCGCCCAGGCGCCGGGATCAGGACGGGACGTCGTGCGCAGGGCCCTGGACGATGACGACGGGACACCCCGCGTGTGCGGCCACGAGCTGCCCGACCGCGCCGACCGGCGTCGCTCCGCAGGCCGGACTCGCTCCCGCGGCTGCGCTGCAGCAGGGCAGCCGCTCCTCCACTCCCGAGGTCGAACGTCCCTCGCCGGACCTGGTGGGTCAGCCGGTCCGGCTGCCGAAGGTCGTCAGACGGAGCGTCTCCGGGAGCGCGTCCAGCGCGGCCAGCAGGTCCGCGGGCAGCGCCGCGCTGATGTCGGTGACCGCGTACCCGAGCTCGCCGCGGGTGGCCAGCACCTGGCCGTCCACGTTCAGCCCGTGCTCGCCGACCAGCGCGTTCACGTGCGCGAGGACGCCGGGCACGTTGCGGTGCAGCAGCGCGAACCGGGCTGCGGACGAACCGTGCAGGGCCACGGTGGGCAGGTTGACGCTCAACGTCGTCGTCCCGGAGCCGGTGTAGTCGACCAGCTTGCCGGCGACGAACCGCCCGATGTCGTGCTGGGCCTCCTGGGTCGACCCACCGACGTGCGGCGTGAGGATGACGTTGGGCAGTCCGCGCAGCACGGAGGTGAACGCGTCGCCCTGCTCGCGGGGCTCGTCGGGGAACACGTCGACCGCGGCTCCGGCGATGTGGCCGCTGAGGATGTGGTCGCGCAGTGCCTCGTGGTCGACGACGAACCCGCGGGACAGGTTGAGGAACAGGCTGCGCCGGCGCATCCGGGCGAACTGCTCGGCGCCGAACAGCCCGGCGTTCCCGGCCCGGCCGTCGACGTGCAGCGTCACGGTCTCCGCGCGCTCGAGCAGCTCCTCCAGGCTGCTGCAGGCCTCCGCGTTGCCCAGCGCGAGCTTGTCCTCCAGGTCGTAGAACAGCACCCGCATGCCCAGCGCCTCGGCGAGCACCGACAGCTGGCTGCCGATGTTGCCGTAGCCGACGATGCCCAGGGTGCGCCCGCGGATCTCGTGGCTACCGGCCGCCGACTTGTCCCAGGTGCCGGCGTGCAGCGCGCGGTCCCGGTCGACCAGCCGCCGGGCCATGATGATGATCTCCGCGATGGCCATCTCCACCACGCTGCGGGTGTTGGAGTACGGCGCGTTGAACACCGCGACCCCGGCGGCCGCGGCCGCGGCGAGGTCGATCTGGTTGGTGCCGATGCAGAAGGCCCCCACCGCCGCCAGGCCCGGACGGCGGCGCAGGACCTCCGCGGTCACCTGGGTCTTCGACCGGATGCCCAGCAGGTCGACACCGTCGAGCGCGGCGGCCAGGTCGGCCTCGTCCAGCGCCCCCCGCAGCGACTCGACCTCGTAGCCGGCCGAGCCGAGCAGGTCGGCCGCCACCGGGTCGATGTTCTCCAGCAGCAGGGCTCTGGGCACGTCGTGCGACCTCCTCCACCGCGGGACCGCCGGTGGACCGCGTCGGGACGAGTATCCCGTCGCGGGCGGTGGGGGGTGACGACCGGGTGGGCGACGGTCAGCCGGGATCCGGCCCCGGGCCGCCGCGGGCGACGCCGAGGTGGGAGGTCACCGCCTCGCGCAGCGAGACGGCGTCGACGGCGACGGTCACGATCGTCGCGCCCTCGGCGGCGTACCCGGCGGCCTGCGCACCGCTGTAGGCGTGCACGCCGACGGGCACGCCCGCGGCGCCGGCCCGGGCGACGATCGAGGACAGCACGGCGCGCAGCTCCTCCCGGCGGTCGTCGCCGGTCAGCCCCAGCGACAGGGAGAGGTCGCCCGGTCCGACGTACACGCCGTCCAGCCCCTCGACGGCGAGGACGGCGTCGAGGTCGTCGAGCGCGGTCGCGGCCTCCACCATCACGATCACCAGGGGCTGGTCCGCCCCACCGGAGAGCCGTCCGATCGACCGGCCACCGGCCGGGGCGTACCGGCAGGCGGCGACGACCTCCCGGGCGTGGTCGGCGTCGCGCACGTTGGGCACGAGAACGCCGCGGGCCCCCAGGTCCAGCGGACGTCCGACGTCGGCGAAGGCCGGGCTGCGGGTCCGGACGAGCGGCACCGAGCCCGCCGCGGTGATCGCCGCCGCGACGCCCGGCAGCTCGGCCTCCGCTCCGGCGCCGTGCTGCAGGTCGACGACGACGAAGTCGGCTCCGGTGCGCGCCAGCACCTCACCGGTCACCGCGCCGGGCAGTGTGTTCCACAGACCGTGGCACGGCTGCCCGTCCGACCACCGCCGCCGCAGGTCGACCTCGCTGACCGCCATCCCGGCACCCCTCCCCCGGTCCCCGACTCCGGCGGCGTCGTCGGTCGGCGCCTCGGGGTTCCGCCGGGACGATCCTGCTCCCGGGCCTCGGCGCGCGCGAACGGGGCTGCCGGGGCCGGATCGTGGGTACGGACCTGCCATGGACCCCGCCGCGACCCCGCCCGTGCCCGCCGGCCACACCCCGGGAGGCGGGGTGCTGGTGGGCAGCGACGGCGCCCGTCGCCGGCTCGTCGTCTTCGAGGACCCCCAGTGCCCCTACTGCCGGCAGTTCGAGGAGGCGTCGGGGGACCTGTTGCGCCGCGAGGTCGCTGCCGGTGCGGTCGCGGTCGAGTACCGGATGCGGTGCTTCCTGGGCCCGGAGTCGGTGCGCGCCGACAACGCGCTGGCCCTCGCCGCGGAGGCGGGTGTATTCGACCAGCTGCGCCGCGAGGTGTTCGCGAGCCAACCACCGGAGCACAGCGGCGGCTTCACCACCGAGGACCTGCTGGTCCTGGCCAGGCGCGTGGGCCTGGACGGCCCGGCCTACGAGACCGGGGTCCGGAACGGGCGGTACGAGGCCTGGGTGGTCGAGGTGGACCGGGCGTTCCA
>Ga0326721_10000741_pt1 | contig 10074 bp, 8 predicted proteins | sample SGPome_FD_203951 | JGI IMG/M metagenome (GOLD analysis project Ga0326721, IMG submission 203951) | Soil microbial communities from Southern Great Plains, Lamont, Oklahoma, United States - SGP_1_2016 | ecosystem: Engineered > Artificial ecosystem > Soil microcosm > Unclassified | place: USA...
GATCGAACCCACCTCCGGCCAGGTCTGTTTCGACGGGTCCGATCTGACGACGTTGAGCCGCGGTCCGCTGCGCAGGTTGCGGCGGCGGGTGGCGATGGTGTTCCAGGATCCGTACGCGTCGCTCGACCCGCGACACCCGGTCGGCCACAGCGTCGCCGAGCCGCTTCGGGTGCACCGCCTGCACACCGGTGCCGCTCGCCGTCCTCGGCTGGCCGAACTGTTCGAGCTGGTCGGGCTCAGTCCGGACTTGCTGGTCCGGCATCCGCACGAACTCTCCGGCGGGCAACGCCAGCGCGTCGGAATTGCCCGGGCGCTCGCGGTGGAACCAGATCTCGTCGTGCTGGACGAACCCATCGCGTCGCTGGACGTCTCCGTGCAGGCCCAGGTGATGAACCTGCTCCGCCGGTTGCAGCGCGAGCTTGGCCTGACCTATCTGTTCATCGCCCACGATCTGGCCGCCGTGCAGCAGGTCAGCGACCGGGTGGCGGTGATGTACCTCGGGAGGATCGTCGAAATCGGCCCTCGGGAGGCGGTGTACCGGACGCCCGGTCATCCGTACACCCGGGCGTTGCTGTCCGCCGTGCCGATTCCGGATCCGCCTCGGGAGCGAGCCCGAGAGCGGATCGTGCTGGTCGGTGACGTCCCCTCACCGGTACATCCGCCGCCCGGTTGTCACTTCCATCCCCGCTGCCCAAACCGTTTCGACCCCTGCGACACGGTGGACCCAGCCCTGCAGCCCATCGGCCCCCAGCAAGCCGCCTGCCACCTGCACGGTGTCGTCCCCCTGAACGGCGGTCAGCACCGGTCTGGACCGTGATTCCGGCTCTCGCCGGGCACATTTGCGGTCCGAACCGGTGCTGCCTGCCACTCAGACCAGGGCGGGCGATGGCTGGGTGGGAACCTGGGTTTCGTCGGGGGGTTGGGGGGAGCCGAGGTGGACGTTCGGCAGCAACCGGTCCAGCCAACCGGGCAACCACCAGTTCAAGTCGCCCAGCAGCTGCATCGTCGCCGGTACCAGCACCACCCGAACGATGGTGGCATCGACGAAGATCGCGGTGGCCAGCCCGAGTCCGAGCATCTTGAGCAGCACCACCTCGGACGGCACGAAGGCGAGGAACACGGCAACCATGATCGCGGCGGAGGCCGTGATCACCCGACCCGTCTTTGCCAGCCCTTCGGTGACAGCCAGCTGGTTGTCGCCGGTCCGGTCGTACTCCTCCTTGACCCGGGACAACAGAAAGACTTCGTAGTCCATCGAGAGCCCGAACAGGATCGCGAACATCATCACCGGCATGATGATCGGCACCGGCGTAGGCTCCGGAATTCCGATCAGATCACCGAGCGGACCACCGTTGGTTGCAAGCGTCATCACCCCGAGCGCTGCCGCAATCGAAAAGAGGTTCATGATGGCCGCTTTGAAGGGTACAAGGAGCGACCGGAGGACCAGCATCAGCAGCAGGAAGGCCAGCAGTACGACGCCACCGACGAAGATCGGCAGCCGGGCCGAGATACCGGCCGTGGTGTCTACGTTGTTTGCCACCAGGCCACCGACGTCGATCGTCAGGCCGGTACCCGACGTGGCTGCCGGAATGCTGTCCGCGCGCAGCGTCGCGACCAGTTTCTCCGTCCTCTTGTCCTGCGGCGAGGTGCTGGGAACTACCTGCAGCACGGCGGTGTCTCCGGCCGCGTTCTCGGTGGCGGGCGCGACGAAGGTCACCCCGCTCACGGTTCGCAGTTTCTCTCCGACCAGGTTGGTCGCTGCCAGCAGCTCGCTTCCCGACGCACCCTGCACGGTGAGCAGGATGGGGGCCGAGAATCCGGGCCCGAATCCCTCGGCGAGGAGATCATAAGCCTGGCGAGTGGTGTAGCTGGGCGGGTCGTTCTTGGCGTCGGCGAACCCGAAGCGGATGCCGAGGAACGGTGCCGACAGCGCGAGCAGGACAGCGACACCACCGATCGCCGCCGGCCACGGCCGGCGCTGGATGAACCGGCTCCAGCGATACCAGAACGACGGTTCGGTGGAGGATGCGTTCCTGCCGACGAACGGAACGTGCAGTCTTTCGATGTGCCGGCCGGCGAATCCGAGAACGGCCGGCAACAGGGTCACCGACGCGGCCATGGTGACGAGTACGGCGAGCACCGTGGAGAACACGAAGCCCGCAACGAACGGCTGGTTCATCAGCAGCATGCCGACCAGCGAGAGCACCACCGTGCTGCCGGCGAACAGCACCGCACGCCCGGCGGTCGCGATCGCCGTCAGAATTGCTGGTCGTGGATCCGCATTCGCGCCGTCCTCGGCGAGACTGCTACGGAACCGGGTGATGATGAACAACGCGTAGTCGATTCCGATGCCGATTCCGATCATTGCGGCGATCGACGGAACCCAATCCGAAACCGGAAGCAACCGGCGCAGAATCTCCCCGAGCGCCAAGGCGATGCCGATCCCGAACAGTGCCATCACCAGAGGCAGGCCCATCGCGACCACGGAACCGAAACTGATCAGCAAGATGATGGCTGCGGCAGCGAACGCGATTCCCTCGGAACCAACCTGCGGTGTTTGTGCCAGGGTCGCGACCAGGCCACCGACCGCTACCTGCATCGTCGGGTCGCCAGCCTGAACGATCGGTTCGACGAGTGCTTTGGCTTCCTCGGGGGTGAACTCGTTGTCCCGCTTGTCGAGATCAACGTCGGCGTAGGCGGTTTTGCCGTCCGGGGAGATCTGGAGTGCACCCTGCTCGGAGAACGGGCTGGTGACGGTGACGACGTGAGCATTGGTCGCGACGTCGGCGAAAAGTTTCTCAGCCCGCGCCTTTACCTCGGTGTTGGTGACACCGGATTCCGCATGGATGACAATCTGGACGGTGTCACCGGACTTCTGTGGAAAGTTCTTTTTCAGGGTGTCCAGGGCTGCCTTTGATTCGGACCCGGGCTGCATGTAATCCTGCCGGAACGTGCCACCGAACGCGCTGGCCAGCGCGAAGGACCCGAGCAGTGCGGCAATCCACAGGACGACGACAAGGCGACGATTGCGGTAACACCAATCAGCCAGACGTACCAGCATCGCGGAGCTCCTCACTAGTTAGAATGGGCCGATTCGCGCTATTCGACGGTCCGCAGAATTTGTTCAATCGCGGCCGTCCGAGTCAGGAGCTCGGAAACCTCGACCGCCATTCGCTTTTGGGAGTCCAGGCTGCCTTCGGAAAGCTGCTCGTAACGGCTGACCAACTGCCGCAGGGCGTCTTCCTGACCGGCCATGATCTTGGTCTTCCTAAATTCCAGGAAGGTCGCCATCCCGCCGCCGATCAAGAGGATTGCGGCAACGAGCATTCCGATGAAGGCGGCCACTTCGGGCCCGCTCACGGTGTCTGCGGCTGCGTGCATCATGACTTCTCCTTGGATGATGGACCCTTTTCCGGGTCTGACTTGGTCAGCGTCCTTGCCGCCTCGGCCAGCGCCGTTGCGTTCAGATGCAGGTCGAAATCCGCGACGGTGTAGAACTTCATCGCCTTGCCGTCGGCCGAGAGTTCGAGGTGGCCGACGATCAACCCGGCCGCCTCGAGTCGTTGCAGGTGCATATGGAGCAGGGGACGACTGATGCCGATCTCGCGGGCCAGGTGGCTCACATAGTCAGGCTTGCCGGCCAGCGTCGCGACGATGCGCAGTCGCAGCGGATTGGCCAACGCAGCCAGCATCAGGACTAGATCGTCCCCGGTCAGTGGAGCCACTGTCATCGCGCTCCTTCATGTGTAAGATTTTTCTTACATGTGAAACCGTAGCATGTTGTTGACGCTCGCGGCAGCGGTCTTTCGGGAACTCCCTGAATGACAGGTTTTGGCCGGCGAGGCTCGGCTCTCCGTCAAGATCGCCTGCTATGCCCGCAAATGAGCCTCTTCGCGGCACCGGCGCGGGCACAACTGGCGATCATCCGCTGACGAAGGCGGTCGCACCGACGTCAGCAACCCGATCGGCGGTCACCCGTCCCCTGCACACCTTGGTAACCGAGGACGATGACCGTTCGCCTCAGCAGCCGAGAAGCTAAGCCGGGCCGGCGATCAGAGCAGGCCGAGAAGCCAACCCGGGCCGGCGATCCGGGTGCCCGAGGGCAGCCGCGCGCGCAATCCTCGATCGGCGGTGACCACCAGCGGGACGTCACCATCGGCCCGCACGCGCTCGGCGACTTCGACGATTGAAGTGTCTCCGTCGGCAGGCGCGAGCACCACTTCGAGCTCGGGCGGAGCACTCGCCGTCCGGGCCCTGCCTTCAACCACGGCCACGATCCGGTCGATTCGCACTGCCGACTCAGGGGCGGACGGCGACTCAGGGGCGGACGGCGAGGACGGCGAGACCGCTGAACTCGGGACGACGACGTCCACGGCGATCAGCGGGACCAGCGACGTCATCAATCGGGTGGCGGCCCCGGATCGATCCCGCCACCAACCATCCGGCCGAGACCCCATCACGTTCGCGACATCCACCACCAGGACCAGCACGGGTCAGTCCTTGCAGAGTGCCCTGGCGGTGGCGGCGATCTGCTTCTCCGTGACCAGCACCAAGTCGGCTGCGGAGCCAGCCGGAACCACCGAATCCCGAGCCGTCACCCGAACCAGTTTGCCGTCGAAGCCGGCCTCCAGCATCCCGGTCACCAATCCTTCCGAAACCCCACCGGTGCGCCGGGTTTCGTCCACGATCAGGAGCCGCCCGGTAGCATTCGCCGCGCGGAAGACGTCCTCCAGCGGCAGCGGTGCGAGCCAGCGCAGGTCAACCACCCGGCAGTCGATCCCATCGCGTTCCAGTTCCGCCGCGACCCGCATCGACATTCGCAGACCGTTGCCGTACGAGACGATCGTGAGGTCGGATCCGGCACCCCAGACCGAGGCCCGGCCGATCGGCGCATGGAACGATCCCCACAGCGGCGGGGCGGGGTACGGCGCCCGCCAGGCGTCGTCACCGAGTTTGAGCATGTCGCGCTGGTCGTACAACGCAATCGGCTCGAGGAAGACGCTGATCGTGCCATCGGCCTCGGCCGCGGCCAGGCAGGTTCGCAGCAGGCCAGGGGCCTCGGACGGGTGCGCCGGGCAGGCAATCACCAGGCCGGGGATGTCCCGGAGCATGGCGAACGCGTTGTCCCCACCGGCCGCCCCGCCGATGCCGTCCTGATAGGGCAGGCCAGGCACCCGGATCACGAGCGGGTTCCGGTAGGCACCGCCGGACAGGAACGAGAGAGTCGCCGCCTCGTTCCGCAGTTGCCCCCCGGCCGCGTACAAGTCGGTGAGGTTCTGGATCTCCGCCACCGGCAGCAGACCACTCACCGCGGCACCGAGCGAGAGACCGAGGGTGGTCTGCTCGTCCAACACGGTGTCGACCACCCGGGTGGGTCCGAGCCGCTTGTGCAGGCCCCGGGTGACGCCGTATGCACCGCCGAGCCGTCCGATGTCTCGGCCGAGCAGAACCAGATTGGGCGACACCAGCGCGGCGTCCAGCAAAGCTCGGTTGATCGATTCGCTGAGGGTCAGCGGCCCTTCCAGCTCGGGAGGAAGCTCACCGAAAGCCTCCGCTCGGCGGCTGGGCGGTGGCACTCGGGCAGCCAGGATGGCGACCGCAGCGGGACGTCGTGGCGCCATCGGGGCCATCACGTCGGCGGAGGTCGCCAGCTTCGGCCGGTGCAATGCTTCCTCCACCGCCGAGGCCACCCGGTCGCGGATGTCGAGCAGTCGCTCGGCCACCTCCTGGCCGCCGAGCACGCCCGTCCGGACCATCGCTTCCATCGTGGCGACCAGCGGATCCTTGGCCAGATCGGCGGCGATTCGATCGGCGCGACGGTACGTCTCCTCATGATCCGATCCGCTGTGGCCGCCGATCCGCACGCAGGACAGGTGCAACAGCACCGGACGGCGGTGCGTCCGGGCGATCTCGACGGCCTGGTGGGTGGTCTCCAGGACGGCGAGTGGATCACCGGCGGTGTCAGCGGACAGGTAGCGCAGCCCTTCTCGGGCTTCGTAGAGCGATCGGATCCAACCCGGCGGGGTCGGCATCGAGGCGCTGAGGCCGTTGTCCTCGCAGATCAACAACAGCGGCATCGGTACCCCTTGACGAGCCGCCCAGCACGCCGAATTCACTGCTCCGGCCGCTGTGGAGTGGTTGGCGGAACCGTCACCGAAGCTCGCCACCGCCACCGCGTCGTCCGGCCATTTCAGTCGCTCGCCACCGCGAGCACGCTGCTGACGACCGAGGGTCCAGGCCAGACCGAGCGCCCTCGGCAGGTGCCCCGCCACGGTGGGGCTCTGCGGCAGGATCGCGACATCTGGATGGGTCAGGCCGGGGCTACGGCCGCCGGTGGCCGACTGGTCGGCGGCTCCGGCCAGACCCAGCGCGATGTCCAGGATGCCGTCGTCCAGTCCGGCCAGCGCCGTCCGGGCCAGGTAGAACGCCCTCGAGCGGTGGTGCAGCAAGGCCGGGTCGTTGCTGCGCAGGCACAAAGCGACGGCGGCGTTGCCTTCGTGACCGGCCGACGCGATGGTGTGCCGGCCGTCACCGGTGGCCTGCATCCGACGGGCCGCGACATCCAGCCAACGACTGGCGGCCTGCGCGTCGAAGAGATCCAGCAGGTCGCCGCGGATGGCCTCGGAGACCTCCGCCTCGACCGACGTCGCGGCGCCCAGCCGTTCCAGAACCGCCCCGAGGTGGTCGACGAGGTCGGCCCCCGGCCCCGGTTCTCCCAGATCCGTCACCGTCACCAGCGGCGCGTCCTCAACGGACCGCGGGTGCTTCACCGGTCTCGCTCACCATCTTCTGGCCGGAGGCCGCCCAGGCGACCATCCCGCCGTCGACATTGAGGACGTCGAAGCCGTTTTCGTTCAACCAGCCGACGGCACGACCCGATCGAGCACCGGACCGGCAGATCACCACGATCTGGTCGTCCGGCGAGAGTTCGCCGACTCGGGCCGGCAGATCTGCCAACGGGATGTGGACAGCGCCCTGGATGTGCCCGGCCTGCCATTCATCGGGTTCACGGACGTCGAGGAACACGGCGTCGGCGGAGATCCCATCAGGATCCACGGACGGGACCGGCGGCGGGAACAAGCGGCACCTCCTGTGCGAGATCACGGTGACTCACCATCATGCGGCTGATGCCGGACGGCGGAGCAGACCTATCCTCTCAGGCCGACGGGGTCGGACCGCACGTCGACATGACGCAGCAAACGACCCGGTCACAACGGGTGACGGACAAAATCTGCAAATGCCCGACAGAAGTACCCAGCCAATCGGAACCCACGGGGAACCTGAACCGGCGTTGGTGCGTCGAAGAGTGGACAGTCCCACCGACCGGAAGGATGCTGGCCGTGGCAACGGATCAAACAACGACCTGGATCTCGGGCAACCGAACCGTCGGTACGGCGGAAGTTCGGCGAGCAACTGGCTCCGGGCCGGATCGGCGACTCCGCCTGGTCTTCGCCCTGGCCGCGCTCCCTCTCCTGGTGGCCGGATGTGCAGACAGTGACAAGACCGTGACGCCGCAGGCCCCGGCGTCCGAGACCGGAGGAAGCGTGACCACCGACCTGACCATCGTCAGCGACGACGGCAAGGGAAAGACTGAGACCTGGACGCTCACCTGCGACCCGGCCGGTGGCACCCACCCGACCCCGGAAGCCGCCTGCGCCGCCCTGACCGGCAAGGGCACGACGGCCATGCCGGCCGTCGCCAAGGACAAGATCTGCACCCAGATCTACGGCGGCCCACAGACCGCAAAGATCACCGGAACCTGGCGGGGCGAGGCCGTGAACGCGAGCTTCTCCCGGAAGAACGGCTGCGAGATCAGTCGGTGGCAGTCTCTGAAGGGCCTGCTGCCGGATGCGGGCGCCTCCGTCGCTCAATAGCGATAGCGCCCACCACGATCGCCGTCAGCAGCACCAGCCCGGCGATCGCGAGCGCGGTGGTCGCGCCGGAGTTGGGCTGAGCCGGCTGGGTGGTCGGCCCGGGCATGCCGACCATCCCCGGCATCGCGCCGGTCATCTCCGGCGCGGCGGTGTGAGTGGTTGGGCTCGCCGCCGCGGTCGGGCCGGCGCTGGTGGCCGGCGCGGCCGGCGACCCGGTGGGTTCGACCGGTGCTCGCAACCCGAATCGGAGGGTGCCGTCCATCGGCTCACCGCCCTGCGCGGTGACCTGCCAGCGGACGGTGTACTGGCCGTCGGCCAGGTCACCGACGAGCGGCCAGCTGACCGTTTTGCCCTTTAATTTCGCCACTCCGGACTCAACCGCACCATCGGGCCCTTTGACCGTGATTGTTGCCCCGAGTTTGAGCACATCGTCGCTGAACGTCAGACTGACCCGGCCGGGGGCGGCGGTGAGCTTCTTGCCGTCCACCGGGGTGGTGTCAACCAATTGCGTATCCGCCGAAGCTTGGCCTGCCGAAAGCATCCCGATCAGCACCATCAGGATCAGGAGTAACGCCGAAAGCCATGATTTGCGCCGTCTCCGCAACCTATTCACGACAGCATGGTAGAGGGCGAAACTGGCTGGTAGAGCATGGAATAACGAAAAGGATCAGACTCGTCGCAGATCTATCCCTTTCTTGACCTTCGGCCCTATGCTCGCCGAGCGAAACATAATGTGATCTATAACCTAGGTGGGGGGCAATTGTTATGACCAGGTCTCGCCTGACCTCTGGTGTGCTCGTATCGGCAGTCATCTCCAGTGCGCTGATCGCCGTCCCAGGGCTTTCCGCAAGCGCTGCGACAACGGAATGTCCGACTTCGTTCCCTACTGCCTCGGCGGTGGACGGCGTCACCGGTACCGGCTACACGGTCGAGCGCGGCACCACCGCTGACCCGTTCACCGCCACGGTCCTCGGCCGGATCACGGACGGCATCGCGCCCGGAATCGACATGATCATGGCCGATCTCGCCTCGCCGGCGCTGACCCGGGCCGGGGGCGTCTGGGCCGGGATGTCCGGCTCGCCGGTGTACGCCGCCGACGGCCGGTTGATCGGCTCGGTGTCTTACGGTCTGGCTGCGTCGTCCCCGATCGCCGGAATCACCCCGGCCGAGGACATGGCCCAGTTGCTCTCCGCCCCGGCCACCGCCAGCACCAAGATCAAGGTCAATGCGGGGGTCGCGAAGCGGATCGCGAAGACCGGTGACGTCACCGCTGCGGCGGCCGACGACGGTTTCGTCCAGCTGAAGGTGCCGGTGAGCGTGTCCGGCGTCACCGGGCACAGCGCGAAGTTCCTGAAGCACCTGAAGAAGACCGCAGGCGTGCGGGTCCGGAGCAACGGAGCGCGAATCAGCGCCGCGGCGTCCTCACCGACGGAGATCACGGCCGGCAGCAACTTCGCCGCTGCCCTGTCCTACGGCGACATCTCGATCGCCGGGGTCGGCACCACGACCTTTGTCTGCGACGGCGAGGCGGTCGCCTTCGGACACCCGCTGATCGATGCGGGCAGCGTGCAGTTCAGCGCGCACCCGGCAACCGCGGTCTACATTCAGCCCGACCCGACCTACGGCCCGTTCAAGGTGGCCAACCCGGGCGGCCCGGTCGGCACCGTCGATCAGGACCGGACCACCGGCATCCGGGCCAAACTCGGCCAGGACCCGAGCACGAGCTTCCCGGTCACGACCTCGCTGGTGCCCGCCGGTGGCACCGCGGTGACCGGCACCACGACCGGCGTCTACCAGCCCTGGGCCGCCGACATCGCGGCCTTGCACTTGCAGTCCAACATCGTGAAGGCCCTCGGGTCGGACGGTGGTGGATCGGCGGCGCTGACGTTCACGATCAAGGGGCAGACTGCCGGGGGTTGGCCGTTCACCCTGGTCCGGTCGGATCATTACTCCGATCCCGACTACATCTCCTACGCCGCAGCGGATGACATGTACGGCCTGATCGCTGCGCTGGTCTACCAGCCGTTCAAGGACGTCAAGATCACCAGCGTGAACGTCACCGGCACGGTGGACACCGCGATCAACCAGTACCGGGTGACCTCGGTGAAGATGTACAAGAACGGCAAGTGGGTGAAGCAGCGCGGCACGATCCACGCGAAGGCCGGCAAGACGGTCTACCGACAGGTCACCCTGACGAAGT
>Ga0326721_10000742_pt1 | contig 10072 bp, 10 predicted proteins | sample SGPome_FD_203951 | JGI IMG/M metagenome (GOLD analysis project Ga0326721, IMG submission 203951) | Soil microbial communities from Southern Great Plains, Lamont, Oklahoma, United States - SGP_1_2016 | ecosystem: Engineered > Artificial ecosystem > Soil microcosm > Unclassified | place: USA...
GGCGGAGGCCGGGACGGTCGTGACCTGTCCGGCGGCGCAGGGCAGGTAGAGGGTGAAGGTCGTGCCGACATCCAACTGGCTGGCGACGTCGATTTCGCCCCGTGACTGCTTGGCGAAGCCGTAGACCTGGCTGAGGCCCAGGCCCGTGCCCTTGTCCACCGGCTTGGTGGTGAAGAACGGCTCGAAGATTTTCTGGAGCGTCTCGGGCGACATGCCCGTGCCGTCGTCGGAGATGTCGACGGCGACGAAGGCCCCGCTGGCGGCGGCGTGGCCTCGGACGGCCGGGACGCCGCCGACGATCCTCGCGCCGATCCGGATCGTCCCGCCGCGCGGCATCGCGTCCCGGGCGTTGATGACCATGTTGAGGATCGCGGTGTCGAACTGGGTGGGGTCGGCCTCGACGAGGTGTTCGGTCTCGGGCAGGTCGTTCTGGATGGTCACCGACGAGCCGATCATGCTGCCGATGATCCGATGCAGGCCCCTCAGGCGGGTGCAGACGTCGAAGACCTCGGGCTGGAGCGGCTGGCGGCGGGCGAAGGCCAGAAGCTGCCCGGTCAAGGTCGCGGCCCGCTCGGCGGTCTCGGCGATCGCCTCCACATAACGCGTCCGCTTCTCCTCGGGCACGTTCGGCCGCCGCAGGAAGTCGGCCGAGGCGCGGATCACCGTCAGCAGGTTGTTGAAGTCGTGCGCGACACCACCGGTCAGCCGCCCGATCGCTTCCATCTTCTGGGCCTGGACCAGGGCTTCGCGCGAGCGCTCCAACTCCTCCTCGGCGCGGCGTTTTTCGCTAATGTCGCGGGTCACCTTCGCGAAACCCAGCAACTTGCCGGTCTCGTCGTGGATCGGATCGATCAGGACGCTGGCCCAGAACCGTTCGCCGTTCTTGCGGACGCGCTGGGCCTCGCCAGAGAACTTGCCCTCGCGGAGCGCCGTGGCCAGGGCCCTGGCCGGCGCGCCGGCCTCACGATCCTCCGGCGTATAGAACAGCGAAAAGTGTCGGCCGATGATCTCGTCGGCGGCGTAGCCCTTGATGGCCTCGGCGCCGGCGTTCCAGTTGGTGATGTTGCCCTCTGGATCGAGCATGTAGATGGCGTAGTCCTTGACGCCCTGCACCAGGAGCCGAAAGCGCTGCTCGCTTTCGTACAGCGCCCGGTCGGCCGCGCGCTGCTCGGAGACATCGCGGGTGATCTTGGCGTAGCCGATCACCTCGCCGTCTTCGATCACCGGATCGATCACCACGTGCGTCCAGAAGCGCGTGCCGTCCTTGCGCACGCGCCAGCCTTCGGATTCGAACCGGCCGTTGGTCGCCGCGGTATGCAAGGCCCGCTCCGGCAGTCCCGCCGCACGGTCCTCGTCGGTGTAGAAGGTCGAGAAATGCCGGCCGACGATCTCGTCGGCGGTATAGCCCTTGAACAGCTGGGCGCCGATGTTCCACGTCGCGACGCGCCCCTCGCTGTCGAGCAGATAGATCGCGTAGTCCTTGACCGCGCTGACCAACAGCTGGAAGCGGTCGGCCTGAGCCAGGTCGGTCAAACGACGGGAAAGCATGAAGTCAGGCATACCTGGAAGCGCTGGCGTTGGAAGTGGAACCCCGCGTCCGCCCATGAGGTTCCGTAGGGCGGCGATATCACGCGCCCGCCGACCATCGCGCGCTCCGGGATCGCGCGCAACCTGAAGGGCGCGCGGGAGCCCAGGTCTGGTCGCCGGGACTAGGGAATTCCCTAGCTGGCGGCTGCGGCCGTCCGCGCCGAAAGTCCCGGCGTCGCCGAGGTCGGCGGCCAGTCAGGGAGTTTCGCCATGCTCGACGCCACATCCTCGACCACGGTCCGCCAGGCCCCGCCTCCGCCGCCTCCGCCGCCCTCGCTCGAGCCCGCGAAGGACGCGGTCAACACCGTCCACAAGGCGATGGAAAGCGGCTTCTTCAATCCGATCACCAACGGCGACGTGAAGAACGCCGTCGGCGCCCTGAAGGGACTGGACGCGACCAACGCCAAGGCGGCGATCAGCGAACTGGCCAAGGACGGCGGGCTGGACAAGCTGGCCTCCGAGATCAACGACGGCAAGAGCTTTGGCCTGGGCGGCCTGTCGGCCGACGAGAAGCGCGACTTCTTCACCGAGATGGCCAAGGACCTGGGCGGGACCGAGCTGAAGTCGCTGTCCGACGCCTTCGCCAAGGCGGGCGGCGACTATCATGGCAAGGCCGACGTCGAGGCCCTGGGCAAGGCCATCGCCACCCACGCCACCCCCGACGCCAAGCTGGATTACGTCAAGGCCCAGGCCGGCTCGACCCTGGACCACGCCGCCGACACCACCAGCCCGTTCACCCTGGGCGGCTCGATCCGCGTGACCAGCCACGGCGACGCCGAGGCCGCCGCGGTCGGCCAGGTGCTGGCCAGCCTCAAGGGCAATCCCGCCGTCGCCGAGCAGGCGTTCAAGGCTCTCAGCCCCGACCAGCTGCGCGGCGTGCTGTCGGCGTCCATTCATCGCGAAGAGATCGACACCACGACCGTCTCGATGGGCGGCGCGGCGCACAGCAACAGCACTTCGCTGGACACTTCCACCTACAAGGCGATCCTGGAAGCGGGCGCTCAATCGACCGACGCCGATTTCAAGGCCAAGCTGTTCGCCGAAGGCTCGGCGGTGCTGAAGGATGTCCCGCAGCAGAACCTGCTGCTGGGCGTCAGCGTCATGGACCGCGACGCGGCGACGCGGACCATGGCCGAGGGCCTGACCACGGTGCTCAAGAGCGACGTATCGGGCGTGATGCGCGAGCTGTCGCTCAACATCGAGACCCGCGACGGCACGGCCTTCGCCACCTACGCCAAGCAGATGCTCAACGACAAGCAGACCGAGCCCCTGGCCGACATGATGCAGCAGCTGCAGGTGGGCGGGACCAAGAACGAGAATCCGATCAACCGGTTCGAGGCGATCGAGAAGGTCACCCTGCCCAATGGCGACAAGGTCGATCGCTACGAGAACGCCACGGCCCTGGGCCACTATGTCGGCGGGGTGCAGGCGGCCGCCGCCTCGATCACCACCGACCGCAAGGAACAGGCCGAACTGCTGACCGCCGTCCTCAAGAGCGGCCTGACGATCGTCGACAAGGCGGGCTGGGGCGGCAAGGGCGTCGGGGCGGCCGCGGCGGTGGCCAAGGAATGGGTGAGCATCGGCACCAACGCCGCGCTCAAGGCGATCCAGGACGATCCCTCGGCCGCCGGCAAGGCGCTGGACCTCATGGCCGTTCCGACCAACTCCAAAACAGGCGAGGAGGCGGTGGGCAGCAATTCCAAGAGCGCCTACAACACCGCCCTGGACACCGTTGTGCGTCAGGCCAAGCCCTGACGCCGGCGCACCGCCGACGTCGAGGCCTGATGACGCGACCGACGACCCCCTTTGCCGCGTCCTTGCTGGGCGCGGCTCTCGCCATGACCCTTGGCCTGGCCGCGTGCGGCCAGGCGCCGGCTGCGCGAACCCCCGCGCCGCCGGCGCAGTTCGTCGACGCCCGCACCTTGCCTCTGAGCCAGGCCTCGGCCGGCGACTATGATCGCGTAATCGAAACGGGGCTGGCCGCCGAGCCGCAGATCTGGCGCGCCCCGAACGTCAGCACCAAGGTCTATCGTGCGCCCGTCGGGCTGGGGCGCGAGGCGATCGCCGCCTATTACCGGAAGGCCGCGGCCGAAGGCGGCTGGCTTCCCGATCCTTCATCGACGCCGCCGGCGCGCGCCCTGGCCGGGCAGTACTGGTCGTTCGGCTACAAGGCCGGGCCCCGTCGGTTCATGGTCGCCGGAGTCGAGCCAGGTCCCGCCCTTGCCGTTCCGCCGGCGGGCCTGCCGGTCGTGGTGCGCACCAACGCGGACTAGATAGCGCCGCGATCAGGCGAACCTGACTTCAGGCATGAAAAATCCCGGACCCGCGCGAGCGGATCCGGGATCCAACGCGGTCTCGGCGAGGGTTCAGAACCGGGCCGCGTTCACCAGCGGCAGGGCCGCGAAGGGCTTCGCCGCCACGGTCGCGGCGACGTCGATGTCGCCCTTGACCAGATTGCCCAGCAGCCAGCCGGTCAGCATCAGACCGAGGGTGGAATTGAAGGCTTCCAGAGCCTCGCGAAGGCCCTCGGCGCCCGGCTTGGTCAGGTTAAAGTCGGCTTGGCCGACGGCGGCGCCGGTGATCGAGCTGGTCCAGCCGCTGCCGGCGCCGTCGTTCTCCCTGATCACGAGGCCGTCGTCATGGGCCGCGTCGAGCGCATGGCCGCTACCGCCCAGCGAGACCTTCAGGTCGCCCTTGGTCTGCTCGCTGACCCCGTCGATCACCAAGGCCTGGTCGCCGCGCGTGACGACGATCTGCTCGGCGTAGGTCATGTTGTTCCACTTGGAGGTTTCGGTGTTGATCGTGATCTTCGTGCCGTTCTCGAGCACGAAGGTGGTCGTGCCCCAGAAGTCTCCGACCTGCTTGCCATTGTAGCTGACGTGGGGATCGCCCCAGACGCGCGTGGCGTTGCCGTCGGCGTCGCGGATGACGACCTCCGAGCTGGCCTCGTTGATCGACAGGGTGTTGCCGTCGCCCAGGTCGATCTCGGCCTTGCCGCTTTCGGGCATGGCGGCGGTGAACTTCGGCTGGCTGGGCGCGGCCTGGAAGGCCCCGCCGGCCATCAGGCCGAGCGTGAACTGCATGGCCCCGAACGTCCGCAATCCCTGGCCCATCGCGGCCCCGATCTCCGTCAGCAAGCTGGCGTTCACGGCGCTCGCCAAGGCCGTGTTGATGCTGGTCATCCTTCAACCCCTGTCCAATCGTGCCGGCCGCGTCCTGCGGCCTCGATCGACAGTTGGCGCCGGACGCGACGGCGCCGCTAGCTGGGGCGTACCCCATCAGGGTATTCCCTAGTGACGGTTAGTGCGCCTGTCCCGACATCGCCCGCAGCACCTGCAGGATGGTCGAGGGCCGCGCGCCGATCTCGTTCAGCAGCAACTGGACCAGGCCGGTCAGCATGGCCAGCACCACCGCCGTGGCGATCCACGACTTGATGGCCAGGCCGAGCGAGAAGACGTTCAGCTGCGGGGCGTAGCGGTTGATCAGCCCCAGGCCGCCGTCGACCAGGTAGAGGATGGCCAGGGCGGGCGTGGCCAGCATCACCGCCAGCACCATCAACCGCGAGAACTCGCCCTCGAATAGCGACAGACTGCGCAAGGACAACACGGGCGTCAGGCTGCCGATCGGCCAGACCGCATAGCTGTCCAGGACCGTGCCGACCAGCAGCAGCAGCCCGCCGGAAAACATGAAGACGAAATTGGCCAGCCGCGCCAGGAACTCGCCGTTCAGCGAGGTCTGGTGGCCGCTCAGGGGATCGACGACCTGGGCCATGGTCGCCCCGACCTTGGCGTCGATGATCTGGCCCGCCGCCTCGAAGGCCCACAGCATGGTGCCGAAGAAGAAGCCGATGACCACCCCGATCAGCGCCTCCTTGCCGAAGATCAGGATCCACTGGACGGTCGGCAAGTCGCTGTGGGCGATCTGCGGCTGCAGGGTGATGACGATCACCCCGAAGGCCAGGAAGATCGAGTTGCGCACGAGCGCCGGCACGGTCTCCGGCGACAGCAGGGGCAGGAGCATGAAGGCCGCGGCGATCCGCGTCGCCCCCACGGCCAGCACCAGGGTATTGGCGAAGATCGCGCCCAGCCAGTCCGGCGCCGTCTCCGGCATCAGCGGCGGACCATGGCCGGGAACTCGGTGAACACCCGGTCGCCGAACCGGTAGAGCGTGCCGCCCAGCAGGCTGGCCGTCAGGAAGATCGTCAGCACGATGGCGAAGAACTTGGCGGCGTACTGCAGGGTCTGCTCCTGCAACTGGGTGGCCGACTGGATGATGGCCACGGCCACCCCGACCACCGAGGCGGCGACGATCGGCGGGGCTGACAGCATCAGCACCATCCACAGCGCCTGGTTCACCAGCTCGATGGCCTGGGCGTTCATCATCGGAGGCTCCTCACGTGTAGGACAGGACCAGGCCGTGGGCGAGTTTCACCCAGCCGTCGATCAGCACGAACAGCAGCAGCTTGAAGGGCAGGGACACCGTCGTCGGCGACAGCATCATCATGCCCATGGCCAGCAGGATGTTGGAGACCACCAGGTCGATGATCAGGAAGGGCAGGAAGATCAGGAAGCCGATCTGGAAGGCGGCCGCCAACTCCGAGACGGTGAAGGCCGGCACCACCACGATGAAGTCGCGCTGGGTCATGGCGCGGGCCTTGTCCGGGCCGTTGATGCGCTGGGCGGTCTTCAGGAAGAAGGCCCGCTCGCGCGGCGTCGAATGCTTCATCAGGAAGGCGCGCAGCGGCTCCTTGGCCTTGTCGGCGTAGGTGAACAACGCTTGGGTGTCGCTGCTGACGGCCGCGACGGGTTTGACGTCCTGGTTGGCGGCGGCCATCTGCTGGCCGACCGGGTACATCACGTACAGGGTCAGGATCAGGGCCAGGCCGTTGAGCACGATGTTGGGCGGCACCTGCTGCAGGCCCAGGGCGTTGCGCAGCAGGCTGAGGGTGACGACGATCTTGGTGAACGAGGTGACCATCACCGCCACGAACGGCGCAAGGGCCAGCAGGATGACGGTGATCAGGGCCGAGCCGGGGGTGAACGACGACAGGTCCATCCGGGGTCAGGCTCCCGTCGCCAACTGTTCGATCAGCACGCCGTAGGCCTCGCCCACGGCCACCAGTTTTCCGGTGGCGATAGGGTGGTCGCCGGCCAGCAGCACGGCCGTGGCGTCGCGGGCCGAGCCGCCCAGAACCACGGTCGAGCCGGGGCGCAGGCCGGTCAGCTCCGACAGGGGCAGGCTGGCCTCGCCCAGCATCACCCGGAGGCTCACGGGCAGGTCGGCGGGCGCGACGGGGGAGGTGTCGGGAACGGCGGCCTCGGCCGGTTGGACGAGGGCGTCCAGGGGTGGCGCGGTCATGGCGCTCTCCTCCAGGGTGATGACGGTGAAGCGGCGGTCGGCGGGGTCGAAGCGGCCGATCAGCCGGCGGTCGGGCAGGGTCAGGCGGGCGTCGCCCGCTCGACGAGGTCCCCAGCCGGCCAGCACGATGTCGCCGGCCCTCAAGGCGGCGACACGGGCGGCGGAGACGACGGCGGCGTCCAGAACCAGTGTCCCGGCGATCGGCACGGCCAGGTGGGCGCCGTCGCTGGAAAGGTCGATCGCCGGGGCCGGCCAAGTGGCGGGCGCGTCGGCGGGGATGTGCAGGACCACGCGGCTCGTCGCCGTCTCGGCCTCCCGCGCGACGTCCAGGGCGATGGCGATTCCCGCCTCCGAAGGCCGTCTGGAGATGTCGGTGGGGTCGAGACTCAGGCCCGTCACCGCCTCGATGGCCGCCAGCACCGGCTCCAGGCGATCCAGGGCCACCAGCAGGGCGGCGTCGTCCGCTGGCGCGAAGGGAGCGCCGTCCAGGACCAGGATCGCCAGGCGCGGCGCCTCGGCTTCCGATCCGAACACGATCCACGGACCCGGCGGCGGCTCGACCAGGCTTGCGCCGACACGCAGGCCGGGGACGGGGAGGGCGGACATCACCGCCAGGGCCCGGTTGCGGGCGGCGACCTGCGCGGAGTCGAAGCGCTCCAGATCGAGAACCATCGGTTCGGCGTCCAGCACGTCGGTCATGCGTCGCCGTCCGTCGTGCCGGTGATGGCCATGCGAACCAGCTCGGTCAGGCTGGCCGCCTCCATCTTGGCCATGATCCGCGAGCGGTGCAGCTCGACGGTCTTGGGGCTGATGCCCAGCTCGTAGGCGATGATCTTGTTGACCCGCCCGGCGACGACCAGGGCCATCACCTCGCGCTCGCGTTCGGTCAGGCTGGCCAGCCGGCGGGCGTAGAGGTCCTGGCCTGGCGTGGTCGCGGGGCGCAGCCGGGCGAAGGCCAGGCCCAGGGCCTCCTCCAGCGCCGCCTCCTGGAAGGGCTTCTCCAGGAAGGTGATCGCGCCCTTTTTCATCGCCTCCACCGCCAGCGGCACGTCGGCATGGCCGGTCATGAAGATCACCGGCCGCTCGCAGCCGCGCGCCTTGACCGCGTCCAGCAGCTCCAGTCCGGACATGGTCGGCATGCGCACGTCGAACAGCAGGCAGGCGTCGGGCGGCGGGTCGCCGGCGTCGAGGAAGGCCTGCGGGTCGTCATAGGTCGTCACCGCATAGCCCAGGCTTTCCAGCCACCAGGCGGCCGACTGGCGGAACTCGCCGTGGTCGTCGACCAGGCAGACCGCGCCGAGGCTGCGGGGCGTCTCCGGACGCGAACCGGCGGCGTCTTGGACGGAAGTCATGGTTCATCCTCCTGGCGCGCCGTCGGCAGCGCGATGTGGAACACGCTTCCCCCCGATTCCTGACCTTCGCGGGTGTGCCAGAGGCGACCGCGATGCAGCTCGATGATCGAGCGGCAGATCCCCAGCCCCACGCCCATGCCGCCGGGCTTGGTCGAGAAGAACGGCGAGAACATCCGGCCGGCCGCCTCTTCCGATACGCCGGGGCCGCTGTCGGCCACGGTCAGCTCGACCATCCGCGTCGAGCCCTCCAGGCGACGGCCGGCAATGGCCAGGCGGCGGGGCTGGGGCTCGCTTCGCATGGCGTCCAGGCCGTTGCGGGCCAGGTTGACCAGCACCTGCTGGATCATCACCGCGTCGCCCAGCACCGGCGGCAGGTCGTCGTCGAACACCGTCTGGGCCGAGACGCGGTCGCGGGCGATTTCCCAATCCAGCAGGTCAAGGGTGGCCCGGGCCAGGCGCGGCAGGTCCAGGGGCTCGACCTGGGGTTGGCGCTGCTCGACGAACGAGCGCATGCGCTGGATCACGCCGGAGGCGTACAACGCCTGGTCGGCGGCCTTGTCCAGGGCCTCGACGCCGTCGGCCACGGTCAGGGCGTCGCGCGACAGCCGCGCCTTCAGCCCGCGCACGATGTTGGCGATCGAGCCGATCGGCTGGTTCAGCTCGTGGGCGATCATGGTCGCCATCTCGCCGACCGACATCACCCGCGAGGTCAGCAGCAGGCGCTCGCGGTCGGCCAGGCGTCGCGCCTCGGCCTCCTGGCGCTCGGCGGCGTCGGAGAGCTTCAGGTAAAGCCGCCCGTCGGCGCTGCGGCCCGGGCGGACCTCCAGCACCGCTTCGCCGCCCTCCAGCGGAAGGGAGCCGGTCTCGCCGCGCTCCGCCGCCGCCAACGCGGCGTCCAGGGCGGGCGGCGCGATGTCGCCGGGCGAGGCCCCCGGCATCAGCCGGGCGAAGGCGTCGGTGCGCCAGACCAGGCGCGGCGGCGCGCCCTCGAACGCCCCGACCGCGAGGTCCAGGGCGGCGAAGGCGGCCTCGGCCGGATCCAGGTCTGGCGCATGCAGACGCAGCGCCCTCATGACCGGCCCCCTGCGACAGGCGGTCTCACTAGGGAAAACCCGAATGGCGTCGGCGCGTTCTCAGCCGTATCCAGGGTGCGAAGGAGTCCGCCATGTCCACCATCCGCATCGACGCCAACGCGGTCTCCGGCGTCTGGGCCCGGGGCCTGGACAGCGCCTCGCCGTCCGTCGCCGGCCGTCAGGGCCAGGCGTTCGGCGATTTCTCGGCCTTCTCGCGGCAGGAAGGCGCCCTGAGCCTGTCCTCCGCCCATCGTGATCTCGACAGTGCGGCCCGCGCGGTCAGCGATCGGCTCACCGACACCCGCGACAACGGCTTCGGCTGAGGCTAGCGTCCCGGCGTCATGGCCGAACGCATCCTCAAGGCCGAGCCGGACTGGTTCGGCGCCGCCCAGGCCCTGGTCGAGGGCCTGCAAGGGCAACCCACCCTCGACGGCCGGGTCGACGTGCTGGAGCGCGTGTGCCTGGACCTGGGCGAGGCGCTGTATCCCGGATTCGCCAAGCTGCTGGCCGCCGTCGACCATTTCGGCGACCACGAGGTCAAGGTCCTGGTCGCCGACGCCCTGGCCCAGGCCCTGATGACCGCGCGCCTGCCCTCGACCCGCCTGCCGGCTTGGGGCGCGGGCGGCTTTGCGGGATTGGGGCTGGGCGGCCCGCTGCGCACCAACAGCCGCAATGTCGGGCCCCTGGAATTCCTCTGCGTAT
>Ga0326721_10000743_pt1 | contig 10063 bp, 7 predicted proteins | sample SGPome_FD_203951 | JGI IMG/M metagenome (GOLD analysis project Ga0326721, IMG submission 203951) | Soil microbial communities from Southern Great Plains, Lamont, Oklahoma, United States - SGP_1_2016 | ecosystem: Engineered > Artificial ecosystem > Soil microcosm > Unclassified | place: USA...
CGAGATCAGACGACGGTCAGATGATGTTTCTTGCGAACCTCATCAACAAGATGAAGACCGGCACACCGATGGGTAGCCGAATTGCCCAGGTTCATAACGGATCGTCTCTCTTCTCCGGTGACGCTGGCCAAGGAGAGAACAATGTTCGACGCTGGATCATCGAGAATGACTGGCTTGAAGGGATCATCGCGCTGCCGCACAATATTTTCTATAATACAGGTATCGCAACTTATATTTGGCTAATATCTAATAAAAAGTCGCCTAAGCGTTCAGGTAAGGTTCAGCTAATCAATGCTGTCGAATTATACGAACCATTGCGGCGTAGCCTTGGTCAGCGCAATCGCTATATGGGGCAGGCGCAGATTGATCGGGTCATTCGCGCAATTCGCAATGTCGAAAATTCGGAGATATCAAAAGTCTTCGACAACGAAGACTTCGGTTACACAAAGGTGCAGGTTGAGCGCCCGCTAAGGCTGGCGATCGATCTCCAATCCTCAACCCGATCAAGTCTGCGTGATGCGCTGGGTACGAGCGATTCCAGCGTGGCGGACGTGGTGGACGCCCTTACGTTGGACATTCTGGAGACTAGCGCCGACGACGAGTTGCTTGATGCCAACGCCTTCTTGCAGATCGTGCGCAAGGCGCTCAGTGCTGCGAACATAAGGCTGAGTGCCAGGATCGAGAAGCTGATCCTTGCCAGGCTCGGAAGACGAGACGAAAGGGCAGCGCCTGTTGTAAGAGCAGTTGTCGACTTAGAGCCAGATCGCCTCGGGGGGCGCTATCCAATGTCTGACGGGAGTGAGCGAGTCGTAACATATGAGCCGGATCCCCAGCTCCGCGACTACGAGCGCGTTCCGCTCAAGGAGACCGGAGGCGTTCAAGCTTTTATCGAACGGGAGGTCTGGCCCTTTAGGCCGGACGCCTGGGTTGATCATGTAAACAGTAAAATCGGATACGATATCTCTTTCGCTGAGCATTTTCACGTTGCCACGCCAGCCCGATCGCTGGCGGAAATCTTGCAGGATCTCAAGAGCCTTGAGTCCGAGGCACAAGCCGATCTAAATGCTCTCGGACATGGCATCAGCGAATGACCCTAACTGCCTGGCCACGTGATGATATGACCGCGGCACGTCTGTCGACCCTCGGCCAACGGCCAAAGCACTGGGCCGAGACTCGATGCAAGTTTCTTCTCTTTGAGGTTGATGATCGTAGTGTCGGCGGAGAGGAGGAGCGCCTTAGCGTTTCCCACATCACCGGTGTCACCGCTCGTAACACTAAGAAGATCACCATGTTTGAAGCCGACTCCTATGCAGGGCACAAGCTGTGCCAGGCCGGTGATGTCGTTATTAACACAATGTGGGCGTGGATGGGAGGGCTTGGTGTTGCGGGAACATCGGGGATAGTTAGTCCGGCCTATGGTGTGTATCGTCCCTTTGATGTCGGAGCTTTTAACCCTCTCTTTCTAGATCGACTTCTCCGAAGCCCTGCCTTCGTAGCCGAATACACCAAGCGATCCACGGGTATACGTGGTTCGCGTCTACGCCTCTACCCGCACCGCTTCTTGGACATACCCATACTGATTCCCAGTCGAGACGAGCAGGATCGCATCGCAGCTACCATATATGAGCGAGAGGAGGCAGTTCACACCTATGTTACGGCGAAGAGACGCCAAGCTCAGCTATTTCAAGAAGAGCGCATAGCTATCGTCGACGCCGCTATGGCCGGGGCATTTCAACACATAAAGACAGGTGTCTCACGGCGTAACGAGATGCCGGCGCACTGGGATGTACGGCGCCTTAAGTACTTATGCTCTCATCACTCCTCGATGGTCGATCCGACGGATGGCAAACAAATCGTGGCGCTAGAGAACGTAGAGGCATGGACTGGACGTCACGTACGGAGTAACCCTGAAGTTACTGGCAAGGTGAAGGAATTCGAGCGGGGCGACGTTCTTTTCAGTCGCCTTCGTCCATACCTCGCTAAGGTTCTGCTGGCCCCGGCAGCAGGTCAGTGCGTCGGTGAGTTCCTGGTACTACGCCCCGATGATAAGCTGCTTCTGTCTGAATTTCTTGCTCTGAAACTTCGGAGCTCACCACTGATTGATCGTGTTACCAAGTCTACCAATGGCGCTAAGATGCCCAGGGCTGACTGGGACTTTATCGGGACTATCCCAATTCACTTTCCTTCCTTGACAGAACAGCGTCAGCTTGCTCAGGAAGTGACGCGACGGTGTGCACTTATCGACGCGGCTTTGGCCCGCATTGACACTGAGGTTGACTTGGCGCTCGAATATATGCGATCGCTGACGGAGTCGCTTGTTACCGGCACGCTTGAGGTGTCTAAAGGCGTTTCGGCAAGGCCGACTAGCTTGCTAACCCCTCTCACGGCTATGCTGTTACATTCCCTGCCGGACAACACTGGAACGGAAGTCGAAGACGTTGACGACGACTGATGTGTCTGAGGGCGGACTTGAAAGCCTTATTTTCGATTCGCTCATCAACCATGCGAAATATGAGGCGGGCGAGTCCATCAAGTATGATCGCGAAAACAGCGTGGATTTAGCGATGCTATTGAAGTTCCTCCAGACTACTCAGCCGGGCATCTACGCCGAGCTCGAGTTGGGCGAAAACACTCAGCGTCGACGCGAATTTCTGACCCGGTTGTCGCGCCAGATCGAGCGACGTGGTGTTGTCAATCTTTTGCGCAAGGGTTTGCGGCATGGTCCACATAGCGTGGACCTCTACTACGCCGCTCCGTCAACCGGCAACGATGAAGCAGCGGTCCTTCACCGTTCCAATGTGTTTAGCGTGACCCGGCAGCTGCACTTCAGTAGTTCACTGTCTTCTCAGTCAATAGATCTCGTTATCTTCCTAAACGGGCTTCCGATTGCAACTTTGGAACTCAAAAATCGCATAACTAAACAGACGGTGCAGGACGCCGTCTCGCAGTACAAGCGGGACCGGAGCATCCGTGAACCGCTATTCGCACCAGGACGCTGCGTGGTGCACCTGGCCGTCGATGATCAAGAAGTTCGAATGTGCGCTGCCCTTGCTGGCGAGAAATCTTGGTTTCTGCCGTTTAATAAAGGCTTCAATAACGGGGCCGGTAATCCTACGAACCCGACAGGCCTCAAGACAGAGTACCTGTGGAAGGAGATCCTCACTAAGAGTAGCCTCACTGATATTCTGGAGAATTATGTGCAAGACGTTGAGACGGTGGAGCACAACCGTCGGCGCAGAGTGCACATCTTTCCCCGCTATCACCAGCTTTACGCCGTGCGCGCGCTACTATCAGCTGCTCGGGCTTCTGGCCCAGGGCATAAATACCTGATCCAACACAGCGCGGGAAGTGGGAAGACCAACTCTATCTCTTGGTTAGTTCATCAACTCGTAGAATTGCAGCAGGATGGCAGGAAAGTATTCGATTCTGTTTTAGTTGTAACTGATCGAACCCTTTTAGACCGTCATATCAGAGATAACATTCGACAGTTTTCGCAAGTGAGCGCAGTACTAGCTCATGCTGATAGCGCGGCCGAACTACGATCACATATTTCGGCTGGTAAGAAGATCATCGTAACGACTCTTCAGAAATTTCCCTACGTACTCACGGTCGCTAATGAGTCTACGCTAGATAGGGCTTTTGCTGTAGTTATCGATGAGGCGCATTCATCGCAGGGGGGTCGAGCGTCCAACGTTTTAAACGAAACCCTTGCTATGGGGGAACAACAGCCTGATGACGCCGTGGCAAATGCGATTGCGACTCGCGGAATGCCTCCTAATGTAAGTTTTTTTGCCTTCACTGCAACACCGAAATCACGGACCTTGCGGTTGTTCGGAACGCCTCAATTGGTAGAGGGCCAGCAGACGTTTATCCCATTCCACGTTTACTCCATGAAGCAAGCCATCGACGAGGGGTTTATTGTCGACGTTCTTGCCAACTTTACGCCAGTTTCTTCCTACTACCGTCTGGTGCAGGCAAGCGAAGCCGACGTTGAGGTTGACGTGGCCCGCGCCAGGAAGGCGCTGCGCCAGTATGTGGAAAGCCACTCCACCGCAGTTGCCGAAAAGGCACAAGTAATTGTAGAGCATTTCCACGGAAATGTTTATCTGCATCGTAAAATCGGCGGCAGAGCGAAGGCGATGGTAGTTGCTAACGGCGTTGACCGCGCCTTAGCGTACTACTATGCGATAAGCGCGAATCTACGTGAGCGAGAAGCTAGCTATGGCGCGCTAGTTGCATTCTCCGGCGAGCGCGAGTTCCGTGGTCAGCGTGTCAGTGAAGGCTTACTCAATGGTTTTTCGGCCAATGAGACCGCTGCGCGGTTCAAGCAGAATGACGAGTATCGTCTGCTGATTGTCGCTGATAAGTATCAGACGGGGTTCGACGAACCGCTCTTGCATTCAATGTATATCGATAAGCCGCTTGCAGGGGTTCAGGCGGTGCAAACACTGTCGCGCCTCAACCGAGCGCACCCTCAAAAGCGCGACACATTCGTGCTGGACTTCGCTGATAACGCAGCGAGTGTCGAGCACGCATTTTCAGATTATTACACCGTTACCCTGTTAGCAAAGGATATCGACGCCAACAAGTTGCACGATCTCAAGGAGGAACTCGACCGAGCTGAGGTTTACCTATGGTCGGACGTCGAGATGGCTGTGCATGTTTACCTTACCGCCCAAAGCCGCGAGGTACTAGATCCGCTTTTGGATCGAGCTGTACACGCTTACCTGGAGAATCTTGACGAGGTGGGACAGGCCACGTTCAAGGGCAACGCCAAGGTGTTTGTGCGGACTCATAGCTTCTTTAACTGCGTGCTGCCTTATAGCAATGCTGATTGGGAAATTCTTGCTACGTACCTGTCCTTACTGATCGGAAAGCTTCCAACCCCTCGCACGAGCCTTAATGAAACCAGCTTCCTTGACGCCATTGACATGGATAGCTTTCGAGTTGAGGTGAAGGCCTCGTTGGCGATGGACGTTAGCGAGACGGATGCCCAGCTAGCCGTGACAGAGCACGGCTTGGAAGCGGCGGCTCCAGAGCGAAGTCGTGACCTGTTGAGCGCTATCGTGGCTTCCTTCAACGAACAATTCGGCAGCATCGCATGGAGAGATGCGGATAAGGTGCGCCAAGCAATCTTGGTGGACATCCCTGCTAGGGTTGCGTCCGACGTTGCCTACCAAAACGCACTGAACCAATCTGACCCCGCGAACGCACGAATAGAGCATAATCGAGCTCTTGGCCGGGTTATCACGGATCTTCTGGTGGATCAGACTGAGCTGTTCAAGCAATTTAGTGACAATGAAAGCTTCCGGAATTGGATGCAGGCGAATGTGTTCGCCGTGACGTCGGAGATGCGCGGTACGGTTCAGCAGGCTCCGCCCCTTCAAACATCCGAATGGGACTCCATCGTTGGACCATTTTATTCCCAAGAAGAGGCCGAAATTTTCGCCGCCGAAGGCGACCGCCCACCGCTTCTAAGCCTGACCACGAGCGATGGATTCCAGGTATACCCGTCATTTCAGCTTCGGGGCAGAGATACGATTCCGGAGTTGGAACGTCTGATGGTTGCCTGGCCCGCCGAAATTGACGACCAATGGACCTTTGCTGCATGGTTATTATGCCCCCAGCGTGGCCTTAATGGGCAAAGTGTCGTTGACCGGCTATGGGCCTCACCTCGTGACACCCACTTAGCGTTGTTTTATATCGACTCGTATCTAGCGCGGGTGGCATCTTGAGTCGCGAAGCGGTTATTTTAGAGCCGGCACCGGCGGATCCAGCTGAATTGAGTGAATTCCCTATCTATGCCGCCTCAAAGGGGCTTCGAGTCTGGCGGGTATGTGAATCCGGCTTGGGGCCTTGGTGGTTTGCCTCCTCCATGGCGGGAAGGTTCGACCTGGCCGGCCCCCGAGGAACCTGTTACGTGGCGCTTGATGATCTTGGCGCCCTTATGGAATTCATCGGCGTTGAGTTGAACACTGGCATTGTGTCTCGCGGTTCACTTCGTAAGCGCCGGCTCTGGGAGCTTGAGCTTCCTTGGGACTGTGAACTGGCCGACCTTACGAGCCGCCTCGCTGCTCGGTGGATCACGAGTGAGATCAACACAGTGGTTCCGTACGCCTTACCCCAAACCTGGGCTGGGGCGTTCGACCGCCTTGGCCGCTCAGGCGTTCGCTACCGAGCACGCATGGATCCCTCCGGGCCAGCTGCACTCGCCCTCTTTGGTGACGCAGGTGAGGACACCACGGCTAGTAGGGGGGATGAACACGAGATTGATGCCGCTTACGAACTGAGGCTCCTCGACGAATGCAATATCGTGGTTGAGGACATCCCGAGTTTCACGCATCTGAGCTTCGTTTCGTTGGCTCCTTGACTGCATGGCGGCATCCGGTAGGCGGGCTGCCGTTACAGCCGCTCAGGATTGCAACAGGGTTAGATCAACTTGGCGACCGCGTCCTCGTTGTTCGTCAGGCACCAGCAGCGAGGCATCACTCCACTCCGGGGCGAGCTGATGCTGCCGGTGTCAAGTTGGAGCTGGCACCTGAGGCGCAAGCCTCAGCGTTGGGCTTGCCTGGTCAAAGCGGAGACGCCGAGGCGATAGCGCATCTGGCTGCTCGATGGAACAGCATCTATGTCGATCTCATGCAATGGGCCGCACGGCTGCGCGGTGCTAGCACACCGAGCGAGTGCCACGCAGCAATGGATGCCCTCGCAGCGATTGTCGACTCACCTATGAGTCCTACCGTGCATTCATCGACCGGTTTGCGGTGCAGTTGCAAGGTTTGCCGCAACGACTAGCCGCCGGCGAAAACATTGCGTTTGAAATGACCCTGACGTTTGCGATATCGCCGGAGGCATCCGCAGCGCTGGTGTCAACGGCAGCCGAATGCTGACCCTTTTCCGGCAAACGAATCTTGACCCCCTGCGTGGTTGTTGATCTTCAGTCTTCGGTGGTGTTGGCGGCTGGGACACGGCCCAGGTCGCGGTCCTTGAGTCGGTAGCTGTCTCCCTTCAGGGCGATGACTTCGGCGTGGTGGACGAGGCGGTCGATCATGGCGGCGGCCACGACGTCGTCGCCGAACACCTCGCCCCAGCGGCCGAATTGCTTGTTGCTGGTGACGATCAGGCTGGCGCGTTCGTAGCGGGAGCTGACGAGTTGGAAGAACAGATTGGCCGCCTCTGGTTCGAACGGGATGTAGCCGACCTCGTCGACGACGAGCAGCGGGTAGCGCCCGAGCCGGGTGAGTTCGGCCTGGAGTTTGCCCGCGTGATGGGCTTCGGCGAGCAGGGCGACCCAGTCGGCAGCGGTCGCGAACTGCACCCGGTGCCCGGCCTGACAGGCCCGGATCGCCAGGCCGATCGCCAGATGGGTCTTGCCGGTGCCGGGCGGTCCGAGGAACACCACGTTCTCCTTGCCGGCGACGAAGTCGAGCGTGCCGAGGTGCGCGATCAGTTCGCGCTTCAAACCCCGGGCGTGGTCGAAGTCGAACTCCTCGATGCTCTTGCGTGCCGGGAACCGGGCGGCGCGGATGCGGCCCTCGCCGCCGTGCGACTCGCGGGCGGACACCTCGCGTTGCAGGCAGGCGATCAGGAACTCCAAATGGCTCCAGGACTCGGCGACGGCCCGTTCGACGAGACGGTCGACCGAGTCCCGCAGCGTCGGCGCCTTCAACGCCCGGGTCAGGTAGGCGATCTCACCGGTCAGGTCCCGCGCCGTCGTGTTCTTCGCGGCGGTGGCCATCACGCCACCCCGCCCTCGGCGCTGTCTAGGCCGAGGGCGGTGTCGTAGTCGGCCAGGCATCGCTGCTCGACCTCAACACCGGCGCCGGTCTGCACGACGGGCCGCAACATGCCGACACGTTGCCGCTGCAACGCCTTCGCCGCGGCGACATGCTCCGGGTCGCTGATCGTCTGATGCCAGGACCAGGCCCGCTCGTGGTCGGCGACCAGGCGGCCGTCGCAGAGCGCTTTGACCCTGCCCAGGTCGACGATCAGCTCGATCCGGCGGCCGATAACGGCCGGGTGGACCGAGTAGTCGTTGGAGTCGATCCGCACGTAGTGGTCCCGCGCCAGCCGGGTCGACGCTCGCCAGCCCGTCGCCGGAGCGACCGGTGGCAGCGGCAGCATCGCCGCCCTGTCGGCGGCGATCCGCTCGGCCGGGGCGCACCCCAGCGAGCGTTTCGTGCGGCCGTTGGCGACAATGAGCCACTCCTGCAACTGGCGATTGAAGTCGTTCGGGCCGCTGAACGTGCGGCCTGGCAGGAACGAGCGCTCCAAGTAGTCGTGGGCTCGCTCGATGATGCCCTTGTGCTCCGGCTCGCGGGGCTTGAGCACGATCACCTTCGCCCCGAGAGTGCCGCGGAAGGCGTGACACTCGCCGGTCAGTTCGGGCTTGCCTGAACGCCAGCGGCCGACCGCGCCCTCGCCGTCCCAGACCAACGTCCGCGGCACCGCACCAAGCCGCTCGATCACCTTCCACCAGCCGGCGAACAGATCCGGCGCCGCCCGCGACGGCACCAACTGCCCGGACAGGAACCGCGAGTAGCCAGCCACCATCGTCAACACCGGCAGCAGCGCCGGACGACGCGACTGCCCGAACCCGACCGGCAACTCGATCGGCGGGAACCAGAAATCACACTGCGCGATCTCGCCGGCCGCGTACTGCGTCCTGCCCGCAGGGTCGACCGGCAGATAGGCAGGCCGCAGCTCAGCCACCCGTCCCGACAGCACCCTGATCGAGCGGGTCCAGCCGATCCGCTCGGCGATCACCGTCGCAGGCATCGTCGGCGTCGCCTGCAACAACTCCCTAATCCTCGGCTCCACCGCATCCACGATCGACCCCGACGGCTTGCGCTCGTACTTCGGCGCCGCAGCCGACCCGATCGCGGCACGCACGGTGTTCCTCGAGATCCCCAGCACCCTGGCGATCGCCTTGATCGGCATGCCCTCCGACCGGTGCAACCGGCGGATCTCAGCCCAGTCCTCCACGGATAACACTCCTGTCCCCTCCAGCTCGGTTGCGAGCCAGAGTCAGCGGGCAGGGGGTCAAACTTCAGATGCCGCGCGGGGGTCAGAATTCACGTGCCGTCGACAAAGGAGCGTCGACGGCTTCAACTACCGGGTCGAAGATCATCGTGGTCGTGCCGCGATCTCGTACCACACACCCTTCGGCGACGTCGGCATGCTGCGCACGAAGCTCGACATCGGGCCAGCACCGTGGCTTCCGCCGGACGCGCGTAGCTGGGTCCACCTCAAGATCCACGAGGCCTACCAGCTACCCGCGTCGCTGCCGGTAATGGCTCTCGCCGAGAACATGGCTGAGAAGATCGCACGCTTGTCTCGTCGCACGCCCGCCCGCGATGTGTACGACCTCGTATGGATCGCGACCAACAGTCCTCACTCGAGCTTCGACCGCGAGCTGGTTCGCCGTCTGTCCATCCTGAAAACCTGGGTCGATCAGTACGGACTCCAATCGCCACCCGCAAGATGGCAACCCGTAGCCGGCGCAACGACGTACGACCCGACGCTGTGGACTCGCCTGCGTGTCGGCGAGGACTTCGATGACGAAAGCATCGGCTTGCTTGCCGTCCCAGCCCCTGACCTCGCCGACCTCGCTGCCGCGATGCTCGGGCCCTACAGCTTCCTTGGGGCACCTGACGAGCTCGAGCAGGACATCATCGGCAGCGGAGCTGCGGGGCGCAGCCAAGTTATAGCGCAAATCCGGTCGCTGCCGGGGGCTCGGTTCGATGGCCGGGAGCTGTGGTGACGGTCGAGCCTCCCAGCGGCTGATCAGCGGGTCGCCCGCCGGTACTGCGGTACGCAAGGCATGAAACGTCACACTCGCGCTGGGTCGTCGTACCGTTCTGGGCCGCGCCGTACCCCCCGATGTCACCCTGTGTCAGTGACAAATGAGTGACAAATGAGCCGCGACGCTTACCGGCGGTAGCTACGGAGCCCGAATTTCCTGGCCTAAGTGGGTGGCCCTGCGGGGACAGTTGTCACACCTGCGGCCGGAAGCTAGCCGGCTTGAGCGCGTGCGATATCGGCAACGCTGGGCCGCAGATCA
>Ga0326721_10000744_pt1 | contig 10030 bp, 8 predicted proteins | sample SGPome_FD_203951 | JGI IMG/M metagenome (GOLD analysis project Ga0326721, IMG submission 203951) | Soil microbial communities from Southern Great Plains, Lamont, Oklahoma, United States - SGP_1_2016 | ecosystem: Engineered > Artificial ecosystem > Soil microcosm > Unclassified | place: USA...
GGGGCTGCCGCTGCCCCAGGCGGTGTGGGGCCACGGCTTCGTGCTCCTCGGCGGCGAGCGCTTCAGCAAGTCCGCGGGGGTGGGGCTGGACCTGGGCGAGGCCATCGACCGCTTTGGCCCGGACGCGTTCCGCTACTTCCTCCTTCGCGAGGTGCCGTGGGACGCGGACGGCAACTTCGGCTGGGAGCGCTTCACGGAGCGCTACACGTCGGAGCTGGCCAACGGGCTGGGCAACCTGGCCAGCCGCACGACGTCCATGCTAGCCAAGTACCACGGCGGCACCGTGCCGGCGTCGCCCCTGGAGCCGGACGCGGCCATCACGTCGGCCGTGGAGGCGTACCGCGCGGCGATGGACGCCAACCTGCTGCACGAGGGTGCCGGGGCCGCGTACGAGCTGGTGCGCCACGCCAACACGGTCGTGGCCGAGCGGCAGCCGTGGACCATGGCCAAGGACCCGTCGCGCGCGGACGAGCTGGACCTGACGCTGTCGGCGATGGTGCGCTACCTGGCCGCGGCGGCGGTGATGCTGTCGCCGTTCATGCCCGCGAAGATGATGGACCTGTGGGAGCGCCTGGGCTCCGGCCGCGACGGTCTGGCCTCGCTGGACGAGCTGGCGACGCTGGACGTGTCCGGATGGAAGACGAGCGCCGGCGGCATCCTGTTCCCGCGGCCCGAGGCGGCGGTGACGGCGTAACGGCAGTGCGAAAGTGCGAAAGTGCGAAAGTGCGAAAGTGCGAAAGAAGGCCCGGCGGCAGCCGGGCCTTCTTTCGTTGGGGCGGGGTTCGCGGCGGGAGCGGGATCCCCCCCGATGAGCCTAGTGGGGAGCGCGGCGAGGGCGTGCGCACCCGCCGTTGAGCGCGGCCCCCGATGAGCGGATAAATCCGCCGCTGGGACAGCCATAAGCCCTGTCTCGCGCTGACGCGCGTTGCGAACAGGGCTTCAACCGCGTTACGGCAGGTGTTCTCGGGGATGGCCCTGGTGCACATCCTCGCCCGTGCACGGGCTGTCGGCGAACGCCGACACGCGGGGTCATTGCCGCGAATTCATTCGCCGGGGGCTCGGGCTCCGCCCCCGTGCACGATCTCCGTCCCCCCGCCGGCGATCCTCCGCACCGGTGCACACCCTCCGACCGTGCATGAGCCGTCGGCGAAGGCCGACATCACGTTTTCGGTGCCGCGAATTCATTCGCCGGGCAGGCTCGGCCCGTGCACATCCTCCGCCGCGCTCACGTTCTCGTCAGGGCAGCCCTCCGTCCCCGCCCCTGCCTCCCCCACCCTTCACCCGCTGGTAGTGGCGGCGGGCCTTGGCGCGGTTGCCGCACACCTGCATGTCGCACCAGCGGCGGCTGCGGTTACGGCTCGTATCCAGGTACAGCCAGTCGCAGTCGTTGCCGCAGCACTTCCCCACCCGCCGCAGCTCCCCGCTCACCAGCAGCTCCGCCGCATCCCGCACCACCGGCCACAGCACGCGCTCCAGCTCCGTCCCCTCCGCCCACCTCCAGCCGTACTCGCCCGCCCCCGCCTCCACCCGCAGGTGGCCGAGCGTGCGGGCAAGCGCGTCGTTGAGCACGCGCACGTCCGCATCCGCCCCCGCCTCCCCGGTGCGCGCGGCGGCGAACAGGCGGTAGAGCGCCTCGCGCACTTCGAGGGCACGCGCGAGCACCTCGCCAGCGCGCGTGGGCTCAGCCTCGGCGGCGGCGATGAGCGGCGCGGCGGCGGCATCGTCCAGCACGCCTACGCGCAGCGCCCACCAGACGAGGTCGGTGTACGCGACCAGCTTCTCGTCGATGTACGTGTCGTGCGTATCGACGGTGTTCACGAAGTCCAGGCACAGCCGGCCGCCGATCACGTTCAGGCCGGCAAGCGGGTTGTCGCGGGTCGTCATCGAGGCTCCCATGGGTATCGATCCTACTAACCCGTAATCTCGCCCTTGACTGGTTAGATGTCCATCCTTATCATCCACCTAACCGTCATAAAGGCGTTAGACGGTAGAACCTGGGATGAGGGGAGGGGACGATGGAGCACCACGACGCGACGGCGTACGATCCGCACATCCACGCACGGGAGACGTGCCGGTGATCGGCGGGCGGGCGCTGCGGCTGGGCGCGTACGCATCCACCTGGCTCATCTGGGGATCCACGTACATCGCCATCAAGTGGGCCGTGCAGACGGTGCCGCCGTTCCTGACCGTGGCCCTGCGGTCGCTGGCGGCGGGGCTCATCCTCCTCGCGTGGGCGCGGCTGCGCGGGGACCAGGCGCCCACGCGCGCGCAGTGGATGGCGGCCGTCGGCGCGGGCGCGCTGTACTTCCTGATCGGCCACGGCGGGCTGTTCTGGGCGGAGCAGCGCGTCGCATCCGGCCCCGCGGCGCTGATGATCGCCACGGAGCACTTCTGGGTGGTGCTGATCGCCTGGATCCTGCCGGGCGGCAAGGCACCGTCCCGCCGCGCGGCGCTGGGCATCGGCATCGGCCTGCTGGGGGTGGGGATGCTCACGATGGGCGGCAGCCGCGAGGGCGGGCTGGATGCCGTGGGGACGGTCGTGCTGCTGGTGGCGGCGGCGGCGTGGGCGGCGGGCTCCATCTACTTCACCGGCGCGCGGCGGCCGGCATCCCCCCTCTATGCGTCGGGGATGCCGCTGGTGATGGGCGGCGCGCTGCTGCTGGGCGCCAGCGCCGCGGCGGGGGAGACGGCGCGCGTGCAGGCGGCGGACTTCACGCCGCTCGCCATCGGGTCGCTGCTGTACCTGGTCATCTTCGGCTCCGTGATCGCGTTCACGGCCTTTACCTGGCTGGTGGAGACGGACGGGCCCAGCCGCGCCGGGAGCTACGCGTACATCAACCCGTTCGTGGCCGTGATCCTGGGCTGGGCGCTGGCGGACGAGGCCCTCACGCCGCGGATGCTCATCGCCGGCGCGGCAATCGTGCTCGCGGTGGTACTGATCGTCCGCGGCACGCACGCGCAGGCGCCGTCGCAGCCGCCCGCGCCCGCCACGCCCCGCCGCGCGGGCCGCCTGGCGGAGCGCGAAGCATGATCGCGCGCGTCTGGCGCGGCGAGACGCGCGCGGAGGATGCGGACCGCTACGCCGGGTACCTGCGCCGCACGGGGCTGGCGGACGCGCGCGCCACGCCCGGCAACCGCGGGGTGCTCATCCAGCGGCGGGTGGCGGACGGGCGCGCGGAGTTCGTCTTCACGTCCTTCTGGGATTCGATGGAGGCCATCCGCGGCTTCGCGGGCGACGACGTGCACGTGGCCCGCTACTATCCAGAGGACCGCGAGATGCTCCTGGCGCTGCCGCCGGACATCGACCACTTCGAGGTCATCGCGGACGAGCGCTGACGTCCCGCGTCGCGCGGCCCGGTGTCCGTGGGAGAAGCAGAGAATCAGAGGGAGCTCCACTCTGCGACTCTGCTTCTCTGCGGCAGGGCCTGCTCAGTCCCGGTGACCAAGCCCGAACGATCGCGGACAAACCCACCGGAATGAAATTCTAATGGTTTCAGAAACGCGAAACTGATACGGATGCAGATTCTGCAATAGATCATGCACTCTGCACCGCCGAAACGGGCCTCCCGCGGCCGGTCATAGGGCCGCAAGCGGATGCACATCAACCACTTGCATCCGTGCCGCGGATTGCGGAACAGTCCCTGCCCTTCCGTAGCAGCTCACGAGACAATACCGGGGATTCGGGGGACGCGCGACGCGCCGCCGGCGGGGGCAAAAGGCACGTATGAGGTTGCGCCTCATGCGTTTGCTTGACACCCCCGTCCACGGGGAGTAACTTCGCTCGCTCCAATACCGATATCGAACATCCAAACCCGGCACGCGGGCGGCGGTCCTTTGCCCGCGTGAACGTCACCAGACCATCGCAGTATCCAATGTCGCAATCCCGCTGGACGCTCATGCTCGTCCCGCACGACAACGAGCGCGTTCGCTCGTTCCAGGTGTCGGGCAAGAGCATTCGCACCGTACTGTCGCTCGTGGCCATGACCGCGCTGCTGCTGGGTACCTTCAGCATCGCGTTCTTCATGAAACAGGGCCAGCACGTGCAGAACGCCAGCCTGCGCAAGGAGAACGACGCACTCGCGGCCGAGGTGGACCAGATGCGCGAGCAGATGGAGCAGCTGGACCAGTCCATCGCGGCGCTCACGGAAAAGGATGAACGGCTCCGCGTGGTGGCGGGGCTGCCGGAGATCGACTCGGACGTGCGCCGCGTGGGCATCGGCGGGCCGGGCACCCGGGGGGTTTCGGCCACGCTGGCCCGCCTGAACCCCGCGGTGGGCGCCAAGGTGGAGAGCGGGCAGCAGGACCTGGGCGCGCTCCTGCGCCGCGCGTCCCTCCTCCGCACCAGCATGGACGAGGCGACCCGCCAGCTGCAGCGCAACCGCGAGCGCATGGCCTCGGTCCCCACCATCCTCCCCGCCGACGGCCACCTCTCCTCCTTGTTCAGCGGTAGCCGGTATCACCCGGTGCTGCGCATCTCCCGGCCGCACAAGGGCATCGACATCGCCGCGCGCGTGGGCGAGCCCATCCTGGCCGCCGCCAAGGGCCGCGTCGTCTTTTCCGGCAACCGCGGCAACGGCTACGGCAACATGGTGGAGATCGACCACGGCCACGGCTTCATCACGCGCTACGCGCACGCGTCGCGGCTGCACGTGCGCTCGGGCCAGACGGTGGATCGCGGCTTCCGCATCGCCGACGTGGGCGCCACGGGGCTGGTGAGCGGGCCGCACCTGCACTACGAGGTGGAGCAGAACGGCCGCCAGGTGGATCCGATGAACTTCGTGATCGGCGACGCCCTGCCCTGACGCGCGGGACCGCGACCGCCAGAGGACCGGCGGATTCGCAGGCAGACGATTCGCGGCAGATGATGATCCGAGGAGCACCCGGCGCGGTGCTCCTCGGATTTTGCGTTGGGGGATGCGGATCGAGGCCGCCGGCGGCGTTCCGGCGATGCCCGCACGTCCCGAACAAGTCCGGAACTTGCCCCTGCTGCCGCGACGCCACCGCAACGGACCCGCCGCCAGGACACGATGCCCGAGGACGCCCCCACCCAGCCGTGCCCCATCTGCGGCGCCCAGCAGCGCGCCGTTCCGCGGTATCCCCGCTACGTCTGCGACGCCTGCACCGCGCGGGCGGTGGACGACCGGGGCCGGCCCGTTCAGGCGTACAACACGCACGTGATGGGGCACGGAGTCCAGGTCGTGGTGACCGCGACCGGCGAAACGCTCGACACGACCACGCTGTTCATCGACGGCATCGCCTGCAAAGCGGCGGAGGCCCGGTTCGGCGGCATCGTCATCCAGCCGCGCGAATGATCGGAGATCCGGATCGTTGTGCACTCCGGCTTTCGGTGATGGGCTCACGCGGGGCGCGGAGGACGCGGAGAACTGCGAAGACGGCAAGGGATTGGGATCACACGGAGTCAGCGGGGGAATCCGCGAGGAAGCCGGAAGCCCTGTAAATCCTGGACATTCCGGAAGCGTCAACCGGATTTCAGCGGCCGATATTCCCTACTTCGCCGCCTGGCGTATCCCACCCGCCGACGAGGTCAGCACCGGTTTACCGCACGGTGCCGAGCAAAGGAAGACCCACGGACAGCTCGAGAGCCAGCAGCCCCGCCGGGCCAGGTCGTCCGGCGGGGCTGTCTTCGTCCTACCAGATCCTGGCCGGGGCGCTGATCTGGGTGCAGCTCCGGCGCTCCGTCCGTGACACAAGTCGGGTTCTGTGTGCCGGTGTTCACTTCGCCGGTATGTGCCGTGCCGCGAGCCCCCCGCCACCTCGCCGGCTCCCCCGGCGTGGGTGGGCGGACTCGAACGAGACGGAGGGGAAGCATGGCAACGACGACGGACGTTTCGCGCGCGCGGGCCTTTCGGCCGGAGGATGCGGCGGTGCTCGGCACCGGGACCCGCACACCCGGCTGGAACCTCGCCACCGAGCGGAGGATCGACGACGGTCAGGCAATGGCGAAGGGGGTGGGGTGGTTCAGCATCGCGCTGGGGCTCGCCGAGGTGGTCGCCCCGGAGAAGATCGCGGGAGAGCTGGGGCTGGAGGACAAGAAGAGCCTCGTCCGCCTCTACGGCTTCCGCGAGATCGCCAAGGGGATGGGGATCCTCTCCAATCGAAAGCCGGCCGGGTGGGTGTGGGGGCGCGTCGCGGGCGACGTGCTCGACCTCGCGACGCTCGCCAGCGGACTGCGCAAGGACAACCCCAAGCGCGACAACGTCCTCAAGACGATCAGCGCGATCGTCGGGGTGACGGTGCTGGACGTGGTCGTCGCGCGCCAGCTCAGCGAGAGCAAGAACGAGCCGGTGCGGCACGACTGACGGAGCGCGCGGCGCCCGCCCGAGCGGCGGGTCCCTTTCTCATATCCCGACCGGAGCAGCGACAATGAAGGCATTGAGCTGGCACGGGCGCGCCGACATGCGGTGCGAACAGGTCCCGGACCCCATCCTCGTCGATCCGACCGACGCCATCGTGCGGATCACCTCGACCGCGATCTGCGGGTCGGACCTGCACCTGTACGACGGATTCAACCCGTTCATGGAGCCGGGCGACATCCTGGGCCACGAGCCGATGGGGATCGTGGAGGAGGTGGGGAGCGAGGTGCGGCGGCTGCGGAAGGGGGACCGGGTGGTGGTTCCGTTCACCATCTCCTGCGGGGCCTGCTTCTTCTGCCAGAAGACGCTCTACTCGCTGTGCGAGACGACCAACCGCAACGCCGATCTCGCGCGAAAGGTGATGGGGCACACGACCGCCGGCCTGTTCGGCTACTCGCACCTGACGGGCGGCTACGCCGGAGGGCAGGCCCAGTATCTCCGCGTTCCCTACGCCGACGTGGGGCCGCTCCGCATCGATTCCGACCTTCCCGACGAGCAGGTGCTCTTTCTCTCCGACATCTTCCCCACCGGCTGGATGGCGGCGGTGAACGCGGACATCGAGCCCGGCGACACGGTGGCGGTGTGGGGGTGCGGCCCGGTGGGGCAGTTCACCATCCAGAGCGCCTGGATGCTCGGCGCGGGGCGGGTGATCGCCATCGACACCGTCCCGGAGCGGCTGGAGATGGCCCGCAAGCACGGCCGCGCGGAGACCATCGACTTCATGAAGGTGGGCGTCTACGACCAGCTGATGGAGATGACGAAGGGGCGCGGCCCCGACCGCTGCATCGACGCCGTGGGCGCGGAGGCGCACGCCACCGCCACGCTGGACTCGATGTACGACAAGGCGAAGACGATGCTGATGCAGGAGACCGACCGGCCGCACGTCTTCCGCGAGGCCATCATGTGCTGCCGGCCGGGGGGCACCATCTCCATGCCCGGCGTCTACCTGGGGGTCGTGGACAAGGTCCCGCTGGGGGCCTTCATGAACAAGGCGCTCACCCTCAAGACCGGGCAGACGCACGTCCCGCGCTACCATGACGAGCTGCTGCGCCGCGTGGAATCCGGGGAGATCGACCCGTCCTTCGTGATCACGCACACCGTCCCCATCGACAAGGGTCCCGAGATGTACAAGACCTTCCGCGACAAGGAGGACGGCTGCATCAAGGTGGTCCTGAAGCCCTGGGAATAGGACCGGGGGGCGGATGCACCAAGGCCGCCGGCTCCCGTTGGCTGCCCCGCACGCTCGCGTCGGGTTTTGCCATCGAGTGGACCTGGCGGCCAGATGATCAACGACTGGCGCGCCGCAGCAGCGCGCCAGGGACAGGATCGCGGCGGAGCGGCGGCCTGGACCGCCGCACGCCCGCGCGCACCGCGCGGGCGTATGCCGGGTCCCCCTCGTTTCCCGGAGGCTGGCCATGCAGGACTGGCTTGAGCCGCTCGCCGGCGGCATCGTGCTCGCGATCACCCTGCTGGACGTGTTCTTCACCGTACTCTACGCACGTGCGGGCACCGGGCTTCTCGCGCCGCGGCTGTTCCGGGGCGTGTGGCGCGTCTTCCGCGGGCTGTCCGGCGGCGGAAGGCACGCCCGCATCCTCACGTACTGCGGTCCCGCGCAGCTCGTCGTGCTGGTGCTGATGTGGGGCGTGCTGCTGGCGCTCGGCGCCGGCGTGGTGATTCATCCTGCCCTCGGCACGGGCGTCAAATCCAGCTCCGGCGCCACCGAGACCGATTTCATCACCGCGTTCTTCGTAGGAGGCAGCAGCATGTCCATCGTGGGGGCCAGCGACTATGGCCCCACCACCCCGGGCTACAAGCTGCTGTTCCTGTTCAACTCGCTGGTGGGCATGTCGGTGACCTCGCTCACGCTCACCTACCTGATGCAGGTCTACTCGGCCCTGCGCAGCCGCAACACGCTGGGGCTGATGGTGCACGCGCAGAGCGGCGAGACCGGCGACGCCGCGGAGCTCATCGCGCGCTGGGGCCCGGAGGGACGCTTCGACGGCGGCTACAACAACCTGTCGACGCTGGCCGGCCAGGTCGCGGCGATCAAGGAGACGCACCACTTCTATCCCGTGCTGTTCTACTTCCGCTTCGAGGAATCGTTCTACGCGGCGTCGCGCATGCTGCTGGTCACGCTCGACGCGGCCGCGCTGATTCGCACCGCGCTAGATCCGCGCGAGCTGGGCTGGCTGCAAAAATCCGCGGGCCTGGACGAGCTCGAGCGGAGCAGTGCCCTGCTGCTGCGCACCCTCACCCAGAACTTTCCGGTGCACCAGCGGTCGTCCGCGAATAGTACGGAGTCGCGTGAACGCGGGCGGCTGCGCTACGAGCGGGCCCTGCAGCGGCTGCGCGAGGCGGACATCCCCACGCGCGAGGATCCGGAGGCCGGCGCGCGCGAATACGTGGAACTGCGGGCGAAGTGGGAGCCGAATATCGAGGCGGTCGCGCCTGCGCTCGGCTACCGCATGGAGGAAGTGGACAGGGCGGGTTACGGCGGGTCTCGCTGATCCCGATCTGCTCCGATACGTCTCTACCGGACGTGGTCTCTGCCCGCGCACGGGCGAACGGTCGCGCAGCACGTTCACCGGGATCGGCCGGTCTTCACGTTTGTCACCCACGCGCCGAACGCGACGGATAAGCACACAGGCGCTTCGCCCAGCATCCAACGGCTGGCAGCAGTCACACGGAGGGAACAGAAGGAACAGAGGAGCTTCCAGTCGTCCTCCGTGACCTCTGTTCCCTCCGTGTGCGATCGCTGTTGCGGTTCTCATCTGTTCTCCGGGTCTCCACGTGAGCGCATCCCCCGAGGCCGGGGTACACGGGCGCCCTGCATCCGGTACAAGACGCCGTGCGGCCCCGGCCACCATGGGCGGAGGATGAGGAAACACGCGATCCGGCGCCCCCGCACTGGCACGGAAGCCGTTCGGGTGAAAGATTATGGGGCCCGTCAGCCGTTACGGGTTTGCGTTGCGGTCCCCCAGATCTCGCTCGATGCTGATTCTCGCCGTCGCACTGGCACTCGCCGCCGCCGACACCGTGCCGCCGCTCCCGCCGCCTCCCGCCGAGGAGCCGGTCGTGGTGGTGCTGCGGCAGCCGGCGCTGCCCATCGTGGCCCTTCGCCTGTCGGTGCTGGCCGACGATCCACCGGGGTACGCGGGCGCCGGGCACCTGCTGCAGCACCTGCTGCTCCCCGCGCTGGAAGAGCGCGTGGGGCGCGTGGGCGGCCGCGTGCAGGCCGTGCGCACCTCCGACGCCGTGGTCTACACGGTCGTGGGGCCGGCGCAGGAGCTGGACTACCTGGCCGAGTCGCTGCGCGCCGTGCTCCGCCCGCCCTCGCCGGGCACGGGCGAGGTCTTGCAGGCGCTGGCGGCCGTGGGCGGCGAGCGCTCGGCGGAGCGGGAGATCGCGCCGCAGTACGTGCGCTCCGCCCTGCGCGCGCGCCTGTTTCCCGACGACCTGCCCGCCGCCGGCACGGAGGCCTCGCTCGCGCGGCTGAACACGGCCCGGCTGGGCGAGGTGTGGAACGCCATGTACCGCCCCGAGCGCGTGGCCATCGTGGCCGTGGGCGACGTGGAGGTGGATGGGGTGCGCCGCGCGTTCCGCGACGTGCCCGCGGCGGGCGGCGCGTCGGCACGGCCGCTGGCGGACACCGTGCG